>Ga0105100_10002367_pt1 | contig 11038 bp, 9 predicted proteins | sample PPLLak12cMay2015_2_FD_87033 | JGI IMG/M metagenome (GOLD analysis project Ga0105100, IMG submission 87033) | Freshwater sediment microbial communities from Prairie Pothole Lake near Jamestown, North Dakota, USA - PPLs Lake P8 Core (1) Depth... | ecosystem: Environmental > Aquatic > Freshwater >... | reverse complement strand
GCCCATGTGGGCGCCCTCGGCGGCGCCGTTCATGGCAAGCGCTATCTCGCGGAAGTCGTCGGCGGTCATTGGCCGTGAGCGCCGCATTGTAGACGGAACGGGGAGGACACCGTGAGACGGCATCCTCCCCGTCAGAGCTCGCGTCCATTCAGAACAACAGCGTGACGCCGCCAAACACCTGCAGGTACCTGCCCGTCACGTTGAAGAGGTACGGCTCCTTGTCGTCGTACTTGCTGTAGTCCAGCGTCACGTTCACGACCAGCGGGTTCGACACCCGGAAGTTGACGCCGCCGTTCACGCCGATGCGGGTGAACAGGAGGTTCGAGTAGCTGGCCATCGTCGCCGACTGCAGGGCGTAGTCGAGACCCACGAGCTGCGCGGTGTACTCGCCGCCGTCGTAGGCGAAGTCGGTGATGGTGGCGTCCGCGCGGTTCCACGCGATGTTGGCGAACACCTCGGCGCGCGGTGTGGGATAGGTCTGGACGCCGAACCAGGCGCTCGTCGTCCCGCTGTCATAGCCGGCCATGTCGGTGCGGGAGCCAAACTGGCCCCCCGTGATCCCGGCCGCTCAACCAGAGAAGGCGAGCGTGCTGAACAGCGTGTCCAGCTTCTCCTTCTGATAGACGGCGCCCGCGGTCAGCGCCCACCTGTCGTCGACCGCGAACCAGAGGTCCACGCCCGGTGAGTGGGTGGTGCGTCCCCACTGCGAGTAGTTGAGCTCGTCGTTCTCGCTGTCGCGCCAGCGGTAATGGCCCGTGATGGCCAGCCGCGCGGTCGGCGTCGCGGTGACGAGGCCCTCGACGAACAGGGCCCGAGTGGGCAGCGACGAGAGGTCGGCCTGCCGGGCCTGGTACATCGAGTAGTACTGCAGGCCGGTGAGCGGCGAGTTGCCGGGGCTCATGTACGGCTGCAGGATCGCCGGGATGGCGGCGTTCAGGTGCAGGAACGGATCCTTCGTATTCTCGAACTGGACGCGGAATCGCGTATTGGCCTTCGAGCCGAGCGCGCTGCGCCCCGCGAAGTAGACGGTGGTGGTCGTGGTCTTCTGCACCTCGTAGAACTCGCGCTCGACGGCCTCCCAACCGTATCCGACACGGAGGAACGTGCGGCGCGCCGGCTGCGCGCCCAGCTCGATGCCGACCTCGGTGGGCGTGCGGTTGAGGGACGAGTCCCGGATGAAGTCGAACGTGGCGGGGAAGTCGTTGGGGAACGCCTGCGGGTAGGTGAGGCCGGCCGCCAGCCCCGCGGGTGTGGTCTGCTCGACCACGTCGACGAACACGCTGTCATTGTCGATGCGGTAGCGCCGCAAGTCGCCCTTGAGGGAGAGCCTGTCGCCGATGGGCACGAACAGGCGGGTGAACCCTCCGGTGTAGTCGTAGGCAATGTCCTGGTCGGTGTTCTCGGTGCGCGACTGGGTGAAGTTGCCCGTCAGCGACGCCTCGCCAATGGCGAGCCGTCCCTTCACAGTGTTGCTGTACTTGTGAATCGACGGATCGCTCGAGATCGGCAGCAGGCCGTTGGCATCGTCGTACTGCACGCGGTTCAGGAAGATGTCCTGGAGGGTGGCGGGCTGTACGGCGTTGTCGTACTGATACAGCGGGTTGGCCCCGGAGTCTTCGTAGTCGCGGTTGGTGAACGAGTACTCGAGCGTGAGGCCCGGAAGCTTCAGGCGAGCGCCCGCCGACAGCGTCTGGCTGAGCTCCTCGTACCGCTTGGTGAACGCCACGGTGTGGCAGTTGGCGCAGTGCGCCACCGTCATCACCTGATGGGCTCCTCCGCGCGTCTGGCGCTCGTGGCCCAGGAAGAACGTGATGTTCTTCAGGTTCAGATCCACGCCGGACTCGAGCGTGCCGTAGCTCATCTCGTAATTGGCCGTGGGATCCGTGTCGTCGTGCCGGACGATGAACGTGCCGCCGATGCCAGAGCCGCCGTCGACGTAGTCGAGTGGATCGTGATCGAGCCGGTGCGGCAGGCTCCGGTAGGTGACGTGGGCCTTCAGGACGCGGTTGAAGTCCAGGTAAGCGGCATAGTTCTGCGTGCGGGTATCACCGCCGTTGATGGCGGTGAGGTCGTACCGGAAGCCGTCCTTCTCGCCCCACACGAGCGCGCGGAGCGACGCCAGGGCGTCCTGGTCGGTCACCTGGTACTCGGCGACTCGGTCCTGGTTCCCGTCGGTGGAGAACCCGGAACCGCCCAGGCTGAAGATGCCCTCCCACTTCGAGACGGTCGTCGCCGACAGCGCGGGCGCCTGTGCGGCGGGGGCGGAGGCCGGCGGTGTCTGCGCCGGGGCGGCCGGGGCGAGAGCGAAGATCGCCACCGCCGCGGCGAACACGGATGTGATTCGCGTGCGCATGATGACCCTCCTCACTTCGTCAAAGCCTTGCCGCGGCCGGTCACGCCCTGCGAGGGCAGATCCGAGCCGTGCACCTTGTTGTGACAGTTGCTGCAGCGCGTGTTGAACGCGGCCATGAAGCTCAGGTTCCCGTTGGGGTTGCTCGAGCCGCCAGAGGGCAACGCGTAGGGGCCCGAAGGGCTCAGGCGCGCGTTGTGGAAGTGCATCTCGTGGCACTGCAGGCAGAGGAACGGCTCGCCCTGCTTGAGCAGGTTGTTGGCCACGGTTCCATGCGGCGAGTGGCAGGTCAGGCAGCTCTCGGTGACCGGCGCGTGCTCGAACACGAACGGCCCCGCCTGCTTCGCATGGCAGGTGGTGCACAGCTCGTTCACGCGTTCATCGGTCTTGATGAGGCCTTGATTCCGCCCGTGCACCTGATGGCACGAGCTGCAGGTCATCGAGCCTTCGCGCACCGGGTGGTGCGAGCTCTGCGCGAACTGCGCGCGCTGCTCCTTGTGGCACTGGTAGCAGGTCTGGGCCTCGGCCCTGCCGAGCGTGCCGTCCTGCTTCAGCAGCGCGTTGCGAGGCGCGGGCGCCGTGGAGTGCACGGGCGTGAGGTTCTCGACACGCGCGAGCGCGCCGACCACCTGCCGCGACTGGTGCACCTTGTGGCACGAGAGGCAGCCGACGCCGGAGGTGGCGTGGGCGCTGCCCGCCCATTCCATGGCCTTGTCCTGCCGGTGGCAGGCCAGGCACGCGTTGACGGACGCCGGGTCGGAGGCCTCCTCGAACGTGCGGATGAGCGCCTTGTCGCCGCTCTCGACGTGGAGACTGCCCGGGCCGTGACACGACTCGCAGCGCGCGGGCTGACCGCGCGTCTCGAATCCGGCGAGGGCGCCGTGCATGGATCGGTCGAACTGACGAGCCACGTCCTCGTGGCACGTCCCGCAGGTTTCTTCGCCGACAACAGAGGCGACGGGCGCAGGTTCCTGCGCGAGGGCCGGTGATGAGAGGGCGAGGAGGCCCGCGACTACGAGGATTGCAGTGCGGGAATCGGTCATGACTTTCACCCTACGGGGCCGAATGGAGCAAGTCGAATACCAAGCGGACACGTCAGCGGGGTCGGCGACCCGATGCGGGCAGGGTGGTCGAAGTGGCTGCGCGGAAAGGGGTTGGCAGATGCCGGCCAGGACGCCTCGCGGGCGAGCGACCCGGGCCTGCGACAATTCGCCACAGGCGCCGCACGGGCAGCCGCCAGATAACCGCCGGCGCGGGCGGTTTCCCGGCAGCGTCCCCCTCCGCTCCTGTCGCCAGCGGAACCTCGGCGGGCACGCTTGTGCTGGCGCAGCGTCCGGCCCATCAGCGAGAATGGCGGCCACGTGCCGCAGCGGCTTCGTCGCCTCGCCTGGCCCCTGGCGTTCGCCACCCTGGCGCTCGTGATGTACGCGGCGCGGGTGCAGCACGAGATGGCGGACTTCTCCGTGTATCGCACCGCGGCCATCCGGGTGCTCGACGCCGAGCTCCTCTACCGAGCCGCCGACGGTCACTACCAGTTCAAGTACCTGCCGGCCTTTGCGCTGGCCATGGCGCCATTCGCGTGGATGGGCCCCGAGGCCGCGAAGGTGGCCTGGTACGCGCTGTCGGTCGGCTTGCTGTGGGTGTTCGTCGGCTGGTCGATTCGCGCGCTTCCGGGGCGACGACGGTCCATCCAGGCGCTGGCCTGGCTGTCGATCCTGCTGATGGGAAAGTTCTACGCGCACGAGCTGAATCTCGGGCAGACCAATATCCTGCTCGGGGTCGTCCTCGTCGCGGCGCTGATGGCCGCGCAGCAGGGGCGTCCCGTTCTTGCGGGGGCGCTGGTCGGCATGGGCATCTTCGTGAAGCCCTATGCCGTCATCCTCCTCGCCTGGCTCCCGCTGGCCGCTGGTGCGAGCGGTGTGGTGGCGGCCATCGCCGTCCTGGGACTGGGCCTCGCGCTCCCGGCGGTCGTGTACGGATGGCAGGGCAACGTGGACCTGGTGCTCGCGTGGTATCGCACCGTCACCGACACCACCGCGCCGAACCTGCTGGTCGCCGAGAACGTGTCCCTTGTGGCGATGTGGGCGAAGTGGATTGGCGTGGGCCCGCTTGCAGCCCGCCTGGGTGTCATCACGACGCTGATGGCGCTCGCCGGTGCGGCGTGGGCGATATCGCGGCGAGGACGCGTGTCGAGCCCGGCCTATCTGGAGTTCGGCCTGGTGATGCTGCTCGTGCCGCTCATCTCGCCGCAGGGCTGGGACTATGTCCTGTTGCTCGCGACGCCGGCCGTCATCTGCCTGGTGGACCGGTTCGGCGACGTGGCGGCGCCCTGGCGGGTCGCCACGGGGGTGGCGCTCGGCTTCATGAGTTTCACGATCTACGACGTGCTCGGACGCGTGCTCTATTCACGGCTCATGGCCATCAACATCGTCTCGGTGTGCGCGCTGGTGCTGTTCGTGTGCCTGGTCCACCTGCGCGCGCGGGCGGTGGCATGACCCGGCCGACTCGCGCACGGAGATTCACGTTGGCCGCAGCCGCGGCACCGCATATCCTTCCGCGATGATCCTCACGGTCGTGGCGCTCTACATGCTGGGGACGCTGGTGGCCGGGGCGCTGCTCAGCAGCCGGATCAAGCGCATCTCCGACTACCTGGTGGCCGGCCGGAACCTGGGGCTCGCGCTCACCACCGCGTCGCTCGCCGCCGTGCAGATTGGCGCGGGCGTCGTGCTGGGGGGCGCCGAGGTGGGTGCCGCGTCGGGCATCTGGCCCGGCATGTGGTACGGCCTTGGTTGCGGGCTGGGCCTCATCCTCGCGGGCCTCGTCGCGGCCGAGCGCCTGCGTACCCTCGGTGGCATCGTCCCCATCGACTTCTTCGCGCACCGGTACGGCGAGCGGCGAGGCGTGCGCCTGTGGGCGTCCCTCTCGAACATCCCCAGCCTGCTCGGCATCTTCGCGGCGCAATTGATGGCCGCGGGCAGCGTGCTTTCGGGCTTCGGCATCGACTTCACCTACGCGGTGCTGGGCATCGGCGCGGTGATCCTGTTCTCGAACGTGATGAGCGGCATGTGGGGCGTGGTGGCGGCGGACTTCTTCCAGGTGACGATCATCGCCGTCGGCATTCCGCTCACCGCCTGGGCCGCCCTGAGCAGCGCCGACCCCGGCACCGCGTCGGCGGTGCTGGCCACACCGTTCATTCCCGAGGGCATGGGCACGCGGGCCGTGTTCCTGATCACGCCGTTCCTGCTGTCGATCTCGGTGTCCTACGACGCGTTCATCCGCTACCAGTCGGCGAAAAGCGCCTCGGTGGCGAAGTGGGGCTGCATTCTCTCGGGCCTTCTCGTGATCGTCGTGAGCTTCTGCGCGTCGCTCATCGGCGCGGCGGGCAAGCAGGCATTCCCGTTGGTGGAGAACGGCAACGTGCTCACCCACGTGGTGACGACGACGCTGCCGCCCTTGCTGGCGGGGGTGGTGGTCTCCGCACTGCTGGCCGCCGCCATGTCCACGGCCAACGCGCTGCTCATCTCGATGGCCGGCTGCTTCTCGCGCGACTTCTACAACAAGGTGCTGAACCCCGACGCGGAGATCGAGGAGCTGCCGCGCGCGACCCGCTACGCACGGATGGCGGTGGTGGTGTCGCTGGTGCTGGGGGTGATCGTGGCGCTGCGCGCGCGGGGCATCCTCGACACGATCATCATCTTCAACTACCCCTACATGGGCAGCATGCTGGTGCCGCTGCTGGGCGGCCTGCTGTGGAAGCGCGGCACCACGAAGGGCGCCTACGCGGCGATGTGGGTGGGCGGCGCCATCGGCGTGGCGGCGTTCCTGGTCGGCGTGCCGGGGCCCTTCCAGGGCCTCGTCAACATCGACCTGGCCCTGCTCGTCGCGTTCGCCGTGTCGGCGGCGGTGTTCGTGGGTGTGAGTCGCACGACCGGGTGAGGTCAGAGTTCACCGCTCACTGCACTGGCTGATGGCCACTATTGTCCCTCGCGCGCGGAGTGCATCATCCGCCGCCTCTGGCCGCCGATCTCGGCGCGATTGGTGTCCACGGCAGTGAAGGCGCAGCCCAGGTGCGGATCTCTTGACACCGCCCGACGGTCTCGAGCAGCTGCTGGTGATCCCACATGGGCACGTGTGAAAGCGTCGCGCTCGGGTGCGCGCGAAGTCCTCGCACCTGAGCGCGTCACTCGTCCGTCGGCTACTGCCACTCGGCGGGCGGGCGGTCGTTGGCACCGGGCGCGGTCACCCAACTCGGGTCCGGGGCGGCGACTGTCGCTCCGAAGGCCGGAAGCTCTTCCACCAGCACGGTGCGGGTGAAATTGCCGCCATTGTCTTCGCAGGTACTCGATCCGCTGCCACGCACCCAGAGCGAGACGATGCGCGAGCCACTGGCCACACCGCCGAACACCTCAACGATCGACACGGGGGAGCGGGTGGACGAGTTCACGATGCCCTCCGACCCGGCAAAATTGGTCTCGCCTGTGGCGTTGATGTCGTCGATACGCAGCTGATAGGCACAGGATACGCCCGCCACCGACATCCGGACGTGGGTCTGAAGCGTCAGGCGCAGGAGCGTGCTGTTGGCGGCCTTCGTGAACGTTCCCAGATCGCGAACCTTGACGAAGTCCGATGTCGTCGTGGCGGTGGTCGAGGTCCCCGTATAGGAGATGCGTGTGAATCTCGGCATGGCGCCGGACAAAGGGCGCACGCCGCCGGGAACAGCCGCCCCCGGGGTGAGCACCCAGCTCCCCGTCGCGCCCATACTGTCACGCCAGGTTCCATTGAGCGTGGACAGATTCAGCGTTGAATCGAGGTGAAGCGGCGCTCCGCCTGGCGCCCCGACGATTGTCAGCCCCATTCCGACAGTACCGTTCGGGTTCAGGAAAGCAATGCCAGAAACCGACGCCCGGAAGGAGGAGGCACCACACTGGTCGTCGAATCCGTCGAGCTGGTAGATGGAGCCACTTTGAACGACGTTGACCGTGACCACATTGCAGTAGGGCTGCTGCTGCCAGCGGAATGTGCCCAATGGTTGAGCAGCGGCGCCGTGAACACCGGCAAGCACGAGCAACAGACTCAGAGCGGAGGCGACCGGTCGAAGGCGCACTGTCATCTCGCGTCCTTTCTTCAGCCCCGCGCCCGCAGGACGCGGGAGTGTCCGAACCCGGATTATGTACCAAGGCCCATCAACGTCGTACCCCGCACACGCCTATGCCCGCGGCTTGCAGTCGCTCCGCGGTTTCCAGTTCACGCGCGTGGCCGGTGGGCGGTTGAGCACGATGGCGCCGGGCTCGGGGCAGATGTCCACGCAGCTGCCTTCGTACCAGCACTCGCCGGGCCAGAGCACCAGCGGCGGTCCGCCCTTCTCCTCGTTCGGCAGGAATAGATCCACCGGGCAGACGTGCAGGCACAGGTTGCAGCCCGTGCAGATGTCCGGGAAGATCGTGATCGGATCGACCAGCGCCTGATCCGGAACGGCCATCACCTTGCTCATGGGCGCGCTCCGGCGATGTAGTCGGCGTTGTGCCGCTCGTAGTTGTCGGTAAGGTTGCCGTAGTAATCGATCGGCAGCTCGCCGTTCCGCACGCCGCCCTCGTCCTTCCACACGGTGACGAACTTGTGCCACGCAAGCGGGTCCATCTCGGGGTAGTCGAGCCGCGTGAACTGCAACTGGTGCGAGCTGGCCTTGCGGGCCAGGCACGAGTGGATGACGAGCTCAGCGTTGGTGAGCACGTTGAGGGTTTCCTGCGCGCGGATCAGGTCGTGGGGGTTTCTGGCGAAGAGCGTCTTCGACGCCTCCTTCAAGTCGTCCAGGCCGCGCAGGCCCTCGTGGAGCAGGTCGTCGCTCTTCACCGCGCCGCAGTAGTTCTGCATCACGCGCGTGATGGCTTCGGCCAGGGCCTGCCAGCTGAGGCCGCCCTGCCGTGAGAGGGGCTCGAAGAGGCGGGCGCGCTCGGCGGCCACCTGCGGCTGGTGAATGGTGACCGGCCCGTGGGTGGCCGCGTAGTCGGCGGCGTGCCGCCCGGCGTAGTGCCCCGTGGCCGCGGCGTGACCGACGCAGTCGGACGCGAACAGCACGTCGCCGGCGGCGAAGAGGCCCTCGAGGTTGGTCATCAGCCGCCAGTCGTTGACCATTCCGCCCGGGATGCCGAAGAACTGGCGCTCCTGCGGGAGGAACTGGCCCGATCGCCAGCCGTCGCCGTAGCTCTGGAGCGCGTCCCGCGACGGGTCGAAGCCGGCGTTGTTGTAGGCGGCGTAGACAGGCGTGCGCGTCTTGCCCTCGTTGCCGACCATCATCCCCCAGATGACGCGGCGCTCCGTCTCCGGCATGCTCGTGAGGTCGGCATAGAAGGGGAGCTTGTAGCCCCGCTTCACCGCCTCCTCCACCGGCATCGTCTCGGGCCCCTGGAACTCATAGAAGGGGAAATCGGGCTCGCCGCCACCCTTCATGTAGAACTTCTGCCCCGGCGACGGGCGGTAGCGGTCGGCCACCGTCTTCAGTTCGTTCCCGTCGCGGTCCAGCCAGGGAATCTGCCGTCCTTCGGCATCGATCATCGTGCACGCGTACCAGGTGTTGTGGTTGTTCCCGGTGCTGTAGGGCGGGAAGCTGCGCAGGCCGGACCACTCGCCGCGGAGCGACTTCTCGAGCATGGTGAACGAGCCGCCCACGCGCCACGCCATGGCGTGGCCGTCACCCGTGCACTGTGGCGGGCGGAACTCGGAGATGCCGGTGGCGCCGGGGGCGAACAGCCACAGGCGGGTGGGGCGCGACATGCAGAACACCACCGCCTTCGCGCGGCAGACGGTGAACTTCCCCGTGCGGCCGTTGAGGGCCACCGCGCCGACGACACGTGCGCCCATCCGGCCGCCCTCGGTGAGCAGGCCCGCGCCCATGGTGCGGTCCACGACCTGCGCCCGCATGATCTTGGCCCCGCGGTACATCGCGCGCTTGAACGTGGTGCCCCACACGCGCAGCGTGAAGCGGTTCACGTAGTCGTACGCGAACATGAACTTGGTCTCGTCGTCGCGGAAATCCGCGCCCTTGAACTCGTCGTCCGTGTCGCGGACCTTGGCGCCGTACTTCTCGAGGTCCAGCAGGCGGTCGTACGACTCGCGGGCCTCGATGTAGTGCGAGATGCCGTTGTTGTAGCCTCGATGGCCGCGGATCATCGCGTCGGCCAGCTCCTCGGGCGTGACGCGTGAGCAGGGGTTGGTGGCGGCCATCTCCCAGTGGTCGCAGCCCGAGCCCATGGCGCCACTGGTCATCGTGGCGGCCTTCTCCCACAGCACGACCCGGGCGCCGCGGCGGGCCGCGCCCATGGCCGCAAAGCACCCCGACGCGCCGCCGCCAATCACCAGCACGTCGGTGTCGACTTCCTCGGTCTTGTCCCACTCGACGGGATACGGCCACTCCACGGCTTCGTACATGCCCCGAGCCTATGAGGACATAGCGGGCCGGGTCATTGCCAGCGTGATAAATTCTTCTCAAATCTTGTCAATCCAGTCGCGCGTCACCTACCACTTCGGGCACTTCGCTCTGCACGCCGCCAGCCGGCTCCTCATGCGGGACGGGGCGGTCGTGCCGCTGACGTCGAAGGCCTTCGAGACCCTGCTGGTGCTGGTCCGACGCGCCGGTAGTGTCGTGGGCAAGGATGAGCTGCTCCGGCAGGTGTGGCCCAACACCGTGGTCGAGGAGTCGAACCTGACGCAGACCATCTTCATGCTGCGCAAGGCCCTGGGTGATGCCGTCCGCGAACATCGCTTCATCGTCACCGTACCGAAGCAGGGCTATTGCTTCGTGGCCGAGGTGCGTGAGCGGCCTGACGCGGGCGAACCAGTGGCGGGGCCGTTGCCACTGGCCCGCGCGCTGCTGGGGAAGCGGCACACGGAGAACACCGAGGCCTACCAGTTGTGCCTGAAGGGACGTCACTTCTGGGAGTAGCGCACGGCCGGCGCGGTGGAGAAGGCCATCCGCTGTTTTCAGCAGGCCCTCGAGAAAGACTCGCGGTACGCCAAGGCCTACGCGGGCCTGGCCGACTGCTACGCCATCCTCAGCCAGTGCAGCCGTCTGCCCCCGTCGGAGACGATGCCGAAGGCCAGGGCCGCCGCCGTTGAAGCGCTTCGGCTGGACGACTCCCTGGTGGAGGCCCACGCGTCGCTGGCCCTCGTGAAGATGCTGTACGACTGGGACTGGCCCGGGGCCGTGGCCGAGTTCCGCGTGGCTGTTGCGCTCGACCCCGGATACGCCACGGCGCACCACTGGTACGGGATGTGGCTCGTGGCGCGCGGACGGTTCGATGCAGCGATCGCCGAACTGGAACGCGCGCAGCAGCTCGAGCCGCTGTCGCTCGCGATCAACACCGACCTGGGATTGGTGCTGTACCTGGCGCGCCGGTACGAGGACGCCGTTACCCAGTACCGCGCGGCCATCGATCTCGATGCCGGATTCACCGATGCCCAGATGGGCATCCTGATGGCCTACGGCGAGATGGGCATGTCCTGCCAGCCGATCTCGGAGTTCCTTCGCGCGCCCGAGACGTTCACCCGCGAGGTGGCTGCCACGCTCGAGGTGGCCTACGCGCAGTCTGGCGTGCGCGGGTACTTGCGTGCCTTCCTCGAGCTGGCCGAATCGCCGTCGAGCGAGGTGTACAGCTCGCCCTACGTGCGCGCGCGCCTTTACGCCGCGCTGGG
>Ga0105100_10002366_pt1 | contig 11040 bp, 5 predicted proteins | sample PPLLak12cMay2015_2_FD_87033 | JGI IMG/M metagenome (GOLD analysis project Ga0105100, IMG submission 87033) | Freshwater sediment microbial communities from Prairie Pothole Lake near Jamestown, North Dakota, USA - PPLs Lake P8 Core (1) Depth... | ecosystem: Environmental > Aquatic > Freshwater >... | reverse complement strand
GACGTCGACGGCGCGCACATCCGCACGCTGCTGCTGACGCTGTTCTACCGCCAGATGCCGCAGCTGGTGGAGGGCGGCCACATCTACATCGCGCAGCCGCCGCTGTACAAGATCAAGAACGGCAAGGACGAGCGCTACATCAAGGACGACGCCGAGCTTGCGCAGTACATGGTCACGGTGGCGCTCAGGGACGCCAGGCTGCTGCCGGCCGAGGGCGCGGCGCCGATCGAAGGCAGCGCGCTCGAAGCGCTCGCGCGCCAGTACCTGGTGGCCGACGCCATCATCGGCCGCCTGGCCCGCGTGATGGATCGCCACGCGCTCGAGGCGCTGCTGGCCGGGATCGAACTGAACCTGGACGACGCCGCGGGCACCGAGGCCTCCGCGCAACGCCTCACCGAAGCGCTGGGCAACTCGACGGTCCGCGTGTTCGCCCAGCACGACGCGGTGACCGACAAGCACCGCCTGCGCATCGAACGTCGTCACCATGGCAACGCGAAAGTCAGCGTGATCGACGCCGAGTTCGTGCACGGCGCCGACTACGCGTCGCTCAACACCGCGTCGCGCACGTTCAAGGGGCTGCTCGGCGCCGGCGCCAGGGTCCTCCGCGGCAGCGGCGAGAAGGAAAAGCAGGCGTCGGTCGCGAGCTTCGCCGAGGCGATGGACTGGCTGATGAAGGAAGCCGACGGGGCGGTCAGCCGCCAGCGCTACAAGGGGCTGGGCGAGATGAATCCCGGCCAGTTGTGGGAAACGACGATGGACCCCGCCGTGCGCCGCATGCTGCGGGTGCAGATCGAGGACGCGATCGGCGCCGACCAGATCTTCACGACGCTGATGGGCGACGAGGTCGAGCCGCGGCGGCAGTTCATCGAGACGAATGCGCTGTACGCGGGGAACATCGACGTCTGACCTTCCCGGTTGTGCTCGCGCTCGGCGCTGTGCCGACGGCGGGTCAACGAGACATCGCCCGCAGCGGGTCCGTGCACATGTCAGCGCCGTCGCGCGGCAGCGGCCCCAGCGTGAGCCGCTCGATCGGCAGCAGGATCGGCGATGCGATCAGCCGCAGCACCGATTCCGGCACGTCGCTACGCTCGAAGCCGAAGCGCTGCTCGTCCAGCGTGCCAGTCACGCGCAAAGGGGTCTGCAGGCGAAACAGGGCGAAGCCCTTGGCGCGCGGGCGAAAGACGAACTCGAGTTCCTCCGTGGCCAGGTTCGCGTGGCCCACGCCGCGAATGCGCACGGCGGTCGTATCGATCAGGATCATGTCGTCGTTCAAGTCGCCGCGCTCGAGGTCGAACCGGCCGAGGATGCAGTTCACCTCGGGCCGCGCGCGCGGATCGACCAGCGGCAGCAGCTGCAGCACGAGGTTTGCCGACCAGAGGTTGAAGACGCCGCTGCGCAGCTCGGTCGGCCAGACGGCGACGTCCACCCTGCCGTTGGCGTTGCGCAAGAGCGTGTCCAGCGACGGGGCCGTGCCCGCCAGCTCCACGTTGAGGCTGAACAGGCCGCGCAGGTCGTTCGCGCGGCCCAGGCGGCGGGCGATGATGCCGTAGTCGAAGCGCTCGATGCTGGCGGTCGCCGCGAACTCGATCTCGGTGCCCTTCAGGTCGTACGAGATCGCCAGCCGTACCGCCCCCCCGGGCAGGTTGACCACGGCGGGGTCGAGTTGCAGGCGCGCTTCCTCGAGCTTCAGGTGCAGCGCGCCGTCAGCGAGGCGGTCGCTTCCGGAGAGCACTTCCTTCGCTCTCACGTCGATGGTCGCATCGAGCCGGCGCAGGAAGCCCGCGCTCAGCAGCTTTTCGGTGCGCCCGGCCGTCCGGCTTGCGGCCGCCCGCAGGCCGCCGCGGCCAACGCCTGGCGGCGCGGGGGACTCGGTCGTCCGCTCCGGCGTCGGGAAGTCGTCGAGTTGAATGCTGGGCGCGGTCACCTGCACATCCAGGTAGGGACGCGGCCCGCCGAGGTCGAGCTTGCCGGTTCCGCTGAGCCGGCTGCGACCCACGCTCACATTCAGTCCCTGCAGCTCGTAGCCGGAGGGCGTCATGCGGAGGATCGGACCGCTGAAGGACCACGGCCCCCACGGGGGCAGTTCGACCCGCGCCAGGTCGCTGAGCGAATCGAGCCGCTCGCCTTGCATCTCGAAACTCAGCTGGCCGCCGCTGCCGAGTGGCAACGTCACCTCGCCGTCGAGCGTCAGCTGTGATCCCGCGGCCCGTGCCGCCAACGCGAACGGCACGCGGCTGGCATCGCCGGCAAAGTCGGCGAGCGTGCCGCTCGTGACTTCGATCCTGACCGGGGTCTGGTCGATCTTGCCGTCGAGCCAGGCCCGCACCGGCGCGCCCGCCATCGCGCCGACGCGTGCCTCGTCGACCCGGATCTCCGTAACCGGGCGCCGCGCCGCTCCAAGCACGGTGAGGCTGCCGCCGCGCACCCGCGCGTCGATGGCCGAGTGCTCGACCCACTCGCCCAGGCTGCTGCCGCGCCCCAGCACGCTGAGCCGCAAGGCCTGCGCGTGTCCATCGATGTCCTCGGCGATGCCCAGCCCGCGCAAGAGCGCGCCGATGTCGATGGCGCCCGCGGACAGGTCGAGGCTCGCCGCGGGCCGCTCGGCCTGCAGGTCCAGCTCGATGCCGGCCGTGAACGGCGCGCCGGCGATCTTTCCCGTAACCGACATGGGCAACAAGCGCCCCTCGCGGGTGCGGGCGACGAACGCGAGGTCCTCGAGATCGGTGCGGCCGAGCCGCAGTCGCTGCAGCTTGAAATCGATGTCGGCGTCGGCCAACCCGGTGGCGGCGGGAAGCGCCGACGCGTTGCGGCGACCACCCGCGCGGCCGTCGACGCCGCCGGCACGCAGCGTCGACAGCTCCTGCGCATCGATCAGCGGGCTGCGCACCGACGCCACGATGCCGTGGCGATCTTCGACGAGCGCGCTCCGGGCCTCGATCGTCAGCCGGCTGCGGCCGAGTTCGAGCGTCGTCCTGTCGAGCATCCAGGCCTCGTCCGACCGGCGCACGTGGCCGCGCAGGGCCACAGGCAGGCTCGCCTGCGGGGCAACGCCCAGCCAGCGCGCCAGATCGCCGACGCGCCCGGCTTGAAAGTCGAAGCGCAACGCCGTTTCGCGCATCGACTCCGCCATGGCGAGCGTGCCTTCGACCCGCAGCCTGGCCTGCGGCAGCGCCAGGTCCAGTTCGAGCGGCAGCGCGCGTTCGCGCAGCATGTCGGGCACGTGGCCGCCGCGGAACCTCAGCCTGGCGCGCTGACCCAGCAGCGTGCCGTGCGCGTGGCCGCGCAGGCGATCGCCGCGGCGCGCCGCGAGGTCCAGCGAGTCGAGCGAGACGGCGATGCGACCTGCGTCCGTGGCGCCGTTGAAGCTCAACTGCGCGGCCGCCAGCGACAGCGAAAGCTCGAGGTCTTGCGCCAGTGAAGCCGCCGTTTCGCCGCGGCCATGCGCGCGCAGGCCGAGGCGCCCGACCGTGCCTTCGACGCCGCCCGCCAAGCCCAGGCCCTGCGCCAGGTCACCGAGCGCGGCGTTGCTCGCGTCGAGTTGGAACGCAAGCGTCGGCACCGGCGCCGACGTGTCGAGCTCCAGGCCGCCGGCGAACGGCACTCCGGCGATCGTCGCGCTCATCGGGACGCGCAGGCCCTGCGCGTCGGCGCGCCAGGCCAGATGTGCATCGCGGACGTCGACGCCCAGCCCGAGCCAGCGCTCGATTTTCAGGTCGACCTCGAGGTCGAACGCGGCGAGATCGCGCAGGGACGTCGCCGGCCGCACCGGTGCGTGACTCTCGAGCCCCGGGTCGGGGACCGGCCGCGCCGCCAGGAACGGGCGCAGGTCGAGCGCGGCGGCGCTCAGCGCGCCGCTGAGTCGCGGCCGTACGCCATCGAGCGCGAGCGCGAGCTGCCCGGAAACCTCGGATCCGCCCAGCCAGGCGTGCAGGCTGCTGACGCGCACGGAATCCGCTTCGATGTTGACCATGCCGTGCACGGTCGTGCTGCCGAAGTGCGGCAGCGCCGAGCCGACGAGCCGCTCGACCGGCGCCAGATCGTCGGCATCGGCTTCAACCTGGAAGCGTGCGGTGCGCTGGCGCGCGTCGAGCGCGCCGCGGGCATGCAGCCGTGCGCCGTGTGTCTTGACGTCGAGGGTGAACGGCCAGGCCTCGGCGTCGTCCTGAAGCAGCCGTAGTGGCCCGCCTTCGATGCCGATCGAATAGGCGAAGCGTGGCTCCAGTCGGCCGCGCGCGGCCAGGCGCAGCGGCTGATCGCGCGAGGCGCTGCCGGACACCTCGTCCACCGTGACGAGGCGGCGCGTCGCCGCGCGCGCGTCGTGGTAGTGGATGTCCAGCCCGTGCAGCACGATGCGGGCAACGTCGATGCCGGGCTGCGGTGCCCGGGCCTCGCGCTGCGGCGTCTGCGTCCAGTTGGCGCGGCCGTCGGCGCCTCGTTCGAGCCACAGGCCGACATCGCGGGCCTCGATCCTGCTTGACCGCAACCCGCCACGCAGCGCCTCCAACAGGTCGACCCGGGCCCGCAGTTCACCGATCGCGAGGAATTCCTGCCCCGTGAACCCGGGCGGGTTGAGGATCCGCAGCGAGCCGATGCGAACGCCCAGCTCGCGGCCCAGCCTCGGCTCGAGCTCGAAAGCGCCTTGAAGGATGACGGGGCGCCCGAGCGCGGCAGAGGCCCGCTCCGCGGCTGCGTCGCGCCAGCGCGAGGCGTCGATCGACATGCCGGACAGCGCCACGGCCATGGCCAGGCCGATGGCGATCAGCACCACGCCCAGCGGCACGCCGATCAGGGCCGCGATCATCCAGGCGACAGGGCGTCGACGAATCGGACCCATCAAGCGCGGCGCCCGCGACATGGCAGCACGGCGCGCTCAGCAGCGGTGGGCCGCAGCGGTGATGAAGTCATCCTGGCGCAGCAAGCCGCTACTTCTTCTCCTCGACCCGGGACTCGACCACGAGATCGAGCTCGTAGACGTAAGCCGACGCGTCTGCCGGGGGCCGCGACGGCTTGAACCGGTTGATGCGCAATACGTTGCTCACGCCCGGTTGGTGCGAGTAGCCGACGATCTCGCCGTGGAAAGCCTGCCACGGGCCCGGCGAGCCGACGCGCAGGCCCTTGTCGTCGAAGCGCAGTTCGCGCACCTGCAGGCAGGTGCCCGGTGGCTGCAGCGCCGGCGTGCAGGCCACGCGCTGCGCTGCGACCTCCAGAAAGACGCGCGTCGGCGCGCCGTACAGGCTCTTCGACGTGCGCCGGCCGCTGAAGCTCAGCGCCTGCCGCTCGGCCGATACGAGGTGCAGCGTCGGAGGCTCGCCCGCTTCGACGCGCGCCTCCAGCGGTGCCGCCAGCGCCGCGGCCATGGCGGTGTCGGCGGCCATCAGGGGCGGCTCGCACGCCTTCTGCGTCGAGGCGACGCGGCCGATCTCCAGGCGGTTCTGCGGGCTCAGCCGCCAGGCGCCCGACAGCAGGTTGCAGCCACCCCGCACGGCAACGCGCGTGCCGTCGAAGCGCAGCGCGAAAGGATGGCCCGGCACGAGCAGCGCCTCGACCGGCTTGCCGCTGGCATCGACGGCCGCCCGCAGCGTCCAGTCGTGATCCTGCAGGGCGCGCACAAGCGCGGCGTCGGCGGTGCGCCGCGGCGGCGTCGGCGCCGCGGCATCGGTGGCGGCCGCCGGCGGGGCCGGCAGCATGCTGGCCGCTGCCGCCATCAGCGCCAGCAGGCAAACGCGGATTGGCTGGATGTGCATGGTGATCCCTTCAGCTGGAAATGGCCGGTCAGTCGGGCTGGCGTGTCAACACCCGCCCGGGTGCATTCCACGGCGGTACGCCGCCGTCGCGGTCGATCTGCAGCAACCGTCCTTCACCGACGCGGAACTGCTGCCCCCCGCCGGCGCCTTCCAGCGTGATGGTGTTGCCCGCGGCATTCCAGGAGAAGCTGCCGCGAACCGTCTTCGGGGCAGCCTGCCGGTCAAGGTACTGCGTGCCCAGTTCGAAGCGGCCGTCGCGCTGCAGCGTCAGCCGCATCCGGATGCCGGGGCAGTCCGCGCAGGGAGTGACGCCCTCGTAGGTGCCGGCCCAGTCCAGCGCATTGCGGCTGTTGTGCGCGGGGTCGGGCGCGGCGGGCGCCGTGCCGTCGCGTGACACGCAGCCAACGAGACCTGGCACGCAGGCCAACAGCACCGTGGCGATCCAGCGGGGTGTACGCGACATGTGTTCCTCAGCCCTGGAGAAGAGCGCGTGATTCTAGGCGGGCGCGCGGGCAGGCCCGGGCCGCCCGGTCGCCGCCGTACCGACGATGCGGCACACTGCGGCACTCGTTCCGCTGCGCGCCCAACCGCACCCATGGATCGCCTCCGCGTCGCCGTACACAGCACCGTGCTGATCCTGATCATCGGCTGGGTGCTCTACATCGGCAAGTCGATCTTCGTGCCCGCCGTGCTCGGCGCCGTGATCGTCTACGTGATCGTCGGACTCGCCGAGACGCTCGGGCGGCTGCCGGCCGTCGGACCACGGCTTCCGGTGCAATCGCGCTACCTGTTCTCGGTGGTCGTCATCGGACTGGCCTTCTTCCTGTTCGCCTACCTGATCATGGCCAACAAGGAACGCGCGCTCGCCCTGGCGCCGCAGTACCAGCAGTCGTTGCTGGCGGCGATCCAGCAGGTCGCCGTGTACTTCGGAGTCGAGACGGAGCCCACCTGGGCGACGCTGCGACAGGAGCTGCTGGCGCAGGTCAACCTGCAGCGGCTGCTCACCTCGCTGATGGCATCGGTCGGATCGATCCTGGTGAGTTTCGTGGTCGTCTTCCTCTACGCCACCTTCCTGCTGATCGAGCGCAGCACGCTCAACGAGAAGCTCGCCAACTTGTCCGACGACCCGAAGCGCGTGGCGCGCATCCGCGGGGTCATCGGGGCGATCAACCGCCGGATCGGCTCCTACCTGGCGCTCAAGACGCTGCTCAGCCTGCTGCTGGGCGTGGTCAGCTACGGCGTGATGGTGCTGTGGGGGCTGGACTTCGCGGCCCTGTGGGCGGTGTTCACCGCGTTCCTGAACTTCGTGCCGTATGTCGGCTCGGTGCTCGCCGTTGCCCTGCCCGTGCTGATGGGAGTGGTGCAGTTCCAGGAGCCGGGTCTCGTGCTGACGCTGCTGCTCGCGCTCACCGCGGCGCAGTTCGCGATCGGCAACTTCCTCGACCCGTACGTGATGGGCAAGTCGCTGAACCTGAGCCCGTTCGCCATCCTCATCAGCCTGGCGGTCTGGGCCGAGCTGTGGGGCATCCCGGGCGCATTCCTCGCGGTGCCGATCACGGCGATCCTCACGATCGTGTTTTCCGAGTTCCCCGCCACGCGACCTCTGGCCGTCCTGCTGTCGAAGGGAGGCCGGGTGTAGGAGCCGCCCGGCTGATTCGACGCATGGACCGTGAACACCGGCGATTCGCCGTTGCGCTGCTGCTCTCCCTGCTGGTTCACTCGCTGCTGCTGACGCTGATCTTCGAGGGCCAGGGGCTCGGGCTGCCGAGCCTCGGCTTCCCTTGGCTGGAGCGCAGGATCGAGGCGCCTGACCTGCGCGCGGTGCTCGCTCCCGCGCGGCTCGAGTCCACCACTCCACCGCCGGGCCCGGCGATCGAGCCAGCGGCGGCCGGTGGGCCGCCGCCGAAGTCATCCGTGCCCAACGAGGCACCCCGACGCCGGCCTGCCGCCGCGGTGGAGCCGGCTGCCGTCGCGAAAGCACCGGTCGACACGGCGCCCGCGCCGCCCCTTCCCGCGCCCGCGAGCGCCGCTTCGCGACCCGCCGAGGCGCTCGCGACCGAGCCCACGCCTCCCGCCGCGGCGCCCGTGACCGAGCCCATGCCTCCCGCTGCGGCACCACCGCGCACGGCCGCCGACGCAGCGCGGGAAGCCGCGGTCGAGCTGCCCAGGCACGATCGCGCCGAGCTGGACACACAACGAGTCGCGGACGAGCAGAAGTCGTCGCGACAGGAAGTGGCACGCGCCGAAGCAACTCGGTCGGAGGCGGTTCGCCAGGAGGCCGAAAGGCAGGAAGCAGCACGGCAGGAGGCCGACAGGCAAGAAGCGGCGCGACAGGACGTTCTCCGTCGTGAAGCGGCGCAGGGCGAGGCAGCACGCCTGGAGGCGGAGCGTCAGGAGGCCGCACGGCAGGCGCAATTGCGGCAGGAGACCGAGCGCAGGGAGGAGACAGCCCGCGCCGAAGCGGCGCGCCTGGAGGCCGATCGACAGGAGGCGGCGCAGCAGGACGCGGCGCGCCAGGAGGAAGCGCGGCAGGAGGCGGCGCGTCAGGAGGCCGCACGACAGGAGGCAGCGCGGCGGGAGGCAGCCCGGCAGGAGGCGGCGCGGCAGGAGGCAGCCCGGCAGGAGGCGGCGCGGCAGGAGGCAGCCCGGCAGGAGGTGGCGCGGCAGGACGCCCTCCGTCGGGAAGCGGCACAGCGCGAGGCGGCGCGCATCGAGGCCGAGCGCCAGGAGGCGGCGCGTGTCGAGGCAGGGCGCCAGGAAGCCGCGCGGCAGGCACAGGCGCGGCTGGATGCAGAGCGCCAAGCGGAGCTGGCTCGGGTCCAGGCCGCCCAGCGCGAGGCGGCATTGGCGGAGGAACGACGGGAAGAGCGGCTGCGGGCGATCGGACGCCAACTGGACGCCGAAGCGGCTCGCCGCGATGCGGCGCCGCCTGCCGCACAGCAGGGGCCGTCGCTGCCGCTGTCCTACAGCAGCCCGCGTCGAGCGCGCCTCTTTGGTCGCGCCGATCCCAACGCCGAACTCGTCCTGTACGCCGAGGCATGGGCGCGGAAGATCGAGCTCAACATGACGATCGAGATGATCCGCGAGCTCGCCCGGCTGCCCCACCGGGATCCGATGGTGACGGTGGCCATCCGGAGCGACGGGTCGGTGGAGTCGGTGACGTTCGTCGTCTCCAGCGGCGTGCCCGACATCGACGAAGCGATCCGGCGCATCGTGCAGAGCCAGGCGCCCTACCGGCCCTTTCCGCCAGCCCTGGCCCGCGACTACGACGTCGTCGAGATCCGCCGCAACTGGCACTTCGACGTGGCGGTCCGGTTGTACTGATCGAGGCTTCAGATGCAGCCGCGCGCCAACCGGTGGCGGAGCTCAGCAGCGCATCTCGACCCGGTGCGGCCTGCCGTCGTCGACCAATGGCACCGAGCGGCCGGCCAGCAGTTCTCCATCCAGCCGCACTTCGACCGCGCCGGCCATGGGGCGAACCTGGATGAAGTCGATCTGGTACAGGGTCCGGCCATGGCGGTACGCCAGCGCGCAGCCGGGCCAGTCGCCGGGCAGGCAGGGCGACAGCTCCAGGCGAGCGCCGTCGCCGTCGGTCTTCAGCTGCAGTCCCAGCAACGACTCGACGATCAAGCGGTACATCCAGCCCGACGAGCCCGTGTACCAGCTCCAGCCGCCACGTCCGGTGTGCGGTGCGACCGTGTAGACGTCGGCCGCCATCACGTACGGCTCGACCCGGTAGCGCGCCATGTCTTCGGCGGTCGAGGCGCGGTTCACCGGGTTGACGATCCCGTGCACGGACCAGGCGCGCGCGCTGTCGCCGAGCGCCGCAAACGCCATGGCAGCCCAGATCGCCGCGTGGTTGTACTGCCCGCCGTTCTCGCGCACGCCCGGCAGGTAACCCGCGATGTATCCGGGGCTCGGTCCCTTGTGATCGAACGGCGGATCCAGCAGAAGCACGACTTTCGCGTCGGGTCGCACGAGGCGCGCGTGCATCGCGTCCATCGCGCGGCGGGCGCGATCGGGCGCAGCCACGCCCGACAGCACCGACCAGCTCTGCGCGATGGAGTCGATCTGGCACTCGGCATTGCGCGCCGAGCCGAGCGGCGTGCCGTCGTCGAAATAGGCGCGGCGATACCAGTCGCCGTCCCAGCCGTGTGCTTCTAGGCGCGCCGCCAGCTGCCCGCGCTCGCTGCGGCAGCGGGCGGCGCCGGCCGCGTCGCCGTGCCGCTCGGCCAGCGCGCCGAAGCGGCCGAGGACCTCGCACAGGAAGAAGCCGAGCCAGACGCTCTCGCCGCGGCCCGCCGCGCCGACGAGATTCATGCCGTCGTTCCAGTCGCCGGTGCCGATCAGCGGCAGACCGTGTTCGCCGAAGCGCAGGCCGTGCCACAGGGCTTCCGCGGCGTGCTGGTACAGGCTCGCCTCCACGCCTGACGGCAGCGGCAGGTCGTAGTACGAGTCGTCGGGCGGATTGACGGGGCGGCCCTCGAGGTAGCGAACCTGCTCGGTGAGCACGCGCGTGTCGCCGGTCGCCTCGACGTAGCGCGCCAGCGCCAGCGGCAGCCACAGGTAGTCGTCCGAGATGCGCGTGCGAACGCCGCGGCCCTGCGGCGGGTGCCACCAGTGCTGCACGTCGCCCTCGACGAACTGGCGCCCGGCGCAGCGCAGGAGCTGTTCGCGCAGCAGCTGCGGCCGGGTGTGCACGAGCGCCATCGCGTCCTGCAACTGGTCGCGGAAGCCGAACGCGCCGCCCGACTGGTAATAGCCGCTGCGCCCCCAGAGGCGGCAGCCGATCGTCTGGTAGAGGAGCCAGCCGTTGACGAGCACGTCGACGGCCGGGTCGGGCGTGCGAACCTGCACGGCACCGAGCGTCGTGCGCCAGTGGAGTCGAACGGCCGCGAGCGCGTCGGCCCACGCGGCCGGGCCGCGGAACCGCCGCACCAGCTGCTCGGCCTCGTCGGCGCTGCGACCCATTCCAAGGCGGAACACGACGGTGTCCGATTCGCCGTCCAGCAGCGTGACGGGCACCTGGAACGCGGCGCACGGATCGAGCGCGGCGCCTACCCGTCCGCCGAGCCGCACCCGACCCAGCGCCAGCGGCCGTTGCATCGAGCCGTTGCGCCCGATGAACTCGGCCCGGTCGCACGTGAAGCTGCCCGCGGCGCGCCGGTCGTCGTCGACGTCGAAGAAACCGACCCAGTCGCCGTAGTCGTAGCTGTACGGGTTGCGCGCGTACAGCGCCCCGCTGTCGGCCGCCACTTCGGTGACGATGTGCGGCGCCGTCTTCGCCCGCAGGTCG
>Ga0105100_10002364_pt1 | contig 11043 bp, 6 predicted proteins | sample PPLLak12cMay2015_2_FD_87033 | JGI IMG/M metagenome (GOLD analysis project Ga0105100, IMG submission 87033) | Freshwater sediment microbial communities from Prairie Pothole Lake near Jamestown, North Dakota, USA - PPLs Lake P8 Core (1) Depth... | ecosystem: Environmental > Aquatic > Freshwater >... | reverse complement strand
CTGAAAGCCATGACCGTATGTTGTGCATGACATACAAAAAGTGAATAAAAAAAAAGAAGGGGTGTTAGTACCCTATGAAATGTCGGAGGGCTGGGAATGCGTGCGGGAACAGTTCGAAGAACCGCTCAAGCAATCCCTGGGTCTCATAGGAGTACGCTTTTGGCATCACCACGGTCAGACTGCCCCAGTTGCTCTCGATGTCGTAGACGTCCTTTGCTTTCGCATGGATAGTGTAGGTTCCCTTGGTGTCCCACTGATGGGTAATCTCCACGTTCTCCCCTGAGGCATACGGGCCGACCCATTCGTCCACCTGTCCGTCACCCCATTCGATATAGTAGTACACATCGTCCGCGTTCACATCAACGGTCTGGAACGTGTATGGATAGGGAGTTCCTATCTTGCCTTTTGCTTTTCCGTCGATGGAGGGAGTGTTCGGTGGGTTGTCACGGATGATCGACACGGAAATCGGGGTAGACCAGTCGCTGGTCACATCATGGATGTCTTTTGCCCTGCATTGTACTAGATACGTCGCTGTGGCGTTCCATGCCTTGTCTGCGGTGTGTGAGGTGCCTGGGCTGTACGGTCCGAGCCATCCGCTGGTGGTCCCGTCCCCCCAATCAATGAGATAAGAGACGTCTTCGCCGTCTGGTTCGGTGGTGTTGACGGTGAAGGTGTATGTCACATTGAGCACGCCATTGGCTGGACCTGCGATCACAGGTGTTGCTGGAGGATTACTTAGGTAACCTGCTTCAGCAAGTTCGGCAAGGGTCGCAAGGATGAGCCGTACGCCTTTGACTGCATAGGTGGCGTTGATATGGTCTATCGTGTCTTGGGAGGTATGGTAGTACGGGGTCATTGTGTATTCAAAATAGAACACCGCTGAATATCCGTTCTGCCAGAAGTAATAATGATCGCTGCCCGAGGAGGTCCCTGCGTGATGCAGTGTCAGATGGATGTAGTCAGAATATTCCGTGTTTATCGTGGTGGTATAGGTGTAGAGCCATTCTGAGGCTGAATTTTCGTAGATGTCGAGATTGTTCCCATCACCCGTGGTGATCGCATAGCTAATCATATCAGCATTGAGCACGCCAGCGATATTCCACCCCTGGGCTTTTGCTTCTTGTGCATAGACTCTGCTGCCATACAGACCTTCTTCCTCACCAGAGAATGCGACGAACTTGATGGTGTGGTTGAACCGGTATTGGCTCATGATATAGGCGGCTGCCAACACCGCGACCGTCCCGGAGGCATCATCATCAGCCCCTGGACTTGAAGAGACGGTATCGTAATGCCCGCAGATGATGTAGATCTCATCGCTGGTCTCATCGGTGCCGTTGATGGTCGCTTCCACGTTATTTGATGAATATCCACCATAGCTCCAGGGATGATAGCGGACCGCAAGTCCCATACTTGCGAATTGATTGTAGATGTACCCAGCTGCGGCGATACAGGCGCTTGTGCCAGTGAGCCGTGGCCCGAAGGCCACCAGGTCTTCCAGATACCCCAGATAAATCGATTCGTCAACCTGCTGAAGCATGCTGATGACGATGTCATCCATGGTTGCTGTAGTGTGCGGAGGTTCCCGCATCAGCGGTACATTCATGATGGTATCTAACGGTGGAAGTGGTGCGTATCCTGGTCCTGGTGGAGTATAATGCGTTTGTTCAAAGGTTAATGTGGTTGGTTCTTCTGTTCGAATGGATTGACCAAGAACAGGGATGATTGTCAGTATGATCAGCGTGCATACAACAAGAGATATTATTTTCTTACTCTTCATTTCATCTACCCCTGATGTATTATCCCTGGTATAGTATTTAAATTTTCACGACAAAAATTGTTTTCTCTGGCTCTTTTGTATCAAACGTCAAAAAATTAGTTCCATACATTTAAATATATTATCTTTATATTATAGTAGATAGGAGTAAAATTATGAAAAAATTGATATCATTCGTATTGGTCATAGGCATCCTCACAAGCGGACTTGGAATTATTGGAATATCAGCAACGGATTTGAACCGTAGGACGAACACACCACTTTCTCCTGATGCGTTTCCGGATCTTTCTGCGTACCGATATGAGCTTGCGATGTCCTCTTCCCAACAACAACCTAATCCTGATCTGAATCTTGGTCTGACTCAGGTTGAGCCTGTGAATCGTTTAACAGAGTATCCGATTGGTACGCTCCTCTGGCAGTATCAAATCTCTGGTGGTTCTGATAACAGCCCGAAAGCAATCAGAGCGATCCCTGATATCAACAATGATGATATCGACGATGTTGTCGTCTGTTCAGAGGAAAATAACATTCGATGTTTCAACGGTGGTGCCTTAGGGGCAGGGTCTGTCCTATGGACCCATAATATCTACTCTGGGAACATCTACGCTCAGCATGGATTAGCGATCACCCAGGATATCAACCATGATGGCTACAACGAGGTTGTGGTGGGAACGACTGGTGGGGACCGGTCCATTGAATGCCTCTCAGGGGTGAACGGGACCACGCTCTGGACGCATGATACCACTGAATATGGGGATGGTGGCTGGGTTTATCAGGTCGATTGTCGCTATGACTATAATAACGACGACGTCATTGACGCCTTGGCAGTCACCGGTGATGATTCGTCAGGCACCGGTCCGAAACGAGTGTACTGTTTGAATGGAGCCACTGGTGTTTCCTTGTGGGAACGGCCGTTGGGTGGACCTGGATTTGCGGTCATGGGTGTGGAGGATTTCACCGGCGATGGAGTCCCAGACGTGCTCGCAGGATGCTCCAACGAAGCTGAGTCTACAGGGTATGGAAAAGGAATCAATGGGGCGACTGGTGCGCAAGTATGGTCATTCACGGTACCAGGGTCCTCGGTCTGGGCGGTCGAACAACTGGATGATGTGACTGGTGATGGAAAAAAAGATGTGATCATCGGTGATTTTTCCGGGCACATCTATGGGTTGAATGCAGCGACGGGGGCAGATTTCTTCTCTCTTTCGATTGGATCAGTAATCATCACTCGTTTCGAGAACATGGGTGATGTGAACGATGACGGGTATACAGACATCATCCCTGCACATAGTAGCATCGACATGACGCAGGTGATCGATGGCTATGATGGTGAGACGATCTGGTCACAACCCACTGCAGATCAACCATGGAACGTGGCACCCTGTGGGGATATTACCGGTGATGCGATTCCTGATGTCTTTGTCGGCACGTTGTATCAGAGTAATTATTGCTATTTCTTGAACGGGGAGAATGGCACAGAACTCACAACACCGATCTCGTACGGGGAAGCTGTGGATTCGATTGCCGCTATCCCTGATGTCGTCAATGATGGTTCGATGGAGATGATGGTCGGAGGCAGAAACGGGAAACTCTCGTGTTATTCCGGTGGCAAGGTCACCGCGCAGCAAGTAAGTATCAGCGCGAATTTCACCGCAACCCCCTTGTCCGGTGTCGCCCCGTTGCAGGTAGTCTTCACTGATCTGTCGACTGCTGAGAACACCACGATTAAATCATGGCAGTGGGATTTCGACACCGATGGGACCATTGATTCCTATCTTCAGAATCCAACATTTTTCTACGATCCTGGGATCTATACCGTGACGTTGACTGTCTCTAATGGTCATATCTCAGATGAGGAAATCAAGGAGGATTACATCAGCGTGATCCCCCCCAGTGAGATAGAGATTGGGAACGTCACCGCAAGCTTCCTGACGATCAACGCAGAAATCATCAACACCGGGGATATCAATGTCTCATTGGTGAATTGGAGCATGACGATTGACGGGCGTGTCTTCCTTGGGAAAACCATCTCCGGGCAGATCCCCTCGATTCCTGTCGGTGGCTCTGAAATTGTCTCTGATAAACCCGTAGTCGGGTTCGGCAACGTCATCGTGACGATCAAAGCAACCGTCCCTGGCGGTGGGACTGTCTCAAAGACCGCTAGAGGTTTTCTGTTGCTGTTTGTTGTGCTGAGACTCCGATAAGATACCTTTAAAAAAGCACAAGCCAAACATATGGTTCGGAGATAAAATCCTCCTTTTTTTCTTTTATTCGTATAAAGGAGTTATTTGTGGCGAGGGTCGTTCCCAGTGATAATGAACCCCGGAGGAGGATAGTCGGATTTGATACTCAAGCAGTTGAGGGGTGAACTCTTCTATCTTCTCGATCACATAGTTGATGCTGTGCGTTCCAAGGTTCCGTAATGCGACATCGACTGGGATCCATCCATTGGTTTGTGAGAAGATCTCTGCCCAGGCATGTGGTTCAGCTTCGTGATTCGCCTGATGGATGAAATAACCGGTTAAGCGTCGGCACGGAATACCACGGATCCGCGCAAGGGTGACGAACAGGTCTGTGAACTCATCGCAATCACCCCTACCGGTACGCAGTGCCTGATCTGCACCAAGTCGTTTGTCCTGCTTTTCCGGATATTTTATTTTTCTGGTGATGTAGGTGAATGTTGTCAGCACCCAGTTGGTAAGGTCATCTGTGGAAAACCAGCATTCCTGTGAGACGTCCTGGATTGCTGTTGAGTCGAGTGGCCAGTATGTGAAGCTTTGTTTGTATTTACGCTGCAAGAGTCGAGGGATATCCGAGATCCGTCCCCATGGAGTATGTGGCGAGATTGTCGAGGGTGTCGGATAGATGGAGACTATCCGTTCAAGCGAGATGGTCCCTTTGGTCCGAACCTTCTGTTGGAACAGGTAGTAACTGTTGTCCCGTTTTGTTTTCAACTTGCACCCTGCAGGAGGTTGATTAACAACAACGGTTTGACGATAGGAAGGATAATGGAAGAACTTCAGACGAATGGTGGGAGCACCGACGTTCGCCCGGATGAAGACGTGTTCCTGATGATGCAGTTGCCAGCCGACTGGCACGAGGTGCTTCTCCATTATGTAGTTTCAAGAAGTGCGTCTTTAAATAAGTTTCTTGGGTTTGTTCTTTTAAGACTAAGGGCGATTTGAGCCGACGTTGACAGACAGTGCAGAGCCAAGGTAGTATGCCGTATCTGTGCCCGTGTAGAGGATTAATCCTGTAAATCCTGTACATCCTCTCCACGTATGGTTCATATTCCAGTCATCTTGTGGTTGCCAACCACTAGTTATTTTTTGTCCCCAGAAAGAACCATTGATGTCTTGTTTTCCGTTGATTCCATCCGTCGAAATCCATCCTTGTGCCGGGGATAACCAGTTAGGGTATGGATAATAATGATTGTTTCCAAAATAGATGCAGACACCCACATGATACCCATTTTTGTATAAGATCATCTGGCTGATCTTGCTGATTTGATTGCAGACGACCCACAGAGCTGTAGCAACCTTAACTAAAGGAGCATTTCCTGTACTATAATCTATCAGGTCGTACAACCGGAGCGCTGTTCTTTTTATGATCTTAGCAAAATGCGTGTTGCTCGTGTTCCCTGCAATGGAACAGAATGCATTCTGTATCATTCCTGCTGCTGTCCCTGTTTTGACTTTCATAGAGAACTTCTGAAGAAATGCGATTCTTTTTTGATTGATACTTGCACGATTGACCAAGCGTTGTGCATGTTGGATACCCATCTCCTCTGGTAAAAGATTGTATCTGTCAAGTTCAACGATAGTGTCATTGAATAACTTTTGTGTCTCTTCCATGGACTCTGAGGTTGATAAATGATTCTTTAAATCATCAAACACTGTTTTTATTTCTTGAATCTCTTCTTCTGTTAACTGGGTGGTTTGACTAGCTTCACCTATGATATCATAGAATTGGGTCTTTACTTCAATAAGATTGTTGTTATCGTATGCTTTAACAATAGATAAATCGATGTTTGAGAAAGCTGAAAAACTAACGAGTAAGAGGATGATTTCACACGTCAATGCTGTCATCCAAAAAACGTTTTTCATTTTTATTTTCCTCCCTGACAAACAGGTTAGAAATTGTTATTCTGTAGATTTATTTAAATGTTTTGTAAAAATATTTTATAATGGATAGATATGAAATGATTTTGCTTCTTTCGAAGTTCATTCTCGAAGTAAAAAATAGATATTATAAAAAAACATAAACATAGACGGAAATGCTTTTAAATAAATATATTCTATAAAATAGTAATTTAAGAGAGGCAAAGGTATGAAAAAGAGGGTAGTTGTCCATGACAAAAAATCAAATATTTGGAAAAAAATGAGTCGGTGGAAGGGGGTTTGGTTCCATCTTGCTGGAATCATTGCAATTGTCTGGTTTCTCATTCGGGTGGTCCCAAAACCGCAGCGTGCACAATATCCTTGTCAACAGGTTGCTATGTCACTGTCGCTTGGCTATATCGCATTCTGGGGTATTCTATTCACAGGTCTCGTCGTATGGTTGCGGAATGCGAAGACAATATTAGCAAAAACAATCCCAACAGTTCTCGCTGGTTTTGTTGTCTTATTCACCATCACCGGTGCTGTGTTTGCCACGAATTATCTACAAGGGGAGCAACCGGTGGCAACATCCTGGGACCCTATCCCAAAACAACCAATGGGAAACGGTACAGGGGTAAATCCTGGTCGGGTCGTCTGGGTATGGAACCCGAACGCAACAGAAAAAGATTTTTCAGGGTACTGGTGGGAGCAGGAGAACAACCATCAAGACGTCATTGATCAGATGCTTTCGACAGGGGTTCAACAGCTCACAGGAACATCAGATGATTCTGATGCATGGGGTGTCATTTTTCAGTATTTTAATCAGGTTCACGGGAATGGAGACATCGGGTATCAACCAGGGGAAAAGATTACAATAAAAGTCAATTTAAATGCTGCTTTAAATGGAGTTGGCAATCCATATGTTCAAGAGGATAATGATCGCGATGCAAGTCCGTATGTGATAAAAGCATTGTTACATCAGCTGGTACATGTCGTTGGTGCAGCACAAGAGGATATTACTCTTTTTGATGCATCAAGACCAATGGCGAATTGGTTCTACAACCGTGTGTATTATAAAACATATCCCGCAGATCTATTGGTAGAAGAGTTTTCACAGGTCCATTATGTCGACTCCATCGGTGGAGCAGAAGGTCGTGAGCTGGTGGTTCCTAGCTCGACTCATATGTATTTTTCTGACGGTGTCGTTCGTACACTTCCCACCTGTGTTGTGGATGCAAAATACATCATCAACATACCACTCTTGAAAAGACATATAATAAACAATGGTGTAACTTTGTCAGGTAAAAACTTTTTCGGTTCGTTCATTGAACCGGTATTCAATATCCACCCCTATCTTATCTCTGGGATGACAATGGGGAATCCTGCACCACAGGTGGATTTGTTCGCATATGAACATCTCGGAGGAAAAACACTCCTCTATCTTGGGGATGGTACATTTGGTACGAAGGTCGATCATTCGACGATTGCGAAGTTTTTGATGTATCCTTTCAACGATGATTGGACCAACAGCCTATTTTTCTCCCAGGACCCAGTCGCTATGGATTCCGTCATGTACGATTTCTTATTGACCGAGGGGACAAACCCGATTGAAGGGTCACAGAACTATCTTCACCAAGCAGCAGTACCAACACCTAACATCTACGACCCTGAACATGATGGGATCTCTCTGTCAACGAGCCTAGGGGTCCATGAACACTGGGACCGAACAGTCAACATCTTTTCCTCGGAACGATACTCTGGTCTCGTAGGTGATGGGATTGATTTCCAAACCTCTGGGGCAGAATTTGTTCGCCCGGGGGTGGTTTTTACCACTCCTTTAGAAAAGCATCTTTACCTTTTCGGCTCAGATAGAGGGGCATTTCCCATCTCGTTCATTATCGGGAAAATAGATGTGGAAGCCCAGGTCAATGGTGTCTCAGAGGCAGTACAAAAAATCGAGTTTTATAAGGACAATATCATACAATTCACCGATACTGAACCTCCATATATCTGGTCCTGGAAGTCGATTTCGTTGTTCAGACATACGATTCAGGCCATCGCTTATTATGATGATATGGACGGAAAAAGCAGTCGAATCACGGTCTGGAAACTCTTATAGCCACACTGCAGACTTCTGTAATGGATGAGTGATTTCTGGGATAGCATACGGTTCCTGTGCTGGATGTCTGTCAATCTGGAAGAAATTCACAGGATATGGAGGATCAGTCGCAAACCCGCGGCTCAGGCTGACTAATCCAGGGATGAGACGCGGCATGGTCCGTGATCTTTCCCAATAATTCCCCTCCCAGATGCTGCGGGTGATTGGGAAGTCCAAAAAAGTGTTGAAGAACCGCGCCCGGAGCAACACCGCCTGATTGAAATATGCGTGTCGGCCGTTTTCCATAAAGTTATTCTGACGGATGAGCGTTCGTGAGGTGCAAAAATCAAACACACCGAGTTCCTCGTTGTTTGAAATGATGTTTTGATAGACCTTCGTATCATACGATGCCATGATAAGGATGCCGTTGTCGTTGTCGGAGATGGTGTTCTGTGTGATGTTATTTGACTCTGCGATTCCCGTCATGATGCCGTACTCGGATTGCGAGATCCTATTGTGAAAGATCGTGTTATTTTTGCCACTGACGCTGATTCCAACACCTCTGTTACGGATGAGGGTATTCTTTGTGACCGTGTTGTAACCTGTCAGGTTGAAACCTTCGTACCTGGTGTTTATGGATGTCGCTTGGTATGGGTACCAGTAAAAAAATATGATGATGCCACCAATGCAATCTGAGATGATCGTATCGATGATGTGGTTATAGGAGGTTGAGAGGAGAATCCCGTACCCGTTCGTGTAGTTCTGAATCGTAAATCCACTGACTGTCACATTGTCTGCTGTGATGTTTATCCCTGATCCGTTTTCGTCTCCGTGCAGTATTGTGGAGTTCTTGTCTTCCCCAAGCAGGTTGAGAGATTTGTCGATCAGGATGTTCTCAGGGTACATCCCATTGTTGACCAGGACGGTCCCATTCGTTTCGACTGCGTTGGTGCCATCTTGGATGATGTTGAAGTGGTTGTATCCCCATCCTGGTGTCGTCATATTGTAACCATCATCGACATAGACGAGGGGAGGGTTCTTAGGTCGTTCCATGAGGACGTGTCCGTAGCCCCAGTATGGTGATCCTGGATATGTTTGCGCAGCGATGGTGATATTTTTTGGAGGAAGTGTTCCTTGGTCCTCTTGTCGTATCCAGAACCAGTATTCGCCGTTCGCTCCATTTCCTACCTTGTTTTCACCTTCAGTTACATTAAATTCATCGTCCTCTTCTTCCCAAAGCAAGCAGACCTTTCCATATTTTAATGGATCGCCAGCCATATCTTGTATCATTACAATGAGTGTAAAATCAGAGCCCCATGGAAAAGAATCTACTGTTGGGTGTACATTCATTCCATTGATGATGTCGATGGTCTGGTTTGCCGACCCGTTCCCTGGCCAATCAATGCATAGGACGATGTCGCCCCCTGGTTTTGTCGGGGTGACATCGCACATCCAATCCCCTTTCGTTCCTACATGAGCCAGGGTCATCTCATTGACAGGATACAGGATGTCTCCGGTGATCGAAATGTTCTGCCAGTCCTCCCAAGGGTCATCCCCGTAATAGGTCGTGGTTTCCGAGCTGTTGGTCCCCAGGATCGTGAAATTGATGGTCAGCGTGGGCGTGATTCCAGAGCCAGGGAGATACGCAGGCACATCGACTTCGTTATCCGTAGGATCGCCACTGCCGTCATCGTTGACGATGAGGTCTACCGGTGCTAAAATCGGCGTACTAGGCGAGAACAACGTAGGTATCGTTGGGATGATGGTCAATCCAACAAATAATAGAACACTATTCAGGGTGATAGCTTTTTGTATTTTTCGATAGTGTTTCAATTTATTCCGCCCCTTTCATTCATAATAATTCATCTTTCCAATAATAATATTATTACTTGAGGAACTCTCGTTGACTCAGGATGCTTTGGCAGTCATAACAGAGGTCCGTTGGAAACTCATCAGGGAGTTCATCGCCACACATTTTACACTGTCGAGTCATATCGATCATCCTTCAATGTTCATGTGACCTTTTAATCATAGAGTTCTGTTATCTTATCTCGTAAGGCTCCTGTGCAGGATGCCAGTCGAACTGGAGATAGTTTATCGTGCTGGACCAGAGCCGTTCATAGCGATCGCCACCTGCAATATTCATATAGAGGAAGTCGAGGAGAAGGCCTTTGTACACAAGAAGGCCTCCAACAGCATACGGAAGCATCCGTTGTTTCCCCCAATAATTTCCTTGCCAGAAGTTTGGAAGGATAGGATAGAACCCTTTGTGTGATTCTATTGTCCATGCAAAGGAATTCACCATCCGTGCGGGTCTCGAATTGTTGATGAAATTATTTTGTATGACCCGGTCGAACGATGCATCGGAGAGCAGCAATCCGAAGACCTTGTTTCCCTCTAGCGTGTTTCGATAGATGATATTTTTATAGGAGTCGCATAGGCAAATACCATAGCGGTCACTCCCTCGTACGGTATTAAACGAGATATTATTGAACGCGCCCATGACCTCGATACCGTACCCATACCCGTACGATTCGTTATAGGCTTCATCAGGGGCGATATCGTTGCCTCTGATGATGTTATTTCGTCCTTCCACGATGCGAATCCCGTAGAATTTTGTGTAGCGAATCATATTGTTGGTAATGGTGTTATATCCATAGTCGGTGAACTCTGGTGTGTTCGGGTCGCCATAGTAGATGTCGACACCGATGGAGACGTTGAAAAAGAGATTGTTGTCCACGATGTTGTAGCTTGCCGACGCCATCGAACCACCGATGTACACAGCGGTGCCTCCGTTCTGAATCGTAAAACCAGTGACGGTCACGTTATTTGCGTGAATGGTCAGACCATGGTTCACAGTATGGGAATTGTCAATGATGGTTGTGTCTTTGTTTTCACCCTGAAGCACCACTGGTTTATTGACGCTGAGGCTTTCGTGGTACGGGGATGAATCATCATAGACGAATATCGTGTCCCCAGCTCTTGCGTTATCGATGGCATCCTGGATCTTGGTATAGTTGTTCGGACCTATGCCTCCTACGTATAGGGTACTTCCCATGGTCATGGGAGAT
>Ga0105100_10002360_pt1 | contig 11048 bp, 8 predicted proteins | sample PPLLak12cMay2015_2_FD_87033 | JGI IMG/M metagenome (GOLD analysis project Ga0105100, IMG submission 87033) | Freshwater sediment microbial communities from Prairie Pothole Lake near Jamestown, North Dakota, USA - PPLs Lake P8 Core (1) Depth... | ecosystem: Environmental > Aquatic > Freshwater >... | reverse complement strand
CCGCCGTGTCGGTATAGACAAGGGAGCCATTCACCGCGAGTTCCCACGACGGGAGAGCTCGAGACCGGCTCCGGGAGTAGCAAACGATGAGCGACTGGCCTGTGGGAATCTCAACCGGCTGCTTCTATTACATGGATTTCTTCGACTGCATCAGACCCATCTGTCACGGCGGATTCTCCATGATCGAGATCGCCTCCTCCAAGGGCCACCTCGATTATCATGACAAGCAGGCCGTGACGAAGGCATCCCAATTGTTGGAGAAGCTGGGCATGGAAGCCTATTCGTTCCATGCGCCATTCCGCGAAGATATCGACGTAACCTCGCTCGATGCGGATGCACGCGCCCATGCGCGCAAAGAGATCTGCTCGGCGGTGGAAGCGGCGGCCATTCTCGGTGTACGGCATTTCGTCTTTCATCCCGGCCCGGAGAAGAACTACAGGCCGTCTCCGGAGGAACGGTTCCGACGCATGAACAACGCGGCGCAGATCATTAACGAGGTCTGCGACTACTGCCGCCAACTCGGCGTGGGCCTGGCCCTGGAGAACATGTTGCCTCATCTGTTCTTTGGCAACATGCGCGACATGCTATGGATCATCGGAGCCATCGAGAGCCCCATCGTCGGCGCCTGTCTCGACACGGGACACGCCTTCATCTCCGGCGACATCTCCAAGATCCTCTACAAGCTGTCAGGTCATCTGCAGTACCTGCACGCCAATGACAACAACGGACGGGACGACGACCATCTGCCTCCGGGAAAAGGCAAGATCGACTGGAAACAGTTGCTCCTCGAACTCAATGAGATTGACTTCGAGGGCGCCATGATCCTGGAGCTGATGGGGAACCCCCACAAGAGCCCGGACGAGGTGATGGCGGAAGCGCGGCAGTCCCGGCGTTTCCTCCGGGACCTTTCACGGCGTCTGACCCAGTCGACACCCCCCACGGTTCGCGGCGCCGCAAGGAACGCGACGGAGTGACATGACGTCCAACGTTCATCAGCGTCCATTCGTGAGCAGTGAGCAATCGGCGCGGGGCAATTAGGGAGGTTGCTGATTCCGTGCGCTCGCCAAAGCACTACCATACGCCGTACGTGTCATCGATAGATGGCTGAACAGGACACCTGGCGCGGCTGCAGCAGCCCCGGGCGATCCGACAAGGAGCAGTCTCGATGATTCTGCCCATTGATAGACCGTTTGCAGACCGCCGTGAAGCAGCCATGCGGCTCAGCGAGCGTCTCAGTGAGTACAGAACGCGGATTCCCGTCATTCTCGGCATTCCTCGCGGCGGCATTGTCGTCGCCGACACGATATCCAACGAGCTCCAGGCCGATATGGACATCGTTCTGACGCGCAAGCTCGGCGCCCCCGGAAACCCGGAACTGGCGATTGGCGCCGTCTCCGAGCACGGCGAGATCCTGATCGACCACAGGATTGCCGGATCGGTGGGCGCCGACGAGGAGTACATCGAGCGGGAAAAGAGCGGACAGCTTGCGGAGATTCACAAGCGCCGCGACCGATATCGAAGTGCGCTGCCCAAGGTCCCCGTGCAGGGACGAACGGTGATCCTCATCGACGATGGGGTCGCCACCGGCGCCACGATGCGAGCATCCATTTGGGCCGCGAGAGCGGAGGGCGCGAGCGAGGTGGTTGTCGCCGTGCCCGTGGGCGCGCCCGACGCGATCGAAATGCTGCGCGACGAGGCGGACCACATTGTCTGCCTGCTGGTCCCCGAGTACCTCTACGCCATCGGTCAGTTCTTCCTTGATTTCAGACAGATCGACGACGAGGAGGTGATGGATGTCCTTCGAGCACACGCGGCCAGGCAGGCCAGGATAACAGGGTCTCATATTTGACTTCGAGGACCGGCACGCTCATTGCTTGGAATTCATAATGGAGTCTCACAGCCAAGGCTAATATCATGCCCGAGCAACCATCGCAGAACCAGGACCTGACCATCGAAAGCCCGGAGACAGCTCTTCGCGCGGTCCTCGCCGTTCCGGAGAACGCCCGCTCCATCATCCTGTTTGCACACGGGGCGGGCAGCGACCGCCACAGTCCTCGCAACCGGTATGTTGCTCAGAAGCTCCAGGACGCGGGGTTCGCGACCCTGCTCATGGACCTGCTCACAGAGGACGAAGAACGGATCGACGCGTACACGGGACGTTTTCGTTTCGACATTCCTCTGCTGGCGGGACGGCTCGAATCCGTGACCGGCTGGGTGCTGGCACAGGAGCAGATGAGAGACTTCGATATCGGCTACTTCGGAGCCGACACCGGGGCCGCGGCCGCTCTCGTCGCGGCAATTCAGAGGCCGGAGGTGATTCGAGCCATCGTCTGTCGCGGCGGGAGGCCCGACTTCGCCTTCAACGTGCTGCCGGAGGTCAAGCCGCCGGTGCTGCTCATTGTCGGCGCCAAAGACCAAATCGTTCTGGAGATCAACAAGGAGGCCGCCAAGAGGCTGACCACGGAACACAACCTGGTGATCGTTCCAGGCGCCTCTCACCTGTTCGAAGAGCCCGGCAAGCTCGACATGGTGGCTCGGCGCGCCCGACGATGGTTTACCCGCTACCTGAGGACCCCCGACGATCACGCGGAATCCGCAGACAACCAGGCACAGATCGAATCCTACTCACTGGGATAGGATCGAGCCCAAGGAAAACCGTGCGCACCCTGCTTGCTTCCACGTCCACACCCTGCAAATCGGTCCTGAGAGGTCGCCACAGGGCTATTGCACCGGAGCAACACTTCAGGTATCGTTTTGGGATGAACAGGGGAGAATCCAATCAGTATAAGAGTCCCTTGCTTGTGCGAGGGACAAGTCCGGGGAGGTATACCCTATGAGTCCGGGTGTGATTACGCTCTTGACTCTGCTGAGTCTTGTTGTCACGCAGGACGCGGCTTCGTTCAAATCAGAGGGCCCGCGCACCGCGCCGGTGTCCACGCCGATGCCTCGCGAGGCCTTGAACCTCCAGGGCATCCCGTTCAGGATCGTCCATGAGACCTACCGCCAGACGGGCGGGAAAGAGAACTGGGAAATCTTCATCATGAACGCGGACGGGTCCGAGGCTAAGAACCTCACGAATACGCCGGACATCGACGAGATGTATCCGCACGTCTCCCCGGACGGCACGAAGATCTGCTTCTCCGCCGACGAGGTGGAGGAAAAGGGCAAAGTCCGCAATGTCTACTACATGAACCTCGACGGCACCGACCGCGTCCGTGTGGCGACCAACGCACGTGAACCTTGCTGGTGTATCGACGGCAAGAGCATCGCCTATCTCAAGGGCGAGTACATGCGCTACACCACGCGTGAATATGCGACCGCCGAGTTGATGTTCTACCACCTCGAAGGCGCCTGGCACAGCCCCCACCGCAACAAGGAGCTGCGGCATCTGTACGCCATCTGCTGGTCGCCCGACAGCAAATGGTTCCTGGCCGCGATCCACGGAGGCATGGGCTACAGCGACACGATTCTCGCCTTCGACGCTTTTGGCATGAGGACCTTTGACCTGGCAAAGTGGGACGTCAAAGGGTGCCGGCCGGACCTCAACACCGACGGCACCAAATTGGTCTGGGGCGAGACGGACTGGAATCTGCGCATCGGGGACATCGACCTTCGCTCCAACGAGCCAAAGGTCACGAATACCCGCGACATCCTTCGGTGCGCCCGCGACTCCAAAGTCTATCACGTCGATATCTCGCCGGACAGCAAGTACATCGTCTTCACGTACGGCCCATTCGAGGGCGGCCAGCAGGTCGGAGGACTCGCCGAAGGCTGGAACATCTGCGTGGGCGATCTGGACGGCAATTGGGTGCAAATCACTAACGACGGCCTCCACAACAAAGAGCCGGACTGGGTCCCGCCTAAGGAGACGCCCGGACGCAGATCACGAACCATCGAATAGAGATGCGCTGCTCAGTCGCGGGCTTTCGGCCTTGACGCTGCCATCGGTCCGGGGGACAATGCGGGGCAAACAAGCTGTCGTGAGGCAACGCGCCACGACGAATGAACCTGCATCATCTTGTAGTGAAGGAGAGGCAGTATGGCGGAACGATCCTGCACGATGCCGCACTGGTGGACCGTGGGCGTCGGCGTCTTTTTGTTGTCCATCTTGTGTCTCTCAGGAGACAAGGCCCCCGGACAGGAGAATCTCCGGCCCGGCACTGCCATTGACACGAAGACCATTCCCTACAAGATCGTGTATGAGTCTCTCCGTGAGGCCGACGGCAAGAAGAATTGGGAGCTTATCCTGATTGACGCCGACGGCTCCAATCCCGTCAATCTCACAAAGACGGCCGATGTCAGTGAGATCTATCCGCACGTCTCGCCCGACGGGACAGAAGTCTGCTTCGAGGGCGAGGAAGGCGAGGGCAGGGAGAAGGTTCGAAGTGTCTATTGCATGAGTATCGACGGGAGCCATCGGGTGAAGGTCGCCCACAACGCGCGTCAGGCGTGCTGGAGCCCGGACGGCCGGACCATTGCGTTCCTCAAGGCGGAATTCGACCGGTACACGATCCAGGATTTCGCCACCAAGGGGGTCTACTTCTACGATCTGAAGACCGGCAAGACCACAGAGCATTCGAACTGTGCGAAGTTGTATCACCTGTACAACCTCTGCTGGTCGCCAGACGGCAAGTGGTTCACCGCGACCGTGCACGGCGGCATGGGGTTCGATCATGCGGATCTCGCCTTTCCCGCCGACGGAAACGACGTCTTCGATCTCACGCCGTTCCGCGTCACCGGCTGCCGGCCCGATGTCAGCCTGGACGGCAAGACGCTCACGTGGGGAGCAACTGACTGGGACCTGTGCACCGGGTCGATCGACTTCCGTTCCGGCAAGCCGCAGGTGACTAACGTGCGGACCGTCGTCAAGTGCGACAAGGAACACGAGGTTTATCACAGTGATTTCTCGCCGGACGGCCGCTACATCGCTTTCAGCTACGGCCCCGAGGCCAATGAAATGGGCGCCGGCGAAGCCCCGGGCTGGAACATCTGCATCGGCGACCTGACGGGCAGATGGGTGCAGATCACCACGGATGGACATCATAACAAAGAGCCCGACTGGGTCCCGACTCCTGTGGCCAAGCCTTGAGCGCAGGCGGATTGAGGAAGAGACTGCCGATGAAGACGAGTATTCCGCGGTTCAAGATCGCAGCAATCTGCCTGCTCACGGTGATGAGCCTGCCGGGCTGTCGGCCGGAGGAGCAGACGGCGCCAACACCGGACGTCGTAGTGACCAAAAGCGGCATCGAGATGGTCGCCATTCCTGGCGGATCGTTCGAGATGGGCAGCAAAGGGGCAGCCCCCGACGAGACGCCGGTCCACAAGGTATCGATCAGCCCTTTCTGGATGGACCGCTACGAGGTGGTCCAGGAGGAATTCAGGAAGTACGAGCTTCCCGACCCGTCGCACTTCAAGGGCGCGAGGCAGCCGTTGGACCAGATCAACTGGACGGACGCGGCCTTGTATTGCAACGATCGCTCCCGGGCTGAAGGTTTGAAGCCGTGCTATGACGAGAAGACCTGGGAGTGCGACTTCGCCGCCGATGGGTATCGATTGCCCACGGAAGCCGAATGGGAATACGCCTGCCGGGCGGGCAGCAGCACCCGGTACAGCTTCGGCAACAGTCCAGCGTCACTGAAGGACTTCGCGTGGTACACTCAAAACACCTCGGCGACCACGCACCCGGTCGGCCGGAAGAAGCCGAATAGCTGGGGCTTGTATGACATGCACGGGAATGTCGCCGAGTGGTGCAACGATCGCTACTCGGAGACCTATTATCAGCAAAGCCCGGACAAGGATCCGAGAGGCCCCACCGAAGGAAAGGAGCGTTCCCTTCGCGGCGGAGCATGGAACTCCAGTCCCGAGAGTTGCCGGTCCGCGTATCGCGCCAGCGACCCCGCGATCGATGACACGTGTCTGGCCAATGATGCGATAGGATTTCGTTGTGTCAGGAGTTCACCCGCCGGGCAGCAGCCGGCGAATGGAGGTGAAGCCATGGAATCACAGCCGAGATCACAGACGGGATTCGTGTATCACGATATCTATCTGGAGCATAAGACCACGCCCGGTCATCCGGAGTCGCCCCGGCGGCTTACGGCCATCATCGACCGGCTCAAAGCCGGCGGACTCTACGCTCAGTTGAAGCCCCTCACCCCCGAGGCCGCCGCGTTGAACTGGATTCAGACGATCCACTCCCCCACCTTCATCGAACGGGCCAGGAGCTGCTGCCAACAGGGTGATGAGTACCTGGATTCGCCTGATGTCCCCATTTCCAGGAAGTCCTATGAGGCAGCCGTCACGGCCGTCGGCGGAGTCCTTTGTGCCGTCGATGCCGTCATGCGAGGGGACATCCGGAATGCGTTCTGCGCCGTTCGTCCGCCGGGACATCACGCGATCCGTGACATGGCGATGGGCTTCTGTATCTTCAACAATGTAGCCATCGGCGCCAAGTACATCCAGCAGAAGCACAACCTGGCCAAGGTGCTCATCGTGGACTGGGACGTCCATCACGGAAACGGCACGCAGGCCGCCTTCTACGAGGACGCGAGCGTGCTGTACTTCAGCGTGCACCAGTATCCTTTCTACCCCGGCTCGGGCAACGAGGCGGAAAAGGGACGAGGCAAGGGTCTGAACTGCACGATCAACGTGCCGCTTCCCGCCGGGTCGGGCGACAGTGACTTTATCGATGCCTTCGAGCAGCGGCTGTATCCGGCGGCGATCGCTTTCTCACCCGACTTCATCTTGATTTCCGCCGGCTTCGACGCCCATGAGAATGACACGCTCGGCAGCATGAGGGTCACGACGCAGGGGTTTGACAAGCTCAGCGCCGTTGTCAAGCGGATCGCGGAGCAGTGCTGTAAGGGTCGCCTGGTGTCGGTGCTTGAAGGAGGCTATGGCCTGGACGGGCTGGCCGCCTCGGTGGAGACGCACATCCGCGTTCTGATGGGCTAAGACGGCCGAATGCTATTCCAAACCCTGCCATTCTTCATCTTCTTCGCCATCGCATACCCGGTCTACCTACTCGTCAAAAGGACGCGACTGCGATTGCCCTGGATGCTGGCGATCTCCTATGTCTTCTACGCATGGCTCGACTGGAGGTATCTGATCCCGCTGGCCTACGTGACCGTCGTCGACTACTTCGTGACCGGCCGGATGGTCAAGAGCCGCCGGCCGCGAATGTGGCTGGCGGTGAGTATCGCCAACGACCTGGGCGTACTCGGCTTCTTCAAGTACAGCGGATTCTTTGCAGAGAACATCAACATCCTCCTTTCGTGGCTCGGCACCTCACTTAGGGTCCCCATGCCGGGAGAGATATTGCCCGGCGGCATGGTGGGCCTGTCCTTCTTCCTTCTCCAGTCCGTCGGCTACACCATCGACGTCCATCGCGGCCACGCGAAACGCGAGACCAGCCTCCTGGCGTATGCGACATTCGTATCGTTCTTCCCCCGCCTGCTGGCCGGACCGATCGAGAGGGCAAACCATCTTCTGCCACAATTGCACGATGACACCCGCGTGAGGCTGCGCGACTTCACTGACGGCCTGTCGATCTTCGTCGTGGGGTATTTCAAGAAGGTCGCCCTGGCCGACTACCTTTCACTCTACGTTGGCAGAGTCTACGACGATCCCGGGCAGTTTCAGGCCCCCGCCCTGCTGCTGGCAACGTTCCTCTTCGCCTGGCAGATCTACTTCGACTTCAGCGGCTACACGGACATGGCGCGGGGCGTGGCGAGAATGATGGGCATCCGGCTGATGCGCAACTTCGACAACCCCTACTTGGCGGTGAGCATGGGCGAGTTCTGGAAACGCTGGCATATCAGCCTGTCGTCCTGGTTTCGCGATTACGTCTACATTCCCCTGGGCGGCAATCGCAAGGGCAAGCTCGCCACGTACAGAAATGTCTTCATCGCTATGGTGCTTTCGGGCCTGTGGCACGGAGCGGCATGGACCTTCGTCCTGTGGGGGATCATTCACGCTCTGGGCAACTTCGCCACGCGGGAACTGGAGCGGACCCCCTTCTACGTGCACAGGCTGCCGAAAATCGTCAAGCAGCTCTTCGTGTTCGTGTTGGTGACGTTCGCATGGATCTTCTTCCGGGCCCCGACCATCGGCGATGCCGGGACTATCGTGACCAGGATGTTCACCTCGGGTTCGGCTGATCCGTCCTGTCCCCTGTCGGCGCTGGCCTTGATCGCCGCGGTATGGTGCTATCAGTTCCTGTTCGAATCGCGGCTTCGATGGGTGCTTGAGCTGGCCGTGGTGCGCGTGTGCGTCGTCATCTTCATGCTGGCTTACATGGTCCTGACTGTGCCTGCCGAAGGAAAGCCGTTCATCTACATGCAGTTCTGAGCCTGACAAGATGCAAGAGCAGATGAGACAAGTGAGCGCATTAGCGATCGATGACATTGCGGAGTTCGACTGTTCACACTACGTGCGACTATCGGGCCCACAATGGCTCATCGTGGCTGTCGCCCTGCTGGCGTTTCTCGCCGTAGCGCCGCGGGTCTGGAATCGCATCGAGGCATTCCATCCCACCGTTGACTACCGCGTCCCCTACGAGCTGAGCAACGACTACTGGTTGTACCAACGCTACTGTCGCCGCGTGTCGGAGCAGAACAAGATACTGGTCATTGGCGATTCGGTCGTCTGGGGCCACTACGTCGAGCCCGACCAGACGCTTTCGCACTACCTGAACGAGCTTTCCGGAGGCGACCGGTTCGTCAACCTCGGCGCCGACGGCACGCATCCCGCGGCTTTGCAGGGACTGCTCAGACACTATGGGCGGGACATCTCAGGCAGGACCGTCCTCATTCAGCTCAATCCACTGTGGATGAGCTCCAGCAAGCATGATCTCCAGACGACCAAGGAGTTTCGCTTCAATCACCCCGAGCTGGTGCCGCAGTTCACGCCGAAGATTCCCTGCTACAAGGCCTCGCGGTCCGCGAGGATCCGCATCGCACTGCGGCGGGAGATCCCGTTTGCCAACTGGATATCGCACATGCGGGCCGCTTACTTTCAGAATCTTGATCTGTCGACGTGGACCATCGAGTATCCCTATGATTGTCCCGTCACAGCCATGACACGGGAGCTTCCCGAGCCGCGAGCCCCTGAACGGCCGCCGCAGGCTCAGAAGGAACTGCGAAAGCAAGACATGGCGTGGGTGGACCTCGAGCGCTCGCTGCAATGGCAGTTCTTCCGCCAAGCGGTACGACGGCTACAGGAGCGAGGCAATACTGTGTTCGTACTCGTAGGTCCCTTCAACGAGCATATGCTCACAGATCAGAACAGAGCGGTCTACAGTAAGCTGAAGGATGATATCGGGGCCTGGATGCAGGCGAACAACGTGTCGCATCTCATCCCGACCGCATTGCCGGCGGAGTGTTACGTCGATGCCAGTCATCCTCCCGCCGAGGGATATGCCCTGCTCGCCAGGACGCTGATGGAAAGCCCGTCTTTCAAGGCCGCTGTGCTGAAGTAGATCGGAGGCGATACTATCATGATGACACGATGGCTGAGTCGCGTGAGCGCACTGATTCTGATTGGTTTTTCCACCCAGCTTGCCTGCGGTGCGAGTGACGCAAGGCATCCGGTCTCGCGGGAACACCCGCGGCTGCTCGGTTCTCGTGAACACCTGAAGCGATTGGCGAAGGACAGGGCTGACGCGTATCGCCGGACTGCGAGAGTCGCACGCGAGCAGGGAGGCGATGACTATTCGAAGATGATCTCCATGTCGCTGGTCTGTGCCATCGAGCAGGATACGTCGCTCGGGAAGAATGCCGTGGACAAAGCGATGAAGTACATCCGCGGCCCCATCAAAGTCGGCCATGTCCCGTTCGCTCAGGACCTTGCCCTGTGCGGGATCGTGTACGACCTGTGTCACGAATACTGGACCGCAGAGCAGAAGGCGGAGTTTCACCAGTACCTCAACAAGACGGTCGATGAGAATCGCCAGTCGGAAACGCACGTCTTCCACAACGGCTGGTACGGCTACAAGAACTGGGGCATCGGTGTGGCGTGCTATGCGAGCTACTACGAGAACGAGCGCTCCCCCGCCATTCTCAAGGACCTGGAAGATGACTGGCACGCGCGAGCGGCCCCCGCTCTGTGTCTGGCCGGCGGCGGCGGCTGGGCGGAGGGTTACTACATCAACTACTGGCTCTATGAATGGCTGTTCTTCTGCGAGGTGGCCCGTACCTGCGAAGGCGTGGACTATTACGCCGACGCCATGCCTTTCTTCGCCCATCGCGCCGTCGCTTCCATGTTCGAGTCTTACCCTGGGATCAGCACGTACAACTCGCGCAGGCCGATCCCCATGGGCGACGGCGGCGGACGGGTCTTCGGCGGTGACCGTGACAAGGTCCTTTCAGCCCGGCGAATCCTGGTGAACTGCTTCCGCGACGACCCCAATCATCAGGTCGTCCACGCCTTCAATGAAACGACGCCCCGATCGAGCGTGGGGGATTATGCTTACAAGGATTTCCTCTGGCGCGATCCCACGGTGTGGAAAGGCGACCTCGCGGGCTTTAAGCTCTCTCACATCAGCCAGGGGCCCGGCTATGTGTACGCCCGCAGCTCATGGGGTGAAGATGCCACGTATTTCTTCTTCAAGTGCGGCGACCGTTTCACGGCCCACCAGCATCTCGACAACGGCCATTTCCTCATCTACAAGTATGAGGAGCTTGCCGGCGACGGCGGCCACTACGATTCCTTCAGCTCCAACCATGATGTGAACTACCACCTACGCAGCATCGCCCACAACACGATACTGGTGCACGACCCGTGCGAGACCTGGCCGCAGATACGCGCGGGCTCGGTCTCCAGTAACGACGGCGGGCAGTCGCATTCCTGGCCGCATCACAACGGCGCGGTAGCCGATCCTGCCCAGTGGCACCGAGAACGCAACCTCTCTGACATCGCCGACATCCTGGCCTTCCAGGACACGGGCGCTTACGTCTATGTTGCAGGTGACTGCACGCGAGCTTACATCTCCCGGAAGCTTTCGTACTTTGCCAGACAGATCATCTTCCTCCGTCCCGGCACCTTCATCGTGT
>Ga0105100_10002357_pt1 | contig 11051 bp, 8 predicted proteins | sample PPLLak12cMay2015_2_FD_87033 | JGI IMG/M metagenome (GOLD analysis project Ga0105100, IMG submission 87033) | Freshwater sediment microbial communities from Prairie Pothole Lake near Jamestown, North Dakota, USA - PPLs Lake P8 Core (1) Depth... | ecosystem: Environmental > Aquatic > Freshwater >... | reverse complement strand
TTCGCTTTTAACGGAGTAGCCTTGGAAGATACAGGCTCAGGCCGGGCCAGTAGGTGATCAGGGAGAGAGTGAGAAGAAGAATGAGCAGAAAAGGCACAGTCGCGCGGTACAGGGCCACAATGGGCCGCTCGAAACGGGTGCTCGCGATGAAAAGATTGAGGCCGATGGGCGGCGTGTTGTAGCCGATGCCGAGGTTGGCCAGGAAAATCACCCCTAAGTGCACGGGATCCACCTGAAATTTTTCAGCGAGAGGTATGATCAGAGGCACCACCACGAGAATGGCGCTGAAAATATCCATCATGCAGCCCACGAGGAGCAGGAAAAGGTTCAGAACCAGAAGAAAAGCGATCTTGCTCTCGATCATCCCCTTCAAGAATTCGAAGAGTTTCATCGGAACAAAAGCGTCCACAAGATAATTGGTGAAACCCAGCGCAGCCCCGAGCACGATCATGATGCCCCCCACCATCTTCATGCTCGACAGCATGATCCTGGGCACATCGCTCAAGGGACGAAGCTCCCTGAACACGATGATTTTGAGAAAGAGCACATAGACCACGGTGAGGGCGGCGGCTTCAGTGGCCGTGCAGAATCCCGTATAGATGCCCACGAGAATCAGGAAGGGGATGGGAAGTTCCCAGGCTGCTTCCTTGAGAGCAAGGAAAAATTCGGAAACCGAGAAAGGAGGAGTCTCGAGTTTCCATTTTCTTCCCATGAAGGTGGAGAAAAGACACAGAGACCCCACAATGAGAACCCCGGGGAGAAGACCCGCCATGAAGAGTTTCTCAATGCTCACGCCTGAAACAAATCCGTAGAGAATAATGGGGAGGCTGGGCGGGAACAGAAGGCCCAGGCTTCCTGAAGCCGTGACCAGTCCGAGAGAAAACGGCTCTTTGTATTTCTCGGCGATGAGCGCAGGAAAAAGCAGACCGCCTAGGGCGATAATGGTCACTCCTGTCGCTCCTGTGATCGCAGTGAAGAAGGAACTGCAAACCAGCGCCACCACTCCCAACCCTCCGGGAAGCCATCCGAAAAGGCTTCTCGAGAATCGAACCAGACGTGTCGATGTATGCCCCTCACTGAGGAGGTATCCCGCGAAGGTGAAAAGCGGAATAGCGAGGAGGACCGGTGCATTGGCAAGGCGGAAGACCTCTATGGCAATGGCGGAAAAATTTACTTCGCTTGTATGGAGCCCCAGCATGGCAGCGCCCATGATGCCGGCGAAAATCGGGAACCCGGAAAGAGAAAAGAGAATGAGAAGGATAATGATCGCAGCAATCACGATGCCGTCCTCCTCAGGATCCCGAGGGCGGAGCAAAGCGCCCTCACCAAGAAGCGAAAACAGATGAGCAGAAAGCCTAGCGGAAGAATCAGTTGACCGACCCAGGTAGGAATACCCAGGAAGAGATTGCCGCCAAAGCTCATCTCCGTTCCGACATAGAACAAAGAGGCCTTGAACATTAGAGCCGTCACAAGGGCGCCTGCCAGAGAGAGCAGAACGTCCAGCAGGGGAATCCATGCCGCCGGGATGATCTGGGTGAGCAGGTCGATCTTAATGTGTTTGTTTTCGCCGGTTACCAGAGAGGCGCCCAAGAAGGTCACCCAGAGAACCAGGAGCCGAACAAAAGGTTCAGCCCAGTCGATGCTGCCCATGAGGTCATTGGCCCATCCGACGTGAGCATAAATGAAAAGGCTCCTCAGCAGGACCTGGAGAAAGGTGAGGGAGACCATGAGGCTCAGGAAAAGGATGAGAAGCCATCCCTCGAAACGAGCGATGGCCATATCGATTCGGGCTAGGATCTTCATCAGCGGTTCTTTTTCAGGAGCTCGTACACCTTGCCCAGAACGTCCTTTGAGTAGAGACTGCCGGTCAGAGCCTGCGCGACCTGATCGTGCACCTTGTAAAACTCCTTCAGGTCCGCGTCCTGGGGCATGGGGAGGATTTTGATCCCTCCTTTTTCAAGCAAAGCGACAGACTCCTCCGTTTGTTTTCTGAGCTCGGTTTTCAGGCGCTCCATGGAGAGGTGGAACTCGTCTTTGATGATTTTGAAATGCTGTGCCGGAATTTTCTGGGCAAAGTTCTTTGAAACGAGCACCGCACCCGTGGAATGGGCAAGAGGGAGCGAGGTCATGGTCTTGACGTAGAGGTTCCACTGCAAAGCGATGGCGCCGAGGGGCGGTGCGTAGACGGTGTCGATCATACCCGTGTTCAGCGCCGTGGTGACATCCGTGATCGCGAGCGGAATGGGGTTGTTGCCCATGGCGGAGAAGGTCTCTTTCGCGATCGGATCTCCTGACCATGTCCACACTTTGCGCTTTGCCAAGTCACTCACTTTGCGTATGGGCTCCTGAGAAAAGAGGTGGACATTTCCCACCTCGGCCCAGGACAGGAGCTCAAAATCTTTCTGTCGGAACTGCTCCGCAAAGAATCCCTCCAGCTCCTTGTGAAGCAGATCGATTTCTTTATCATTCCGGAACAGGAAGGGCAGGTCGAGCACCCTCACGGCGGGAAGAATCTGGCCGAAACCCACGCCTGAAAAGGCGGCGGAGTGGAGCTGGCCGATCCGAATCTTCCTGAGCGCATCCAGTTCATCCCCCGCCACCCCGCCGGCGTATACGCGAAAAGCGATCTGGCCCTGAGTTTTTTCACGGATCGTCTTCTCGAGTTCCTTCATGGTGTTCATCCACGTGGAGCCTTCAGGTGCGACCGTGGCAAACTTGATGGTGAGGGGCTCCGCAGCGAAGGACATGGTGGAAAATCCCAGCAAAAGAAGAAGGGGGACCACGACACGAATGAGGTTGATCAAAGCATCCTCCTACAAGAAAAGATCCTCTGCTTGCTTTACGAGTTCTTGCGCTCTGCGCTGCATGACCCGGTTGATGAGGCAAACCTCTTTGATCTCATCAGGGGCACCGCGAAGAACCTCTGCGAGGGCGCGGTCGAACAACTCCTTGTCCTGAACCCTTACCGCATAGTACCTGGCAAAGTAAACCTGGGCCAAAAAGAAGTGCCCGTGATTCTTCTGCATGGCCTCTTCGAAGTGGATCCTGGCCTTTTCAGGGCTTCCGCCCAGCAGAGGAGGCCGTGCCGCAAGGCTGGCTCCCATCAGGATGTGAGGCGCGCTGTAGAAGAAGTGCGCATCCAGTTCGAGGACCCTCTTGAGGCAGGCCTCGGAGGCGCTCAACTGGGCCAGGGCGCTCGGCTTGTCCAGGTTCAGGTTGATCCACGCGTTCCAGGACAGAGTGGTCCAGAAGAGGGCTTCAAGATCCGTTTGGTCCATGTCATTGAGCGCGGCTCTGACAGGCCCAGGGCCTGCCTCTCGATTGCCCAAAGGGGTCCCCTTGTCCCCTAGAGCTCTGATTCCGTAGTCCAGTGCTCGAAGATAGAACGCGGAGGCTCGCTCCGGATCTTCCGGTTCAATGAACAAGAGGGAATAGCCGGCAAACCCCATGCACAGGGTTGTGAGAATCTTCTTGTTCTCAGGATCGTTCTTGAGAAGCCCTTCCAAGAGTTTCAGATTCGGAGGAATCGAGGCTTTCGCAAGCTCGGGATCACACTCCTCAAACATGGCGGATGCGACGTTTGGAAAAAGGGAAGGGGAAGCTCTCAGGGCCACTTGCATGCAACCCTGGAACGGCATGAAACCGAAGCTGATGAGCACAAGCCAAAAAGCTCTTTTCATGATGGATTCAATACCCAAGGAAAGGATCTCCCTTCTTGGGCGCTTCGTCAATGCATTTCTGAGCGAGGAACTGGGCGCCTGCGCCGTTCTCCATTTTGAGAACCCGGTGGTAAAATTCCAGGGCGGTATCTCTTTTTCCGTCCAGATCGTAGCTCATTCCTTTCTTGAGAATGGGCCAGGCAATCATGTCAGGGTCAAGCCCTGGTTCGGCCTGGGAAAGAATGGCATCCAGTTTGTTTCTTGCCTGCTGAGTCTGGCCCCGGAAAAGATGGTACGTCGCTTCAAGATAAAGCGCCTGATTGTCCCAAATGAGGCGATCGCTTCTGGTTGCTTTTTTTCGGCCCTCCGCACGGAGGGAATCCACCATTTCCCTGTACTTGGAATCACGGTCCTGGCGGATATAGACAAGGCCTTCAAAAAAGGGATACCGCATGTTCTTTCGGAATTTCGCTCTCAAATCCTGGATGAGCGGCAATGCTTTATCATAATCCTCTTCGAGGTAGAGATAAATGTGAATCAGCATGCTCCTGGCTTCGAGCCCTGAGTAAACCGCCTCGTTCGCCGCAACGTGGAGTTTTCGCAGGCCTTCGTCCTTGTCGCCTTTGTGAAGAAAAAGGTAAGTGAGAAATTTCAAAACACCGGAGAGTTTTGCCGTGTAGTAGTCGTAGATTCCGAGCCCCAGAAGGACGTCTTTGTTGTCCGGGTCGAGTTTTTGGCAGGTTTCCAAGGCGTGAATGGCATCATAGGCCAGGTTGTAGGAGGAAAACCACTTCTGCCGCATCAATTCGAAGCGACCCTTGAACCCGAGAGCCCCTCCCAGGTAAAAATAACTGCGGCTGTCTTTATCGTTTTTTTCAATTCGCTTTCTTGCTACGGATATGGTCCGGTCGATTCGCTCCACATATTCTTCAAGGTTTTGTGCGGTCCAGAAACCCACGGACAGCTTGGACCAGGTCACCATCGCCATGTAGAAGTAGCCCGCCGGGTGCTCCGGTTGTTCAGCGACAATCCGGGAAAAGCGCTTCTCCGCGGCATCGAATTCCAGGTCATAAAGGTCGTTTATTCCCCTGATAATCTCATTGTTGGGGTTGCGGTTGTCCAGCTTAAGAGGTTCGGCTGCCTGGACATGAGGAGGAGAGAGGAAAAACGCAAGAATCAAAAGGAGTTGGAGAGAAGTTCGAATTGCAAGACCAGAAAGGTGATTCACCTTTGTTCCACTCAACTTGGATAGCATTAGAAGGCGTTCCAGAAGCTGTCTTTTTCAAGTCTTGTTGAGAATTGTATAAAATTCCTATTGAATTTGCAATGTTAGAAATTATAAACTTACATTTTTATGGAGCAGCGTTTCTTTTTCAAAAAGGGAGAAACCTCCAGTTTTCTTCCGGCAAGGATTCCAAGGAACCATCAGGGAGCCAGGATAGAATGAAGATCTTGCTCTTGGGAAGTAAAGGGATGCTGGGTAGCGATTGCAGGACTGTCCTGAGTCAAAACTACGAAATCCTTTCTCCCGACAAAAAAGAACTGGATATTGTCAGTTGGGACAAGGTGATCGACCGGATGCATCATTTGCATCCGGAGATCGTTCTCAACTGCGCCGCCATCACGGATCTGGACGTGTGCGAAGAATCCAGGCAGTCCTACATGGTGAAAAAAGTGAATGTCGAAGGCCCGAGGAACATCGCGCAGGCCTCGGCCCGATATGACTGCAAGGTGATCCAAATTTCCTCGGATCAGGTCTTCAACGGTGAAAAGGCCATCCCACAGCCGTACTTTGAAGACGACACCCTGGATCCCCTCTCTGCCTACGGCCGCAGCAAGATGGAAAGCGAAACGGCGGTCAGGGAGAATGCGTCTGATTACATGATCGTTCGAAGCGGATGGCTTTATGGCGCAGAGGGTGACAACTTTATCAGGAGCCTGCTGACCAGCGTCTATGGCAAGAAGAAAAGCAGGAAGGTCAAAGTGGTGGAAGATCAATACGGTTCTCCCACCTGGTCCTATCGCCTGGCCGAGCAGATCCAGGAACTGATCCGTGCCGACGGTAAAGGCACCTACCACGCCACGGCAGAAGGGTACTGCAATCGACTGGAGTACGCCCAATTTATCGTGAAAAAGCTTGGTTTGAAGGTTTCCCTGGACCCCTGCACTCGGTCGGAGTGCCGCAGGAAGGCGAAAAGACCGGCCAATTGCATCCTGGAGAACAGGGTTTTGAAAAAGCAGGGGATCAATCTCATGCCGTCATGGAAGGAAGACCTGGACCTTTTCCTGGATCAATTCGGCGACGATCTGATCAAACAGGCCAAAGCCGGCGGATCAAAATGAAGGAAAAGCAGGGTCTGAACTAAATGCTTCTGCCGATGGTCGCCGCTTCGGAAATGGCCGCTTTTGCGCTTCTCGGCTCCAGGCAGTCCCCGATCTGGTACAAAGGAATTCCGAGAGACTGGATCTGCTCGTAGAGGCGGTTGTCCGGCTTGTTCCCGATGGCGATCACCACGGCGCCCGCCTCGATGAAACTCTCTGTTCCGTCTTCCGCCGTCACCACCACTCCGGACTCTTCCACTTTGGAGAGTTTGCGTCCGGTGAGAAACCGGACGCCCCTTTCCCTGAGTTCTTTGAGAAGAACCTTCCTGGTGATGGATTCCAAATTCAATGCAATCTTTGGAAGCTGCTCCACGATGGTGACCGAAGAGCCGTGCTCTGCCAGGTGATGGGCAACCTCGCACCCTGTGGCTCCTCCGCCGACCACCACCGCATTTTTCTTTTCCGGTGGGTCTCCGTTCAGAACTTGCTGCAGCCCGACCACGATAGATCTTTCGATTCCAGGCACGTTCGGCAAAATGGGTGTGGCGCCTGTGGAGAGAATGACCACGTCCGGCTTTTCCCGTTTAATCGTTTCCAGCGTCACCTCCGCGTTGAGGTGGATGCTGATGCCCGCTTTTTCAACCTGCTTTTTGTGAAATTCAATGAGGCTGAGGATTTCCTTCTTGTACCTGGTGACGCTTCCGAGGTTCAACTGGCCGCCCAGGCGCGACTGCTTTTCATAGAGATGCACTTCGTGTCCCCGGATCGCAGCGACCCAACCGGCATGAAGGCCTCCAGGGCCGCCGCCCACGATCATGACCTTCTTCTTTTTTTCCGCAGGCCGTATTTCCATTTCCTTTTCCCGGCCGAGGGTGGGATTGACCAGACATTCTACGCGGCCCTTCCTGAATATAGATTCCATGCAGGTGTTGCAGGCAATACAGATCCGGATGTCGTCGAACTTCCCCTGCTGGGCTTTCTTGGGCATTTCAGGATCAGCAAGCAGACCTCTTCCCATGCACACAAGATCAGCCTTTCCGTCTCGGATGAGGGCGTCGGCCAAGAGGGGGTCATTGATCCGTCCCACCGCCATCACCGGGATGCGGAGCGCCTTTTTGATCGTGGCGGCAGAATCCGCAAGACAAGCTTTCTCCATGAACATGGGCTGGCAGATCCATTCCGGAGTCGCATCGTTACCTGCCGACACCTGGACAATATCAATGCCTGCTGCAACCAGCAATTTGAGGATCTCGATGCTCTCCGCCACGCTGAGTCCGCCTGGAACAAACTCCTGAGCGCTGATCTTGAAGGAAATGGGGAAGTCCTCGCCCAGTCTCCTCCTGACCTCTCTGACCACATCGACTGCAAAACGCGCTCTGCGGGTCGTGTCTCCTCCATACGCGTCATCGCGAATGTTAGAAAATTTCGAAATGAACTGGTTGATGAGATAGCCGTGGGCTCCATGAATCTCAATCAGCTCAAAGCCTGCCTGAACAGCCCTTGCCGCAGCGTCTCCGAACTTCCGGATAATGTCCTGGATCCCTTCAACGCTCAACGGTTCCACTTCGCCGCTGATGGTGGGGCAGGGGAGGTTGGAAGGGGCAAAGGGTTTTCTATTGATCACCCGGCTGGAGGTCTGTCTTCCGCCGTGATGAATTTGAACAGCCGGAAGCGCCCCCTCTGCTTTCATCACCCGAGCGATGCGGGAGAGGCCTTCAATGAACCGGTCGTCAAAAATCCTTGCCTGGTGAGGAGACACGATGCCTTCCGGCGAAACAGCGCAGGCTTCCACGATCACCATGGCCGGACCGCCGGAAGCTCGGCCCCTGTAATGTTCAACGGTCTTGTCGTTGATAGATCCGTCGTCTTCAATCAAAAAGGAGGCGAGGCCGGGCATCACGATTCGGTTCTTAAGGTTTCGACCTTTAATGGTAAACGGTTCAAAAAGATGCTTGAGCATGGTCTCCTCAGGAACTGTCTTAAGCGTAAGTAAATAGTCGCTTCCCTAGAAGAGTGTCAATTGAAAAACGGTATTCCGAGCAGAAGAAATGTCGGATGAGGCTATCCTAGGAGGCGATCAAAGAAGTCATTCGCCTTGTCGTCCGTGATGATGAAAGCAGGAAAGTCCTTTACGGTGATCCGGTAAATCGCTTCCATGCCCAGTTCCGGATATTCCAGGACCTCCATGCGGGTGATGCACTCTTTTGCGAGGCGTGCTGCAGGTCCCCCGATCGAGCCGAGGTAGAAGCCCCCGTATTTCTTGCAGGCTTCTTTGACGACGACGGAGCGATTTCCCTTGGCGAGCATCACCATGGAGCCTCGGCGGGCCTGGAAAACGGGGACGTAGGGATCCATTCGGCCTGCAGTGGTCGGTCCGAAGGAGCCGCACGCGTAGCCGGGAGGGGTCTTGGCAGGACCTGCGTAATAGATGATGTGGTCCTTGAAATAATTCGGCAGATCTTCCCCTCGGTCCAGTCTCTCCTTGAGTTTCGCGTGAGCGATGTCCCTTGCCACGACCATGTTCCCGTTGAGAACCAGACGGGTGGACACTGGGTATTGGCTTAGGGTCGCCCGAATCTGATCCATGGGTTGATTCAGGTCCAGGACGACCGCCTTGTCCTGCGACCACGCCGGTTCGGGCAGGAACCGGCCGGGCTCCGTGTCCAGGGCTTCGAGGAATATTCCGTCCCTCGTGATCTTGGCTTTGACATTTCTGTCCGCGCTGCAGCTCACGCCGAGGCCGATGGGGCAGGAGGCGCCATGCCTGGGAAGCCGGATCACCCTGACGTCCAGGCAAAAGTACTTGCCGCCGAACTGGGCGCCGATCCCTAGGGTTTGGGACATCTTGAGAGCTTTCTCTTCCATGGCTCTGTCCCTGAAAGCCTGTCCGCCTTCATTTCCTTTGTCCGGGAGCGCATCGAGGTAGCCGGCTGTGGCGAGTTTGACGGTTTTGAGGTTGGCCTCGGCAGAGGTCCCGCCCACCACAAATGCGAGGTGGTAGGGGGGGCACGCTGCAGTGCCAAGCGTTTTCATCTTGGTCGCCATGAAAGCACCTAAGGCTTCAGGGTTCAGTACCGCTTTGGTTTCCTGGAAGAGAAAGGTCTTGTTGGCGGAACCTCCCCCTTTGGCGATGAAAAGAAACTCATAAGTTTCGCCCTCCGTCGCATAAAGGTCAATCTGGGCCGGAAGGTTGCACCCCGTGTTTTTCTCCTCGTACAGGGAGAGAGGCGCATTCTGGGAGTAGCGCAAGAAATCCTTGGTGTAGGCGTTGAAAACGCCTTTCGAGAGAGCTTCCTCATCCGAAGCTCCTGTCCAGACCTGCTGCCCCTTTTTGCCGATTACAATGGCCGTTCCCGTGTCCTGACACATGGGAAGCACGCCCTCTGCGCTGATCACGGCATTCTTGAGCATCTCCAGGGCGACATATCGATCGTTCTGGGAGGCGTCAGGATCTTTGAGGATCTTTGCCAGAAGTTCCAGATGAGACGTGCGGAGCAGGTGCGCGACATCCTTGAAGGCGGTTTCCGCAAGAAGCGTGAGGCCTTCAGAGGCGACCTTGAGCACTCTCTTGCCTTCGAAATCGCTTTCGGACACGAACTCCTTTGTCAGGAGGCGATAGGAAGTCAAGTTCTTACCCAGGGGAAAGGGTTTTCCGTACGCAAAATCCATAGCCGTGAAAAATCCCTCGAAATTAACAAAGAGGATAAAGGTTAAAGGTCAAAGGATAAAGGCATAACCCTTTATCCTTCATCCTTTTTCCTTTATCCTTTGTTTTATGCCGCCGCCAGCTTCTTGTATGTTTCGAAGCGGTCCTTCATATCCTTTTCGGCTTTTTCAAACAGCTTCTCCGCAGCCTGCGGGAAGGTTCTGGTGAGGCTGGAGTAACGCACCTCTCCCATGAGGAATTCCTTGAAATTGCCCGTGGGCTCCTTGGAATCCAGGGTAAAGGGGTTTTTGCCTTCCTCTTTGAGCCTCGGGTCAAAGCGATAGAGGGGCCAGTAACCGGCCTCTACGGCCAACTTCTCTTCGTTCTGGCTTCTACTCATGTTGATCCCGTGGTTGATGCACGGCGAGTAGGCGATAATGAGGGAAGGGCCCTGGTAGCTCTCCGCTTCAAGAATCGCCTTCAGGAGCTGGTTCTTGTTGGCGCCCATGGCCACGGAAGCGACGTAGACATATCCGTAAGTCATGGCCATCCTGCCCATGTCCTTCTTCCGGGTCGGCTTGCCGCTTGCTGCGAACTTGGCTACTGCGCCGGTGGGTGTGGATTTGGAAGACTGGCCTCCGGTGTTGGAGTAGACCTCCGTGTCGAGAACCAGGATGTTCACGTCATAACCGCTCGCGATCACGTGATCCAACCCGCCATAGCCGATATCATAAGCCCACCCGTCTCCGCCGAAGACCCAGATGGACTTCTTGGTCAGATAGTCGCTGCGGTTGAGGATCTCATAAAGAAGAGGGGAGGCGGGGGCTTTCTTCTCGAAGAGCTCGGCTTCCAGCAGTTCCGCGATCTTGCCGCCGTATTCCTTCGATTTCTCGCCATCCTCCATATGATCCAGCCAGCCTTGGAAGGCTTCTTTGAGCTCCGCCGACATCTCGACTTTGAGCGCCTCACGAATAAGATCAGCGAGCTTGTTCCTCCTCTGCGTCACCCCCAGGGACATGCCCAGCCCATATTCGGCGTTGTCCTCGAAAAGGGAATTGGCCCACGCAGGTCCGTGACCGTCCTCGTTCACCGTGTAAGGACAGCTCGGCGCCGAGCCTCCGTAGATGGAGGAACAGCCCGTGGCATTGGCGATCAGCATCCTGTCGCCGTAGAGCTGGGTGATGAGTTTGATGTAGGGAGTTTCCCCGCAACCCGGGCACGCTCCCGAGAATTCGAACAAAGGCTGTCTGAACTGGCTGCCCTTGACCGAGGTGGCGGGCATAACGTCGTCCATCACCGGCAGTTCGGTCGAGAAGATGTGGTTGGGAACCTGGGCCTCAATTTGGGTCTCCAGCGGTTTCATGACAAGGGCCTTTTGCTTGGCCGGGCAAATGTCCGCGCAGTTGCCGCAGCCTGTGCAGTCC
>Ga0105100_10002355_pt1 | contig 11059 bp, 6 predicted proteins | sample PPLLak12cMay2015_2_FD_87033 | JGI IMG/M metagenome (GOLD analysis project Ga0105100, IMG submission 87033) | Freshwater sediment microbial communities from Prairie Pothole Lake near Jamestown, North Dakota, USA - PPLs Lake P8 Core (1) Depth... | ecosystem: Environmental > Aquatic > Freshwater >... | reverse complement strand
GTCTCCATAAGCGTTAAGAGAGTTGTTTTGAGAATTTCCCATGAAAATGGAATTAAACAAAATGTGCGTAATGGAATGTTTATACTTCTAAATTATTTGCGATGAACGCCGCCGCCCCCGACGGGGCGCCCCCGCGGCGGATCGGTGTCTGTGGGTATATCTGCAAAACACTGCACTGCCCCGCCGTGCCTTGGAGAGGCGGGGGACCCTCCCAAAATTGCATTGTTTTATGGTTTTCATGGTTCGGGTGCGAACTCATGTTCATGCCCGTTTCAACAGAGGCTCATTTCCCTTAAATGGTTATATTATTCATAAAAATGACATACCGGTAAAACAATGGTTTGACATACGTCGTCGTCGTGAAAGTTGTATACCCGGCTTTTTCTATCGTGATCGTCCGCCAGCCATAATTCACCGAAAAGGTGACCTCCCCTTTCTTATTGGTTTCATAATACTGCGAATCAATACGGACACTGGCACCACTCACCGGTTGATAATTTCCATCAGTAATCCTGATGGTATTTTTCCCCCCGTATAGTTCCGGGATAACCGGGAACAGCTGCTTGACCGGAATTCCAAGTCCAATCTTTATCTCCTTTGTTTCGTTTTCGTTCAGATCGAAACTCGCGTATACCCGGCATTTCCCGTCATTAATATCAGAGCGGGAAATGGTCCCGTCGTTTATTGTGTAGGGACAGGCACCATCTATCACCGGCATGATCAACTGGTAGGTGATGCCGGATATCGTCTGCCCTCCGGTATTCCTGGCATTCAGGGTTACGTAATCATTCCCACGGGTGACATTCACCTGCACGGATTCCAGTTGCCTGATATGACGGGCGATCGCATCGGGAGTGGTAACCGTTACCCCTGTCTTTTCTGCATCATTGATAAACTTTTCAAACATTTCCCCAAATTCCGGATCGCCGAGTTCGGCCGGATCCCAGAGCAATGCTGCCACACCGCCAATATCCCGGACGGAATTTATCGTTCCATTCCATATTGAAAAAACCGGCCTTGGCTCAGTACGGCTGCTCAGAGTACTGCTGGAGGGCGAGGTAACCGGGAGCAGGACGATACCGGTATTTTCCCCCTCAACATAGGCAAATTTCGGGTTTCTCAGCCCTTCCTGGTAGTACGGGCCATCGGGGGCAGAGACCGATAACATTTCCGCATACTCATAGTCATTCCCTGACAGACTTTTAAAGGTTGTAAGGTTGTACCTGCCCGGAGAAGTCAGGATCCCGGTTGCACCCGTATTCTTTTTAAACAGTTCCAGCTCTTTGTCCTGGACGGTACTATTTTTACAGAACGTCGCGTTATAGCACGCATTGAAATATCCCGCAGGAATAATACCGGGCAGATTGAAGGTGCCGTTAGCGGGGGTCACCTGCATTGCAAGGGTGTACGGAGTCTGATTCCGGGATACTATCTCCTGGGCTGTTTGTCTGATTACCGTAAGATTCGTACCACTTGCCTGGCCCGTAATAATAAGGGGTAACTGGCCATCCCTGAACGGGTATGCCGATACAGACCGATATTCTTCAGCATTTTTGATAGCCGTTGCTTTATTATTCACCGAGAAATACTGGCTGACGGTAGTGGCTTCCGAAGGCCGGAGGGAATAATCAGATACCATGTTGACTGCTCCGTAATCATATTGGGTAGATCCCGAGTACGAGAGCCAGTTCGGATACGGGGCAGTCGTATCATAGAGGACATATAACCCGGTTTTGCCGTAGTTATAGAAGATACTGTCAATAATTCTGTCTTTAAGAATTATACTGCCCTGTGCCGGGTAAATTTTTCTGTTAATCCATGCCTTTTCGTCTTCGTCCGGGTTTTTCAGGTGAAATTCAAAATCGGTCATCGGGATAAAAACTGACGAGTATACATGTACGTCCATAGTCACGATTCTGCCCGCATTTTCACGATCATTCGTCACCGTTATTTCACGTTTTACTGCCTGATCGTTGAAGATATATTTTACCGAAAGGGAGGCAATTGGTTCATGCACCTTTGAACTGATGAGTTGTGTTTTATAGACAATTTCATCATCTGATCGCTGGATATCCGTGTATTTCAGTGCCCCCAGGGCATATGATTCCTCATGGCGGGTGTCGTTCCCTGCGATCCCCCAGGTAATATCAATGGTATCATAATAACCACCTTCGCCGAGACTGTTCCTTGTCGGTGTCCCTATGTATCGTATCAGGGGAGATGTATCACTTAATTTAACTTTGTAGTTTGAGTTTTCAAATTTGAACACGGACCCGGTTTCCTGTATCTGTGCATCGGGTTGCCGCGAATTCCATGTCAGGGATTCCCTGATGTCTGTTACTGGTATTGCCGGCTGGGATATTATCTTGTAAAAGCCGAAGAAATCACCTGAAGCGTATATTTTATCAACCAGGTCGTTTGAATCGATCGCCAGCATAGATCGTGGCAGCGTATACCCTTTTATGTTTCTGTCAGACATAATCAGATACTTGATCTGGTAATTGGCAAGATCTTTTGTATAGCTCTCCGCATTCCTTGAAAAATAGATGTTGGCCAGATCTTTTGAGAACTGTATCGTGTCGGACCCGGAGGGTATACTCGGGACGGTCTTATTTGCATACATGGTCATGCGGTCCCGGTAGGCGTCCGCAGCCACTCCTTCCTGCTGGTTTCCGACCGTGGCCAGCCAGCCAAGATTCACATTCTCTTCTTTTGTCATCGTGATAGGGGGCTGGTAATACAGGCATGCCAGAACGGGGACTGCGATAAGATATGCAAAAATCAAGGCATAGATGAAAACAGCAACGGCCCGCCTTACCCTGGTCCTGGAAAACCGGCTCAGAACCGGGATGATATAATAAAACCCAAGAGCTGCAGTAACCGGGATGAGGAGAAACAGGTAAAACGTTTCACGGATTGCTCCCGTTCCCGCCGATCCGGATAGTGAACCGGGTATCAGTGCTGAAAAAACCAGGTAGAGTGCTATGCATTTTCCCCGCCCGTCAAGCCTGAATACCCCGATTACCGAAAGCAGGGTATGTAACGGGCCAATCCAGAAGGGTGTCATTACAATCCCTTTCCCCATTGACCCGGAACTCCCGAAAAAGGGAACTACGGCAGCGGTTTTTTTCCCGGGAAGTCGTTTTTTAATCTCCTCATGAATCCCGACAAGGAATTTACCGGCGCCAAACAGGAGCGCACCCCATAAAAATGCAAAAACATAATCATTGGCAACAAAGATAGAATCATAAAATATCTGCCCTGCATCCCTGAAAAAGGGGATATGGGATACTGAAGAAATTTTTTCCGTAGTCGAAATGACCAGCGAACCTTTATCGATATACTGGGGCTGAACGAACGGGAAAAGACCAATGGCAATAATAAAACTAAAAAGGATGGCTACAATTGCAACAAAAAAATTGATATCAAATTTTCCCCACAGTGCTGCCCGCAATAAAAAGTAAGCCACCGCAAATATGATTAAAAATAAAAAAGTACCGGTATGCGTAAAACAGAGAGTGAAGATAAGTATGCTCATCAATACTGCTCTCCTCCATTCAAAATCACCGATCGCCAGAAATAAAATTGCAACAAGAAGGGGCATCACGAAAATACTTGTTGAATAATTCAGCAGGGATAATGCAATCTGGGTCATCGAGACGAGAAAGATAAGGGAAAGAATCGATGTAACCGAAGAATTGGTCAGTTCTGATGTATAACAGAAATACATGCCCAGAAGAATAAAAATCAAAATCAGCGGGATAATATACGCGATCGCATAGACATCGAGGCCCGTTATTTTCATCACGGTCGATCCAAAATACCACAGGCCAAAAGGATAATCAAACCCGCCGTATTCCTGGTTCAGGGACTGGTCATAAAACTCTGACAGGAACTTAGAATTGGCCATATTCTGGGTGTTATACATGTGGGTATAGACATCAGTCCCTGATGGGGATGCAAATAACACGACATACAGGACAAACGATAAAAGAACAACTGCAATTAAAAAAAGGAGATAAAAAAACTCAGAATTCCGGGAGTTCTCCCGAATTGTGTCTCGAATTTTTTTTATTGACGTAAAAGTCAGGACCATGGTATTTTTTACTTCCTTTCAGACAGTATTCTGAGATTTAAAAGGGGTTCATAGAATTTTTCAGGATTCCTGGAAGAAAAATGATTCTTCAGTCTCAACTCACGTTCTATAATAATTTTGCATGATACAATAGAAATACCTACGCTTAGATCTTGTAATCTCTCCAGGGTATTATGAACTTCATCAGGTCGTATTGACCATATGTTAATAACAAAAAGGATTTCTTAATTGACCAGAAAAGTACTACTATAACTGCCAGGATTATTGAAAGGAATGTTTCATTGTTTCATTGTTTCATCCCATCCGGTCCAGGTCAGTTACAGGAATACCAAAAATCAGGGTATTGTTCTGGCACAGCAGATCCAGCTGACATGAAATGCGGGATCACCTGTTCATACCATGTACTGGCTATTACGCGCTGCAGATAAATCCAGATATTTCCAGCGCGTTTCTGCAATCTGCGATCTCCTGGAGAGAATTGCATTTGTATTGGTCTGTACAGGATGAGCACCAGAAACATCCCGGGAAGAATGTGCATATGCTTAAACGTTACAAAAATATACAGGTCGGTATACCATGAAAAGACTGCTGGTAATAGTGACATTCCTCTTGTTATTCTCGCCAGTACTGGCAGCTACCAGTACCGATGGCGCGTATATGAAACAGGTAGCGACATTTCCGGTAAACACTTTTCATAACTACGTCTATAAGGGAACTCTTTACTCTCAGGAAGGGTTTATGACGAGGATATATGATGTATCTCCCGGAGTGGATATCTCAAAGCTGTCTGAAAGATCGTATGTTAACCAGATAAGTCCGGGGGGGAATGATTACACTGTCGATGCAGGGAGATTGTATATTCTGGGAGGCAGTTCCCTTGAAATTTATGATGTCAGCACTCCCCATAAACAATTATTTCCTGAATTTCTCGGGAATGTATCAGAAGGTGGAGTCCGTTTAGTCGTCAATGGAAACCTTGCCTATATCACTGGTGCGGGATTAAAAATTATTGACATATCAAATCCGGCAGCTCCGGTAAAAATATCAGCCACGAATACCTACAGCACCAGTTCGATAGCATTCGATGGGAGATACGCATATACCGGAACTCTTGGCGACCTGCATGTTACTATCTGGGATGCAGTGAACCCCCATAATCCGGTTGTGGTAAACAGGACACAGATTAATACAGTCGAATCTTACGGAGTAAAATCCCTTGCGTACAGGGATAATACCCTTTATGTCACCTGTTATTTAACCAATTTGCAAACCTGGGATGTGACAAACAGGGCGAGTCCTAAAATCCTCGATTGGAAAACCCTGAACGCTGTTTCCGTTCAGGTATACGATCAGTACCTCTTTATGTCTATTCGATACGGAGGTGACTATCCGTTCCAGCAAGGGGGCATGGCAATTTATAATATTTCCAGCAGGATACCTTCTGACCGTCATTCCGAATATTCACAATTTACCGGGTATGCTGAAGATATCCATACAGATGGCACAATTGCTGCTCTTTCAGCAAATACGAACGGGGAAATACTCTATGACGTTTCAAAAAAAGCAGCCCCTGTTGTGAAAACACGGTTGAATATCCCTGCAACCGCGTATGCTTTTGCTGCTACAAAGATTGGTAATATGGACGTTCTTGCTCTGGCCGGACGAAATCTGGGAACATGGTACTGGGATATTACCGATCCGGAAAAACTGTCGCTTTCAAAGCCTGTCACAGAATGGATACCTCCAAGTACTCCCCGTCAGTATAGTACGACTTTCTATGGGAACTATTCATATGGAACGGGAGGAACAAATTTCCCCGGTATTTATACAATAAATTTAACTGGCATAGAAAAACCGAATTTTATTCCAAAAGTAGCAGTATTTAATATTTCAGGTGCCGGTAATACAGAATTTATTGTTGCAAATGAAACCCGGTTATATTCTACTGGTGGCAATGGTGTATTAAGTGTATGGAATAATAAATTAAAGGACTCAGGCGCAGGGATAAAATTTACTTCAAAGTCAATCAGTCCAACAAGTGACTGGTCTAATCTCTTCTTCTATAACAATACGGTGAACAGCACCCGTTATCTCATGGCGATTAACGGGTACGGGATTCAGATATTTGATATAACATCCGATACGCCGGTTCAGGTATATGACGGGAAATCTGCGGGGATATCAGCCTGGTTGTACCCTGCGTATGATCCCGTGTCAAACCATGTTTACGTAAAAACCGGCACCGGGGACACTGCCAAAGTAAAAGCAATTAATGTGGCAGATTTGAACAACATTTATCTCGAAACAGGAACTGTCGGGTTCGTAATGCTCCCCGCCAGACTGGCATGCAATGGAACGGATGTATTCGTTTCCGGAAAACAGAAATATGATACTACCGGGGACCTGATGATGTTCGATTTCAGTAACCCGGATGCTCCCCGGCTTGTTGATCGGGCTTTTGCTCCGGGCCGTGGCTCAACCAACGATGCCCTCCTCTTCTATAAGGGGTATCTGTATGTAGGGTCAGAAAATGCCGTATCTGTCTGGAAAGTAACACCGTCATCCGGAATACCTGATATTTCCCCGGTCGTACAGGTATCTGGATCGGGACCAGGACAAGTACCCAATTCCTCTTTTTCTAATCAGGATATTTTCAGCCAGATAGTAGGAACAGGGAAAAAAATTGTTAGTTTCTTCATCAGTCATTTCCCAGTCAAGATATAACGAAAACAAACTAATTGTATCCGAAATATAACGATACATTAAAAGATACAAGTGTAATTTCATCCCTATTCTCTGATAACAGAATCAGTCCAGCTTCAATCGTAGGATGTTGTTCATTGAGGCGAGACCCGGATAATTTGAAATTAATCAACGGAATCGTCACCCAGCCGAAAGTTTGTTCTGTTATCTTCCGACTGCCTTACCGGAAACCTTACTGCAAAAATCCCGAATCGTCTGTCATTTGTAGATCCGGCAGCGATGGTTCCGGTTAACATCGACAAGGTATTTTAGTCCTGCTTCCTTAGTTAATCAAAAAAGGTACCTATGAGAAAAGTACTGATATTTCCCGATTTTGATACATTTGGCGGGACAAGGACTTTTTTAAAAAATTTACTAGAGTACTACCGGTTACATGATTACCAGATCGTTGTAGCAATCGAAAAAGAACGCTGTGATCAGGACATACTCGATTTTTTTTCAAAAAACCAGATTAAAATTCACTCTCTTTCGGAAAAATACCGGAAAGGTATATTTTCACGATTTCATATCTTAGAAATAATTATTGACGTTGTCCAGGGTATGCCGGTAATCATCAAGGAAAGACCGGAGATTGTCGTGGTATCAACGGCATACCCGGGAAAATTTTTCGGGCTGATGCTGGTATTCCCTTTAAAACTCATTTATATCCTTCATTCATATCCAACCTGTGCCAGTATGGTTAACCGGATACTGCTGTTACTCTCATTGAATGACAAGAAGAGGATTCTGGCAGTGTCAGAATTTTCCAAAAAGCAAATTTCAAAATACTGGTTACCGGGGAAAAGGCAAAAATTCATTCACTATATTTATAATTTCAGCAATCTGGAGAACGATCCCCGGTCCTCGATAAACAAGGAAGTAAAAGATTTAAAAAAGGTTCTGACCATCGGTCATGTCCGGTGGTATAAAAATCCAGATATCTGGTATTCTGTAGCTTTAAAAACCATCGAAAAATATACTGGCAACGTTGAATTTCTCTGGGCCGGGGAAGGGGATTTATTCGAATACTATCGCGATAAAATCACGCAGGCAGATATTGCAAAAATAAAATTTTTAGGTTTTAAGGAAAATATCGCCGGACTCTACAACCAAAGTGATATTTATTTCCAGCCGAGTTTGATGGAAAGTCATGGAATTGCAGTTGTCGATGCAATGATGATGGGATTACCCTGTGTTGTATCGAACGCCGGAGGACTTCCCGAGTCGGTAGTTGATGGAAAAACAGGTTACGTTGTTGATCCAGATGATCCGGATGCTATGGTTGAGAAGATTCTTCATTTGCTGGAAAATGAAAATTTGAGAGAAAGCATGGGTGAGGCCGGGAAAGAACGATATAAAACAAGATTCTCTCAGGAACGGTGGAGAAAAGAGATGAACGCATTCCATGAACAATTATTGTGATTACTTAATAATTGCCCAACGTGTTATTTTTCATAGCATTTTTTAAATTTTCGTCTTATATCCCTTATGAAAAGGTATAAGGGATAGGGTAATTCTGCCAGTAACAACCACTGCATCGTTTCAAAATAATGCCCTTTCGTCATACAGTGTTTTAGTATGATCCGTGCAGTCCTGGTGTATCCGACCCGTAAATTACGAATAGCACGCATAAATTCAATAATCCATACATATTCATTCAGAGATTCGATAAGATTTGGGGGAACTTCTCCCTTCATGAGAGCGGTGCGAGCAGTTTTAACAAAGGGTTCCTGGTAATCCAAAGGGACCTTCTTGTCACATGTTCGATTTGATGCGTCCACATGATATATTGCACCAAATTCCCAGCTGAATGCAACAGGATATTTCAAAGCAATTTTTCCCCAGAGATCTATATCCTGCCCTTTCCAATAGTCCGCGAATCCTCCTACTTCATTAAATATTTTTTTAGGGATAACCACAACAGAGGTACAGACCGGTGAGTCTCCGGCAGCTCCGGATTTGAAGTAATCAGGGAGCAATCCTTCCCACGGGGGACCCGGGATATACTGATAATTCGCCCATCGTGTCTTTCCATCAGCAGTCTGAAATTTCCATGCTGTAGCAAACATTCCGGCTTCCGGATATTTCTTAATTAAATCCATTATTGTTTTAAGATGATCCGGCGTCCATTCGTCATCGGCGTCAATAAAAGCGATAAAATCACATTTTGCCAGGTCAACCCCATGATTCCGTGTGTAAGATACTCCGCGATGATCCTGCTCAACAAGGGAGATTCGGGAATCATGATAACTCCTGACAATATCAGGGCTGCCATCACTGGATTGATCATCCACAACAACAATCTCAAAATTCTGAAAAGTCTGGGAAAGAACTGAATCAATGGCTCTTTTAATTTCGGGTTTCTTATTATAAAGAGGAATTATTACGGATATTTTTTCATTCATGGTAACCTGATGCATCAAATAATATTCTAAGTCTATTTTTACGTTTTAACTAAAAAAGAGAATTTACTGAGTCTATATCTTTATATTTTCTTCCAATTTTGTTCAAATAATGCACCCTGATGTGTTGAGGGGGGTAATTTTCCCGTTTCAAAAAAGTCCCCCGGTTCGACGGTAACTGTTCCTGCATCCTGAACCCAGTCCTGCATTATGCCATTTTGAGCAATGTATAAATTAAAAGCATATTCTCCGGGAGAAAGGGGGAGTTTTTTAATAATACATGAAATGCGTCCCGTATGACTAATCCCATTAAAGGGTTCAGACGAGAATTTATTACTCAGCAACGAAACAAATCTTCCATTCGTTAAATGGAGAGAAATATCAGAAATAACATTATCAAATCGTTTTTCGAACATACATTCATAATAAATTTGAAATTCCACCCATTGCCCGGAAACCAGGATTACTTGTTCTTTTCCATCCTGATTCAGGACTGAAAATCCGGTGATACGAATTTTCCCCTCTCCAAGACGATCTCTTCTCTCTTTTACTGGAATTATTGCGAGTTGATTGACGCAGGCAATATAATGATTAATTGCATCATGCGTATTTCCAAGTGGGTACGTGATTTTACCCTCATTGAGAACCATCGCTGTCGAACATAACTTCGATACCGCCGCCATATTATGACTGACAAATAGTACCGTTTTCCCCTTTTTTGCTACATCGCCCATCTTGTTAAGACATTTTTTCTGAAACGAGGCATCACCAACCGCTAATACTTCATCAACTACTAAAATTTCCGGATCCAGATGTGCCGCCACCGCAAATGCGAGACGTACATACATCCCGCTCGAGTAGCGTTTAACCGGCGTATCGATGAATTTATCAATTTCTGAAAATTTTACAATCTCATCAAATTTTTCTTCAATCTCGCGTTTCCGCATGCCAAGGATGGATCCACTCAAAAAAATATTTTCGTGTCCGGTCAGTTCGGGATGAAATCCGGTTCCCACCTCGAGAAGTGAACCCACCCGTCCGTAAATATCCACTTCGCCTTCTGTTGGTGTTGTGATGCGGGAAAGGATTTTGAGGAGCGTGCTCTTTCCTGCTCCATTCCTGCCGATGATGCCGATAACTGCCCCTTTATGCACGTCAAATGACACATCTTTGAGTGCCCAGAATTCATTTGCGGACTGATCAGCATCCTTTTGTATCAACCTCTGGAACGGTCTTTTTACTGACTTAACAACGGCATCCCGAAATGTCAGGTATCTTTCCTGTTGACCACCTATCGTGTATTTTTTCCCAAGATCCCGGATACGGATGGCAATATCACCGGACATTAAAATCACCAGGCGCGAAGAACTCTGTTTTCATCTCATACCATATCCGCAAAGTACTGCTCCATCCTCTTAAAGTAGAACAAACCTCCGACAAGAAGAAGGATGACCACACCAACCGAGAGCAGGATCATTGCCTGCGGAGGTTCAGTACCCAGAAGTGCCCATCGGAATCCCTCAATAACTCCCGCCATCGGGTTGAGTCCGTAGAGGAGGCGGAACTGCTCCGGAAGGAGCGAGCTTGGATAAACAACAGGGGACGCAAAGAGCCAGACCTGGATGAGAAATGGAATCGTATACTGGAAATCCCGGTATTTAACGTTAAGCGCAGATAACCAGAGCCCGACGGCAAGTGAGGTCATGATCGCGAGGAGGGTGAAGAACGGAAGTAAAATGATCGCGATAGTCGGTAAAAATCCGTAATATCCCATCATAAGAAGAAGAATGATAAAGGCGATGGCAAAATCGACGAGTGG
>Ga0105100_10002354_pt1 | contig 11061 bp, 11 predicted proteins | sample PPLLak12cMay2015_2_FD_87033 | JGI IMG/M metagenome (GOLD analysis project Ga0105100, IMG submission 87033) | Freshwater sediment microbial communities from Prairie Pothole Lake near Jamestown, North Dakota, USA - PPLs Lake P8 Core (1) Depth... | ecosystem: Environmental > Aquatic > Freshwater >... | reverse complement strand
GGGTGTTCTTGAGCGCCGAGAACCAATTGTCGGTGTCGATGCCGACTTCGCGCTGGGTGATGATCGATTTCTTGTGCTCGTGCACGTATTCGATCGGATCCTCGACCGTGATGATGTGGTCGCAGGCGTTTTCGTTGCGGTAGCCTACCATCGCCGCCAGCGAGGTCGATTTGCCGGTACCGGTGCCGCCGACGAAGATCACCAGGCCGCGCTTGATCATCGCCACGTCGCGCAGGATCGGCGGCAGGTTGAGGTCTTCCATCTTGGGAATCTTGGTGACGATGGTCCGCATCACGACGCCGACGCGCCCCTGCTGCACGAACACATTGACCCGGAAACGGCCGATTTCCGGCGGGCTGATGGCGAAGTTGGATTCGTTGGTCGCCTCGAAGTCACTCCACTGCCGCTCGTTCATGATCGAACGTGCCAGTTCGCTGGTATGTGCGGGGGTAAGGGTCTGGTTCGACACCGGTGTGATCTTGCCGTCCACCTTGATGGCGGGCGGGAAGCCGGCCGTGAGGAAAAGGTCGGAAGCGTTCTTCGACAGCATCAGGCGCAGCAGATCGTGGACGGTTTTCTCGGCATTCATCGTTCAATCCTCATCCAAAAAATGCGTCTTTGTTCTGCGCAACCGCACGCGCCACGCCCGACGCAACCACATTCCGTTTCACCAGATCCTGCAGACACTGGTCGAGCGTCTGCATGCCCAGGTTGCCGCCGGTCTGGATCGACGAATACATCTGGGCGACTTTGCCCTCGCGAATCAGGTTGCGGATGGCAGGGGTACCGATCATGATTTCGTGCGCGGCGACGCGACCGGTGCCGTCCTTGGTTTTCAGCAGGGTCTGCGCGATGACCGCACGCAGCGATTCGGAAAGCATGGAGCGCACCATTTCCTTTTCTGCCGCCGGGAACACGTCGACCACGCGGTCGATGGTCTTGGCGGCGGACGAGGTGTGCAGGGTGCCGAACACCAGGTGGCCGGTTTCAGCGGCGGTCAGCGCAAGGCGAATCGTCTCAAGATCGCGCAATTCGCCGACCAGGATGACGTCCGGATCTTCCCGCAGCGCCGAGCGCAGGGCGTTGTTGAACGACAGCGTGTGCGGCCCGACCTCACGCTGGTTGATCAGGCACTTCTTGCTCTGGTGCACGAATTCGATCGGATCCTCGACCGTCAGGATGTGCGCGTACTGGTTCTCGTTGACGTAGTCCATCATCGCCGCCAGCGTGGTCGACTTGCCCGAACCGGTGGGGCCGCACACCAGAACGATGCCACGCGGCTGGTCGGAGATTTCCTTGAAAATCGGCGGACAGTTTAGTTCTTCCAGCGTCAGCACCTTGGACGGAATGGTCCGGAACACCGCGCCGGCGCCATATTGCTGGTTGAAGGCATTGACACGAAAACGCGCCAGCGAGGGGATTTCGAACGAGAAGTCGAGCTCCAGCGTTTCCTCGTACACCTTGCGCTGGCTGTCGTTCATTATGTCGTACACCATGCGGTGCACGTCCTTGTGCTCCATCGGCGGCAGGTTGATGCGGCGCACGTCGCCGTTGACGCGGATCATCGGCGGCAGGCTTGCCGAGAGGTGTAAGTCGGACGCCTTGTTCTTGACTGCAAAAGCCAGCAATTCGGAAATGTCCACGCGTGCCTCGTTCAGTGTTGGGTGGGAGGTTTTGACAGATAATAAACGTTATGGATAACGGCCTGAAGACGCGCAAACTTGAACCAGGCATGACTGCCGTCCCGCTGACCCCTGACCATCGCCTGCATGCAGTTCGGGAAAGGATTGCGCGTGCCGCGGCAGAGTCCGGGCGAGCCGCGGCTGATATACGCTTGCTGGCAGTCAGCAAGACTTTTGGCGCTGCCGCCGTGCGCGATCTGGCCGTCTGCGGCCAGCACGAATTCGGCGAGAATTATGTGCAGGAAGCGCTGGAAAAACAGCGCGAATTGAGCGACATGCCGCTGGAATGGCATTTCATCGGCCCGATCCAGAGCAACAAGACGCGGGCCATCGCCGAACATTTCAGCTGGGTGCACAGCGTCGATCGCCTGAAGATCGCCGAGCGACTGTCCGCACAGCGCCTACCGGATTCACCCCCGCTGCAAGTGTGCATCGAGCTCAATGTCAGCGGTGAAGCCAGCAAGGGCGGCGTGTCAGTGGACGAATTGTCGGCGTTGGCCGACGCAGTCGCCACATTGCCGGGGCTGAAGTTGCGCGGCCTGATGGCGATCCCGGCGCCGGCCCCGGGGCTGGCCGAGCAGCGGGCCGCATTTCGGCAGGTGCGCGAGGCGTTCGATGCGCTGATCCGGCACGGCCACGTGCTCGACACCCTGTCGATGGGCATGTCGGGCGATCTGGAGGCGGCCATCCTGGAAGGCGCGACCATCGTGCGTATCGGCACTGCACTTTTTGGTGAGAGGAATACACATGCATAAAGTGAGTTTCATCGGCGGCGGCAACATGGCTGCAGCCATCATCGGCGGCCTGATCGCCAGCGGGACGCAGCCCGCCGACATCGAGGTGGTGGAAATCAATGCGGATGCCAGGGCCCAGTTGGCAGCTCGCTTCGGCGTGGTGACCCACTCGGATGTATCGCAGGCACGGCTGCATGCCCTGATCGTGCTGGCGGTCAAGCCGCAATCCCTGCCCGAGGTGGCCGCCACGCTGGCGTCGCGTCTGGATGGCCAGCTGGTGGTGTCCATCGCCGCCGGGGTGCGGGTGGCCGATCTTGCGCGCTGGCTGGGGGGGCATCCGCGCATCGTGCGCGCCATGCCCAATACGCCGGCACTGGTGCAGGCCGGGATCGCCGGACTGTATGCTTCGGCAGCACTCGGTCAGGAGGCGCGTTCGCAGGCCGAGGCTGTGTTGCGTGCCGTCGGTGGCGTGGTGTGGGTGGAGGACGAGTCCCAGCTGGATGCGGTGACGGCCGTTTCGGGCAGCGGGCCGGCCTACGTGTTCTACTTCATCGAGTCGCTCGAAGCTGCGGCCGTGGCGCAGGGTCTGGCGCCCGCCACCGCGCGTCAGCTGGCCCTGCAAACTTTTTTTGGGGCGGCCAAGCTGGCGCTGGAATCGGGTGAGGAGCCGGCCGTGCTGCGGCAGCGGGTGACCTCCAAGGGCGGCACCACCGAGCGCGGGCTTTCCGCGCTGGACGACGCGGCAGTCAAGTTTGCCATCGGGCAGGCGGTGGAGGCAGCCAGTCGCCGCAGCGCCGAGCTTGGCGATGAACTGGGACGCCTCGCGTGATCCTGGAAACCTCGGTTGAGCACTCATCGAATGTAAGGAGTCCTGTATGAATGCTGGTTTTTATGCCTCCGATCGCATTTATCTTTTGACTGAAACCCGTTACGTGCCCGCTGGCACGCCCGGTCGAGCGCCTGGCTTTGTCGCGCTTCCTTGCAGGCCTCGGCCTGCTGCGCACCCGCAGGGGGCAGGCCGAGGCTGTAAAGTCGCTAACGCGGCAACAGCCTCGCTCTCGTCGCTTCGCCCTAAAGGGCTCCGATCCACTGCGGGCTTAAGCCCGCATGGAATCGTATGCGCCAGACACTCGCCCAGACGCACCATCGGACGCGTCCAACCGGGGTTTCCAGGATGATCGCAGGCGCGCTGACATTTCTCATCCAGACGCTGGGCAACCTGTTCGTGGTGGCGCTGCTGCTGCGCTTCATGATGCAGCTGTTCCGGGTGCCGTTCCGCAATCCTTTCGCCCAGTTCATCGTCGCCCTCACGGATTTTGCGGTGAAACCGATGCGCCGCGTGGTGCCGGGCCTGTTCGGCCTGGACTGGGCCTGTCTGCTGCTGGCGCTGCTGGTCAAGCTGGGGGTGGTGACGTCAGGGTATTGGCTGGACGGCTTTCCCTTTGCGCTGGCCGGGGCAAGGGTATGGCCCGTGATGCTGGGACTTGCGGCAGTGCGGCTGCTGAGCCTGGCGATCTACATGATCATCGGCCTGACCCTGGTGCGCGCGGTACTGTCATGGGTCAATACCCATACCCCGCTGATGCCGGTGGTGTATGAGCTGACGGAACCTTTCCTGCGTCCTTTGCGGCGGATCGTTCCCATGGTCTCCAATGTCGATCTGACGCCGCTGGTGCTGTTCATCCTGTGCCAGCTGATCCTGATGGTGCCGATAATGGCCATGGAGCGGGCCCTGCTTGGCTCACTCTGAATGGGACCCCCCTGTCTGGGCGCACCCTGATGGTGCGGAATGGCTGCTGGATCTGCACGTGCAGCCCGGGGCGAAAGTCACCGCTGCGGCAGGCGAACATGGGGGTCGGCTGAAGCTAAAGATTGCCGCGCCGCCGGTCGATAACAAGGCAAATGCGCATCTGCTGTCATGGCTGGCCGCGCAACTGGACGTGCCGAAGTCAGCCGTGCGTCTGGTGCGAGGGGAGGCCTCGCGGCAGAAAACCGTGGCGGTGCGCGGGGTTGAACGCCCCTGGCTTGTTATCGAGAACAATAGAAAAACATGAGTGTCCACCTGGAACAGGAAGTCGCCGACTTCAGCGATCGGCGCATGCGGCTTGCGGCGGCGATTACCGACTATGCCGAGTGGCTCGACCGCCTGCACGGGATCGACCTTGAGCGCACCCTGCGGCTGGCCGATACTGCCAGCAGCCTGCGGCAGGACAAGCTGGTGGTGGCTTTTGTCGCGGAGTTTTCGCGTGGCAAGACCGAGCTCATCAATGCCCTGTTCTTCGCCGATCACGGTCAGCGCCTGCTTCCCTCCGACGCCGGCCGCACCACCATGTGCCCGACCGAATTGTTTGCCAATGCGGACGAAGCCCCCAGTCTCATGCTGCTGCCGATCGAAACCCGTCGCCGCAGCGAATCGCTGGCTCACCTCAAGCGCATGCCGATCGAGTGGTGCCGGATTGCGATCGATCCCGCGGATTCCCGCCAGCTGCAGGAAAGCCTGAAGAAGCTCACCGAAACCAAGGCCATGGCGGCGGTCGATGCCATCGAACTGGGCCTGTGGAACGGTGAGGATCCCGGTGAGCGCCATCAGTTGCGCGCCGACGGCACCGTGGAGGTGCCGGCCTGGCGCTATGCCATGGTCAATTACCCGCATCCCCTGCTGCAGGCCGGACTGACGGTTCTGGATACGCCGGGGCTCAATGCCCTGGGCGCCGAGCCGGAATTGACCCTGTCGGTCATTCCCAATGCGCATGCCGTGATGTTCATGCTGGCGACCGATACCGGGGTGACGCGATCGGACCTGGAAATCTGGCAGAAGCACGTCTCACGTCATGCCCATTACCATGTCGCCATCCTCAACAAGATCGACATGTTGTGGGATGAACTCAAGAGCGATTCCGAAGTACAGGCCTCGATCGAGCGCCAGGCCGAGGAAACGGCGCGCGTGCTGAAGCTGCCGCGCAGCCAGGTGTTTACCGTGTCGGCGCAAAAAGCGCTGATTGCGAAAATTCGTGGCGATGCCGCGCTGCGTGTACGTTCGGGCATCGAGTCGCTGGAATATCTGCTGGCCCACCAGGTCATCCCGGCGCGACGCGACATGCTCTACCACGCGGTCAACCACGAGGTGAGTGCATTGCTGGATGAAAGCCGGGCCGACATGGCCGCGCGGATCAAGCGCAGCAGCGACGAACTGATCCAGCTGACCCAGCTGTCAGGCAAGAACCGGGAACTGATCGAGCAGACGCGTGCCACCCTGCAACAGGAAAAAGACAGCTACGACGCTACCGCCAACCAGTTTCGGACCACCCGCAAAATGCTGCAGGCGCAGGGCGAGCATCTGATGACGCATCTGTCTGAAGATACGCTCGACGCGATTCTGAAGTCCAGCCGCGAGGCGATCGAAGGCAGCTGGACCACACGTGGGCTGACTGGCGGCATTCTCCGATTGAGCGAGCAGATGAACGAGCGCCTCGGGCAGGCCACCAAACAGGCCGACAGCATGCTGGATGCACTGGATCAGGCCTATGCCCGCTTTCACCGCCAGCACGGTCTGCCGAAGATGCAGGTGCCCAGGCTGGATCTGGGGGCCTACCGCAACCGTCTCGCAGCGCTGGTGCGCGAGACCGGGGAATTCTGCAAGGATCCCGCCAATCTGCTGCTGGAAAAGCGGTTCATGATCCGGCGCTTTTATGCCGGACTCGCAGAAGAGGCGCGCAAGGCGTTCAATCTGGCGCGGCGGGAGGCGGAACGCTGGCTGCGCATTGCGCTGGACCCCATCATGACCCGCATCCGCGAGCACAAACAGTACCTCGATTCGAGGCTGGGCAGCCTGCAGCGGATTCTCGAAAACATGGGAACCCTGCATAACCGCATGGCACAGATCAAGACCGAAATCGGCAGGCTGCGCAACGAAAAGATGGAATTGACGCAGATCGCCGGGCAATTTGCTGCCTGACATCACGCCCCGTTCCAGCCTGAAACTGGAAATGGCGCGCTAAACGCCGATCAGGCGTTGAGCCGGTTCAGCAAGGACACGGTCTTGTCCGGATCGGTATTCTTTAGCATGCGCTGTGCCATCGGCGCCAGTTCTTCCAGATGAGACTTCAGCACCTGTTGCTTGACTTGCAGCAGGCTGGCCGGCTGCATCGAAAACGTCCGCAGCCCCAGCCCCAGCAGCAGTCGCGTCAACAACGGGTCGCCCGCCATCTCGCCGCACACGGAAACCGGCTTGCCGGCCTTGGTGCCGGCGCGAATGGTGTGCTGCACCAGATTGAGCACGGCCGGATGCAGCGGGTCGTACAGATGCGCGACGCTGTCGTCGGCGCGGTCGATCGCCAACGTGTACTGGATCAGGTCATTGGTGCCGATTGACAGGAAGTCCAGTTGTTCGGCGAAGAAGGCCGCTGAGAGTGCGGCTGCCGGCACTTCGATCATGCCGCCGACTTGCAGGCCCTCGTCGAATTTCAGGCCATCCTTGCGCAGGGAAGCGCGTGCTTCGTCAATCCGCTGCAGGGTCTGCCGCAGTTCCATGAAATTGGCCAGCATCGGGATCAGCATGCGTACCTGTCCATGCTGCGATGCACGCAGAATTGCGCGCAACTGGGTGTGGAACAGTCCCGGTTCGGCCAGGCAAAGTCGTATCGCGCGCAGGCCCAGCGCCGGATTGTCGGCCACGGTATGGCCCCACGGCGCCTGCTTGTCAGCGCCCAGATCAAGAGTGCGTATGGTGACTGGCTTGCCGTACAGCGCCTCGGCCACAGCCTTGTAGGAGGCGTACTGCTCCTCCTCGCTGGGCAGGTCGTCGCGGTTGAGGAACAGGAACTCGCTGCGGAAAAGACCAATGCCATGGGCACCCGCTGCATTCACTGCGTCAATGTCGCTCAGCAGTTCGATGTTGGCCATCAGTTCGATCGGCGTGCCGTCGAGGGTTGCGGATTTGCTGGTTTTCAGCCGCTTCAGCTTGTCGGTGTCGATGTGCCACTGGTTCTGTCGAAGCCGGTATTCGGCGAGCACCGACTCGTCCGGATTGACGATCACCACGCCGTCGCGACCATCGACGATCAGCAGGTCGTGGTCGCGGATCAGGCCGCGCGCATTGTGCAGCGCCATGACCGACGGCATCGCCATGCTGCGCGCAAGAATCGCCGTGTGCGAGGTGGCGCCGCCGAGGTCGGTGATGAACGCAGCGAAGTGCACGTTCTTGAACAAGGCCATATCGGCAGGCGACAGCTCGTGCGCCACCAGGATGCGTTCGACGTCGAAGTCGACATCCAGCGGAATGTGGCTGGGATGGCCCATCAAGGCCTTGAGGACGCGCTGCACCACCTGCACCACGTCTTCCTGGCGGCTTCGCAGATAGGCGTCGTCGATCTCCTCGAAGCGTGCCACCAGCGCTTCCATCTGCTGCGCCAGCGCCCATTCGGCGTTGCACTGGGTCTCGCGAATGAGGCGCTTGGGTTCCTCGGCGATCATCGAATCGCCGAGGAACATCAGGTGCATGTCGAGGAAAGCCGAAAGCTCCGCCGGCGCGTTGGCCGGAATATGGATGCGCAGGATCTCGAGTTCGGCCCGCGTGGCGAGTATGGCCTCGTCGAAGCGCGCGAGCTCGTCCTTGATGTACTTGCGGTCGAGCATGTACTGCGGCACTTCGACGCGCGCGTTGGAGGTGAGGTGCGCATAGCCGATGGCGATGCCGCCGGCGACGCCGATGCCATGCAGGGAGAAACTCACAGCTCTTCTCCGAAACCGCTGGATATCAGTCCGCTCAGCGCATCGATCGCTTCCAGTTCGTCTTCGCCATCGGTTTCGAGGGTGATGGTGCTGCCCTTGGCCGCAGCCAGCATCATGACGCCCATGATGCTCTTGGCGTTGATGCGGCGGCCATTGCGTGCCATGTGGACCTGGCTCTTGAAGCTGGAGGCCAGCTGGGTCAGCTTGGCCGACGGGCGCGCATGCAGCCCGAGCTTGTTGACGATTTCAACGTCCCGTTGCTGCATGGCACATGGTCTCTGAAATATGGTTGATGCCGCTGCGCCCTCCTTCGACGATGCGCTCGATGAGTTGGGGCAGGGGCAGCGTTTCGCGGTAGTTCAGTGCCTTCAGCAGCATCGGCAGGTTGACGCCGGAAACGCCCTCGATGTGCGATGGCTCGAGCAGTCGGCACAGCGTATTGCTGGGGGTGGCGCCATAGACGTCGGTCAGCACCAGAATGCCGTCGCCTTCGCGATCGTTGAGCGCTGCCAGTTCGTCCAGCCGTGCCTGGAGCGCCTTCTGGCGTTCGTTGGGGTCGGCATGCCCGGTAAAATCGAGCGTGGCGAGTCCACGCGGACGCTGTCCCAGCACATGGGTGGCGCATTCGACCAGGCTGTCGGCAAGTGAACCGTGGGCGACGATGAGGATGCCTATCATGGGGTGACTGTCAGACCAAAAACAGCATTCTAGCGAAGCCGGGCCTGCATCGCAGGTGAAATGTGGGTCTGGCCTGAGGCATCCACTGCCAGATAGTCGGCAACGCCAAGGCGGGCGGCCTGCTCAGTCAGTTGTGAGGGGCCGCCGATGAACAGGGGTTTAGACAGGGCATCCGAGCGCGTGCCCGCATGTTCGCCCGATACCAGCACCGTCACCGACTGCATGCCGGACGCCGGGCGGCCGCTGCGCGGATCGATCAGATGGCTGTAGCGCTGCCCGTCCGCTTCGAAGTAGCGCTGGTAATCGCCCGAGGTGCCGATCGCCTCGCCGTTCATCAAGTCCAGCGTCGCCAGCGTGCCGGGCTGGCGCGGATGCTGGATGCCGACACGCCAGGGACGCTCGCCGTGGCTGCCCAGTGCGATCACATTGCCGCCGATGTTGACCAGCGCATTGTCGATGCCGTGGGCTTGCAGGATGCGCACCGCCTCGTCGAGCGCATAGCCCTTGGCGTAGCCGCCGAGGTCCAGTTGCACTGCCGGATTGTCGCTCCAGGCCGCGCCGTTCTCGACATGCAGATCGCGCATGCGCGGGGCGGCCTTGACCCAGCGTGCGATGGCAGCGGACTCCGGCACCTGCGTCTGTGGCGTATCGGCATGAAAGCCCCACAACGCAATCAGCCCGCCGATGGCTGGATCGAACAGTTCGTTCGACTGGATCGAAAGCGCTTGCGCGTCGCGCAGCATTGCCGCGAGTTCCGGCGTGACCGGGGCGCGCTGCCCCTGTGCCAGCGCGGCATTGAGGCGTGACAACTCACTGGGTTGCCAGGCGTGCAGCGCACGGTGCAGCGCGTCGAAACGTGCCAGCACCGCGGCAGTTGCCTGCCGGGCTTGCGGCTCCGGTGCACCGAAGACGCTGACTTCCACCAGCGTGCCGAAGACATAGGATTGCTGCTGCGTCAACGGGGGCGGACTGCACGCGGCGAGCAGCCACAGCAGCATCCACCCCAGTCCATGCCGGACTGCCTTCATGCACGCTCGATCGCAGCGATGAACTGCGCCGCGACATCGTGCCCGGTCTGTGCCGCGATCTCCTGGAAGCCGGTCGGGCTGGTGACGTTGATTTCGGTGAGGCAGTCGCCGATCACGTCGAGTCCGGTGAGGAACAAGCCGTTTTCCCTTGCCCACGGGGCGATCGTCTCGGCGATATCGAGATCGCGTGGGGACAAGGGCTGCGCGCGGGCAGTGCCGCCGGCGGCGAGGTTGCCGCGGGTTTCACCGGCCTTGGGAATCCGTGCAAGCGCCCATGGCACGACTTCGCCGTCGATCAGAAGTATCCGCTTGTCGCCGTCCCGGATTTCGGGCAGGTAGCGTTGCGCCATGATGGCGCGGCGGCCGTTCCGGGTCAGTGTTTCCAGAATGGCGTTGCGATTGGGGTCGCTGGGTGTCAACCGGAAAATCCCGCTGCCGCCCATTTCGGTCAGCGGCTTAACGATGATGTCCTGGTGTCCGTCGAGGAAACTGCCGATTGCCGCCGCCTCGGCGGAAACCAGCGTCGGTGCGATGAACTGCGGGAAATTGAGGATCGCCAGCTTCTCGTTGAAATCGCGCAGGCCGGCCGGCCGGTTCAGCACGCGTGCGCCGTTGGCTTCGGCGACGCCCAGCAGTTGGGTGGCGAGCAGGTAACCGGTGTCCACCGGTGGATCGGTACGCATCACCACGGCATCGAAATCCTTCAATGCATGGGAAGCGGTATGGGTGATGCGAAACCAGTCGTCGCCACCGCGCACATCGCGCGCGTCGCAAGCTGAGTTGGTAACGCCGTCCTCCGCCTGCAGCCGGCGCGCCTCGGTGGCGAACACGGCATGACCGCGTGCCACGGCGGCGCGCATCATTGCCACCGAGCTGTCCTTGTAGGCCTTGAGGCCCGGCAGCGGATCGATCACGAACAGCAGCTTCATGCGGTGGCCGTGTTCTCGGCTTCGTTCAGCGCTTCGTCGAGTTCGATGCTCGCCGCCAGCATCGCCAGCCGTGCAATCACGCCATAGGCATAGAAGCGGTTGGGGCTGGCGTCCGGGTTGGCGCTGCGGTCCGGCATCACGCAGGTGTTGTCGAACGCCAGCGGCACGAAGTGCATGCCGGGGCTGTTGAGATTCTCGTCCGACCCGCGCCCGGTGTGCACGCGGTAGAAGCCGCCGACGACGAAGTGGTCGAGCATGTAGACCACCGGTTCGGCAACCG
>Ga0105100_10002353_pt1:5000-11064 | contig 11064 bp, 4 predicted proteins | sample PPLLak12cMay2015_2_FD_87033 | JGI IMG/M metagenome (GOLD analysis project Ga0105100, IMG submission 87033) | Freshwater sediment microbial communities from Prairie Pothole Lake near Jamestown, North Dakota, USA - PPLs Lake P8 Core (1) Depth... | ecosystem: Environmental > Aquatic >... | reverse complement strand
CGATACACCCGTTCAGGGGACGGTGGGTATAGCTCATACGCGGTGGGCGACACACGGAAAGCCTTCGGATGAGAACGCGCATCCCCATCGATCCGGACCATTTGTGGTGGTGCACAACGGCATCATCGAAAACTACTCGGACATCAAAGAGAAGCTGGAAGGGGAAGGTTTTTCTTTCACTTCGGAAACGGATACCGAGGTGATAGTAAAACTGGCCGAGCGGGAGCTTCTATCGGGGTTGAGCCATCGTGAGGCGATTGTCGCGGCACTTCGGCAGCTTCGGGGCAGTTATGCCGTGGTGTTTCTGAATGCGGAGAATCCACGCGAGCTTCTGGCTGCGAGGAAGGAGAGCCCGCTCATCCTGGCCCTGGGTGACGATGAGTATTATCTGGCTTCGGATGTGCCTGCCATTCTGCCCTACACGCGACGCGTGGTTTACCTCGAGGACGGCGATTTCGTTACGTTGAATGGAGAAGGGTACTCGATACAGGATCTGGATGGGACTCAGCACACCAGAACCGAGCACTATGTGGACTGGAACCCCATCATGGCCGAAAAGGCCGGCTACAAGCATTTCATGTTGAAGGAGATCCACGAGCAACCGAATGCGATCATCGATACGTTCAGAACCGCCGTTGAATTCAACAGCAGGCAGATCGTGCTGCCTGATCTGAAGCTTCCCCAAGAAGAAATCCGAGGGATCGAGAAGATCTTTCTCGTCGCGTGTGGCACTTCGTATCACGCCTGCCTGGTTGGCAAGTACATGATCGAGAACCTCTGCAAGATCCCGGTAGAGGTCGATCTGGCGTCTGAGTTCCGTTACAGGGATCCGCTCCTTGACCCGCGGTCGCTCATGCTGGTCATCAGCCAGTCGGGGGAGACCGCGGACACGAAGGCTGCCCTCCAGGAGGCTGCCGCCAAAGGTGCCCACTGCAGGGCCATCGTCAATGTGGTAGGCAGCAGTCTGGCGCGCATGGCCGGAGGGGTCATTTACACGCATGCAGGGCCGGAGATTGGCGTGGCGTCAACCAAGGCCTTCACCGCCCAGCTCATCGCCCTGTATCTGTTCGCCTTGTACTGCGCCCAGGCCCTGGGGCGCCTGGACCGTGATGCGGCGGGAGAGTACATCCAGGAGCTCGTGGAACTGCCGGGCAAAATCGAGCAGCTCCTCTCGGATTCCGAAGTCATCAACGACTGGGCCAGGCGCTACATGCATGCTCAGGACTTCCTCTATCTGGCAAGAGGGGTTCTGTTTCCCGTGGCCCTGGAGGGCGCTTTGAAGCTGAAAGAGATTTCCTATATTCACGCTGAAGGCTACGCGGCCGGGGAAATGAAGCACGGTCCCATTGCGCTCATCGACGAGAACATGCCGGTCGTGGTCCTGATGCAGTCCGGACCGATCTTTGAGAAGATGTTGAGCAACGTTCAGGAGGTCATGGCCAGGGGGGGGCAGATTCTCGCCCTGGTCGAAGGGAGAACGGATCAGAAATTGGGGGCAGCCTCCTCTCAACTGGTGCTTCCGAAAACCTCTGAGTGGCTGGCTCCGGTACTGTTCACCGTTCCGCTGCAGCTTCTGGCCTACCACATAGCCGTGTTGCGAGGTACGGATGTGGATCAACCTCGAAATCTCGCTAAGAGCGTGACTGTTGAATGATATGAGGTGCGAACCGAATCGACCATCATTTCCGGAAGACTTTCAGCTTGACGCGCATTTTTCCTTCCGGATAGAATACTTGCGGCAATCGGGTCCGTCCAGACACTCATGAATGGGAGCGAGCCTGCCAGAGGTGAGCGTACCTCGCCCCGACACATTACACCGGGCATTCAGTGGAAAAGGGCTGGGTCATTTGAGGGCAGTGCTGAACCTGGTTGAGAAGCTCATAAAAGGCGGTTGATTCTCTGTACGATCTCCTAGGCGGGAGAACGAGGCTTTTTCCGGTTTTTGTCGGGAGCCCCGCAGAAGCAAAGAGGTTTCGGCGGTCCCGATATGAATAGAAAGGGTTGTCTTTCTGCGATGGAAGGGCGGGTCCCGCTCCTTCGGCCCCGCGCTGTTGCTCGGCGATTTCCGCGCAATGGAAGCTCACCCTTTACGAAAAGCATGTGGTGGCTTCATGAACGAGGCTACGAGATCACATGTGGCATTGAGACCCCTGCTGTGCTCGTGATCGGCGGAACGTCCTTGACCCAACATTAATCATTTTGGGGGCTCTTCCTCGGTCCGGTGTGCAGCTCCCGCGCGGAGTTGCCTGAAGGATCGACAGGGCGCCCACCTGAACCCTTAGAGGTTCATGGCCGTCTGCTGACACGGCATTATGTGGGGGTTGCCTTCCTGCCTTTTTGGCCCCTATGGGGCCGCTTGCTCCCGCCTTTCCTTTCATTGAGCTTTTATCGGCTGGTCCGGCACGAGATTCTGACTTTCCCTGGGGTTCCATGATCTCCGGTCCCGGTGAGTATCCATGCCCCCTGTGGGAAGTCCTGGCTGCTCTATTGGAGACGGCATCCTACGGACTGATTCACGATGTTCTCCTGGAAGATATCGAAAGGAACGGTGGCATATGTCATATGCATGGGGAACAGTCCTCGTTCTGGTGGGGACACTTTTTGGTGGGCTGTGCGGCTTTCTGGTCCGGCAGTATTGGCTTGAGCGGCGTCATCGGCAGCTCAACGACCAGGCGGCGAGCATCCTTGCGGACGCTCGAAAAGAGGCGGAAACGATCAAGAAAGAGGCAATCTTACAGGCTAAGGATACCCTCTTTCAAATGAAGGCCGATTTCGAGCGCGAGACCAAGGAGTCCAAAAAGGAGCTCCAGGCTCTCGAGAAGAGGATTCTTCAGAGAGAGGAGAATCTGGACAAGAAGTCCGAGGCCCTGGACAAACGAGAGTCTGCGTTGGCCAAAAGGGAGAAGACTTCGCTTCAGCAGGAAAAGGAATTACAGGACCAGCAGAAGCAGTTGGATGAGTTGATCGAGCATCACCGGCGCGAGCTCGAGAATCTGTCCGGGATCTCCACCCAGGAAGCGAAGGAGATGTTGATCAGCTCCATCGAGAACGAAGCTCGACACGAGGCGGCCCTGGCGGTGAAGAAGATGGAGACAGAGGCCAGGGAGACCGCTGACCGCAAGGCCAAGAATATCATCTCTCTCGCCATTCAAAGGTATGCCGGCGATTATGTGGCGGAGAAAACGGTATCGGTGGTCAACCTTCCCAACGAGGAGATGAAGGGGCGCATCATCGGGAGGGAGGGGCGGAACATACGCGCCATCGAAGCGATCACGGGAGTGGATCTCATCATCGATGACACTCCGGAGGCCGTGATTCTTTCGGGCTTCAATCCAGTACGGCGGGAAGTGGCGAGGATTTCTCTGGAGAGGTTGATTTCCGATGGAAGGATTCACCCGGCCCGCATCGAAGAAATCGTTGAAAAAGTCAATGTGGAGATTGAGACCTCCATCAGAGAGGCGGGGGAGCAGGCAGCCTTTGACGTCGGCGTACACGGAATTCATCCCGAGCTCATCAAGCTCATCGGAAAACTGAAATATCGCACCAGTTATGCACAAAATGTGCTGCAGCACTCGAGGGAAGTGGCCTTCCTCTGCGGGATCATGGCTGCTGAGCTCGGACTCAATGAAAAACATGCCAAGCGCGCTGGGTTGCTCCACGATATCGGTAAGGCCATCGATCACGAAATGGAGGGGACGCATGCCACGATCGGGGCTGACCTGGCTCGGCGGTACGGGGAGTCGGGGGCCATCGTGCATGCCATAGCGGCCCACCATGAGGATATACCTGCTGAAGATGTGGTCTCCGTGCTTGTCCAGGCAGCGGACGCCCTGTCGGGAGCCAGGCCCGGGGCCAGGAAAGAATTGCTGGAGACCTACGTCAAGCGACTGGAAGATCTGGAGCGGATTGCGACCTCGTTCAACGGGGTCGGGAAAGCTTATGCTATCCAGGCCGGCAGGGAGCTGCGCATTATCGTGGAGAGCAATGCGGTGAACGATGCCGATATCGTGATGCTCAGCCGGGATGTGGCCAGGCGGATCGAGAATGAGCTGACGTATCCCGGGCAGATCAAGGTGACGGTCATCCGGGAGACCAGATCCGTCGAATTCGCCAAGTAGAGGCAGTATCGAGCCTGTCTGTCGAGCTCCGTTCACCCCGGAGCTCTTTTTTTTCAATGCGGGGATTCTGTTCATGAAGGAGGCGGCTCAGGTGGTTGAGCAGGATAACGTCTTTGACGTACTCAATGAGAGGGGCTACGTGGCTCAGTCCACGGATGTGGACGAGATCCGGGAGCATCTCGGGAAGGGAAGGACATGCTATGTCGGTTTTGATCCGACCGCTGACAGCCTGCACATAGGGCACCTGCTACCCATCCTGGCCCTGGTCCATATGCAGCGCCAAGGCCATCGCCCGGTCGCGCTCGTGGGTGGAGGAACCGGGCTGGTGGGCGACCCGAGCGGCAAGACCGAGATGCGCCAGATGCTCACGCTGGAGCAGATCGACGCCAACGCCCAGGCCCTCAAGAGCCAGCTTTCAAGCTATCTCGATTTTTCCGATGGCCGGGCCCTGCTCATGAATAACGCAGACTGGCTGGTGGGGCTGCCCTACATCGACTTTTTGAGAGATATCGGCAGGCATTTCAGTGTGAACCGGATGCTGGCTGCCGAGAGCTATAAAGCACGGATGGAGACGGGGCTCAACTTCATTGAATTCAACTACATGCTGCTTCAGGCCTACGACTTCTTGCATCTCTACACGACGCGGGACTGCACGATCCAGATGGGTGGCAACGACCAGTGGGGAAATATAGTGGCTGGTATCGAGCTCATTCGTCGCAAAGCTGGAGGGACGGGGCACGCTTTGACTTTCCCTCTGCTCACCACGGCATCCGGGCAGAAGATGGGTAAGACGGCGTCAGGGGCCGTTTGGCTGAGCCGGGACAAGACAAGTCCCTACGACTTCTATCAGTACTGGGTCAATACGGACGATCGAGATGTTCAGAAGTTCCTGAAGCTTTACACCTTCCTCCCCCTGAATGAGGTTTTGGGAGCGGCGGGCTTGGAGGGCCATGAGCTGAATGCCTGTAAGTCGATCCTGGCGTATGAAGTGACACGGATCGCTCATGGTCCCGAAGAAGCCGTGGCCGCTCACGAGGCTGCAGGCCGCCTCTTTGGCCGCCGATCACTCCCCGCCGATCTGTTGCCATCGAGCTCGGTTCCCCGCGAGGCGGGGGGGGAAGAAGCGGCGGTGCCGACCACGGGCATTGCAGTTGGACGGTTGGAGTCGGGCATTCCCGCCTTTGAGCTTTTTGTGGAGACGGGCTTGTGTGCAAGCAGAGGTGCTGCAAGGCGCCTGATCGAGCAGGGTGGAGCCTATCTTAACGATCAGCGACTGAGGTCCTTCGATCAACGGGTGAGTGCGGCCGACGCGAGGTCCGGGTCGATTTTGCTTAAGGCGGGGAAGAAGAAGATACACCGGATCAACCTTTTGGATTGACGCCTTGGCGGGGATGGATGGAGCGTGCTTGCCACGGGCTGCGAGGCCCGGCCGTGCAAACCGGACATTTCCTGTGCTACAAGTGCGGACATTTTATTTGCTCCTGACAGAGCTCGAATTTTTCGTTGACAGAGCATGCCTGGTTGGTATATTAAGCTTTTCCGTTGCAGGGGACCTGATAGGCAAGCTCGGAACAACGTTGCCGAAGGAATGGCAAAAAAAGGTTGACTTCGAAAACGCCATTATGTATAAAGTAAATTCCCTGTTGTGTGGGAAACGCACCAAAAACCTTGCTCTTTGGAAACTAAATAGTGGGTAAGCAGTAAGAGATGGGCCTAGCGAGTACTTTGAGAAAAGCAGGAAAGAACTGGAGAGTTTGATCCTGGCTCAGAATGAACGCTGGCGGCGTGCTTAACACATGCAAGTCGTACGAGAAAGCCGAATTTCGGTTTGGCGAGTAAAGTGGCGCACGGGTGAGTAACGCGTAGGTGACCTGCCCTTGTGTTCGGGATAACAGAGCGAAAGTTCTGCTAATACCGGATACGATCTCTCTTTCGGGGGAGAAGAA
>Ga0105100_10002353_pt1:0-2500 | contig 11064 bp, 4 predicted proteins | sample PPLLak12cMay2015_2_FD_87033 | JGI IMG/M metagenome (GOLD analysis project Ga0105100, IMG submission 87033) | Freshwater sediment microbial communities from Prairie Pothole Lake near Jamestown, North Dakota, USA - PPLs Lake P8 Core (1) Depth... | ecosystem: Environmental > Aquatic >... | reverse complement strand
AGGGAGTAGACCCGAAACCAGGTGATCTATCCATGGCCAGGGTGAAGTCTCGGTAACACGAGATGGAGGCCCGAACCGAAGAAGGTTGAAAACTTCTCGGATGAGCTGTGGATAGGAGTGAAAGGCTAATCAAACCTGGAAATAGCTGGTTCTCCCCGAAATGCATTGAGGTGCAGCCTCGAGGTGAGAATGAGGGAGGTAGAGCACTGGATGGGCTAGGGGTCTTACCGGATTACCAAACCCAACCAAACTCCGAATGCCGTCATATCGTCCTCGGGAGTGAGACTGCGGGAGATAAGTTTCGTAGTCGAGAGGGAAAGAGCCCAGACCGCCAGCTAAGGTCCCTAAATCAAGGCTAAGTGGCAAAGGATGTGGGGGCGCCCAAACAACCAGGAGGTTGGCTTAGAAGCAGCCATCCTTTAAAGAAAGCGTAATAGCTCACTGGTCTAGTGCGCCTGCGCCGAAAATGTAACGGGGCTAAAGCCTTGTACCGAAGCTGCGGCAGGATCTTCGGATCCTGGGTAGGGGAGCATTGAACACGCGTCGAAGGTGTACCGCAAGGAGCGCTGGAGTGTGTTCAAGAGATTATGCTGACATGAGTAACGATAAAGCGGGTGAGAATCCCGCTCGCCGTAAGCCTAAGGTTTCCTGGGTAAAGGTCGTCTGCCCAGGGTTAGTCGGTCCCTAAGGTGAGGCCGAAAGGCGTAGCTGATGGGAAACAGGTTAATATTCCTGTACCACCGCGGAAGCGTTTGAGTGATGGGGGGACGCAGAAGGGTAGGCCATCCGGGTAATGGTTGTCCCGGTACAAGCCCGTAGGCGGAGGATCCAGGCAAATCCGGGTCCTTGCTAACGCCGAGAGGTGATGTGGAAGGGGGAAACCCCGCAAACTGGTTGATCCCACGCTGCCAAGAAAAGCCTCTAGCGAGTTTCCGAGGTGACCGTACCGCAAACCGACACAGGTAGGCGAGGAGAGAATCCTCAGGCGCGTGAGAGAACGCTGGTTAAGGAACTCGGCAAAATGACACCGTAACTTCGGGAGAAGGTGTGCCCTCATCAGGTGAAGGTACTTGCTACTGGAGCCGAAGGGGGTTGCAGAGAAGAGGCGGTAGCGACTGTTTACTAAAAACATAGGACTCTGCTAAGTCGCAAGACGACGTATAGGGTCTGACGCCTGCCCGGTGCTGGAAGGTTAAGGGGTGGGGTTATTGCGTTTCGGCGCGAGAAGCTCTAAACCGAAGCCCCAGTAAACGGCGGCCGTAACTATAACGGTCCTAAGGTAGCGAAATTCCTTGTCGGGTAAGTTCCGACCTGCACGAATGGCGTAACGACTTCCGCGCTGTCTCAACCAGTGACTCAGTGAAATTGCAGTCTCGGTGCAGATACCGAGTACCCGCGGCTAGACGGAAAGACCCCGTGCACCTTTACTATAGCTTGGCATTGGATTTTGGGCGTGTATGTGTAGGATAGGTGGGAGGCAATGAAGCGGGAGCGCCAGCTTTCGTGGAGCCAACGTTGAAATACCACCCTTATGCGTCTAGAGTTCTAACCCGGATGAGTTATCCTCATCGGGGACAGTGCCTGGTGGGTAGTTTGACTGGGGCGGTCGCCTCCTAAAGAGTAACGGAGGCGCGCGAAGGTTCCCTCAGGCTGATTGGAAACCAGCCGCAGAGTGTAAAGGCATAAGGGAGCCTGACTGTGAGAGAGACATCTCGATCAGGGACGAAAGTCGGTCTTAGTGATCCGGCGGTTCTGTATGGAAAGGCCGTCGCTCAACGGATAAAAGGTACGCCGGGGATAACAGGCTGATCTCCCCCAAGAGTTCACATCGACGGGGAGGTTTGGCACCTCGATGTCGGCTCATCGCATCCTGGGGCTGGAGCAGGTCCCAAGGGTTCGGCTGTTCGCCGATTAAAGCGGTACGTGAGCTGGGTTTAAAACGTCGTGAGACAGTTTGGTCCCTATCTACCGTGGGCGCAGGAATTTTGAGGGGATCTGTCCCTAGTACGAGAGGACCGGGATGGACGAACCTCTGGTGTACCAGTTGTCGTGCCAACGGCAGCGCTGGGTAGCTACGTTCGGAAGGGATAACCGCTGAAAGCATCTAAGCGGGAAACCCACCCCAAGATGAGAGTTCCCCTCGGGAGCAATCCCGGCTGAAGGCCCCTCGTAGACCACGAGGTTGATAGGTCGGATGTGTAAGCGCAGCAATGCGTTGAGCTAACCGATCCTAATGGGCCGTGCGGCTTGACCATGCTCCAACAGGGCAACCGATTGAGCACAGAATCCCTTCATTACCCCTATTCGGAAAAGATAAATCGGAGCTCAGATGAAAAGGTAGTCTGATCTCCGTCCGCCTTGGGGCGGTGGTTTTAGCGAGGAGGCCACACCCGTTCCCATCCCGAACACGGTCGTTAAGCTCCTCAGCGCCAATGGTACTGCGAGGGTGACTTCGTGGGAGAGTAGGTCGCTGCCGCCCCTTTTCATAAAAAAAGCCAGG
>Ga0105100_10002352_pt1 | contig 11065 bp, 7 predicted proteins | sample PPLLak12cMay2015_2_FD_87033 | JGI IMG/M metagenome (GOLD analysis project Ga0105100, IMG submission 87033) | Freshwater sediment microbial communities from Prairie Pothole Lake near Jamestown, North Dakota, USA - PPLs Lake P8 Core (1) Depth... | ecosystem: Environmental > Aquatic > Freshwater >... | reverse complement strand
GGGGATTTGAGGTTGATTTTGCCTGGCTGCTGATGGGGGAGGAAGACTGGCGGTATTGTTTTTGTTATCCGCGGGCGGGTCTTTCCTTTTTCTTCGTCAATTTCGGGAATCCCGAAGTCCTGGGGAATGCCTGGTCCCTGTATGGCTTTATTGAACCGCTGATAGGGGCAGGGGGGAAGGTTTACGGTACGGTGAGGTTTGGCATCGGCCCTTCCTTCATGGATAATGTGTACGATTCGGTTGACAATCCGGCAAACCGGTTTTACAGTTCGCACATCAGCTTTGTGGTGTTGCTGAGTGCAGGGATCAATTACCGGATAAGCGATAATTTTAATCTGAGGTTATCGGGTTCATTCAATCACATTTCCAACGGAGGCATCAAGAATCCCAACACCGGCATCAATTTCCCGACCCTGAGCCTGGGTGCGGATTATCGTATCAATCCCCTTCCTTTCGAATACAGGATAAAGGACAGGTCGCTGAAGCTGGTCCCCTATAAAAGCAGGCTGGATGTGAGCATCTTTGGCACGGGCAAGACCGATATAAAGGGGAACGAGCGATATCCTGTCCTTGGCCTGCTGACGAGTTATACCCGTGTTGTGGGGCGGATCAGCGGATTGACGCTGGGCATGGAGTTTGTGGCCGACTATGCTGACAGGCATGAAATTGAGCGGACCTCACCGGTTAACGTTACCGCAGAAGCCGATCATAAGTATGTGGCTGCCCTGCTGGGGCATGACCTGCTGCTGGGCAGGTTTAACTTCCAGCTACAGCTGGGAGCTTATCTCTATTCTCCCTTTAAGCGGATGGACCCGGTTTTTGAGCGGTATACCCTAACATACTACCCGTTCGGATCGCTGTATACGGGCATCAGTCTGAAGGCGCACCGGTATGTGGCGGATTTTATGGATGTGAGGGTGGGGTATTCTTTTTAAGGCATAAGGGAAAAGGGATAAGGCAAAAGGAAGAAGGGATAAGGCATAAGGCATAAGGCATAAGGCATAAGGAAGAAGGTAAGAACAAAGACTAAAATACAAAGAAACAAGGATATTGAGATGAGTCATCTATTGCCCCTGGCCTGCCTGACGGCAGGCAGGCTTTAGCCAGGGGATTAAAAAGTATACTCTATCGAAAGCACCTTTTCGAGTGATTCTTTGCAGATCTCATCTTTGATGATGTAACTGCGGGCACCGGCCTCGATCATTTGCACGATGTAATTCATTTCGGAATGAAAGGAAACCGCGATGACGATCAGGTTACGAAACATGCGCGTTGCTTCGCGGGTCGCATCAATCCCGTTCATACCGGGCATATTGATATCCATGAAGACCATATCGACTACCTTTTTCTTCAGCAGTGCAATGCACTCAGCACCGTCAAAGGCTTCAGCGATGTTATCGACGCGGTCTTCAAAATAATCGGAGATCATGTATTTCAATGCATTGATAAAGTGTGGATTGTCGTCAACGATCAGTATTTTTAGCTTCTTCATACTTTGATCTCTTATGGCGCTATTAAGAGAAAAGACAATATGTTTTATTTTCTATAACAACCATATTATCTGAAAATCCGGGAAATGGTTATGATTTTTTTGTCAGCGGTAGGAAAAGCATGACCAGACCCGTTCTAAAAAAGACGGGAAGCCGGATAAATCCGACCCCCCGCTTCCTACCTAAATCCAACCAAACCCTAAAACTATATAAACTCGTAAACGAGTATTATTCCTTAATACAGATGATATAAGGCCGGCATTCGCATAAAATCCGGTTCCTTATATCAGTGAACCTTGTAAGTTACAATACAAATATATAGATGTTTAATTCGGCGATATAGCGAAAAATTACTTATTTTTTAAGAATAAATACTCAATTATATATGGGTATTTACCGACGTATTTTGGATAATTATGATGATGGTAGTAAAATATAAAATAGAGGAAGCAGACAAAAACAAAGATCAAAGAGAAAAAAGAACAAAGACAGGAATGAATGAGAGATTATCTATTGCCCCTAGCCTGCCTGACGGCAGGCAGGCTTTAGCCAGGGGTAAAAAAAATAATCAAATATTAATAAGCCTGTTTCGTATCGCGAAAATGACGAGACTGATGGAATTTTTGGAATCGGTTTTGGCCAGCAGGTTTGAACGGTGTCTTTCAACAGTGCGCTGGCTGATGATTAGTTTTTCTGCGATCTGCTGATTAGACAAACCTTTGCATATCAGTTCGAGCACATCTTTTTCACGGCGGGTCAGCAGTATTTTATTTTCAGGAGTTTTTTTCCTGATGATCGAAAGAAGCAATTCCTGCGAGAAATGGGTGCCGCCGGCAAGAACTTTCCGGATGGCCTGATAGAGTTCATCATTATCCGCATTTTTGAGCACAAATCCTTTGACACCCATGTCGATCATGGAGTTATAATATTCTGATTCGCTGAACATGGATAACACGAGGATCTTCAGGTTGGGGTGCTTTTCAAGGGCAAGCCGGGTGGCTTCGATGCCATTCATGACCGGCATTCCGATATCCATCAGCACCACATCGGGATTGACAAAACCGAGCAGGTCAAGGAATTCTTTGCCATTGGATGCTTCGCCGGCAACTTCCATATCATCCCTTTCATTGAGAATGAATTTCAATCCATTCCGGAAGAGTTGATGATCATCCACAATAAAAAGGCGAGATTTCCGCATTGGTTTCAGGTGTATACCGGGTTTAAAAATAAACAGAATTATCCTGCAAAAGTTGAATTTATCCGTGCATATTATTTATTCTTATCAACAGTAACCTTGCATTCAAATCCCATTCCGCCCCCGGGAACATTAAAGAAATTATACGCGGCGTTGAGAGACCGTGCGCGGCTGACAATATTAGAAATGCCCATGCCAAGAGGTTCTTTTTTCTTAAAGTGTTCAGTCGGCAGTCCTTTACCGTTATCGGTATACAGCAGGTCAAGTGCTCCCCTGCTGTATTTAAGGTTGATATTGACGGAGGTCCCCTGCGAATGTTTCAGGGTATTATTGACGAGCTCTTTGATGATACGGTAAACAGAAGTTTCAACCAGTTCGTGGAACCGTTTGTTGCCGAGGTTGGTCTCATACTCAAATGTATAGACATGAGATATGCGGTTGATGAAAGAGTCGATCGCTGCATTCAGGCCGTAATTTGACAGGATATGCGGGCTCAGGTCATTGGAGACTTCCTTGGTGATCTGAATGGCTTCTTTCATTATATCCTTAAGCTGGCTGATGATGAAGTCCTGTTTTTCCCTGGTCCGGGTCGATTCGAGCGAGTTGATATACATTTTGATGCTGGAAAGCAGGGGGCCGATCTCGTCATGAAGGTTTTTGGCAAAATTTTCCCTTTCCTTTTCTTCGGTCATAATGACGGCATCCAGGATCTTTTTGTCAAATTGTTTTCTTTCCGTTATATCCCTGATGATGGATAATATGGCTTTGGATCCTTCATAGTTGATCACCCTGCTGTTAACTTCAACGGGTATTATTGTGTTATGCTTGGTGACGAATTCAATTTCATTCGACGATAGTTCTTTTCCCTCAAATATCATTTTTACCCGCTCAATGGTATTTTTGACATAATTCTCGGGCAAAAAGTCGGCCACCGTCCTGGAGGTTAATTCCTCCATCGTATACCCTGACTTTTTGAGCAATATTTCATTCGCAACGCGGATACGCATATCTTCTCCCAGGATCAGAATGGCATCACTGCTGCTGTTAAAGATATTGCGGAATTTTGCCTCGCTTTCCTTAATGGCTTTTTCGGCAACTTTCCGGCTGGTTATATTCCTTACAATAGCCTGCAGGTAAGTCACTCCTCCGAGTTCGATACGGATTAGGGAAACCTCAGTCTCAAACTGCAGTCCATCAGGCCGCAGATGCATCCATTCGAAGAACTGCGGAAAGCCGTCATAAGCTTGAGCGATTTTTTCCAATGCTTTCTCTTTTGAATTCCTTCCGTCAGGCTGCGTTTCAGGTGAAAAAAGATAGGGCTGCCTGCCCAGGAGCTGTTCGCGCGTGCATCCGAACATTGTAAGGGTAGCAGAATTGCAGTCAATAAAACGATCCTCGAGCATCATAAAGATGCCATCCAGGGCTGTTTCGAAAATAACCCTGAATTTTTCCTCACTTTCCTTGATTTCTCTTTCGGCTTTCCGGCGCTCGGTGACATCGCGGCAGGTGATAACGATGCCGTTGATCGCTTTATGGTCGAGCAGATTATTGGCAATGGCTTCGAGGCGGATATAATGGCCATTGGCATGCCGGGCACCAAATTCAGTTGGAATATAATCATTCTTATTCTCCATCACCGGGGAAAAGTCCCGCAACACCACAGGCAGATCATCGGGATGGATAAAATCAGTTCCTTTCTTACCCAACAGGTAGCCCGGTTTGTATCCCATCACCCGTGAAGAAGAGGGAGATTCATAAGAGATGACAAGATCTTTATCCACAATCCAGATGATATCGGTGAGGAACTGCAGGATGCTGCGAAATCTTTCCTCGCTTTTCACCAGTGCTTCCTGTGCTTCTTTCCGGTCGGTGATCTCGCGTATCACAGCCAGCACCCTTTTTTCACTGCCCAGTTCCGCGATTTTCACGGACAGTTCGGTCCAGAATCTTTCACCGTTTTTTCTTTTAGCACACCATTCAACCAGTTGGGATCCTTTTGTATGGGCGTTCCGTATCAGTCCGATGATGCGTTTCCGGCTGAATTCAGAGCCAACTGAACTCAGCGATTCGAGAGGACATTGCAATGCTTCGTCATAGGAATAACCGAATAAATCAATAAATGCCCGGTTGACATCGGTTATCTGTCCCGTTTCGGGATTGAATATCAAAATGGCCTCAAAGGTGGCTTTGAATATCTCCCTGTAGTTCTGCTCACTTTGCATGAGCTCCTTTTCTGCATTTTTCCGCTGGATGGCATTGATAAAGATCTCACTGATGACCTTCAGCATAGGAACATCATCTTCTTTCCACGCAAATTCGGGAACAGAAGAGATAAGTCCCATCATCCCCACCAGATTCTCCTGGTAAACTATTGATTTGATGATAATACTCTCAACCCCCCGGGCATTGTTCACCCATCTTTTGCTTTCTTCGGTAAGCAAATGCTTTTTTGAAGGTACGATCAGCAGCCCGTTTTTTTCCAGTTCATCCAGTATCCATCTGACTTCAGAAATGGGCAGATCAATATAGTCAAACCGGTTGATTTGCACATTCTGGTTATGCCAGAAATGGGTGAGGCTGAAAGTTTCATTTGAACCCGAGAACAGGTATAAAAAGCCTGCGTCGGAGGCCGTTATGTTGCAGATTTCACCGAAAGCCGTTTCTATGTTTTTGTCAATACTTTCGGGAGGCAGATTAATAAACCGGGTTGAGATATTTGATATCAGCTGGTCGAGCCGTGTCCTGTAATTCAGTTTATGCTCGGCTATTTTCTGCCCTGAAATATTCCGCATGGTCATCCAGAAACCATGCAATTTGTTTTCATGCTGCACTCCGATTAACGAATTCTCATAATACCGGAGCCATTCGTCTTCTTCCTCATATGCCGTTTCCATGTTGATGATCCGGTATCCCGATTCAATAAACCGATGCCCGAACATCAGCGGCCTGGTATCTTTGAAATCAGGGTTGTATATATGATATAAAGGTTTGCCGATCAAATCGTGAAAATCAAGGTCGCTTCTGAGTTTCCTGAAGGCATCATTGATCTCGCCGCAAAAGGTATGGCCTACCATGTATTTCAGCTGATCTTCCTGGGAAAGAGACGTATCCATCGGAGGATCTATGGTTACATACATAATCACGTCGGTGGTGAGGTCAACGAAATTCCTGAACCGGTTCTCGCTCAGCTTCAGCTTTTCCTCCAACGTCCTGTGTGGTGTGTTGTCCAGGTTAACGGACAGGGCCATGGGCTCTCCGCCGGGGTTTTCACGGATCAATACCTGTATCAGCTCTTCTTCGGCGTTTATGATATGGAAAAACAGGGTTGCTGCAACAGGGTTTTTTTGCGGCCGGCTGATGTTGACTGAGAAGCTCTGTTCTTCACCTTTCATGGCCTTGTGCAGGGCATTGATCAGCTCAGGCTGCTGCTGGTTTCCGGCTGCTAAGGATTGCAGCAGGCTGCTCAGTAAAAGCTTCTTTGCAGGATTGCTGTCAATGCCCAGCAGGGCATCGGCTTTTGCATTATGATCAAGGACAAGATCGTGTTTTACCAGCAATACACCCAGGTTGGCTGTCGTCAGCAGATGGGTCATCCTGACATTGAGATTTTCAGCCTGTTTTTCGAGCAGGCTGATCTGCTTTTCCAATTTAGTTGAATTCATAACGTTGGTTCTTCTTCATAAAACCGGATTGGGCAATGGCGCAATCCGTTGGCATAACTAAAGGTATTAAAAAATGGGATTTTTACTCAGTTTTGGTTTGAATTTTGGCTTAAAGATGACCCGTAAAAACGGTATTTTTACAGCAGTCTATTATTAATAATTCAAATCACACCATGGCCGGGATATATATCCACATACCTTTTTGCCGCAGGATATGCCATTACTGTGATTTTTACAGGATCGCACCGGCGTTCGGTGAGGGGCTTTATGCGGATGCGCTGAAAAGGGAACTGGAACTCCGTGCGGATTACCTGGGCGGAGAATCCGTCAGCACCATCTATTTCGGAGGCGGCACACCGTCGGTACTGGATGCCCGGTGGCTGAACCGGATGATCGAAGAAATATCGCGATACTACCGCATTGAAGACCCTTGCGAGATTACCCTTGAGGCCAATCCCGATGACCTTTCCGGCCCCTGGCTGAAATCCATCCGTGAGAAGACATCCATCAACCGGTTAAGCATAGGGATACAATCGTTCGTTGACCGTGACCTTCAGCTTATGAACCGACGGCATACGGCAGATGAAGCATTTCAGTCTGTTAGCCGGGCCCGGAGGGTTGGCTTTGCCAACATCAGCGCAGACCTGATCTACGGGATCCCCGGTTCATCCCTGCAGGATCTGGCCTATAGCATGGACCGTATGGCTGCCCTTGACATTCAGCATCTGTCGGCCTATCATCTGACGATAGAGCCCGGGACCCTGTTTTACTGGAAAATGGAAAAGGGATTGATAAGGCCGGTGGATGAAGAAGAAAGCCTGAAACAGTTCAGGTACCTCATCAGCCGTGCCAGGAGCGAGGGATTCAAACACTATGAAATATCCAACTGGGCAAAGGCCGGCTTCATTTCAAACCATAACACCAACTACTGGAAGGGCATACCCTATCTTGGCCTCGGCCCTTCGGCCCATTCCTATGACAGGGTCTCGCGGCAGTGGAATGTACCGGATCTCAGGCAGTATCTGCAGGGAATAGAAAAGGGGAATCCGGTAGTTGAGAAGGAAGTCCTCACCCCGGCGATGCGTTTGAACGAATACCTGCTGACCTCGCTGAGAACCATGTGGGGCATTGACATGAAGGAAGTTCAGTCGGCTTTTGGCATGGCCTCATGCATAAGGCTGGAAAAGGGCTGTGAAAAGTATATCCGGTCGGGCCACATGAAAAAAGACGGGAATGTTTATACGCTGACAGAAGAAGGGTATTTTATTTCGGATGCCATCATACGCAATTTGATGCTGTAGAGACGCGATTTATCGCGTCTCCTTAAACCAAACACCCAATCGCCCCTCCTATGCCATCACCTCCGCTAAAGCTTCGGTGATTGAAAAAGGCTTCGGAGGGCAAAGCAGGTCAACAAAAAAAGGGTTGCGGCTTAAAGCAGCAACCCTTTCGATACAGAGAGGGGATTATTATTTCAATATAAAGGAAGCGGAGCCGATCTCATATCCCTCGGCATAAAGGACGGCGGTATAGTTGCCGGGCACAAGTTCTTCCGTCTTGTCCCAGTAAATTTTAATATCGATATCCTTGTTTTCAAACTCCATATCCCTTTTGGCCGAATAGACAACATTCTCGCCGTTGTAGGTAAACATATCACCGGTGGGATTCGCCAGCGCCACATTATCCGGATTCAGCAGCCTCAGGTAGATCACCTTCTTGCCGGGATCGGATACGGCATTTTCGCGAATGGTAAATCCAACGGCAATTTTGGCGATCTTCTTCACTTTGTTGTTTACGTTGTCACCCTTGGTCATGGGTTCAACCACAATGCTCTTGGCCGAGAGGACCTTGGCAAGCTGAACCTGGGTTCCGAGCATTTCTTTCTCCTTGGAAAGTTCGACATTCTGTGTTTCAGCAACGGTAAGTTGTTGGCGGACCTGTATATTTTCTTCGGTCAGCAAGCGATTGCGGGTGTTCAGTGAATCGATCTGTACGATATAACTCCTCATTACCTTTCTCAGGGTTTCAAGCTCTTCCCTGAACCTCTTTATTTTTTCAGCATCAGAAGCCTGAAATCTCAGCAGTTTCTTGATTTTATCCTGTTCACCGGTGAGCAGGGTGTTGATGCTGTCATTTTCCGTTTTAAGGGAATCATATTCAACGACCATATCGCGCAGTTGTTTTTCAAGATCACTTTTAACGTCTTCCAGGATTTCCTTTTCGGCAGCAGTGTCCTCAAGTTTCTGCGATTCCGTATAGTATTTATATCCCAATACGGCAACGGCAATAGCCAACAGGATCACCAGCAAGACCAACACAACAGGTGTCTTTTTTTCAGGTCTCTGATAGGAGTTTGTTGTAGTTTCCATAATTGTTTAAAATTTCATTAGTTATGAGTGCAAATATATAATATATCCCCTGAATGAAAATGAAATGCCGGGGAAATTGTTTTTTAAGGTAATGTAATTTATTGGGGGAGAGCGTTATGATGGTTGTGAAGGTTGTGATTGACTGCCTGCCGGTGAGGCAGGTTATGGTTGTTGGTCATTCCAGGCGGCGTTAAGGTAATAGGCACCGTTCAGAACAAGACTTGAATCGGATAATCCCGGCGGGTAATCAACGATTTCCACCCGGTCATTGTCGCTTATCCCTGTTTTTACGGTAACACGCTTAAAACCTCCCGTTGTCTTTACAAACACCACCTGTTCGTTATTATCTTCAACGATAGCTGTAGCGGGAAGGGAAAGACAGCTATGTTGTGCAATGCTGATGTAGGCTTTCACATACATCCCCGGGTTGATAAAGGGCTGAGCCTGCAAGATGCCGGCATTAATGCTGAATGCGTTGCTGGCAGGGTCAATCTTAGGCGAAAGTGTTCTCACAACAGCTTTATACCTGTTTCCGGGATCGCTGATGAGTGAAAATTCAATAGGCTGGCCCTTGCTGATCCGGTGGATATCCTTTTCATAGATGAACAGCTGCAGGTAAAGGTTGGCCTTGCTGAGGATCTCGCACACCATCTGTTCCGGCCCGACATATTTTCCGATGTTTACAAATATCCGGGTTATGATGCCTGAGATCGGGGCCGCGATGTTCACCGTGGAGGAAATATTCTCAATATTCAGGCTGTCGGCATTGATACCGATCAGTTTCAACTGGTTTCTAAGCGCGAACATTTTAACCTCAATGGATCTGAAGCTGGCCTGTGCCTGCTGCATGGTCTTCAACGATGTTGCATTTTCCACGGTCAGTTCGCCCTGCCGTTTAAAGTCTTCCTTAAAATATTCCCACTGGCTTCTGGTTTCCAGGAATTCCTGCTGCATTTTGATATAGTCGGGATGTTCCAGTACAGCTATCAGTTGTCCTGCCGTCACATAATCACCGGGATGACGGGGGCAGCTTTTCACCAATCCCCCTACCGGCACTGTTACGTCGGCAATGCTTTCAGGGGGTACTTCGATCCTGCCGCTGCACTCGAGGGTGCTGCCCATTTCATGGGTTTCCATTTTCCCGGTCTCAATGCCGGCCATTTCAACCTGATCAGGCGTCAGCATGAGTAAAGGGTCCGCTATTGCAGTCTGCCTGGGAGATGAAGCATCTCCCTTGTCTTTTTTATGATGGCAAGCCGGTTGCGTTAAAAGAACCAGCATGATGGCAGAGAAAGCCGTAAGATAATTTTTAATATGCATAGAATTCAAGTTGAATAGCCGTTTGATTATAGTTATTTAAGGTTTCAAGGTATCCGGTTTTGACGGAAACTGCCTGCGAAAGGCTTTGTACATATTCGAGGTATCCTATATTTTCCTTTTCAAACTGAAGCCGGGCATTGCGAATGATCTCGTCGGCCTGCCTCAGGCCAAATTCGTTATAGTACTGCAGCTGCCTGAAATGTTTGGTCAGTTCGGTTACGAGGTTCTCAATGGTTATATCGGCAGAGAAGGTTATTTGTTCAAGCCGGTTGAAAGCGATCTCTTCTTCTATTTTCGCCTGCCTGATTTTAGCGGCATGGCCAAAGGCCATAAGGGGAAATGAAAGTCCAATCTGCCATCCCGACAATCCTTTTACGGGTTCTATATCCTGGTAAAAATAGCCTGCATAAATTTCCGGGAAGAACCTGGCGCGTTCTGTTTTCAGGGCTGCTGACCGTACCTCGGCATTTTTTTGGTACAGCGTCCTGAGGATGGTATTTCGGTATGTTGTGGTATCAGAAGCTTTATCAACCTGGTATATTGTCAGGGGATCTGCCGGCGGTATCAGGGGATCTATGGTAACCAACAGTTCTTTCAGCTTGTTCTCGGCGATCATGATATCATCGGAGAGCATGTTGAGATAGTTCCGTACTTCGGCAGCCCGGGCGGAAGCCATTGTTTTTTCCAGTTCGCTGAAATCTCCCAGCTGATAGCGCAATCCTGCAATACGCTGCATATCGTCGAACAACAGGGCTTCTTCATGGCCCACCCGCCTTTTTTCATTCATATACCACCAGCAGTAATAGGCGGATTTAACCTGTGCGGCAAGTGACCTTTTGCTGATCTCCAGTTCAGAAAGGCTTGCTTCTTCCTGTTTTCTGGCCATGCCATACTGCCGTATACGGGCAAGCAAGGAACCAAAATTCTGGTTGATCTCCAGGTAGCGGTCGTTTACAGGCGCGTTTATCTTGCCATACTGATAGGTAAATACAAGGGGCTCAAATTCCCATGCCTCCATTTTCATGGCTT
>Ga0105100_10002350_pt1 | contig 11071 bp, 10 predicted proteins | sample PPLLak12cMay2015_2_FD_87033 | JGI IMG/M metagenome (GOLD analysis project Ga0105100, IMG submission 87033) | Freshwater sediment microbial communities from Prairie Pothole Lake near Jamestown, North Dakota, USA - PPLs Lake P8 Core (1) Depth... | ecosystem: Environmental > Aquatic > Freshwater >... | reverse complement strand
GCGGTTGCTGCTGAAACGCGGGGTCAGGGCGCTCATGCTGGCGCGCATTTTGGCGACCCATCCGCTCGGACAGCCCTGGTCATCACGGTTCAGGTAGAAAAGCGGGATGACTTCCTCTTCCAGCAGCCGATAGAGCTCGGACGCTTCTTTTACATCCCATGCGGGGTCGCTGTCGTGTTCGTTGCGATCTCCCAGCGACCAGCCGAATTCCGGTGCATAGGCTTCCGCCCACCAGCCATCCAGCTCCGACAGGTTGAGCCCGCCGTTGACCAGGGTTTTCATGCCGCTGGTGCCACAGGCCTCCCACGGTCGACGTGGTGTGTTGATCCACAAGTCGACACCCTGAACCATCTGTTCGGCGATCAGCATGTCGTAGTCGGTCAGAAACACCACGTGCCCGGCCAGTTCCGGCCGGCTGTCGATGAATTCGCTCCAGCGCCGGATCATCGCCTTGCCGGTATGGTCCTTGGGATGCGCCTTGCCGGCAATGATGAGCTGCACCGGATGAAGCGGGTGGGTCAGAATGCGAACCAGGCGTTCCGGATCGGTGAGCAGCATGTCGGGCCGCTTATAGGCAGTAAAGCGACGCGCGAAGCCCAGCGTGAGCGTGTTGGAATCGAGGAGGTTCGGCACCTGCTCGATGCGCTCAACGGGGACATTGCGCACGGAGTACTGACGTTTCAGGCGGTCGCGTGCGAAGCCGATCAGGTGCTGTCGGCACTGGGTGCGGATGTCCCACAGGGTCTGGTCGGAGATGCTTCCTATCTGGTCTTCAAGCTGCTCCAGTTCACCGAGCCAGCGTTCCTTGCCGCAGGCCTCGGTCCAGATGTGGTCAGCTTCCAGTGAGTCCCAGGACGGCACATGAACGCCGTTGGTGATGTGGGTGACGGGCACCTCGTGCTGTGGCCAGCGAGGAAACAGCGGTTGAAACAGCTGTTGGCTGACGCTGCCATGCAGCAGACTGACCCCGTTGACCAGCACACTGCCGCGGATGGCGAGATAGGCCATGTTGAAAAGCTCGGCGCCGTCATCGGGATTTTCACGGCCGAGCGCGAGTACCGAGCGCGGCGAAACGCCGAAGCGCTGCCGGGCCGTTTCCATGTAACGCTCGAGCAAGGCCGGGGCAAAGCGGTCAAAGCCGACGGCGACCGGGGTGTGGGTGGTGAAAACGTTGCCGGCGCGGGTGGCGTTGAGGGCGCAGTGAAAGTCGCTGCCGTGATCGCGCATGTGGCCCCATGCGCGGGCCAGGACGACGAACGCCGCATGGCCCTCGTTGAGATGGCAGACGTCGGGGCGGATGCCGAGGCGACGCAGCAGCGACCAGCCACCGACGCCAAGGCAGATTTCCTGCTGCAGGCGCATTTCCGATCCGCCGCCATACAGTTCGGCGGTGATGCCGCGGTCGGCCGGGGTGTTGAGTGGATCGTTGCTGTCCAGAAGATAGAGGCGCACCCGTCCGACCTGTACTTGCCAGACCCGCAGGATGACGTTACGTCCGGGAAAAGGCAGTTCCACGCGCAGACGTTCGCCATTTTCGTCCTGCACCGGCTGCACCGGCAGCTGGGTCGGATCGTTGTAGGGAAAGAATTCCAGCTGTTCGCCCTGTGCGTTCATGCACTGGCGGAAGTAGCCCTGCTGCCATAACAGGCCGATGCCGGTCATCGGCACGTCCAGATCGCTGGCCGTCTTCAGCAGGTCCCCGGCTAGGATGCCGAGACCGCCGGAATAAATCGGCAGCGACTCGGACAGTCCGAACTCCATGCTGAAGTAGGCAACGGATCCGAGCCTGGCCTGCGGATGCGCGGTCTGGAACCAGGTCTGGCTCGCCAGCCATTGCTTGCGTGCTTCGACGAAGCCTTGCAGGAGGGCGACAAAGTCGGCATCGGCCGCCAGGGCGCGCAATTTGAAGTTTGAAATGTTGCGCAGAATCAGCCAGGGATTGTGGGTCAGCGCCCACAGTTCCGGGTCGATGCGCGTCCACAGGACGTCGGTGGCGTGGCTCCACGACCAGCGCAGATCCAGTGCCAGTTCGGCCAGTGCACCCAGTTCTTCCGGCAGGTCGGGAAAAGGGGAGTGAACGATACGGGTCATGCTAGTCCTTGCTCGATGGCTTCTGAGGTTTGCGGATTGTCTTGCAGTTTTACTACAGATTTACGAATGGCTGCTTTGTCGCAGGCTACGACCCGCAACACGCGGGAGGGGGGAAAAGCACCGGATAGCAGGCTATCAGCACGAAGGCCAGGGTGACGATGACCATGGCCTCGATGTCCTGAATCCGGTCCGGTGCCAGAAGGCGCGAAAGCGGCCAGCCAGCGGCCACCAGCAGGGCGATGATGGTGAGATAGCGCACGCTGATGGGGTATTCGCCGTAATACAGGGAGACGCCTACATTCGGCAGGGCAAGCAGTGCAAGAACGAGCGCGAGCTGCCCGAGATAGCGGCCCAGCACCGGCAAGCGTACTGCAGGGTATTTCCCTTTTCCGTTCCCACGACCTGGCCTCCCTGCCTTCAGCGTTCAGGCCATCCCGAGCGTGTGTAACGCTTCTTGACGGGCCGTTGCGGGCCGTCGCAATCGGCGATTCCATTCACGATTTATGGCGCGCAAGGGCGACGAACCCCCAAACGACTGCCAGGGGGATGAGCAGGGGCAACAGGAAAGGAAATGCAAAACCCGCCAGAATCACGCCAAACAGGATCAAGCCTCCCAGGATAATGATGCCGAGACCTGCGAAGACAAACACTGAAAGGATCGCCACGCAAAAAAGCCCGATCAAGGCTACCACCATGCCACCCGCACCGATCGCACCCTTGAGCGGTCCGGTCACTTGCTGGCCATTGATGACGATGGTGGTGGCATTGTTTTCAAAGAACAGTCCCCACAAGACCAATGCCAGCATCGATATCGCCAGAACGATTGCCAATTTCCTTGCCATCTGCCTTTCCTTTGTTCATGAGCTCAATGCACGATCAACCCAGTACGCGCGATTGCCTGCGCAGGGCCGGAGTAGACCTGGGCTGTTCTCGTTGATGATAAGGAATGTAAGGAATGGACGAAAGGGTGGGGTTGCCCAGACAGCCCCTGAATCAGGCATCATGCGTCCTGTGAGATCCGGACGCCCATCTTGAGACTGCCTAAACCGTGGTTTACGCAGGCCCACACCATCCACCGGGTGGTGCAGGTCAACGTCCGCCAGATCGTTCAACTCACCTTGCTGCTCGGGCTCGTGTTTTCCGCGCTGCTCGCCATTCCTTTCCTTGCCTATTACCGGGCCGAGTCCGACAACAACCTGAGCCTGCTTCAGGCAGAGCAGGAGCGGGTCATCAAGCTGGCGGTGAGCGCGATTCGCCAGGAAATGGACGCCGTCCTCTCCGACCTGCGCTATCTGTCGCAGCACAACGCGATCAGGAACTACCTGGCATCCCCGGGCACCGGTACCCGGATTGACCTGGCCACGGAGTATCAGGGGCTGTCTGGACAGAAACGCATCTACGATCAGGTTCGCTTCATCGGCCTGGACGGCATGGAGGAGGTGCGCGTCGATTTCGATGGCGGCAGTCCCAAAATCGTCAACGAGCGGGACCTTCAGGACAAGCACGACCGTCCCTACTTCGAAGAAACGCTCTGGCTGGCTCCCGGGCAAATTTATGTCTCGCCGTTTGATCTCAACGTCGAGCATGACAACGTCGAAGTTCCGCCCAAGCCAACCCTACGCTTCAGCGTCCCGGTGGCCGACGACCAGGGATTGATACGCGGCATGGTGGTGCTCAATTATCTGGGGCAACGCCTGCGCGAAAAACTGGACGCGATGGAAGGGCAGGCGGGCAAGATCTGGCTGTTTAATGCGCAGGGGCATTGGCTCATCGGTCCCACCCCGCAGGACGAGTGGGGATTCGTGCTCCCGGAGCGGTCACAACGCAGCCTTGCCAGGCTGTTCCCACGATTCTGGCAGCAGGTGCAGGCGGAAGCGTCCGGCGTGCATCATGCTGCAGCGTCATGGATCAAGTTCGAGCGGGTCTACCCCCTGATTGGCGAGAAAACCCCTGCAGGCGATTCGTTCTTTTCACCGCCGGTCGATGCGGATCGCTATTACTGGACAATTGCAGTCGACCTTCCCCAGTCTGCCCTGCATGCAGCCAACCTCGCCTTGCTGAAGAAGTTGTGGACGATGTATGGTGCCCTGGTGTTGTTCGCCTTTCTCGTCGCGGGCGCACTTGCCTTTGCCATCAGCCGCAACAGGGCACTCGCCCAGGTCATGGAAAAAGTGGTGGACCATCTGCCGGTGCTGGTCGCCTATGTGGACGCCGAGCAGCGCTACCGCTTCAACAACATGGCCTATGAGCTGTTCTTTCGCCTGAAGCCGCGGGAAATCTACGGAAAGACCATGCATGAACTGTTGGGGGATACTGCCTATCATGCGCTGCAGCCCTACATCAATCAGGCGCTGGCCGGAAAAGCGATGGAATTCGAACGTCAGATCACATACAGCGGCGCGGGTATGCGTGACGTGGTGGTTGCCTACCTGCCGGACATTTCTCCACAGGGGTCGGTGCGCGGCTTCTACGTGATGGTCACCGACATCAGCCGCACCAAGGAATCCGAACGGCGCGAACGCCGGCACATGCTCGAGCTGGCCCATGTCTCCCGCCTGTCGAGCATGGGGGAAATGGCAACCGAAATTGCCCACGAGATCAACCAGCCGCTGGCCGCCATCTCCATGTATTGCACAGCCGGTCAGCGCGTCCTGCAAGACAACGGCGACCGCGGCCAGATCAAGGCCTGGCTTGATTCCATCAATACCCAGATAAATCGTGCCAGTGAAATCGTGCGGCGGGTGCGCCGTTTTGTGCAGAAGGAGGAATTCCAGTTTGCCCCGGTGGATCTGGGCCAGACCGCCCTCGATGTGGCTGAGTTGCTGAGTCACGAGGCCAGGTCGCAGCAGGTTGAGATCGTTCTGGAACTGGCTGAAAATCTGCCCCCTGTGCATGGCGAGCGCGTCCTGCTGGAGCAGGTGGTCTTCAATCTGGCGCGCAATGCGATGGATGCGGTATTATCCCAACCCGGCGAGCGCAGGATCACGCTGAGAACCGCCTTCGATGGACAGCTTGTCCACGTGGAAGTGAGTGATACCGGGAGTGGCGTGGATGCGGCACTGGCCGATCACATCTTCGACTCGTTCGTTACCGGCAAACAGGGGGGAATGGGTTTGGGCCTGAGCATCAGCCGCTCCATCATCGAGACCCACGCCGGCATCCTGCGTTATGCCCCGAATCCCGGGGGCGGGAGTACATTCATGTTCAGTCTGACCCGGGCGGATCGTCGATGAAATCGAACGTGCCTACTGTTTATATCGTCGATGACGACAACGCGGTGCGTGACGCCCTCGGCGCTTTGCTGGAATCGGTCAGCCTGCGCTACCAGAGCTTTGCCTCGGCTGAGGCATTCCTGGAAGTCGCCCGTCCCGACATGCGGGGTTGCCTGTTGCTCGACGTTCGCATGCCCGGCATGAGTGGTCTGGTGCTGCATCAGAAACTGCAGGAGCGGGGCGTCACGCTCCAGACCGTCATCATCACCGGACATGGCGACGTGCCGATGGCGGTTCGCGCCCTGAAAGCCGGCGTGGCTGATTTCATCGAAAAGCCCTTCAACGGACAGGACATGCTGGACCGCATTCAAACCTGCCTGAATGATGACCACCAAGTCTGGCATACCCAGCAGGCGCTGAACGAAGCCGCGGCACGCTTCGACGCGCTCACACCGCGGGAACGCGACGTGATGGAGTTGATTGCAGCCGGCGCTCACACCAAGAAAATCGCAGCGCAACTCAACATCCACGAACGAACCGTGGACGTTCACCGCTTCAACATCATGCGCAAGGTGGGGGTTCGGACGCTGGCCGAGCTATTGCGCCTCTGGTCAATCGCCCATCAAACGGTGCAATCCTGAGCCTTCCATGAGCGACTGCCAGACCTCGCTGGCGATCATCCTGCCAGCCGATGACTAAAGATTCCTTTAGTCCTACTAAATAACTCAAGTATTTTTTCCCTGGCCTCGACGCGTTACCCTTGCCTCATGCAATCTGCGCCAATTCTGGCGGGCATTCGGTTGCCGGAGCATCGACGGTTTGATGCGCTCCGGAATCGTGATCATGACAAACAAGAAAAGGAGCGAGACGAAATGGAACACCTCAATACAAGATCGGCCCAGACCGGAAATGTCCCATCCAACGTGGCGGGCCTGCCCATCGTCAACGTCTGGTACGGGGGGAGAAGCATCGGCCTCTATCGTGTGAACCGGATCGACGAGCGGGCCCTGGTACTCAGCCATGGTGGCATCTCTTTTCCGGTCGGCACCCGGCTGGAAATCGTGGATTTTCAACGCCTGGTCCCCAATGCTGGGGCATCCCGCCTGAGCACCCAGGTTGTCGACAACAACCGGAGCGGCATTCGCCTGGCCTGGTGAGAGGCCGCTTTTCCATAACCGACCAGGAGACATCCAGATATCCATGAAACCCATTCAACGAATCATCGCCACCAGCGCACTGGCTTGCGCATCACTGACCGCAGGTAGCGCGCTGTCTGCAGATATGGAGTCCTGTCGCGGCGGTTATGGAATGATGCTGATGACACCGTCCGAGTGCAAAATCTACCTCGATCATCTCCAGGAGGTGCGGGCGCGTGCGGACCGCCTGGCCGAACTGGAACTGCAGGAGTGGCATACCGCACTTCTGATCGAGCGTTCCCAGGCATGTCCCTGTGTGGAGGGCAAGCACATTGCGATGGTTCAGCGCACGCCGTCGAGTCAGCCAAACAGGATAAGCAAGAGCTATTGATTATCCGACCCAATAAGCAGTCCCGTACCAGCAACGCAACGGACGTGACGGCGGTTTGTCGGTAGCATGGCGGGCCGTCTAACCGACGACACCTGCATCACCCATCCTCAGAAATAGCCTGAAATATTAACGTCAATCATTTGTTTTAATTAATATCTAGGCGCCTGATCACGCCAGCAGATTGGCATGGAGATGCGCGGAAGATTCGAAATCCCGCTTGGCCGTCAGCCCGACTAACCGACTTACTTGCGCCCCGGTTTTCTCTCCCTTAGATTGCCTTCCCATTGGCATCCGGAATGCGTGCAGCGAAACCGCCGCTGCCGCACGAACAGGCTCAGCATTCGATCGATTAAACGGCGGCGTATCCTGAGGAGGCCGCCTTTTCCGCACATTGGACATGCATAAGAATCTGAGTTGTCTTCACCGTAAGCTACGGTGAAGATGGTTCTACGCGTGAAGGTGTTCTCAGCGATATGTTCATACGAATGAACAGAACTGCGCATACCAATCTCCTTCAGGAAAATCTGGCAAATATCAATCAGCGTTGTCAGAAGATTGTGTCAGACTGCGATGACTTGGAAGTGAGTGCATAAGGCGTAATCTAGCAACATGTGAAAGACTCCCATGAGGGCAATCAGTTCCGGCGATCAATGCCACGAAAATCAGGGATGTCATCCTGGACACGCCGCAGAACGGGGTGCAGCCGACCTGGTCTTGCTTGGCTACTCCAAGGGGGCGGCCGATGAGCCTGTGACGCTGGCCAACTACCCGGAAATCCATCGCCGGGCGGCGGCTACGGTCAGCTTGGCGGGTGTGATAGGCGGATCTCCGCTGGCCAATAATGCGAACAATGATCTGCTCAATAGGAAAAGGACTTCTTGCTTCCTGCCTGTCTCCGCTGCGTATTTGCAACTAAACTTTTGGCAAATTCCTTCTTTCGAAAACCTGAGCCCATTGCGTGTCGCAATCCGGCCAGAAGAGGGCATTCCTGAACGTCATGCGGCAGATCTCGATTTGGATTAGGCATCCTATAACATCTGCCGATCATCCCTAATTTATTGCGGATCGGTAAATCGTTCCGTAACGCACGGATACGGCATGCCGCTACACGACGCGGTGACCTTGGCTCCAATGGCAGCCCTCGATAGTCAGTCGCTGGTTACCCCCGCAGCCGTACCCGCTTTTCCACCGTGAGCACTTCGCCTGCGGCATCCAGCAACGCATAAAGCCTGGGCTGTGGACGACCAGCCCAGGCCGGGCCGGCGGTGGGGCTGTCCAGATACACCACCTGGCCGCCGTCGAAGTGCTTTTCGACCTGTCCGTGGGCGAGCAGATGGTGCAGGGCATCGATGGAAATCCCGCGCTGCTTCATGCGGCTGAAGGCGAGGGGGCTGATCTTTCCGAGTTTCATCATGAGGGTTCTCCTGTTTGCCTATGCCGTGTGCGTGGGCCTTGAGCAAGCCCTTCGACCGTTCGACAGGCTCACGATTCGGGCGAACGAACGGCAGGTTCAACATCGCGCAGTGGCGTTTTCCGGTTCCAGTACTTATACTGTACATGCATACAGTAATCTGAGGAAGCCCCATGAAAGATTTAACTCGCCGCCAGGAAGAAATCCTGGGCCTGATTCGTGAGTGGATCGAGACCACCGGCCTGCCACCGACACGCGCGGAGATTGCGCAGCGCTTCGGCTTCAGTTCGCCCAACGCCGCCGAGCAGCATCTCAAGGGGCTGGCGAAGAAGGGTGTACTGGACCTGGTGCCGGGAACGTCGCGCGGCATCCGACTGAAGGGCGGCGGCGGTCTGCCGGTGGTGGGCCGGGTGGCCGCCGGCAGCCCGATCCTGGCGCAGGAGCACATCGAGCGACACGTCCAGGTCGATGCTTCGCTGTTCTCGCCGCGCGCGGATTATTTCCTCAAGGTGCATGGCATGAGCATGAAGGACGCCGGCATCCTGGACGGTGACCTGCTCGCGGTGCACAAGAGTGCCGAGGCCAAGGCCGGGCAGGTGGTGGTGGCGCGGATCGGCGACGAGGTCACCGTCAAGCGCTTCGCAAAGCGCGGCCACACCGTGCAGCTGCTTCCGGAAAACCCCGACTTCGAGCCGATCGAGGTCGACCTCAGGCGTCAGGAACTGGTCATCGAGGGCATTGCCGTTGGCGTGATCCGCAACGGAAGAACCTTATGAGCGCATCGCTGGAATCGGTGCTGCAGCACCCCGGCATCTGGCGCGGCAACCAGCGCGCGCAGACGGCCGAGGATGCGCTGCCGACCGGCTTTGCTGCACTGGACGAACTGCTGCCGGGTGGCGGCTGGCCGCGCGGTGCATTGACCGAACTGTTGATCGAGCGGCAGGGCATCGGCGAACTGCGGCTGCTGATGCCGACCCTTGCGAGTTTGTCGGGAGCGGACGGCTGGCTGGCCTGGGTGGCGCCGCCCTACGTTCCCTATGCTGCGGCACTCGCCGCCGCCGGCATCAACCTGAAGCGCCTGGTGGTGGCGAAGCCGCCCTCCGAAGCCGATGCCTGGTGGACAGCGGAACAGGCGCTGCGCTCCGGCGCCTGCGGGGTGCTGCTGGCGTGGCTGCGTGCGGCCGACGAGCGCCGCATGCGGCGCCTGCAACTGGCAGCCGAGACCGGGTGCACCTGGGGCGTGCTGTTCCGCCACGCGCGCGCCGCGCAGGACCGTTCACCCGCCGCGCTGCGCCTGCTGCTCGAGCCTGCCGCGAACGGGCTTGCGGTGCACGTGCTCAAGCGACGCGGCGGGCCGGTGAGCAAGCCGGTGATCCTGGCGATGCCGCAGCCAGGCGTTGCCCGCCGGGCACGACGAACGGCGCCCGTGTTGTCGCTGGTGCAGGCCTGATCCGAATTTCTGAAACAATCTCTGCGAGTGTGTTGTCATGCTGTGGCTCGCCTTCCATTTCCGCGCGCTGTCCCTGGAAGTTTTTTCCCGCGGCGCGGCTGCGCCCGAGCCGATGGCGGTCATCGAGAAGCAGGGCAGCCGTACCTGGGTCATCGCCTGCAACGACGCCGCCGAAGCCTGCGGCGTGCATGTCGGCATGGCCGCACCCGCGGCGCAGGCACTGGCCGACGGTCTTGTTGTGCGCAGGCGCGACCCGTCAGCCGAGCGCGAGTCGCTCGATGGGCTAGCCGTCTGGGCGGGGCGCTTCACGCCTTCGGTGAGCTTCGCGCCGCCGGACGGCCTGCTGCTCGAAATCAGCACCTGCCTGAGCCTGCATCGCGGCCTCGGAAACCTGCTGAAGCAGGCGCGCAGCGGTGTCACTGAGATGGGCTATGCGGCCACCATGGCCTGCGCGCCGTCGTCCCACGGCGCCTGGCTGCTGGCGAAAGCGGGAATCGAAAAGGCCATCCGCGATCATGTTCGGCTGGAGACCGTTCTTGCCGCGCTGCCGATCGCGCTGCTCGATCAGCCGCCGGCGGTGGTGGAAAGCCTGGAAAGGGTTGGCGCCCGGACGCTGGGCGAGTGCCTGCGCCTGCCGCGCGCCGGCGTGGCGCGGCGCTTCGGCCAGGCGCTCATCGACGAACTGGATCGCGCACTGGGCAGGCGGCCTGAAGCACACGCATTCTTCGAACCGCCGCCCAACTTCGAGCGCGTCTTGGAATTGCCCGCGCCGGTGCAGGCTGCGGAAGCCCTGCTGTTCGCCGCGTGCCGCCTGCTGCCGGAACTGGAAGGATTTCTCAGCCTGCGCCAGGCCGGGGTGCAGGAACTGGAACTCGTCTGCCGTCACGAGCGGCGCAACCCGACCGTCGTGAGGCTGGGCTTCGTCAAGCCTTCGCGCGACACGGGGCGCATGCAACTCCTGCTGCGTGAAACGCTGGACCGTACGCGCCTGCCGTCGCCGGTGCACACCATCGTTCTGCATGCGCCCCTCGTGTTGCCGCTATCGGCGTCGAGCGGCGACCTGTTTAAGGCGAGGAACGGCGAAGCGGACGGCGACCTGCTGCTGGAACGCCTGCGCATCCGCCTGGGCAAGGACGCGGTCCATGGCATCGAGAGCGCATCCGACCATCGTCCGGAGCGTGCCTGGCGTCCGTGCCAGGAACAGAAGCACGCGACTGCGGCGGCCAACCGCCATCGCCCGCTGTGGCTGCTTCCAAAACCGCTGCCGTGCCACGATGGCCGGCTCAAGCTGAAATCCGGGCCCGAGCGCATCGAAAGCGGCTGGTGGGACGGCGGCGACGTCGCCCGCGACTACTACGTGGCGGAAGACAGGAACGGCGC
>Ga0105100_10002348_pt1 | contig 11072 bp, 11 predicted proteins | sample PPLLak12cMay2015_2_FD_87033 | JGI IMG/M metagenome (GOLD analysis project Ga0105100, IMG submission 87033) | Freshwater sediment microbial communities from Prairie Pothole Lake near Jamestown, North Dakota, USA - PPLs Lake P8 Core (1) Depth... | ecosystem: Environmental > Aquatic > Freshwater >... | reverse complement strand
TATCTGTTTTTCTATCGGTTCGCCGTCTTCCGGGTAGCTGGCGTCCTTGATGTTCGTCTTTTCTCCACAGATGGCGCCAACCTCCCTGGCTATCCCGGTGACGGACAGGCAGTCCGGCCGGTTGGCGGTGATGTCTATGTCCAGCACCGTTTCTCCTATCACCTCCGCCAGCCCTTTGCCGGTCTCAGCCTCTCTGGATAGCACCATGATGCCCTCGTGGCTCTCGGAGAGGCCCAGCTCTTTCTCCGAGCAGACCATCCCCCGGGAAACGACGCCCCGTATCTTGGCGGGCTTTAGCTCTTCGACCTGCCCGTTGTAGGGATTCACCAGCCTCGCCCCGGTCCTGGCGAAGGCGATTTTATCCCCGATATTCAGGTTCGGGGCGCCGCAAACGACCGTCTCGGTTTCCGCGCCGAGGTTGACCGTCGCCAGCCGCAGCCGGTCGGCGTTAGGGTGAGGCTCAACCGCCGTTATCTCCCCCACGATGATATTCGCCCAGTCCCCGGGCGTTATTACCTCGCTGACCTCAAAACCGGCCAGCGTCAGCCGCCTGGCCAGCTCCGGCGCGGGCAGGGTGATCTTTACATAATCCTGAAGCCACTTTAACGGTACTTTCATTTTTTATCCCGTCATTCTGAACGAAGTGAAGAATCTGTTCGCCGCTTTCACGTCCTCTCCCCTTGTGGGAGAGGATTAAGGTGAGGGGTAATTTCTTTTATTTGTTTCCTTTCCTTATTCTTATCTTAGAACTGCCTCAGGAATCTCAGGTCGTTATTGTAGAACAACCTGATATTATCGATGCCGTACCTCAGCATCGGCATGCGCTCCAGCCCCATCCCGAAGGCGAAGCTGGTATATTCCTGCGGGTCTATCCCGCCCCGTCTTAATACCTCCGGGTGGGTCATGCCGCACCCCAGTATCTCTATCCACCCGCTGTTGCCGCAGAAAGGGCAGCCGGACCCCTTGCAGATGGCGCAGTCTATCGCTATTTCCCCGCCCGGCTCCACGAACGGGAAGAAATCCGTGCGGAACCGTATTCGCCTCTCGGGGCCGAAGTACCGCCGCACGAACTCGAAGAGCACCCCCTTCAGGTCGCCCATGGTGACGTTTTTATCCACCGCCAGCCCGTCCATGTTGTGGTAAATATTCAGGTGCCTGGGGTTAAGCGCTTCGTATCGGTAGACCCTGGCCGGCTCGATGGTGCGTATCGGCGGCTTCATTGTTTCCACGATCCGCGCGCTGATCGCCGTCCCGTGTGTTCTGAGGAGCTTTTTCCCCTTTTCCCCCCGCGGCGCGTCTATCCAGAAGGACGACATGTCGTCGCGGGAGGGGTGTTCGGCAGGGATGTTCAGCGCCTCGAAGTTATAATAGTCCCATTCCACGTCCGGTCCTTCTCTAACCTGGAAACCGAGCGAGATAAAGATATCGCATATCTCGTCGATGGTCTCGGTGATGATGTGCTGGTGCCCCGCCGGGTAAGGCCGCCCCGGCAGGCTGATGTCTATGGTGTCCTGCCCGGCCTCGGTCTTTATCTGCGCTTCCCGCAGCATTTCCGTTTTCTCGGCGCAGCTGCTTTCCAGGAAGCCTTTTAGCTGGTTTGCTATGGCCCCGGCCTCTTTCCTCTCCTCGATGGACAGGCTCGCCAGCCCGCGCAGTATCTGGGTGAGCGGGCTCTTCTTCCCGAGGTACCGTACCCGCCACGTCTCCAGGTCTTTGGCATTCTCGATGTCTTTCAATTCCTGGAGCGCTTTCTGTTTTAGCTCTTCCGTCTGGTCGGACATTATTCTGCCTTTTTTTCGGTCTTCTTAATAAAATTCCCCTTCCGTCGAATGTAGGGAAGGGGAATCGAGAGAGATTGTCGGTTAGATTGAGCGCGTCACTCTTGCGCCTTCCCTGCAGCCTGCGTCAGCAGGCTGGTAAAGCTTTCCGGCTCCCTCACGGCCATCTCGGCCAGCATCTTGCGGTTGACGGCAATGCCGGATTTCTTTAGCCCGTTAATGAACTGGCTGTAGGTGATACCGCTGGCGCGGCAGGCCGCGTTGATGCGCAGTATCCAGAGCCGCCGCATATCGCCTTTACGCTCGCGCCGGTGGAAATACGCATATGACAGCGAGTGTATCATCGACTCCGTGGCGCGCCTGATGAGCTTATGCTTGGTGCCCCGGTGGCCTTTGGTCAGTTCCAGGACTTTCTTATGACGGTGATGTGAGGTTACGCCCCTTTTAACTCTAGGCAACTGTTTCTCCTTCTATTTGCCGGTCCCGTAGGGTATCAGCCGCGATATGCGCTTGCGGTCCCGCGGGCTCAATTCTATCTTCTCGTCGAACTGCCGCCGCACCCGCTTGGCTTTATGGACCCTCAGATGGCTCTTTGGCCCCTTAGTCCGCATGATTTTCCCCGTTCCGGTGATATGGAAACGGCTCTTGGCGCCTTTATGTGTCTTAAGTTTTGGCATTCTCGGTTTCCTTTATCGATTCCTTGGCGGTTTCCTTCACCGCTGCCTTTACCGGTTCCTTCGTGGTTACCTTTAATGGTTCCTTCGCGGCTGCCCTGACGACTTCCTTGGTGACCACTTTTGCCTTGGGCTTGGAGGCGTTGGGGGCGAGGATGATATCCATCCTTCTCCCCTCCATCAGCGGCTGTCTCTCCGGGTAGGCTACTTCGTTGAGTGTCTCCGCCATCCGCTGCAGGACTTTCCAGCCCAGTTCCGGGTGGGTGATCTCGCGCCCCCGGAACATTAACGTCACTTTGACTTTGTTCCCGACTCCCAGCAGTTTTTTAGCTATCCTGGCTTTGGATTCGAAGTCGTGGGCACCTATCTTTGGTCTCAGCCGGATTTCCCGGGTGGCCGTGACCTTCTGGCTCTTCCGCGCCTGCTGCTCTTTTTTCTGTTGCTCGTACTTGAATTTACCGTAGTCGAGCAGCCGGCACACCGGAGGTACTGATGTCGGCGCTACCTCGACGAGGTCCACTCCCAGCTTTCTCGCCATCTCTCGCGCTTGCAGGGTGGGCATGATGCCCAATTGCTCCCCTTTTTCACCCACCAGCCGCACTTCTTTGGCCGTGATTCGCTCGTTGATTCTAAGTTGCTTAATTATAGTGCTTCCTTGCCTCCTCAGCTCACAGGAATCTTACGAATAAAAACTATACCATATTTTCAGCGCGGATTCAACTCTCTGTTTGACAATGCGCTACGTTTTGTCGTCGATCTCTCTCGTTATCATCTCGATGAAGCTCGCCAGCTGTTGTGCTGGGAGCTGTTCCCCGCTGCGCCGCCGCACCGCCACGGTATTTTCCGCCGCCTCTTTGTCCCCGATGACGACCATGTAAGGCACTTTCTCCAGCTGCGCCTGCCGGATCTTCAGGTTCATCCTCTCCGAGCGGTCGTCTATCTCCGCCCTTATCCCCCGCCCCTTGAGCTCGGCGGTTATCCGCGCGGCGTGTTCATTGTGGCGGTCGGAAACCGGAATGACCTTTACCTGCACCGGCGAAAGCCACGTTGGGAATGCCCCCGCGTAATGCTCGATGAGGAACGCCATCGTCCTTTCTATCGCCCCTATCGACGAGCGGTGGATGACGATGGGCTCTTTTTCTTTCCCGTCGCTGTCGATGTAGGTCATCTTGAATCTCTTTGGCCCCACGAAGTCGTACTGGACGGTGAAAGCGGTGTCCTCTTTACCGGCCACGTTTTTCATCTGGATGTCGATTTTTGGCCCGTAAAAGGCGGCCTCTTTCTCCGCCTCAAAGAAATTAGCCCCCCGCTGCTTCAGTACCTCCCGCAGGACGTTTTCTGCGTAGTCCCAGGCATCGTCGTCTTTATAATATTTTTTCTCGTCTTTCCGGTCGCCCAGTGACAGACGGTAGCGGAAGTCCTCCCCGGCTTTGTATCCCAGCACCCCTGCCACGTATTCTATCAGGTCCATGACCTGGTTTATCTCGCTTACCGCCTGTTCTTTCTGGCAGATGATGTGGGAGTCGGCCAGGCAAAAGGCGCGTACCCGCATGAGTCCCGTCAGCTCCCCGGACTTTTCGTAGCGGAACTGCTTGGCCAGCTCGGCGATCCTGAATGGAAGCTCGCGGTAGGACCTCGGCCGGCTGGCGTAGTATTGATAGTGGTGCGGGCAGGTCATGGGGCGCAATATCAGCTCTTCGTCGTCGATCTTCATGACCGGGTACATGGTGTCTTTATAATAGGGGTAATGGCCGGATGTCTTGTACAGGGCTACCAGCGCCAGGTCGGGGGTGTAGATGTGCTTGTAGCCCCTTTTGAGTTCTTCGTCCACCACGAAGCGCTCCAGCTCGCGGCGTATTATCGACCCCTTTTCCGTGAATAGCGGCAGGCCCTTGCCGACCAGGTCCGAGAAGACGAACAGGTCGAGGTCTTTGCCAATTTTCCGGTGGTCTCTTTTCCTGATTTCTTCCAGGTGCGCCAGGTAGTCGTCCAGTTCCGCCTGTGTCTCGAAGGCCAGTCCGTAGATGCGCTGGAGCATGGCGTTGTGCTCGTCGCCCCGCCAGTATGCCCCGGCGATGCTCGTCAGCTTGAATGCCCCTATCTCCCCGGTGGAATTTACGTGCGGTCCCCGGCAAAGGTCGGTAAAGTTGCCCTGGCTGTAGACGCCTATCCTGTCATCATCGATTTCTTCGATTAGTTCCAGCTTGTACGGCTGTGAGGCGAACAGTATTTTGGCTTCTTCTTTACTGATTTCCCGGTGCTTGAAAGGCAGGTCGGCTTTGATGATATCGACCATCTTTCTCTCGATGATAGGCAGGTCTTCCGGGCTCAGCGCGCGCGGCAGCTCGAAGTCGTAATAGAAACCGTCCTCTATCGACGGCCCGATGCCGAACTTGGCGTCCGCGAACATGGAGAGTACCGCCTCCGCCATGACGTGGGAGGCGGAATGCCTCATGGTATCCAGGTCATGCTCTTGCTTCATAACGCCATTATAACAGCGTTCAGCTATGGGTGCAATCGGGGGAAGAAAAAAGAAAGAGGGGCTGACGCCCTTCAGGGTGAACCTCAGGCTGAACCCCTCTTAAACACCCTGCTGACTTCGATTTTTGGATGTTACGGTATCCTCCACCCGCTCCATTTGTCCGCGTCCGCCTCTCTACCGTAGGCAGCTTTAGGCGTGACGCCCCGCGCGATCAGCGCCGCTATCACGGCTTTAGTGGCGTCCCCGGCCAGGAACGGTATCGCCCCCATTGCCATTAGCTGCCCGAACGTCACTGACTGGCCTTTGGCGTTGGCCAGCCATAGATTTAGCTGCAACAGCCCCGGCCCGTAGACGAGCACGAAGCTGGCGAAGAGCATTAACGCCAGCATGATCGTAAAGCTGCGCGCCCTGACGAACCTGTCGGTGAAATATCCCAGGAAAAGCGCCGCCAGTATGAATCCAACAATGTACCCTCCCGTTGGCCCAGTCAGGTAGGCGTATCCGCCGCTCCATCCCTGGAACCAGGGTAGGCCCGCCGCTCCGAGTCCGGCGTAAAGCGCCATGCTCGCCCCGCCCCACCATGTCCCCAGCATCACGCCCGCCAGCAGCGCCCCGAAGGTCTGGCCGGTCAGCGGTACCGGGCTCCACGGCAGGTAGAACCTGGCCTGGGCCAATAACCCGGTCAGCCCGGCCACCCCTATAGCCAGCGCCAGTTTTTTAGGTACGCTGAGTTCGTAGCGCCACCGGAAAATATCGAACTTGGCGCGGTTGATGGTTGCGGTTATCGTCACGTTTTCCTCCTGTCAGGGTTGCTATGTGAGGATGTTGCATGACATGTCGGGGAAAAGGTCGGGAATCCTCCCGCTATCCGGGCTTATCGCCCCGGCTTCTCGGTGCCGATGATAGCAATTTCCATCCGCTGGCCGCACTTCGGGCAGGTGAGGTTTAGGCTTATCGGCTGCCGCATAACCCGCTCGGCCACCGCCGACACTATGGAATCGACACTGTCCAGGCGCTTGTCCAGCGCGTCGATTCGCTGGATCAGCCGCTCGATGTCCGCCGCCGCTGGTTTATTGGCCGTTTCTATATCATCCTTTTTCGCCAAGGCCCCGTCCTCTCTTCCGCAGGATTAAAACCATTATAAAGCCCGTGCTGAAATATGTCAAAAACCCCGACCAGCGGCGGCGCATGTTGATTTATGGAAAATTGAGGGGTATAATCCTCAATACACGCTTCGTCTCCAGTCTTTCAAGGAGGGGCTCAGATGGCAGAGAAAGAGGTCGGTAAGGTCAATGACTTTTTTGCCCGCCCGGTGGTCGCCGGCGTCGAGTTGACCGGGATGTTAAAAGTAGGGGACACGATCCGTATTAAGGGTCACACCACGGATATCGAGATGGTCCTCGACTCGATGCAGATCGACAACGTTAACGTCGAAAAAGCCGGCAAGGGCAAGTCCGTAGGCATTAAAGTCCCGGAGCGAGTCCGCCCCGGCGATGTGATCTACATCGTGAAATAAAACAGAAAAGCAGAACTCAAACCCATCGTGGGCAACCTAAAAGTTCCGCCGGCTTTGACCTTTGAGTTTTGAGCTTTAAGCTACCGGATGGCCTTCAAAAGGTTGGCCATCTCTATCGCGCTGACCGCCGCGTCGAAGCCCTTGTTGCCGTCCTTCGTCCCGGACCGCTCGATGGCCTGCTCCAAGGTATCGGTGGTGATGACCCCGAATATCACCGGCACCCCCGTCTTCAACCCCACGTTGGCGATGCCCTTGGCCACCTCCGACGCTATGTAGTCGAAGTGCGGCGTCCCGCCCCTTATCACCGCCCCCAGGCAGATGACCGCGTTGTATTTCTGGCTCTCCGCCATTTTCTGAGCCACCAGCGGTATCTCGAACGAGCCGGGCGTCCAGGCTGTCTCAATGTCCGCCTCGAGCACCCCGTGGCGGAGCAGGGCGTCTTTGGCCCCCTCCAGCAGCTTGGTGCTGAAAAACTCGTTGAAGCGCGATACCACCATCCCGAACTTCAGTCCCTTGCCGATCAGATTGCCTTCGTAGGTCTTGCTCATCGCTGTCTCCTTAGCTTGATTAGTCGTTATCGTCTTCCGGCACTTTCAGGAGGTGCCCCAGTTTCTTCTGCTTGGTCTGGAGGTATCTGCGGTTATGCGGGTTGGGCCTGGTGGTGATGGGCAGCTGCTCGACGATGGTCAGTCCGTAGCTTTCCAGTCCCGTCCCTTTCTTGGGATTGTTCGTCATCAGCCGCATGTTGCGCACGCCCAGGTCGGCGAGTATCTGCGCCCCGATGCCGTAGCCGCGCTCGTCGGCTTTAAAGCCGAGCGACAGGTTGGCTTCGACCGTGTCCATGCCTTTGTCCTGCAGGGCGTAGGCCTTTATCTTGTTGTGAAGCCCGATGCCCCGCCCCTCCTGCCTGAGGTAGAGCACGACCCCCCGCCCTTCCTCCGCGATGCGCTGCATCGCCATTTCTATCTGCTCTCCGCAGTCGCACCGCATGCTGTGGAAAACGTCCCCGGTCAGGCACTGGCTATGCACCCGCACCAGCACCGGTTCGTTGGTGTTCACATCGCCCAAGACCAGCGCCAGGTGCTCGTCGGGGTCGGTGCTGGCTCTATAGGCTATGACTTTAAAATCGCCGAACTGCGTCGGCAGTTTGGCCTCGGCCACCCGGGTTACCAGTTTTTCGTGCCGGTAGCGGTAGGCGATGAGGTCGGCCACGCTGATGATTTTTAATCCGTGCTTTTTCGCGAATACCTCGAGCTGCGGCATCCGTGCCATGGTGCCGTCCTCGTTCATGATCTCGCACAGTACCCCGGCTGGTTTTAGTCCGGCCAGCCTGGCCAGGTCTACCGTTGCCTCGGTCTGCCCGGCGCGTACCAGCACGCCGCCTTCCCTGGCGCGCAGGGGGAACATGTGCCCGGGCATTAGAATGTCTTCCGGGCTGGTCTTGGCGTCGACCATCACCTGGACGGTTCGGGCCCGGTCCGCCGCCGAGATACCGGTGGTGGTGCCGTGCCTGGCTTCCACGGCTACGGAAAAAGGCGTGCCGAATTTTGAGGTGTTGTTGCTGGCCATCATCGGTATGCGCAGGGCGTCCAGTCGTTCGCCGGTCATGGGCATGCAGATGAGACCGCGGCCGTGCTTCGCCATGAAGTTGATGGCTTCCGGCGTTACTTTTTCCGCCGCCATGACCAGGTCGCCTTCGTTCTCCCTGTCCTCGTCGTCCACCACGATGACGAACTTGCCGGCTTTAATGTCCTCGATGGCTTCCGGTATCGTTGCCAGTCCCATTATTTTTTCTCCATTGTATTCGGGAGTCAGTTTACCCTGAAACCGTGCTCCCTGAGGAATTCTACGGAAATTCCCGGGCTTTGCGGTCCGTAGAGCTCTACTACGTACTTCCCGATGATATCGACTTCCAGATTTACCGCGTCGCCGGGTTTTCTGTCGGCCAGTATCGTATGCCGGAGTGTATACCCGATTAGCGCTACGCCGAAGCTGCCGGCATCTTTAGCGGTTACCGTCAGGCTCGTGCCATCCACCGCGATGAACCCCTTGGGCACGATGTAGCGCATCACCTCGGGCTTGGCCTGGAATGTCATGAGCAAGGAGTCGCCTTCGCGGGCTGTCTGTACTATTCTTCCCGTGTCGTCGATATGCCCCTGCACCAGGTGCCCGCCGATCTCCCCGTTGAAGGCCAGCGGCCGCTCCAGGTTGACCCTATCCCCGACCTTGAGCAGGCCCAGGTTCGTCCTCTTGAGCGTTTCCGGGATGACTTCTGCGGAAAAAGACTTCTGGTCATATTGTGTAACCGTCAGGCAGACGCCGTTTACCGCGATGCTCCCGCCCGCCTGCATCGCCTTAAGGGTATCTACGGCGGCAATCGTCAGTCCTTCTCCGGTGACGGAGATAATAGTGCCAGTTTCTTGCACGATACCGGTGAACACGACCCGCTCCTTGAGGAATCTATCCGCTTACTGTCATTCTAGCACTTGCCATAAGACAGGTGCAATATTACCGATTATCATTTAGAGACCAAGAGGCGGATAGCCCGCGATAAATGTTATACTTAAATTAATGGATATCCTCGCCGAGCTAAATCCCGCCCAGAAAGCCGCCGTCGAAGCTATTAACGGCCCTGTGCTGATACTCGCCGGGCCCGGTTCCGGCAAGACCCGCGTCATTACCCATCGGGTCGCCTACCTTATCCGCGTCGTCGGGGTCAACCCGCGCCGCATCATGGCCGTTACTTTCACCAACAAAGCCGCCCGCGAGATGGAAGAGCGCCTTAATCAGCTGGTCAGCGCCTCGGTGAAAGACCTGACCCTCGGCACTTTCCACGCCATCTGCGCCCGTATCCTGAGACTGGACGGCCAGGCCATCGGCGTCGATAAGAAGTTCGTGATCTATGACGACGACGACCAGATTGCGCTCATCAAACGCAGTCTTCAAGACCTGGCTCTCGATCCCAAGCAGTTCGCCCCCCGCGCCCTCCAGTCGGTCATCTCCAGCGCCAAGAGCCAGATGCTCGGGCCGGCCGACCTCCCCGGGAAGTCTTATTTCGAGGAGGTGACCCGCCGCGTCTACGAGCGCTACCAGGAGCTGCTGGCAGCCAGCTCCGCGCTCGACTTCGACGACCTTTTAATGAGGACGGTGCTGCTTTTCCGTAAGCAAAAAGACATTCTGGCTAAATATCAGGCGCGCTACCTGCATATCCAAGTCGATGAGTTCCAGGACACCAACCTGGTCCAGTACGAGCTCGTCAAGCTGCTGGCCGGGAAGTACCGCAACATCTGCGTCGTCGGCGACCCCGACCAGTCGATATATTCCTGGCGGTCGGCGGACATCCGCAACATTTTGAACTTCGAGAAGGACTTCCCGGACGCGCGGGTGGTCCTCCTCGAGCAGAACTATCGCTCCACGCAGCTGATCCTCGACGCCGCCACCTGCGTTATTTCCGCCAACCGGCAGCGCAAGCCCAAGGACCTCTGGACGCAGAACGAGAAGGGCCTACCCCCTTTACTCATCGAGACCTATTCCGAGGACGAGGAAGCCCGGTTCGTCGTTAACGAGATCGATAACCTGGTGCGGGCGGGCGAGGTGAGGTCCGGCGACTGCGCGGTGATGTTCCGTACCAACGCCCAGTCGCGCGTTCTGGAAGAGGCCTTTATCCGTTACGGCATGCCTTACAAGCTGGTGGCGGGCACCCGCTTCTATGAGCGGCGCGAGGTCAAGGACGTCATCGCCTATCTCCGCCTTATCCAGAACCCCAACGACACTGTCTCCCTGATGCGCGTCATCAACGTCCCCCAGCGCGGCATCGGCGAGCGTTCCCTGGACGAGCTTACCCGCTGGTCGCGGGAGCAGGGCGTCAGCGAATACCAGGCGCTGCGGCTGCTGGCTGAATCTGCCGATTCCGGGGCGGAAATGCCTTTAAGCGCGCGGACGGTCAAGGCGCTGGCGGGCTTCGCGGTGATGCTGGAGCGGCTCATCGAGCGCAGTCGGGAGGTGGACATCATGGTGCTGTTCGACCTCGTCGTTGAGGGGTCGGGCTATAAGCAGTACATTACCGGACTTATCGACGGCGAGGAACGATGGGAGAACGTCCAGGAACTGCGCGGCGTGGCCCAGGATTATAAGGACCTGAAGCCCGGCGAGGGGCTGACCGCTCTGCTCGAAGGCGTGGCGCTGGTCTCTGACGTCGACTCCCTCCCCGAGAAGCAGGAGACGGTCACTTTGATCACCCTGCACCAGGCCAAGGGACTGGAGTTCCCGGTGGTGTTCATCGTCGGCATGGAGGAGGGCATCATCCCGCATTACAAGAGCATTGACGACCCCGCCCAGCTGGAGGAGGAGCGCCGGCTTTGCTACGTAGGGATTACCCGGGCGAAGCGGAAGGTGTACCTGGTGAGGGCGTTCCGGCGCCACCTGATGGGCTCCAGCGCGGTGAACAAGCCTTCGCGCTTTCTGCTGGATATACCCGAGCACCTGTTAGCCCGCGGCGGCGTACGCGAGAAAGAAGACGAGTGGTCGTCGGCATCCATCGACGCCACGGAAAAAGCTATAAAATCCAATGAAGACCTCCCGGTGTTCAAGGCCGGCGAGCACGTCCGGCACGACCAGTTCGG
>Ga0105100_10002346_pt1 | contig 11076 bp, 10 predicted proteins | sample PPLLak12cMay2015_2_FD_87033 | JGI IMG/M metagenome (GOLD analysis project Ga0105100, IMG submission 87033) | Freshwater sediment microbial communities from Prairie Pothole Lake near Jamestown, North Dakota, USA - PPLs Lake P8 Core (1) Depth... | ecosystem: Environmental > Aquatic > Freshwater >... | reverse complement strand
CGCGTTCCACATAGAGAGGATTGCAGCACACAACAATAGCGCCGATGCGCCAGGTCGCATAAGCGGCGATGATGAATTGCGGGCAACTCGGGAGCATGATCGCCACCCGGTCCCCCTTTCTCAGGCCCATGTTTTGAAGGGAAAAAGCAAAACGATTCGCGGCATCGTTGATTTGGCGGTAGGTGAGCTTTGCGTCCATCAGGCGGGAACCTACCCGGGCCCCGAAGATGATCGCGGGGTGATCCGGGTGTTTGCTCGCCGCCTTGCTCAGGAGCTGGTCTATAGGGATGGCAGGGTAATCGATGGTTGCGGGCACGCCTTCGTCGTAGTACTTCAGCCAGGGCTTTACCATGGGGATCCTCCTTTCCCAACAAATCCATGCGTTGTCACGGGTCCGTTCTGTATGTTCCACGCGGCTGAGCGCGGGATGAGCGGAGGATTAAAGCACGACCAAAACCCAGCAACCCCAATTTATAAGCTTGTTGCGGCCGGAAGGTTTCCCGGCCGCAGCGTAATTTAGAAGAAAGGTCCCTCTAAGTCAAAGGAAAACAGGCCAAGTTGACAAGAGTGCAAAAAAACCCTAAGTTGCAAGTTATGAAAGATGTTCCGTGAGGCCTAGGTGGACAAAATCGTCGAAAAAGCCCTTCGCGAAAGCATCAAGGTCAAAGAGGAGTTCATCAAAGAGAATGGCCGCAGCCTGATTCTCTTTGCGGAAAAGATCTCCCAGGCATTCACTGTTGACCGGAAGCTCATGATCTGCGGAAATGGGGGGAGCGCTGCGGATGCTCAGCACATTGCTGCGGAATTCGTGAACCGGTTCATGCTCGAGCGCCCTCCCCTTCCGGCGATCGCCTTGACCACCGATTCTTCCGTGATCACGAGCATCGGTAACGATTACTCCTTTGAGGACATCTTCTCCAAGCAGATCAAGGCCATCGGCTTGGAAGGGGATGTGCTGCTCGCCATCACGACGAGCGGAAACTCGGGAAACGTGATCTCCGCAGTGAAGGCGGCACGAGGTTTGGGGATCTACACGGTCGCGTTCACAGGCGGAGACGGCGGCCGGGTGAGAAGCCTCGCAGACATGGCCCTCGTGGTGAAGAGCAATACCACGGCGAGAATCCAGGAAGCTCACAGTCTGGCAGGTCACATCATCTGCCAGCTCGTGGATTACCTTCTCTTCCAGGACGGGGTCAAAGAGGATTAGGCCGGGAGATGGAGTCTGTCGTGTCTGACTGGAAACCGATATCCATTGAAAAAATCCGCTCCTATTCGGTGAAAGACAGACTGAGCAAGGTCAGGCAGGACGACTTCGGCGCTCCCTGGAAACCCGGCGGAAGCATGGGGTCCTGGTTCACTTCCCTTCCCCGAATCCTCGCAGGGAATGACTTCAGGGCCGTGGCGGATCGCCTTGTCCGCGCCGCTCGGGACAAGAAGATGATCCTTCTCGCCATGGGCGCCCATCCCATCAAGGTGGGCTTGAGTCCCCACATCATTGACCTGATGGAAAGGGGGATTGTCCGGGGCCTGGCCATGAACGGCGCGTGCGTGATCCATGACACGGAAGTGGCCATGGTCGGCCACACCTCTGAAGACGTAGCAGCCCGGCTTGGGGAAGGGCAGTTCGGTATGGCGGATGAGCCGGCCCGCCTGATCAACGAAGCGATTCAGGAGGGAGCCCGTTCGGACACGGGACTCGGCGAGGCGGTGGGAGCAAGTCTGTCAAAAGAGAAATTGCCTCACCATGCCCTGAGCCTTCTTGCGAGAGCCCACGACCTGGGAGTTCCCGTGAGCGTGCACGTGGCCATTGGGACCGACACCATTCACTTTCATCCGAGCGCGGACGGAGCGTCTCTCGGAAAAGCCTCCCACCGCGACTTTCGCCTCTTTGCGACCCTGGTCTCGAAGCTCGAAGGGGGGGTGTTCATCAACTTGGGCTCTGCCGTGATCCTGCCCGAGGTCTTCTTGAAGGCTTTGTCCCTCGTCAGAAACCTCGGGCATGAAGTGAAGCGGTTTACGACCCTGAACATGGATTTCATTCGACACTATCGCCCCATGACCAATGTGGTGTCCAGGCCCACTCTCGAAGGGGGAGAAGGCTTTTCTCTGGTCGGTCATCACGAGATCATGTTCCCTCTTCTAGCGGCTGCCGTGATTGAGCGCCTGGAGGGCAATTGGTAATTATGGAGGTTTTGTTTCATGCCGATTTATGAGTTCAGATGCAACAAATGCAAGAAAGATTTTGAATGCCTCGTTTTTGGAAAGGGCGATGACGTGTGTTGCCCGACGTGCAAGGGAAAAAGGGTTGAGCGTCTCATGTCCGCCTCAAGCTTCAAGAGCGGCGGCAAATACGTCTCTTCCTCCTCATCGGGTTGTGCAACCTGTGGGGGTGGCTCCTGCAGCACCTGCCACTGACCAGACCGGTTTCTTCGGAAAACCCCGTCACTGAGTCCCCAGAGAAAGTCTTAAAGGGCCAACAGCCTTAGAGAGGTGTTTCCGTTGTTCCGGATAGGTTTTGGATATGATGCGCATCGATTGGTCGAAGGGCGCCCCCTGATCCTCGGGGGCATTTCCATTCCTTTTGCCAAGGGCCTTCTCGGCCATTCGGATGCGGACGTGTTGACCCACGCCGTCGTCGATGCCATTCTGGGGGCACTGGCCATGGGAGACATCGGCCGGCACTTCTCGGACACGGATCCGGCCTTCAAAGACATGCAAAGCCTGCGCATGCTCGAACAGGTGGTTCGCTGGGTGCAGGAAGCCGGATACCAGGTCAACAACGTGGATTCAACGATCGTGGCACAGAAACCCAAACTGACTCCTCATATTCCGGACATCCAAGCCCGGCTCTCGGAGATTCTCCAGGTGCCGGTTCATCAAATCAGCGTCAAGGCCAAAACGTCCGAGGGGATGGGTTTTTGCGGCCGTGAAGAGGGAATGGAAGCGTATGCGGTCGCATCTCTCATCAAAAAGGATTCCGCATGCTAGACGCCAGAGCATTTCAGACAGTAAGCAGTAGGGAGTATGAAGTAAGCAGTGAACCCCAAAGATCTTCTTCTGGCTTTTCTGCTCCTTGCTGCTTACTGCATACTCCTTACTGCATACTCATGCATTGAGCCGGGCCTCAGCCCCCGGCACTTTGCATCAACCGAAGTTGAAGTTGGAGAGTTTTTATGACGCTCAAGTTCTTTAACACGGCGACGCGCACCAAAGAAGACTTCATCCCCCTGAGGGAAGGGGAAGTGGGCATGTATGTGTGCGGGGTGACGGTGTATGACCTCTGCCATATCGGCCATGCCCGGTCCGCCATTGTTTTCGACGTGCTGGTGAAATACCTGCGGGCAAGAGGATTCCGCGTCACCTATGTCCGGAATTTCACCGATGTGGACGACAAGATCATTGATCGGGCCAAGCAGCTTGGAAAAGATCCCAAGGCGTTGGCCGAGGAGTTCATTCAGGCGTTTTACGACGACATGGGGAAGCTGGGTATCCTCAGCGCGGACAAGGAACCCAGGGCGACCGAACACATTCAGGGCATGATCGATATGATCGTCGCTCTGATCGACAAGGGGTTTGCCTATGTGGAAGGCACGGACGTCTTCTACTCTGTAGAAAAATTTTCCGGGTACGGAGAGCTGTCGGGTCGGCGCCTGGAGGACATGAAGGCAGGCAGCAGGATTGCTGTGGATGAAAGAAAGCGTCACCCCATGGACTTTGTTCTCTGGAAAGGGGCAAAGCCCGGCGAACCTCAGTGGTCCAGCCCATGGGGACCGGGCAGGCCCGGGTGGCACATGGAGTGTTCCGTGATGAGCGGGCACTTCCTGGGTTCTTCCTTTGACATCCACGGCGGCGGCGAGGATCTTCTTTTTCCTCACCATGAAAACGAGAGAGCTCAGTCCATTGCCGCCAACGGCGGCCGGTTTGCCAGGTACTGGATCCACAACGGATTCGTCACCGTGGAATCCGAGAAGATGTCCAAGTCTCTGGGAAACTTCCTGACCATCCGTGATGCTCTTCATATGTACCATCCCGAGGTTCTGCGGATTTTCCTCCTTTCAAAGCACTACCGAAGCCCCCTCGACTTCTCGAAGAGCGCTGTTCTGGGGCTCCAGGCCGGCCTCGTGCGTATGTACAGGACCCTGCAGAGGCTGGACCAGATGGTCGGTCCTGACAAGGACAAAGGGGCAGGTCCCCTCCCCTCCTCGCTCGCGGCTCCGAAAAAGGATTCCTTCCTGGACCAGTTCGTGCAGACCTTGGACGATGATTTGAACACGGCCAACGCGATCGCCCTGCTCTTCGAAAAAGTAAAAGAAATGAACAAGATCATGGACTCTCCCCTCGATGATTCCAGCAAGGCCAAGCTGTCCCTGGAGAGACGGCACCTCTTTGTCGCCGCTTCGGTTCTCGGCTTTCTGCATGAAGAACCGGAGGTTTTTTTTGAAGCCCTATCAGCCTCGGCCCACACAGCAGACTCCGGAGAGGTTGAAAAACTCATCGAAGAAAGAAAGTCGGCAAGGAAAAGCAAGGACTGGGCCAGAGCGGATGCCATTCGCCGGCAGCTCAAGGACATGGGGATTGTTCTCGAGGACGGCCCAAAGGGAACGACCTGGCGATATGATGTTTGAGTCATGACTGAGTTCAAACTCGTTTCCGACCTTCAGCCTTGCGGCGATCAACCCGGCGCTGTCGAAGACCTGGTGAACGGTCTGCGCAAGGGGCTGAGGCACATGGTCCTCCTTGGCGTCACCGGCTCGGGCAAGACCTTCACCATGGCGCACACCATCGCACGCGTACAAAAGCCCACCCTGATCATGGCCCCCAACAAGACCCTGGCAGCCCAGCTCTACGGTGAGTTGAAGAAGCTCTTCCCCCTCAATGCCGTGGAGTACTTTGTGAGCTACTATGACTACTATCAGCCCGAAGCCTACATCCCGCAGTCCGACACTTACATTGCCAAGGACTCCCACATCAATGAACAGATCGACAAGATGAGGCACTCGGCCACCCGTTCTCTGCTGGACAGGGACGATGTGATCATTGTGGCAAGCGTCTCCTGCATCTACGGCCTTGGTTCGCCCGAGGCCTATCACGGCATGCTTCTCACCATCGAAAAAGGCGTCACCCTGCCCAGGGAAGACGTCCTGAAAAAGCTGGTAGAGATCCAGTACGAGCGGGGAGATTACGATTTTGCCAGGGGACATTTCCGTGTTCGCGGGGATGTGGTGGACATCTATCCGGTGCACGAGGAGGAAAGAGCCGTTCGGATCCACTTCTTCGGCGACCTTGTGGAGTCCATCCATGAGATCGATCCCCTCAGGGGCAAAGCGGTCAACGAACTGAATCGGGTGACCGTCTATCCCGCCACCCATTATGTGACGACCGTGGATATCCGGGAAAGGGCCATTCGCCAGATCAATGAGGAACTCAAGGAGAGGATCGAGTTCTTTCGCTCCCAGGACAGGCTGCTCGAGGCCCAGCGCATTGAGGAAAGAACTCACTTCGACCTTGAGATGATGATCGAGATGGGTTACTGCCACGGCATCGAAAACTACTCCAGGCATCTCACTGGTAGGGCTCCCGGAGAACCGCCGCCCACCCTGCTCGACTACTTCCCGAAAGACTTCCTGGTCCTCCTCGACGAAAGTCACATCACGGTCCCACAGCTCAACGGCATGTACAACGGGGATCGTTCCAGGAAAGAGACTCTTGTCCAGTACGGTTTTCGACTGCCCTCTGCGCTGGACAACAGGCCTCTCAAATTCGAGGAATTCGACCAAAGGGTCAAGCAGGTGATCTATGTGTCGGCGACCCCCGGACCCTATGAACTGGAGAAGGCCGAACTCGTCACGGAGCAGATCATAAGACCCACAGGGCTCATAGATCCTGAGATCATTGTGCGGCCTGCAATCAACCAGGTGGACGACCTGCTGGGCTGGATCAAAGGAAGGGTGGCGGCGGACGAAAGGGTCCTGGTCACCACGCTTACCAAGAGCATGGCAGAGGATCTCACCGAATATTATGCCGATTTGGGCGTCAAGGTTCGCTATCTCCACTCCGACATCAAGACCATTGAAAGGATGGAGATCATCCGGGATTTGCGCCTAGGGGTGTTTGATGTGCTGGTGGGGATAAACCTGCTCCGAGAAGGCTTGGACTTGCCCGAAGTATCCTTGGTCGCCATCCTCGATGCGGACAAGGAGGGTTTTCTCCGATCGGAAAGGTCCCTCATTCAGACGTGCGGCCGTGCAGCCAGGAACATTCGCGGCCAGGTCATTCTCTATGCCGATCAGGTCACGGGATCCATGGCCCGCGCCATTGAAGAGAGCCATCGACGGCGGCAAATACAGTCGGAATACAACGAAAGGCACCACATCACTCCGGCCTCTATTCAGAAAACCGTGGATGATATTCTCGCTTCTCCCTATGAGGCGGATTACGTCACGGTTCCTGTGACTGCGGAGGCAGAGAGTGCTTACCTGACGGCCGAAGCATTCAGTAAACGAATCAAGAAACTTGAAAAAAAGATGAAAGAAGCGGCAAAGAAAATGGAATTCGAGGAGGCCGCGCGATTGAGGGACGCAATCAAGGGATTGGAGGTCAGGCAGTTGGAGGTGATGGGCTAGTTTTTTCACTTCCCTATTGGAGGCATTTCGGCTTAGAATAGTAGCTCAACGGATGGTTTCTTATATGACGCCTACAGAAAAGCAAATCAAAGAGAGCACGGATTCCCCTTCGATCACCAAGGAGCAGAAAAGGATTGCCAAAGAAATCGAGGCGGTCTTTGAAAAATTCTATGGGGGAAAGACGGCCTATTCTAGAGGGCAATTCTACAAAGACGATTTTTTTCTTCGAACAGACTACGCGCTGGTCGTGATGAACAAGAACAACGAGATCCTGGTGAGTTTCGCCGATCACACCCGGCCGAGTTACGCCGCTCTTTTCGCTTTCATGTTGGAGGGCATTGAGGGAGCCAATCTCTTTATCTGTGAAGATTACAGAACGGACGAGGATGGAAGCATGGTCTGTGATGAAGAGGATGGAAGCACGACCGCAGCCATCATCTGGGATCAGAAAGAACGCTATTACACCATGCTCAAGCGAAAAGTCGAACACATTGTGATCCGAAGAACCAGAAAACCCCCTTCGAAATAGTCCTCTTTCGATTTTCAACTCCCCGAATTCCTACCTGCACCCCTCATCTTTTACTTCGTTTCAAGAACCTTTAGGAGTGGCGACCGCTTTCAGAAAAATACCGAAGCTGGGTCAGAATTGACAATTTTTGTCTTTTTGTTTTTTGGAAGCCTCCAATCTATAGGGCTCTCTTTTTGACCTTCCACAATATCTTGTCATTTCATGAATGGAACGGGTTTTGCTTCCTTATTTCTTTAGTAATCGAAACTAGTTAGGTAAAATACACAGACATCGCCCCCGGGAGTGGACGAATTCGGGGTGAGAACGGTTCCCTTTATCCCTAAAGAGGAAACCGTTGCAAGGACAAACTGAATTGTCCATGAACTATCCCTAATTGTTGAAAGCATCCAGCGTCGACATGTTGTTAAAGACGGAAGCGGTAATTGTAGCTGAAGGGATCTACGATAAAGCATGGCAAAGAACCTGAGCTCTTTCCTGCAGTGGCAACCGAACGTCTCTTTGATCCAGAAAATGGGATGGCCCATGGCGTTCAGGTACGTCTCCTTTCTAGGAAGCCTTTACTATTTCTTTCGTGCCAAAGAAAAACGAAAGATCATTGACGCCATTCAGGAGGCCTTTGCAGAGACTAGGCACTCGCAGGAAATCAGAACGATCACAAGAGACGTCTTCAGGGGTATCTTGCATCACTATTGTGAAAAGCTTTTCAATGCCTATGAATCCGTTCCGAACCTCAAAGCTTTTTTTGATCAAAGCATCGAGGCTCCTTCTCTGTACAAAATCGACGATGCGTTGAAGCAGGAGAAAGGCATCTTATTTGTTACAGGTCATTTCGGAGGAATTGAATACATCCCCATCTTTCTCTCCCTCCACGGGTATCCCATCTCGGTCATCATCAAATGTGCGACGGATCAATTGAAAGAGAAACTCCACGAGAGAGCCACGGAACTCGGGATCAGGGTGATTGATGCGGGTCAGGAGAATGTGCTGGGGGCCGTCATCCGGGACCTCAGAGAGAACAGGGTCGTTTTCATCGAATGTGACGAAATCGAGGAATGGAAGCCGTCCAAAACGGAAAAGATGTCCTTTCTCGGAAGAAGAATCGGTGTGGACAAAACGATCAATCTCCTCCAGCGCCGGTCCGGCGCCCAGGTCGTCTTTGGCCTCCTCCACAGAGTGTCTCTTGAGAAGTACTCTTTCATTATCCGGAACTCTCAGGATGTCATGGAAAAGGGGGCTGTTTCAGTATCTTCCATCGGCGCAGGCCTGCTGAAGGTGTTTGAACATTATGTTTGGCACTACCCTGACCGATGGTATCAGTGGAAAAAATTCTCGGAATTCGGCGTGTCTTCTGAAACATCTCTCCAACCGGCTCAATCCCCGAACCTGTCCGCGCTCCAGACCGCTCCATCGTCTCGAGCGATGTGAAGTTTTTTTCTTAGTTCTTTTTCATGGTCTCGTGGTCGAAGTTTTCTAACTGTCCAAAGTCATCGAAATTGTCACTTGCTTGGGCTGCCTGGCAGATATTTTGCACTCTTAAAGGAGTGGAGAGCAGGAGGCGGACCATGACCGACTTGACCCTCGGTCACTTTAAGTCGCTTTCGAAGCAGGAGCTCAGCCGAAGGCTCAAGCGGGAGGAGTTTGAAATGCACGGAAGCCACCCCGTGCCTTTGGACGCTGCTCCATTCCCCCCCTTTGAAGGACGGCTGCACCGCTTGATTTCCTCCGGCCTGCAAATCCCCTTGTCCTTGCAGAAAAGGTTTTTCCGCAACTTCGCCTGACCTCTCGCCGCTCACTGCATCGGTTTTCTCCTTAGCTTTCCATCCCACATCTCTAGAGACCTTTCCTTGCTATGCCCGCCTACCCATGCTATAGGGGATAGGGTGCAGAATCAGAAAAAAGTGAGCTGCTGTCGGCTGATGCCGACGGGTCGAGGGACATAGGGGACAAGAAAACCTTCGTCATTCTAAATTCCGTATTCGACGTTCGATATTCGATTCATGCCGGTTTGACAACATTGGAGATCATCTCTTCGAATTTCGGATTTGCCCTTCATCGGCTTCTCTTGAAAACGAAAGGGCGGCGATTAACTTTGAACATGATGTGATCGGCCAAGACTGGCGCATGGAGGTGACGGTGATGGATGAACAACCCAAGGATGCCCAAGCCGAGAGAGCGGCCATGGAGCAACTTCAGGCTCAACTGAAGTCCATCTTCAAGAACCTGCCTCACGAGGTCCCGCTCATTCTTTTCACCCAACCCGGAAAAAACGATCTCTTCAGCGCAGCTTGCCGCTTCCTGGTGAGAGGCGTCCGGGAAGCGACTCCTAAGGTGACGCTGCGTGAGTACGACCTCAAGCATCCGATGGCCAAAAAGATGGGCGTGAATCGGGCGCCAACACTGCTTCTTGATCCGGAGCGTTACAAAGTCCGCTGGCTCGGCGCTCCCATTGGGGAGGAGGCGAGAACCTTCGTGGAAGCGGTTCTGATGATGGGGAATCGGTCAAGCGGCCTGAGCCAGGAGTCTCTGAAGGTACTCAAGAACATGTCTTCGCCGAGAGAGGTCAAGATCTTTGTGAGCCCTTCCTGCCCCTACTGCCCCCAGCAGGCGGTGAACGCGCTGAAAGCGGCTGTTGAAAGACCGGACCTGATTTCACTCGAAATCATCGATATCCAGGCCAATCCTGATCTGGCCGAACAATACTCTGCTCAGAGCGTGCCGCAAACCTATGCGAACGACGTCCTGGTCGCCCAGGGCGCCCAAGCCGAAGAGTTGTTCCTGCTTTCCCTCGACAAGATGGAACAGCAGACGATTTTCATACCCGACAGCGACGCTCAGGAGGTCGAGGCCGACCTCGTGATCATCGGCGGGGGGCCGGCCGGCCTCACTGCCGGCATTTACGCTGCTCGCAGCGGGCTGATATCCGTCATCATCGAACGGGGAGCCCTGGGAGGTCAAGTCGCCACAACCCCCGTGGTGGAGAATTATCCGGGCCTCACGCAGGTCGGAGGCAAGACCCTGGTGGACCTCATGGCAACCCACGCGCTCCAATATGCAAACATTTTCCAGGGCGAAGAAGTGATGGACATCCGACCCGGAGACCCGATCACCGTCCTGACCAGCAGGAGGCGCTTTCTGGCCAAGGCCGTGCTGCTCGCCACGGGCGCAAGCTACAGGCACCTGGGCGCGCCGGGAGAATCAAGACTCTCAGGCCACGGGGTGAGCTACTGCAGCACCTGCGACGGCCCCCTGTTCAAGGGGAAAAAGGTGATCATCGCGGGCGGAGGAAACAGCGCGGTCACTGAAGCGCTGCACCTTCACAACATCGGTGTTCAGGTGACCATCGTTCACCGCAGGGATTCGCTGCGGGCCCAGGAGCATCTGACCAAGAATATCTCTGCCAACAAGATCCCTGTCGTCTTCGACACGGAGATCAAAGAGATTCGGGGCAAAGATCGGGTCGAGGACGTGCTTCTTTACAACGTGAAGACGAAAGAGACGAAGCCCATGAAGGTGGACGGGGTCTTCGTGGCCATCGGCTACACCCCCGCGGTGGATCTCGCGAAGAAACTGGGCATAGAGCTGACGCCGGAAGGCTATATCAAGCGGGATTCACGTCATCGGACCAACATTCCGGGCATCTACTCAGCGGGAGATGTGGAAGGCGGGTACAAGCAGATCGTCACGGCCACCGGCCAGGGTGCGGAAGCGGCGCTCGCCATCTTCGAGGATCTCGTCAACCCTTACTGGAAATCCAAACACGCAACCGCTTAGCAGAGGATCTCATCCTAGGCGGATTTTGAGTCTTTTCTTCGCCTTGTGAAAATGATTTTGTACTGATCCTCAAAGCCTTCGAAGCAGACCCGGCACTCTCCCCGCTCTTTCCTGTCCTCCGCTCCTGCGCAAGTGTCACATTCGCGTCCCTTT
>Ga0105100_10002345_pt1 | contig 11077 bp, 8 predicted proteins | sample PPLLak12cMay2015_2_FD_87033 | JGI IMG/M metagenome (GOLD analysis project Ga0105100, IMG submission 87033) | Freshwater sediment microbial communities from Prairie Pothole Lake near Jamestown, North Dakota, USA - PPLs Lake P8 Core (1) Depth... | ecosystem: Environmental > Aquatic > Freshwater >... | reverse complement strand
ATTTTGCCTTGGCGGTCGATAATGCAGCTCATCGGCATGATGGCAGTCTTGTCCCCATAGCTGTCAGTCGCCACTCGCCTGGCGGCCGAGGAGCAATCATGGATCATCGGGAACGTCAATGGGTTCCCTCGCAGAAAGGCCCTGAGGATTCGCGTGTCATCAGTGAAATTGAAGCCGAGGACCACCAGGCCGTTGTCCTTGTGCTTCTCGTACAATCCTTGAACGTGGGGCAACTCCTGGCGGCACTGGGGTGAGCCGCACTGCCAAAGGTAGAGCCACACGACCTTGCCGCGATAATCCGACAGTTTGACCTTGTTGCCGTCAGATGTGCACAATTCGAAATCCGGCGCGTCTTGCCCGCTCTTGACGAGCAGGTCCTGTGGCGTGGGCATGTTCCAGGGCCGGTACTGCGCCGGCGGCGACCAGACAAACGTGGCCCGAGGCACGCTGTCGTTAACGCGGATGTCCGACCATTCCTCGACGACGATCTTGTTGTCCGCGGCTCGCACGATCTGCTTGACTCTCCGTGGCAGATGATCGCGCCGGGAGATCCAGAGATGCCGGGTCCGCTGGGCATTCATGTAGCTGATCTCGATGACGTCGCACTTCTCGCCGTCGATCCTGTTTGTGCCTCTGCCGCGGATTCCGTCCATGTATGGATCGAAGACGTCGGTGTGGCCGTGGAAGGCGCTGGGGTCGAGAACGTATCCAAACCAGGCGATCCCAAGTCGGGCGACCTCGTCGGCAATGGAGTCACGGCCTGATACTACGGCCTCCTTCACGTAGACGTTTGAACCGGTCTTGTCGTGGCTTTCCTGGTCGTCGCACCACAGGTACGGTCGGTCCCCGGACCAGAATACCCGGACATCGTTGCCGTCGCCGACGAGGGTGTGGCTTTTGAGGCTTGCGCCGTTCATCAGGTCGATGTGGAACAAGCCGGGTTTGGCCAGCACGACCTTGTAGTTTGACGCCCGGCCGTCCGGGCCGCCGCAACTGCTCCAATAGGAGAGGCTTTCAGCGCCGCGTATCGCCTGGACCATCGCCTCGTACACGGCGCGTGCGGCGGGCTCGTCCTTCACGATCAGGGTGGGCCGCCATCGCTCCGGCGACGTACCGACGACAACCAGTGCCCAGCTCTCCAGCACGAGGGCCGCTGCGACCATGATCATCCATGTCCGGGTTCTCTTTGTCATCTGTTCGGTGAGGTCCTCTTGATGGGGTGGCTCTCAATCCCGTTCGCGCGAGAATTGTCGCCGTGTGAGCAGCACGATTCCGACGGCGCCGTAGGCCACCGTCAACATCAGGCTGTGCACCACGCAGGCCACACTCTTCGGCACGCTGTATTTCCCGACCTCCAGGCTGAATTTGCCGTATTCTCCGTGGGCGAATTTGAACAGGAACTCGAACGGCGGCCAGAGATACCTGACGAAGCCCATGAACAGGCCCTTGTGAGCCTGTGGGCCCAGATAGCCCATCATCATGCTGACCACGAAGTAACCGGTGACGATCACCACCAGCAACAGCAGGCAGTTGTACATCCTGGCGACCACGACCGATACGGAGGTCGACAACGCCGCACACGTGTTGAATAGGAGCCATGACGCGACCAGCCACAGAGCAAGACCGTCCACGGCCCCTTTCCTGATGATCGCGTGCAGGACGACGGCGATGCCCCCGGCCAGGGCCAGGTGGATGGCGCCCTGCAACGATAGTCCGAGCAGACGGTAAATATAGAGCTCGCCGGACCAGAACGGTCGGGTGACCACGACACAGATTCGGCCGGAGGCGATGTCGTCCCCGAAAATGCCGGCGCTGAGGGCCAGGGGAAGAAGAAAACCGCCCCAGATGAACACGAACCTGCCGTACTCGGGTGTCTCCGGAAGGAACAGCCACCAGAAGACGCCGTAGATCGCCAGCCACGCGACGTGCACGATCCAGATGTAGCCTCGTCGGCAAAACGTCTCCTTGATCAGCTCGTAAGCTCTCATCGGCTACGTCCTCTCATTGCACAGTCGCAGGAACACTTCCTCGATATTCTCACTTTGCATCAGCACGCCGGTGATTCGCGCCCCGCCCCTGGCCAGATCGCAGACGATGTCGGGGACCTCCTGGGGATCGCTCAGGCCGATCATCAGCTCAGTGTCGGATGCGCTGAGCACTTTGGAGGCGGGCAGAAGCTTTTGGGCGATCTCGTTGCCGCCGGAGACGAGTTCCACGCACAGCTTCCCGGCCTGGCTCGCCATGATCTTGTCGCCGAAGCTGATGACTTGCCCACGATGCATGAAGAGGTAGTCGCCTGTCAGCTTTTCCAGCTCGCCGAGGCGATGCGAGCTGATGATGATCGTCGTGCCCGAATCGCGCAGTTGCTTGAGCAGGTCGCGCAACGGAACGATGCCGATGGGATCGAGCCCGTTGCTGGGCTCGTCGAGCAGGAGCACCTGCGGCTGGTTCATTTTCGCAATGGCCAGCGCGAGTCGCTGCTTCATTCCCTGGGAGAAATCCGAGCAGGGTCGGTGAGCGAACTCCTGCATCCGCAACTGCTCGATGGATTCATCCACCTGCGAGGAGATGGCCCCGCGGGACAATCCCAGCAGGGCCGCATGGTAGCGCAAGGTGGCCTTGGCCGAATAGCCCCCGATGAAGATGGAATGCTCCGGCATATATCCGAGGCCGCGACGCGCCTGCACCGACCGGGCACGATGCCCGCAGACAGTGACGTGGCCCTCGGTGGGCAGAATGAGACCCGCAATCAGGTTCAGCAGCGTGGATTTGCCGGCCCCGTTCGGCCCGATCAGGCCGATGATCTGGCCCTTGTGCACGGACAGCGACACGTCCCTCAACGCGCAGACCGCCTTCTTGCTGCCGGGCAGCAGCTTCTGATAGGTCTTGGTCAGCCGTGTGCACTCAACGACCGCCGGCCGGTCCTCTGTGCAGGCGGTCGGGTTGCCTCTTTGTGCGAGCACTGCCTGTCTCCTTCAACAGTCTTCTTACTCACCGCGTCTTCGGCTCGGGGAATCGCCAGACGATGTCACGATCGCCCCGTCGTTTGAGCGGCTCAGTGATGCCCCCGTTATCCTGCTGGTCCTCGTCCACACTGTACACGATGAAGCTCTCACCCTCCGCACGGTAACGTAGCGGCTGCTGCGTGTAGGGGTCCATCACGTTCTCCAGGCCAAGCGCATCGAGGGACGGCGGGAACGTCCCATGGGCTTGTCGGTATTGGAGCAGCGCCAGGCCGGTGCGCGTCAGGCGCATGCTGGTCGCGACGCGGTAGTACATCCACTGGGTGCCCCACATGATCGGGGCCAGCCGGTTGGTGATGTAATACCACTGTAAGGACTTTTCGACCTCGTGGTACTCCGGCGAATCCCTGCGGACAAAGGGGCCTTCGAGCAGGCGTGTGCTGAGGCTCATGACCTTCAGGTAAGCCGCGTGGTCGGCCACGAACCTCGGTTTGAACGTGCTGAGGCGAAAGATCAGCCGTAAGTCCGCCCCGGGCGCCATGTCCTGGCCGGTCCAGCGGTCCTTTCGCAGAAACGCATAGAGTTCGTCCTCCGGCAGATTGAATACCTTTTCGCCGACGAGCAGTCGCTCGGTATCGGCCGCACGAACGAGCGGCTTGACGTCATCGAAGCCCGCCAGCAAGCCATCGATCATTCTGTAGGTCTTGGCGTCGGGCGGTGACGTCTCACACAGCGTTCGAATTGTCCAGCACGAGTAGTTGATTCTGCCTGTGCGAGAAAACTGGTTGTCGAGACCCGGCTCGTCGCGTCCCGCATCCGCAAATCGCAAAAGGGTCGGGACCATGCCCCAGGCTGTCTGCGATTGGCCGGCCTCGGCCTCGAAGTATATCTTCGTGCCCATCACGCGTATGAGGTCTCGCAGGTCCTTCATGGCGGGCACGTCCAGGGACGTGTCACGCTCATAGTCGTGCGCGAACTGACAGGCGGGACGCTGCGTTCCCTGCTCGATGATCGCCAGCGCCTCGGCGACGATGTCCCGGGCCATCAACTCCTTCAGCTCCGCCACATCCTGTTTCTGCTTGGCGAGTTTGTCCGGATCGTCGGTCTTCTTGAACGGGGCGCCCGAGAGGTCCCCGAGATATTTGAGCAGGTCTTTCTCGGGGGCCGGTTGCGTCTTGAGCATGGTTGCGGCACGCAGGTACAGCACCGCCGCGTTCTGTTCATCGGGGACCTTCGCCGGGATCACGTCGGCTGCCTTCATGGGCCGGCCGGCCTTCTCCAGATCGGCGTACACCTCGCGGAGCCTGGCGTTCGAGCGAGCCAGCGCCACGCCGTACCACGTGCCCAGCCCGACAACGACGACCCCCATGCCCGTCAACACGTATTTCGATCTCTTGCGCATACGTCTCTCTCCTGACGATCTCGGCCTGAGCACAGACTCCTGCTTCAAGACCGCTTACATCCTTAGAGACGGTGGAGAAGCAGAAGCGTTAAACAGCTCTTGTAGGTTTTTTGCACAAATTTCCGACGGGTCCGGCCTGCAACTATTGCCAGGCGCGGAGCCGCTCGGCGCGGCGCTGGAAACGCTGCGCCATGGAGTGGGCCCTCGCTTTGAGCAGGAAGCTGCGGCCCTCGGGGGTTCGGGTATAGACCAGGTGCGTAGGCCCGACGTACCGCGCCCACATCTTCCGGAAATACTCCGCGGACTCCTTCTTCTTCCCGAGCAGCGCAGGGACCTCATGATAGTCCTTTCGCATGAGCCATCCCAGCGGCGTCTTGCGGACGAGCACGTATCGCGGGTTCTCGATGGGTCCGAGGACTTCCTGCATGGCATCGAGGAAGACCGATCGCTCGCGTGTCGTTGCGCCCTTGAGCGAGCAGCTCACGAAGCCGTATTCCTGACGCTGAGCGACCACTTTCAATTGCCAGCGGTTCGTCTCGATGATTTCCGCCTGGGCCAGCGACCGGACGACGGCCTTGCCGACCTGTCGCATGCTGGACGCGACGGAGCCGTGCCAAAGGAACAGCCACAGGGCCTTGAGACACTTCGGCAGCGCCGCCAAAGCCGCAATCGCGGCAAAGATGGCCACCAGCAGCAGGAAAGCTCTCGTACTCATGTTCCGTTGGTTGTCCTCGGTGAACCGCATTAGAAAGGCGAAGGTGGTCGTGCCCCAGGTCAACGCCTGCCAGAGGACCGCCAGAATCGTGTTGCGAAAAACGAAGCTCTGCGGCAACGCCAGCGGCGACGCGGCGACCTGGTCCGTCATCCGGCGAGTCTCGTCGGACCCGAGGGCCTGCTCCCAATCCGTGATCAGGCGAGCCCGATCGCGGGCCCTTTGCATCATCGTCGCGTTGATGTGGTCCATCCGCTTCTTGCCGTAGGGCGGTCCACCCAAGCCCAGACGTTCCAGGCCACTCTCGATCTGGCCGCCAGCAAAGGACACGCCGGCAAAGGACTTGAACCGCCTCGACAATGTCTCCATGTCTTCATTGAAGTCCTTCGCCTCCTCCTCCTGGCAGACGAGGTGCCAGATGTTGGCCGTCTTCGACGGGTTGCCCTCCTGCGTGCGAATGGCCCGGCCGCGCATCTGGTTCGACAGCATGTACGACCCGACGAAGCTGGCGAGAATCAGTGAGTTCACCGAGGGCGCGTCCCAGCCCTCGCCCAGCAGGGACGTGGTCCCGACGAGGACGGTGATGCCGCCCCGATTGAACAGGCTCGTGACAAGGCTGACCATCTTGTGCTTGTCCGCGCCGGGGATGCTGACCTCGCAGAACTGCGGGTCGTGGGGCAGGGGCTTGAATCCGAGATCAGCGGGATTCAAACCGACCTGAGAAGCGCAAGCTCGCAGGGCCTCGCAGGACTCGCTGGGGATGACCGTCAACGTCCCGCTGAGAATCCCGAGGCGTACCGCGCCCGCCTGGCTGCGGCGGATGTGCTCGAAGATGGGAACGACACCCAGACGCTTGATCGGCTTGAGGTCGGCCTCATCGGTCGGGAAATCCGCCCGGCGAATGAAGTCCGTGAGGACCACCATCCGCAGGTCGGCTCCCAGCGTTTCGCTCTCCAGCTTCACGATCTCTTCGATGCTCTTGAGCTTGGAGGCGCTGCGGATCAGGAGCCTGGCGATTCTCGGCGTGCTTCGCAGGTTGACGTCACGGCGTTCCACCGCCCCGATGCGCTTGGCGTCGCGCCCGATGCGATGGAATAGGTCCCTATGGGCATCGAACGCCTTGGCCTGAGCGTAGAGGCAGCCGGTCAGCAGGATTTCCAACTGCTCGTAATCCAGCTTGGGGCATTTTCTGGGCGACAGGCCGATGACACGGAGGAGCTTTCGCGGCGGATGCCCCCGAACACGGCCGATGAATGATGCCACACTCGAATAGAACGCTGGCTCATCGAGGATCTGCTCGGCATGGGGCCCCGGGTCGCTCACACACGGGAGATTCTCCAGGACGCTGATGAGCTCTTGATCGGCGCACAGATGCTGAACGAACTCATCGACATCCTTGCGAAACGCGCGGATCTCCTGTTGCTCGGCGCGCAGCGGCGCGGACATGTAAACGTAATCCTGGTGCGGGCAGAGATTTTTCTGCTGGACCAGTTCGGGCACGGAGATCTCAGCGTCGATCGGTCCGCAGAGCTCGGCGTATCGATCCCATTCGAACGGCGAGACGTCGAGCGGCGCCGTGGCGGTCAGCGCGACGACCGTGGGCTTGTCGAGATGCTTCTTCAGATCCGCCAGGCATTTCCACCATTCGTTGCGCAGATGATGGGCCTCGTCGAGCACGAGCGTGCAGACACCCAATTGCTTGAGTCGCTTCAGCAGAGCGTCCTTCCCGACGACGCGCTCATCCTTGCCGGATTTACCTTGTGAATCGTCGCTGTAGACGCTGTGCAACCCCTGGTAGGTCGAAGCGGTGATGATGCGGGGATTGCGGATGTCCTTCGATATCCAGTCCGGCGTGCCGTTGTGATGCTCCATGAACAGGCCGACAAAACGGTCCACCCACTGGTTCTGAATCGCCACCGTGGGTGAGAGGATCAACGTCGGTCGGTTCAGCCGCCGCATCACCTCGAGACCCAGAACGGTCTTGCCCGAGCCGGGCGCGGCGATGACGTGCAGGTGGTTGTCGTCCAGATGCTGTTGCAGCTCCGTCAGCACGCGCTGCTGGTAGCTGCGCCAGGGCTTGCGAAACTGGACGTTCGCAGGAAACGTATCTGTCTTGTGCTCAGTGGCGGGTGAATCGCCAGTAGCCATAGATCACCACAACTTGCAGCAGTAAAATGGCGATAAAGACAATCCTGAAACTGCGTTTTCGGGTCTTATGCCGGAACAACAGTTGCCCAAGCAAGGCCCCCGGGCTGCCCCCGAACAGCGCCGCCAGATGCAGCGTCGCCTCGGGGATGCGCATGCCCCCGGCCACGGCCCGATGCTTATCATAGCCATACAGAGCCAGCGTGGCTACGTTGACGCCGACCAACCCCGCATACACGGGTGCCAGACCCAGCCACCACAGCATCGCCGCCAATCCGAGTGCCAGGCACAAGGCCAAACCGAGACTGTATTGTATGAGCCTATGCTCTTGTATCACAGTCCACCCGGACAGACGCCGTATTCCTGCAAACCCCATCTATATCGGCCCACTGTACAGCCGTCTTCGCAGATTCGCAACGAGCGCAATTGTCGCGCCCCTCCTGTAGAGACGCAACATTTTGCGTCTGGGCGAAGCCCATCAGGCGCATAGCTTGCCGCCCCTGCGGTCTCTATTGGCCTTGTGTCACGGACCGAGGCACTGGTCCAATTGACGGGCCGGCGTCTCCCTCTCGGCGGACGGAGACGCGAGATATGGCGTCTCTACAGGAAGGACAGACCGCCGGGCGCCGCAAGCACTATCGACTCGGCGGGTTCGCGTCGACGAAGAACGAGATCGGGAACTCCAGCGTGCCGTTCCAGATGGCCTTGATCGCCGGGTCCTTGTAGGCGAGATTGGGGTCCGGCACGAGGACAAGCGTGGCTGTGTGCCGGCCGGGCGTCTCCATGGGGAAATTCGACGGGTTTACCCGGAAGCTGCCGGAACCGCCGACCCGGGCGGTAAACTCCCCTGGCCACAGGCCATCCAGAGGAATCTCTCGACCGTCCGGTAATCGTAACGTCGCGCTGAACGCGGCGGCCGCAGGCAGGTTCTCATAGCAGATTTCCGCGGAACCCCGGACCCGTCGCCCGCCGGTGGGGGTCGAGTAGCCGGTTTCTATTCCCAGGTATCGCGAAGAGAACGCGGCTCGCATGGACTGGTCGAGCTGGGCCGACGAGACCAGATCGATCCTCTCTGCCTCGCCTTCTGCGATCACGGTAACTTGCGACGACGCAGTGAAATCACAAATATAGGCGCGAGCAGGCTGCCACGCCGGCTCCGGGATAAGCCAGGGCAAGCCATCATGCAGGTAGCGCAGAAGAGCCGTCCCTCGGCTTACACGTTCGACCCCCAGCGAGCAGTGAATGCTCAGTTCCACTGGATAGGTCCCCGGCTGCGTGTAGAAGCCCGGAACATTCAGACACTGGATTCCCTGATCCAGTCTGCCGGAGCCGTGGTACCGCATCGACGGCTGCCCGTTGACGCTGATGCTCTCGTCTTTCCACTGGAAACTACGGAAACCCAGTTTGAAGCGACGTTCGATGGCGATCGTAACCGGTCGACCCACGGCGTAGCTCTTGCGTGTCACGATGTTCGGTCGCAGCAGCAGGGCCAGCGCTCGGTTGCCTTGGTCGTCCGTGCCCGCGTGCGCTTGGAGCAATTCGACCAGGCTCTCGGCGCGACTTTCAGTGGGACGTTTCTCAAACCGGGCGATGGCCAAGCCCATCTGCCAACCTCGGATCGTGGGCCCCAACAGCACGGCCACCGCCAGAAGCCCCACCACGCCTGCCGTGGTGAAGATGATCCACCGTAATATCCGACGTACGCGCCCCACGATTGCCCTCCCAGACATTGATCTTCATGATCGACATTCTCTCGACGCCATCACTGTAGCACTCTCGGCATTATCGACAACAGGATACGGGGCCAATGCGATGACATCTTGAGCGGAATCGGTGGGGCTTGCCCCACCCTCATCATCGTCGCCGAGGTCGGTCTCAGATATCCGGTCGTTGGGGACTCGGTGTATTCGGTTCCGACACGGCCTCCACGGTGAAACTGATCGGGAACTCCAGCGTGCCGTTCCATAGCGTCTTGATCGCCGGGTCCTCGTAGGCGTAGTCCGGGTCCGGCGTCAGAACGACTGTAGCGTGATAGTCGCCAACAGCTCTCAACCCGAATTCCGTCGGAGTCACCTGAAATGCTCCGGATGTGCCCGCCCTCGCCCGACGCTGTTGGATGAACGTGTGGTGCTGGTGGATTTCGTCGCCGTTTGGCAGGCGAAGGGCGGCTTTGAACGCCACCGCTGCCGGGAGACTGCTATACTTGATTTCCAGACCGCCGGTGTATCTCCGTTCTTCCGGCGGCATACCGTATGAACCTGCCAGACTTGGGGTACTTGGGGTGAACGCCTTCTGCATCTGCGCATCCATCTCCGCATCGCTGACCAAGTCGACCTTCTCGGCCTCGTCTTCGGCAACCAGACGAATTTCGACAGGGACACTGAATTGACATGTGTAATTGGGATCAGCCGTTGAGGCACGCCAGGCCGTCATCTTCCGGCGCCGCTGCACCGAATCCGACGACCATGAGGCCTTCTTCACCATTCTGGTTATCGTGTGCTTGTGTCGAACCTCAGCCCGATAGAGGCCGGGCTTCTCCGGCTCAATGTGCAGAGAGTAGAAGCGAGGACTGATGTCGAAGACATTGCGACCGCCGCTGTCGCCGCGCTGGTACTTCCCGTCGACCCAGACTTCGGTGTCCCGTGTGACTGTCACATTGCCGAACCTGACGCGAAAAGGCCCTTCCAGTGAGAATGTCGGAGCGATACCAAGCGGGTATGCCGATCGGGTGACGACTCTGGGGAAGAGAAGCATCTTCAGGATGTGTTCTCCTAGTTCGGGGGTGGCGCGTCCTTCGCCGATCAGTCCGGCCAGTTCATCCGCGCCTTGCTGTGACGGGCTGGCCTCGAAAGGGTTGACGGCTTCTTCCACTCGCCTTAGCTGCATCTTCCGTTCAAGCGGCGGCCCCAGAAGCCCCACGCCGACCAACACGCACCCTATTGCCAGCAGAATTCGTCTGTGTGTCATCGAGCCTCTCCTTGCACCACAGAGTATTCGTTAGTCTCCGCCGGACAACCCTCTGTCATGTCACGGCCAGAGGGATTGTACCGCTGCTCTGATGGTTCTACAAGGGTTCATAGAACCGCTGGGGACGGTCGCCGAGGGTGTTGGTCAGGGCGCCGAGGCCCTCGATGGTGCATTCGATCCGGTCGGCGGCGTTGAGGAAGTTGCCGGTGGCGACGCCCACGCCGGAGGGTGTCCCCGTGCAGATGACGTCGCCGGGCTCGAGAGTCGTGATGTGACTGATGAACGACACGATGTCGGCGACAGGATAGATCATTTGGGAGGTATTAGCATTCTGGCGAACCTGGCCGTTGACCTTGAGCGTCATACTGAGAGTTTACACGTCGGCGATCTCGTCGGTGGTCACAAGGTACGGCCCGAGAGGACAGAAGCCGTCGGCCCACTTGCCGTTGAGCCAGTCGTAGAACTCGTCCCAGGGGCGCTTCTGACGGTTCTTGGAGAACGTGACACTGCGGGCGGAGACGTCGTTGGCAATGGTGTAACCCGCGATGCGGGCGGGCGCATCACTGGCATCGATGCACCTGGCCTTGGCGCCGATCACGACGGCAAGCTCGAGCTCGTAGTCGATCTGTTCGCTGTACACGGGCCACGGGATAACCTCGTCGGGGCCGATGACCGCAGTGGAGGGCATCAGGAACGGCCTGGGCACGGTCGTCTGCCGCGCGGAGTCCGACAGGCCCAAGTTGAACCCGCGCTTCAGGGCTGCCTCCTTGATGTGCTCGCTGTAGTTGCCGGCCAGCGCGAGGACCTTGCCCGGCCGGCGGATCGGCGCCAGGAGTCTCACCGATTCCAGCGGCCTGCATTGCCTGGCGGAGCGAGCGATCTGGCCCT
>Ga0105100_10002344_pt1 | contig 11081 bp, 12 predicted proteins | sample PPLLak12cMay2015_2_FD_87033 | JGI IMG/M metagenome (GOLD analysis project Ga0105100, IMG submission 87033) | Freshwater sediment microbial communities from Prairie Pothole Lake near Jamestown, North Dakota, USA - PPLs Lake P8 Core (1) Depth... | ecosystem: Environmental > Aquatic > Freshwater >... | reverse complement strand
GGATAGGCACCAGACGATCGGAACCATCAGCGTCGCCTACACCTTCCTCGGAGACGCCGGGTTCGGTGCCGTCGAGTGGCGCGGCGCTGACCGTCGCTGATCCGGGTTGGTGGACTAGCCTCATGGAGCAGGAATGAAACATCGTATTCTCCGGATTAACATTTCGCTGTTCGTAACGCTGTTCGGCCTCATAGCCGGTATCGACGTTCAAGCCTACGATCGTATTGAGTTAGCGGGTAACGTTTTGGGGTTTGCCTTGCCTATCGCCGCAGCTGGTCTAACCCTCGGCTTTAAGGATGGCTAGGGCACTTTGGAGTTTGGTGAGTCAGCGGCCCTCACAATGGGCGTGACTTATGCCCTTAAATGCACCATCGATAAGATGCGCCCCAATGGTGAGAACGAATTATTGGTAGGTGGTTAGCTCAAGGCGAGCGCTTGCTTTGGTAATAGTAACCTGCCGATTTGCTGCCCGCACAATAGGTTTACTGATGCTAATCAAAACCCGATGGGCGCCATTGCCGAGTACCACAGGACTTCTGCGCCTCAAGATGCTCCAATGAGGTTTTCCCGCACCTTGAACTCGAGTATGCTAGCCTTCCGGCCCTTTCAAATCCCGAATTTCCAGGCCACACAATGCTTGTGTTTCGTCCCTTCATCTTCTATGATGCATCAAAAATAGCGCCGCCGCATAAATCCCCATATCCAATCCCAACCTCGCGCTCAGCGGTTCAGTTCAACTCGACTTTTTGCGTCGGCTCCGCGCCGCAATAAATCTTATTCGTTAGGCGGCTAAGGCGAACTCAGTCTCGCCACGTGTAAGGAGTAGCTATGAGCATGCTGTCGAAGGGGGCCGATGCAAAGTCATCCTCTTCGCACTTGCAAGCGTGCTGACGCTCGTCAACGCATGCTCAACAGTTGCACCTGCCGCGGCTGGCCCGAGGCAGGAGAATTGGGCAAGTCCGGTTGCAGCTAGTCCTGGACTGCCAAATCTTCATCGCGTCAACTCATCCCTGTATCGCTCAGCGCAGCCGTCGCAAGAGGGCTTTGTGTTTCTGAGCACACAGACGAGCATTGCGAACGCGGATCGCCCGATCAAAACCGTTGTCTCGCTACGAGCCTTCAACGATGACGCTGTCCTTGTTCCGGCATCCTCAGCATTGCGGCTCGAGCAGATTCGGTTCAAGCCGTGGTGGCACCCTGAGAATGAGGATGTGGTCAAGTTCCTACGCATTGCAACCACCCCCGCTTTGCAACCAGTGCTCGTGCATTGTCGAGACGGCTCGGACCGTACCGGGACAATGGTGGGAATCTATCGGATCGCCTTCGAAGGCTGGACTAAGGCTCAGGCCACGGACGAGATGATCAACGGGGGCTTTGGCTTCCACCCGATTTGGCAAAACTTGCTTCGCTACATCGAAGAACTGGACGTCAACGCCATCAAAGAACAGGTCGCGAAACAAGGGGCATGGCAATAGCCGCCTAACGTTGACGTTTTTCCTGCTAAACTATCGCCGCAAGCACCCCCAATTAAGGACTTCGATACGCTATCGAACGTTTCTACTTATCCGGTCAGGTCAAAAAGATCCCCATGAGATCCTACATTGAATTTTTGTTTCTACACGAAACCACCTGCTAACGCTACCGACTCTTTCCTTGGCGCTCATTCTGTTCGACTACGTGGTAAGCGAAGGGACCCTCGGCAGGATCAGGGCTGAAATAGGGTATCTCACATTTGTTTATTGCCTCTTCTTTGTCTTTTGCAGTGATCCCTTCCCATTCGACCATGGGAGACAGAAGATAAACCTTATACTTTGGCATGCTCATCCTCCTAGAGCGGTGTTTCACTTTTGACTTTTTTCGGAGCGGTGACAAATCTCGGAAAATGCTCCTTCATCCCCTTGGAACTGCCATAACATAAATGACCTCTGGCATGAGTTTTTCGTTATTTCACCTATAATAGGAAAGTACCACTCGCCCGCTTTCCACTACTGTCAATTTGTTGGTGTTATCCTCAGCTAATAATATATTTGCTCCTTTACCCATCTGCTTCAAATAGACAAGTAGGGAGTTTACTATCTCTTCGTAGTTCTCTTTGATGTCTAACGATCGGGTCACTGAGGTTTTTACATCGTGAATCTGCGGAAACGCTGTACGGTTGAAGATCATAGTACTTTCGCTCATATGTACCCCATTGCTTTCTCTTGCTCAAGGCCTCAGTAATGTTTCCCGAATCTAAGGAGCACGAAGTTTATCCGCCCCTAGTATTGTTGTATTTTATCTGCTTTTTTTTGCAGTGTCTGTAGGGAGATTGCTCATTTTTGCAGGAAGAACTCCCGGGAGGCAAGAGAATGTCCTAGGCTGCAGCAAGAGATTCTGTTAGATGCCTTGAGAGGCAAGTAAGACTGAATTGTCCGGAGATTAAAAAGAGAATAGACCATTTTTGGACAGATGGCTAGACCCTTTATTTGCTTGATCTGACAAGCGATTAGCGTTTGTAATCGCCCGCAATGCTGCAATCAGCTACAGCACAAGAAAGGGGAAGGTTTTTCTGAGAAGACCCACGAGACCATGAATTTGGTTGTCGCTGAGCGATCATCGTTTTCATGCACGATAGGCTTGGATCAGTAGTGGCGGGTTCTTGTGATGCGGTTTTTCCATTGACAGACAAGACCAAAGCGTCTTTGATTTTGAGCCGGGTGTCTTTGCACAGCTCTGTATGACAAATCTGACATTACTGAGCACGGGTACAAACAAAAATTGGCACCAGGATCGAGTGTTCTTGAATGATTCAACAGAGGTGCGGCGTGATCCCCACAACAGATCCGTACTGCAACAGGACAGGGCCCTAGATGTAGTGGTTGAGCGCGACCGCCCGTGATCTGGCACAAATGTTGCTGCGAGGTGAGTTATGGAATTTTACGTGTGCATTAGGGGCCATAACGGAAAGGAGGATAAAAGGGGAACCTATGTTCACCAGGAAGAGCCGTGATAGGATCTCTATTCCAACAAAACACGGGGAGTACGAGAGTGTGGAAGTCACTTTCGATGGGATCGAATGTTCTCACCAATTTCGCATATGGAACGGCGAGCCATGCTCCATGTTCGTTTTGGTCAAGCACTCCTCGGAGATCATGAATCGCTTCAAAGTGGGCGAAGTCTTAAAAATGAAGTACTACACCAATGACTCTGGAGACCGCGTCAAGATGATGGATACAAAAATCCAGCAGATCATCAAGGAAGAGCAGGGCCGATTCAGAGGTCACTATGTCGTGGGGCTGGCTCTAGCCGAGTCTGCACAGGCGGCCTAGCAGGCTGATGAAAAACGCCCATCTGCGGCGTACTTTTGTGCACGCTCACTTCTTGGAATTTCGGGCGCCTTGCATCTGGACGTTTTTGATCCGCCTGCATAACAAGTGTTCTTTAGCGACCAGCTAGACAAAGCGGGCAGGACTCAGAAGGCGACGTTTCCGGGCGTCCGTGGAAAGGGGATCACATCGCGGATATTGGTCATACCCGTCACAAACTGGACAAGCCTCTCAAACCCGAGTCCGAACCCGGAATGAGGCGCTGACCCGAACCTTCTGAGTTCAAGATACCACCAGTAACCGGTGGGATCAATGTTTGTCTCTTTCATTCTCTCCAAAAGCGTTTGATAGTCGTCTTCGCGCTGGCTTCCGCCGATAATCTCTCCAATCTTCGGCACAAGAACATCCATCGCCCCTACCGTTCTTCCGTCCTTGTTCACCTTCATGTAAAAGGGTTTGATCGTTCTGGGATAGTCCGTGAGAACAATAGGTCCTTCCACGACTTTCTCGCAAAGATATCGTTCATGCTCGGCCTGAATGTCGCTCCCCCAGTTCACCGGGAACTCGAAGGCAGCTTTGGCTTGTGTGAGTATATCGACGGCCTCTGTGTAGGTCATCCGCTTGAAGTCCTGCGACGCCAGCTTCTCCAGGGTCTGGATGACCGTTGGATCGATAAACCGTCTGAAGAATTCCATGTCTTCCTGGCAGTGATTCAGAACATAGGCAAAGAGATACTTGAGGAAGTCGGTAGCCAGCTCCACATTCCCTTCAAGGTCACAGAATGCCATCTCCGGCTCGACCATCCAAAACTCGGCCAGGTGCCTGGTGGTGTTTGAGTTTTCCGCCCTGAAGGTAGGACCGAACGTGTACACATCACCAAGAGCCAGAGCATAGACTTCGGCTTCGAGCTGGCCGCTCACGGTGAGGTTTGCAGGAGTTCCGAAGAAATCCTGCGCAAAATCCGTGCGGCCCTCCTTCTGGGGAATCTGATCGAGGTTGAAGGCGGTCACCCTGAACATCTCGCCGGCGCCTTCACAGTCGCTGCCAGTGATGATGGGCGTGTGCACATAGACAAAGCCTCTTTCCTGGAAAAAGGTGTGAATGGCGAAGCTCAAGGCATTCCTGACTCTAGCCACCGCACTGAAGGTGTTGGTTCTTGGTCTGAGGTGAGCAATGGTTCTGAGAAACTCGAAGGAGTGCCGTTTTTTCTGCAGAGGATACTGCTCCGGATCCGCCCATCCAAGAACTTCAACCTCTTCCGCCTTGAGCTCCACCCTCTGTCCTTTGGCGGGCGAGGACACGAGAGTGCCCCTCACCCGCACGGAGCAGCCCGTTTGGAGTCTGGCCACATCGTCCCTGTAGTTGGGCAGAATCTCACCGGCAAGCACCTGAAGGCTGCTCATGCATGAGCCGTCATTCAGCTCGATGAAGGAAAATCCTCCCTTCGATTCCCGCTTCGTGCGGACCCACCCCATAACGGTGAAAGCCGAGCCGATCTCCTCAGAGGCAAGGACCCTGGCGACGCGTGTTCTCTTCAACTCATCCCTCTCTCTTCTGAAAGTCGGCCATAAAAGAGACGAGGTCTCTCACGGCGTCGATACCCGTTGCGTTATAAATGGAGGCCCGGCATCCGCCCACGGAACGGTGCCCCTTAAGCCCGGCTAGGCCCGCTTTAGTGGCCTCTGCCACGAACTTGCTCTCGAGTTCCTCTGTAGGAAGCCGGAAGGGGATGTTCATAATGGAGCGGCTCTCCTTTTCCGCTGTCCCCCGGTAGAAGCCCGATTGATCCATAAAGTCATAGAGGAGCTTCGCCTTTTCGCGGTTGATTTTCTCGATGGCCTCCAACCCGCCGACCTTTTCCTCAAGCCACTTGAGAACCAGGTTAATCACATAAATCACGAAGCAGGCGGGTGTGTTGTGCAAAGAGTTGTTTTCCGTGAAGGTAGTATATTTGAGCATGGTCGGGAGATTGGCCGGAATTTTATCGAGCATGTCTTTCCGGATAATCACCACGGCAGACCCCGAAGGCCCCACGTTCTTCTGAGCGCCGGCGTAAATGAGTCCAAAAGGACGAGCGTCAAAGGGGCGACTCATGAAATCAGAAGACATATCGCTCACGAGCGGAACATTGACTTTCGGGAACTGGGCCCACTGGGTGCCCCGGATGGTTTCGTTTGATGTGATGTGGAGGTAGGAGGCGTCCTTGTCCACCTGAAACTCTTTGGGCATGTAGGAGAAATTCTTGTCCTGAGAAGACGCGATGACGCGAACATCTTTCCCCATCAACTTGGCCTCTTTGATGGCATTGTTGGCCCAGTTTCCAGAATGAATGTAATCTGCGGGCTTTCCGTCGACGGCGAGATTCATGGGGACCATCGTGAACTGGAGGCTCGCGCCACCCTGGATGAAGAGCACATGAAAATCATCGCCCAGTTTAAGAAGCCTCTTGGTCCTTAAAATAGCATCGTTCAAGACAGCCTCGAACGGTTTGGACCGGTGGCTGACTTCGAGGACGGACATCCCTGTGCCTTTGAAATCCAGGAATTCGTCTCTGATCTCTTCGAGCACGGACAACGGCAATGCAGCAGGACCCGGATTAAAATTATGAATCCTCTTTCCCATGAACGCCTCTCCTTTCACCAATAGTTTTTGAAAGTGAATCAGCCTTGAACCAACTTCTGGATCATATTTTTCACCACCTTGAGCCCCTGAGGGTTTTTCTCAAAAGGCGCACGGCCTTCGAGGTCTGCTTCGATGATGCCGTTGTCAAAGGGGATGAACCCAAGGAATTCAAAGTCAGGCATTTGAGATAAAAGGAACTCTCGATCTTTGTCTGAACGGACTTTGTTGCCCACCAGGGCCAGGGTCTTGACGCCGATATCTTTGGCCAATTGCTTGATGTGATAGGCGGTTTCTACGCTACGCCGGCCGGGTTCCACCACGACGATCAGTTTGTCCACCGCCATGGCCGTTCCCCTTCCCAGGTGTTCGAGTCCGGCCTCCATGTCCAGTATGATCACTTCGTCTCGGGCAAGGACAATGTAGCGCACCAGATTTTTCAAAAGAGTGCTCTCAGGGCAAATACACCCTGCGCCCCCTTTTTTCACTCCGCCGAGGACCATGAGCTTAATGCCGTCCACCTTGATGGAAAGCTTGTCCGGCAGATCATCCACCTTGGGGTTGAGCTTGAAAAAGGAACCCATGGTTCCGAGTTTGGTCTCCGTTCTTTCCTCGATCAGTTCCTTCATGTCGGAGATGGGCACGATCGGCGTGTCCTGCTTCACTCCAAGAGCCTGAGCAAGGTTGGCATCGGGATCCGCGTCAATGGCCAGAACCTTCTTGCCCTGGTCTGCAAAAGCCCGTATCAAGAAAGAAGCAAAGGTAGTCTTTCCCACCCCGCCTTTGCCGCTAATGGCGATCTTCATCCTCTCCACCCTTTATCATTAGGAAATTGAACGCGAAGGCGTTATACTCTGAACCCAATTCTTAGAACAGATTTTTATTAAATCTTCAAGAAGAAAAATGAAAATAGAAATTGCCATTGAGGGAGCATGGGAAGCGATCCTGGCGCTGCACCGGGAACTTCCCTATGGATCGGAAAAACCGGAGCACAGCATCAGGGATGACCCGCAACGGGCGAGACTGATCCTCGTCGAAGAAGACGACAAGGTCAACCAGGTTCTGATCCGTATTTCCGAGATCGCGGAAAACCAGCTCCGGATCGCAGACGCGCTGGAGTTTCGCGTGCGTAACCTGGCCTATTCGGAGCCAAGCCCATGGTGCGAATCCCTCAGGGAACCTTTCCAGCCTGTTGCCTCCCTGACCATACGGCCATGGAGTCCTTCCGCCTCCCGGCCCGAAGACCGACACACGATTCTTCTCGACTCCAATCTCGCCTTTGGAACCGGTACGCATCCTACGACGCAGCTTTGCCTGAAAGCGATCCACGAGCTGGCCTTCGGTCCGTGGGGATTGACCGGGAGAAGCGTTCTTGACTTCGGCTGCGGGACAGCGCTCCTGGCCATCGCCGCTGTGCTGCTGGGCGCAAGTCGCAGCCAGGGGGTTGAGATCGACCCTGAGGCTGCGGAGACGGCGAAAAGGAATGTGGCGCTCAACGGCGTCTCTGAAAGGATCGTGATCTCCCATGGGTCCTGGGAGGCTGTGGAAGGCAAGGCGGATCTGGTTCTGGCAAATCTGGTCCCCTCGGTGTTGCTCAGGACAGGCTCCGAGATTCCAGCGCACCTGAACGAGCACGGTCGCGCCATTGTTTCAGGATTCGGTCAGAATCAGTCCGAAGAGATGGAGGGTTTCTTTGCCGGTCTCGGACTGAGAATGAGAGAGCGCCTCGAATCCAAGGGATGGGGAGCCCTGGTCATGGAAAGGAGCGGAAGTCCGAAACGCCGTTTGCCTTGAGCAATTCCTCCGTTGAAAAGGCTGAGAGTTGTTTCATCGACCACCAACGCGCATCACCCACTTCGGACATTCGTAGCGATCGATGTCGCCCTGGCTGGCAGGATAACGGCCACAATTGAAATAGCGCCAGTAAAAGGAGTCATATCCCATGCACTCTTTGTGAGCGTTTTCCTGAAGGGGACAGCGGATTTTGTTGCAGCATTTCCCGCAATCGGCGCAGGATTCCCCGTTTTCCCACGCCGGGTTGATCTGAACCAGGGACAGATCAGGCTTGGTCATGGGAGGAGCGGTGAGATGAACAGAGGGAGTGAACTCTCCCTTGAGATAACTGAAAGCCATGCGGTAGGCATAGGCGATCAGGCGCGGACCCATGTGCGCGTATTTCCAGAACCGCAGGGTTCCGAAAAAGTAATAGCTGAAAAGGGGAGCCAGAAGGTAAAGCCCGACCCCGCTGATGACCCCAAAGGTGAGGAAGACGATGAAGCAGAGGCGCGCCCCGCCCCATCTCATTTTCTTGATCTGACAGAGGAGAGCGGAAGAGATCGGCCCATTTAATTTCAACGTCTGTTCTGCATGATACTCCGCGGTTTTCATCTCGCCTCCAAAGGAATTTTTCTAAAAGGTGTTCTAATGAAAAAAACCGATGGAGACAAGTAAATTCTTCCGTCTCACGTAAACACCTATGAGCGTGGGGCAGGGCAACGATCCTAGCGCACATGCGCCTTCGGTTGCACCGAAAGCACCGGGCACGGCGCCTTTCTCAGAACGCGATCCGTTGTTGAGCCGACAAAGAGAGTTTCCACAAGACTATGGCCTCTGACTCCCAACACGATGAGGTCGATGTCGTTGACGAGCGCGTACTTGATCAATTCCTCGTGAGGTTGGCCGGCCAGAAGGGCCGTCACCGGGTTGCACCAGGTGCGGGCTTCTTCAGGGACCATGGCCGAAAGTTTCTCCTGCACGGTTTTTCGCAGCCGTTGCTTGAAGGGTTCTCTGGATTCGGAGGCTTTGATCAAGTCATCGTAGAGCGGAGGCTCCACCACATGGGCGAGATGCAGATCGGCCTGAAATTCCTGAGCCAAGCTGAGCCCATATTCGGAAGCCAGGCTGGAATCCGGCGAGAAGTCACAACCCACCAGGATCTTCTTGAGCTGGATGGCCTGGTTGGCCGGGGTCGCGAAACCGCGTTCGGGGCTCCGCGCGACCCAAAGAGGGCAGGGCAGGGTCCGCATCAAACGCTCGGTCACGGAGCCAAGGATCAAACGTTTCAGACCGGAGCGGCCGTGGCTCGCCGCAATGGCGAGGTCTACCTGTTTGTCGGCAGCCAGGCGGGCAATCTCGTTGGCCGGATTCCCCACGGTGATCAGAGGTTCCCAGTCCAGGGACTCCTGGCCCATGAGCCGGGTCATTTCCTTGTGGGCATAGCTCGTCATTCTGCTCTGCTGCTCCTCCAGGGCAAAGACGGCTTCGCCGTAGATCGCAGCGGAGGAGAGATCAATGACGTGGGACACATAAAGTTTGGCTTTGAACTCCCTCGCCAGGGTAATGCCATAGGGAATGGCATGATTCGAGAAATCCGAAAAATCCGTGGCGCAAAGGATTCGTTTTATAAGGACTCTCATGATTCTCACCTCCTATTCATATACTTTTTCTTCTTCCCCCATCTCATCGGTCGCATCTAGCTCAATGTTGCGCGTGTCTTCCTTCTTGGTCAGGAGCTCTTTGTAGAATTCATGCTGGATCAGGAGATTCATGACCTCATTGGTTCCGGTCCATATCATCTGGAGCCTTGCATCGCGGAGGAACCGCTCCACGGGATAGACGCTGGTGTAGCCGATCCCTCCCATCACCTGCATGCAGTCATTGACCACGGACCAGAGCATTTCCGTGGATGTCCTCTTCGCCTCTGAGACCATTCTTCTGGAATCCATCCCTTCGTCCGCCTGGCGAGCGGTCACGTAAACCAGACTTCTTGCAGCGTCCAGGCGTGTCACACAGTCAGCAATCTTGAAACTGACCGCCTGAAAGTTGCGGATCAATTCGCCAAAGGCTTTTCTTCTGTTCGCGTACCGGGCGGCGATTTCAAGGCAGGAGCGGGCCATGCCCAGAGAGGCCGCCGCCGTGGTCAGCCTTTCAGGCACCATCATCCTGTTGAAGACCAGGGAGCCGCCGTGCTCAGGGCCGATCCGATGATCGCCCGGCACCCTCACGTCTCGAAAATAGATCCGCCCCGTGCCCCCGCCCCTGGATCCAAGGAGCCCGTAAACGTGTTTGACCTCGACACCGGAACCTCTGTCCACAAGAAAGGCGGAGATGGATTGACGGGGAGGGGCGTCCGGTGCGGTCTTGGCATAGACGAGGAAATAGTCGGCTCCTTCCGCCCCCACCACAAAACGTTTCTGGCCGTTCAGGATATAATGGTCGCCGTCTCTCCGGGCAATGGTGGTGGCGCCGAAGAAGTCGGAGCCGCCCCTGGGTTCGGTCAGGGCTTCGGCGCAGCAGAGTCTTCCTTGCAGGGTGGGCTTGAGATATCTTTCCCTCTGCTCCTCTGTTCCGAAGAGGTGGATCGCTTCTCCCACGATACTCACCAGCGAATAAAGGCACGAAAGGCTCGATCCGAGCACGCCGATCTCTTCCAGGGCCGCCACTTCCCCGGTCCACTTTACGGCGCGCCCTCCCCATTGAGTTCCGAACCTGAGGCCAAGGAGCCCATGGGAGGCTGCTTTTTCAAGAAATTCCCTGGGATAGCGAATTTGGTCGGCATCCATGCTGCGGATCAACGAACTCGGAACATCGTCTTTAGCAAACCGCCTCGCTTCGGCTTTCAGAGCCGCTTCCTCTTTGGAAAGCAGGAAATCGTGCATGTTCAGTCTCCTAGTTTGAAGCGTATCCTCAAAACCCCATCCTCGAAACTGCTGGAGAGAATGCGGAATCCGCCAATCTCCCTGGTGGACCTTACGTGCGGGCCGATGCAGGGACAGGCATCGTAATCTCCCACTTTGATGATGCGGATTCGGTCCCCCGTCCCCTCGGGAAGACGCCTCAGGCTGTACCGGGCTTCGGCTTCTTCTTTTTTAAGGAACTCCTCTCGCACAGGCAAATCAGAGTCGATGACCCGGTCCACTCTGGATTCGATGTCATTGATCTCTTCGTCCGTCAAGGGCCGATCAAAATGATAATCGCACTTTGACTTCTTTTTTTCAATGTGAGCCCTAAAGGACCGGTCGCACTTGAACATCCGGACCATGGTCTGGTTGAGAATGTGTTCGGTCGAGTGCATCCTCGGATTCGAGTATTCCTTCATGGCCGAATCCCCCGCTTTGGACCTGCCTGCCCGGTCCCGGAGTCGATCCGGCGGCGGAT
>Ga0105100_10002343_pt1 | contig 11082 bp, 8 predicted proteins | sample PPLLak12cMay2015_2_FD_87033 | JGI IMG/M metagenome (GOLD analysis project Ga0105100, IMG submission 87033) | Freshwater sediment microbial communities from Prairie Pothole Lake near Jamestown, North Dakota, USA - PPLs Lake P8 Core (1) Depth... | ecosystem: Environmental > Aquatic > Freshwater >... | reverse complement strand
TCTCCTCCCCAAAACCGGCTTGTCGGCGAAAGCGCGCGATCTTGCGATTCATCTCCCAGGCTTCGAAGCGATCCCCCAATTTGCCGTGCAGAGGGAATTCGAATAGCGATTTGAGCGCAGCAGCGACTTTGCGCAGCATCCCTTGCGGGTTCGTCGCGCTTTGCTCACGACTGCCCCACAGGGGTGCTTCGCGAAAGTCGTGACTACAGTTCGGCAGGAAGGATAGAACCCATTGATTAGCATTCATTAATCTTCGATAGACATTCAATCCCGTGATCGGTATCATTTGGCACAATTCACGAGCAGAATACAGATCATGTGTCGGCCACTCCAGTGCCATCTCAGAGAGGATGAGGTTCGGGCACAGCGTATATCCCTGCAAACGCGTGATACGATTCAATGCCAGAGCAAATGCACGCGCGGTCCACAGGCGGCCAGGGACCGTAACAAGCAAATAATCAAAATCGGTGTTCTCGGAGACATTCATCACTGCCAGCGAACCCGTCAACGCGACCATGCGAATGTAAGGCATCGCGCCGAGGATGCGTCCATACCGAATGGCGCGAGGCAGCAGTTTTCTCGAGTGCGCCTCACGTCCTATTCGAATCGAGACGAGCGCTTCACGGCCAGGCAACGTGAAATACTCTCCTGTTCGTGTAAAAAGACTACCGTTCTCCAGGGCCCGCACCACGGCCTCCAGCGGAGCACGGAGGCCTGTAAGGTACCTGTGAATTTCGACCGCGGTCAATGGATAATCAAACACATCAGCATAAGCAACCGTATGCAGCGCAGCCCGTGACAAATTGTCAGGAGAATTATCCAGCATCGAAAATCCAATCGATTAGAATAGACGTAACTATTTTTAGAACTATACAACGCCCGAGAGGTTCTGTCAAACTTACTCATGCATCTGACGATAGTCAGTCCATTTCCACCTGCAATTACTGGTATCGGTCAGTATGGGTATCATGTTACCCGCGCTCTGGCAACATCCGGCGCGTTTTCGCGCGTCACCGTCCTGGCCGGATCGCCGGAACACAGGGAACGTCCAAACCATCTCGGCTTAACGGAAATCGAATATTGCTGGCAACCCGGTCAATTTAACGCGCGGCAGGCCATCTTATCCCGCGTGAAGCGCTTGAGTCCCGATCTGCTCTGGTTCAACCTGGGGGCAAGCATCTTTGGCAAATCGCCGTGGATCAACGTCTCCGGTTTGCTGACGCCCATGCACGCACAACGGATGGGATATCCGACCGTCGTCACATTACATGAGCTGGTCGAGCTGGCTGATTTGCGCGCACTGGACGCGCCCGGTGGACCCTTTGCCGCGTTAGGCGCACGCCTGCTCACGAATATTGCCACCCGTGCGGATGTGATCTGCCTGACGATGCGCCATTATGCAGAGTGGCTGGCGAAACGACAACTGGATTGCGCGCACATTCCCATCGGCGCGTATCATGAACCCAGGTTGTTGAAGGAAGCTGATTCACAGGAATTATTATTCTTCACCACGCTGGCGCCCTTCAAGGGATTGGAACTTCTGCTGGCGGCATTCCGGGCTCTGCGCGCAGAATATCCACGCCTGCGATTGACAGTGGCCGGCGCAAAACATACACGCTTCCCCAATTATGCGCGCGAATTGAAGACGCGCTTCAACGGGACAGATGGCGTCCATTGGCTGGGACAAATCCTGGAAGATGATGTGATGCATTTGTTTCAACGGGCACAGATCGTGGTTCTGCCGTACACAGCTTCCACAGGTTCATCGAGTGTGCTGTACCAGGCCGCTACCTGGGGGCGGCCAGTCGTCGCATCGGATTTGAGCGAAATACGCGCGCTGGCAAATGAAAACGATTTACGCGTCGATTTCTTCAAGAGCGGAAACCTGGAAAGTCTGTGCAACGCGGTCCGCGCTTTGCTGGATTCGCCTGTCAAAAGACAGGCACAGGCGGTGCACAATTACAGATCCATCCAGCGCACGCGTCCCGAAGAGACCAGCCATCGCTATATCGAAGCCTTCAACCGCGCACTGGAGAAACGCTGCAGCCCAAAGCGGATCGAAATCCAGATCCACGAGCAAAGCCTGGTATGATCCTGCGCCGCGTCCGCCTTGCCATACTGATCGCGTTCCTCTTTCACGGAATATTCATCCTCACCGCGCGCTACCGCCTGAGCTATGACGCATATACCCATATGCTCTTCGCGAACCATTATGCGGAGAATTGGTTCTCGCTATGGGAGCCGCGCTGGTATACAGGCTTTCCCGTTATCTCTTACCCCCCGCTCACGCATCAACTCATCGGCTTGTTCGTTCCGATCCTCGGTTTCGATGCAGCCTACGCGCTCGTGCTATGGGTTGTAACGAGTTTATATCCGTCCGGCATCTATGCCTTTTGCAGAATATTTACAGGCAGGTCCGCGGCGTCCTATGCAGCTCTCGCCTCGGCGATCCTTTTGCCGATTTACGTCACCGCGCATATCTTCGGCCAGTTGCCCTTTCTCTTCGGCACTTTGCTCTCTTTATTCAGCGCGGCTAGTCTCGACCGTTATCTGCGCGAGGGCGGCGCGCATAACCTCCTTCTGACCGTCGCGCTGGTCACAACGACGATGGCGTCGCATCATGCGATTTTACTCTTTCAACCATTTCTCCTTTTGGCAGTAGGAATTCATCGTTGGTTGAGCCATGGAAACCAATCTAACAAGCTCCGTGTCTCTGTGTCTTATCATCCCCGAAGGGGGCCGTGGTTAGTAATCCCCTCCCGACTCTTACTCTTTTGCTCTCTGGCTCTGATCTCCAGCCTCGTCGTCATCTGGCCCTTTTGGCAGTGGGGAATGGATCAGACCCTCCAGACTCCCATCGATCATCTTTCCCGCCACAACTTCCTCACGGATCCGTATGCGCCTGCGATTTTCTTCTGGCCGTTATATGGCCCGCTGGTGGCAGTCATCCCGTTTCTCTTCCTTCGGAAATGGCCCGTCCGCTGTACCGGTCTCCTTATTTCATTCCTTCTGCTGTTCCTGCTTGGTCTGGGCGGTACCACTCCGCTCCCGCGTCTCTTCTTCGGCCAGGCCTGGGAATGGCTGACCTATGACCGCTTCGCTTTTTGGGCGAGTCTCCTCTTGACCCCGTTCTTCGGGATTCTCTTCATTCAACTTAAATGGAGATCGAAGGACCGCCCTTCGACAGGCTCAGGACGTCGTGTCCTGACGGGGCCGGTTCCTGTTACGCTTCGAAGGAGGTTTGTCTCAGCCCTCACGTTTTCCGTTTTCGCACTGACCGCGCTGGGCGCCTGGTTCTCGCCCCTGCTCTTCCCCATCCAGCCCGGGCGGGTGGACATGCAGCCCATCGTTGATTTTCTAAACGAAGGCGACCGTTCGCAGTGGCGTTATCTCACCTTTGGGTTCGGCGACCAATTTGCCCGGCTGAATCTGCTCACGGAAGCCACCACCATAGACGGAAGCTATCACACCGCGCGCACCTTACCGGAACTGCGCCAGAGCGGGATTGGCCAAATTGACTCCTCCTACTGGAATACCCAGAGTCTCCCTGCCCTCGGTCCGATCCTTCAGAAAGCAGGAGGCTATGGAGTCCGCTGGGGATTCGTCAACATCCCGCAATACGTCCCCATCCTGCAGGCAAACGGCTGGATAAGGATATCAACCTTCAAGGGTGGCGTTCAAGTCTGGGAAAATCCAAATGTTCAGCTTCCCTCACCGTCGCAATCGCCACCCCTCAATCCATTGGCATCGTTCTCGTGGGGAGCGTTGCCGCTGCTTTCACTGGTGACAACCCTATCGCTTGCCTCGCTCAGATTGTATCCCGTCCCGGCCGAAAAAGTTCTACGCGGCATCCATGCCTTTTCCGTTGGTCTGATCCCGATCAGTCTTTGTTTCTGGTATTTCCGGACCCTCGGAGAATTCTCACATCCGCGAGTGTATTTCACGTATGACCATGCATTATTCTTTCTGAGCGACGCATTTGCATTGCTGGCGATAATTCTCTGGGGTGCCACCCGGATCACAAAGTCACCAATTACTAATTACAGATTTGGTTCTCTTCATGTCTTTATCATTTTGACCCTCGCCTTTTTATTTTTTTCATCCCTGAGTGTTCTCTGGTCAACGGACTGGCGCACTTCCCTCTATATTGCCTTACACTTCTGGTTGATCTTTTTTCTTATACTATCCCTCCGCGACTGGAGAGCCTCATGGAAGCCGGCTATGCTTGGCCTGTGCGCCGCGTTGATGGTCCAGATCATCGCAGGCTTCATCGGCTATGCGTCGCAATCCACGGCCTTCCTGGAGCCGCTGAAAACAGTCTGGCCTGGAGTACTCGATCCGTCCGTGCGCGGCGCAAGTGTGGTGGAACTACCTGATGGTGCGAGAATCCTTCGTGCGTATGGAACATTGCCTCATCCCAACATTCTCGGCGGCTTCGTACTCGCCGGTCTGCTCGCTCCCGCCAGTTTATTTCTTACAAACAGGAGGCCAAACTATCTTGTCTTGCTTTTACTGATTCCCGGCATATCGGTGCTCGCGCTCAGTTTCTCGCGTGCCGCCTGGCTGGCATTGATCGCTTTCAGCATCATTCTGGTCTGGAAGTCGAAGTATTTCGATCGCAAACGCCTTGCTATTCTTCTCATCGTCAGTGCCTTGAGTTTTGTCCTTACGCTTCTTCCATTTCGCGAACTGGTCGCGGCGCGCACAGTCAATACCACCTCCCACTCTGAGGAATTCTCTTTTATCGGTCGCGCCTGGCTGAATCAGGAAGCGCTGCAAATGACCCGCGAGCATCCACTCACGGGCGCCGGCATCGGATCGTTTATCCTCCAACTGGCAGAACGGGCAGGCGAGGGATACGTGATCGAACCCGCCCACAATGTTTTCCTGCTGGCGGGTGCGGAGCTGGGACTCCCGGGCCTGATCATCCTTATTGCCATAGCTCTTTCATTCGCGTATCATCTATTCAAAACGCAGAGCCAGCATGCAATCCTTGCAGGTGCAACCCTAACGGGGCTGGGCGTGATCAGTCTCTTCGATCATTACCTGTGGACTCTGGCACCGGGCCGATTGATGCTGGGCGTCATGCTGGGTCTATGGGCCGGAGGGTTGAGTCATGCCGACGCGTGAGGCCGGTTCCCGGTTGGTCGTCAACGGACGGTTCCTTTCCCGCCGCGTCACGGGCGTGGAACGCTACGGGCGTGAGATCCTTCGCTGGTTCGGCGGCAACTACCGGCTTGAAAGGACGCGGGCCAATGGTTGGCGCGGTCACGCCTGGGAACAGTTCATCCTCCCGCGCAAATTGAATCCAGAATCAATATTGTGGTCTCCGGCAAACACGGGTCCCCTGATGATTCGGGATCAGGTATTGACCATCCATGATCTAAGTCCGCTTGAGCATCCTGAATGGTTTCGCACCTCATTCGCGGCCTGGTATCGTTTATTTTTGCCAATCCTGGCGAGGCGCGTTCGGGGGGTTTTCACGCCTTCTGAAACGATGAAGCAAAAGATCATGAGGCGATTCGAAATCGGGAATGTGGTTGTGACTCCCAATGGCGTAGACCGCGCGGTTTTTCATCCGGACGCGAAGCAACGGAAGCATGATCTGCCGGAGTGCTATGTTCTGTTTGTTGGCTCTCTCGAACCGCGCAAGAATCTGGGCGCCTTGATACAAGCCTGGAACCAAATCAAAAACAATTTTAGAGATACGTGGCTCGTCATCGCGGGCACGAGCGGAACTGTGTTTCGATCCGCAAATTTGCCTGAGGCAGAACGCGTGCGGACTCTTGGTTATGTACCAGAGGAAGATTTGCCGGGACTTTATGCAAAGGCAACGATGCTGGTGCTGCCCTCCCAGGACGAAGGATTCGGATTGACTGCGCTGGAAGCGATGGCGTGCGGAACACCTGTTATTGTTTCCGATGGCGGCGCCTTGCCGGAAGTGGTCGGCGATGCAGGTCTAATTTTCAACTTAACAAATCCTGACGGATTATCAACTACAATGAAGAGATGTTTGTGTGACTACGATCTTCGTTTATCTTTGAAAGAGAAAGGTCTGGAACGCGCAACAACGTTTTCATGGCAAAAAACCGCGGAACTAGTCTTGAATACGCTGAATGAAATCTAAATCGAATATTGCCTTTGTCATTGATTCACTTCCCGCCCTGGGCGGTGGGGAGAAAGTGCTTTTCACCGCGCTGGAGTGTTTCCCGGACGCGGATGTGTTCACCCTTGTTTACAACAAGGGCGCGTTTGTCAATTCTCCGATCGCAGGCAAAAACGTCAAAACCTCGTACATCGACGCGCTCCCACTCGCGCACAAATATCATCGCATGTTTCTCCCACTCATGCCTTCGGCCATCGAGCGGTTCAACCTGCGTGACTACGACCGCATCGTTTGCTTCAGCTATGCGGTGGCGCATGGCGCGCGGAATTACAACGGGGCGCGCCACCTTTCCTACACCTACACCCCCATGCGCTACGCGTGGATGGACATCAACATCGACGGAACTCGTACCGGTAAAAATCCGGTCATCGACAAATTCATGCAGAACTTCCGCGAATGGGATCAAAGAGCCGCCTCACGCGTCCATCAGTTTGCCACCATCTCACGGGCAGTCTCCCGGCGCATACGAAACGCGTATGGACGCGAAGCGCCGGTGATCTATCCACCCGTCGAGGTCGAACGATTTCATCCCGGTCAGGAGCGCGGCGATTATTACGTGACGGTTTCGCGCCTGGTCGCTCACAAACGGATCGACCTGCTGGTGCAGGCCTTCTCACAGCTCAAGCTCCCGCTGATCGTGATCGGAGACGGTCCCGAACTGCCACGATTGAAGAAGATGGCGGGCCCAACGATACAGCTTCCCGGCTATGTATCGGATGAAAAGGTAGCCTCATTGCTCAGCCAGGCCTGCGGCTTCGTCTGCGCAGCGGAGGAGGATTTCGGCATTGCCATCGTCGAGGCGCAGGCCGCAGGATGCCCTGTGATTGCGTATGGCCAGGGCGGCGCGTTGGACACCGTGATCGACGGTGTGACGGGAATGCTTTTTGACGAACAATCTGTCCCTTGTTTGGTCGAGACAATCACCAAATTTCAGTCTCTGTCGGGGACATTGGATGCCAATGAAATGATCGAAAACGCCAGGCGATTCAATAAGGCACGGTTCATGGACGAATTCCTTGTCTTTGTGGGGTAACCAGAATCAAGCATATAATTTGATTGGAGGTGAATTACAAGCAAATAGATTCAAAAAGCCTGATCCTGCGTATCAATAATTAATTCATCGGAGGAGAGATTCTATGAAAAGCAAGATGCATCTGATACTCAGCAGCCTGATCCTGGCAAGCTTTGTCCTGTCTGCATGTGGAACGCCGGCCGCAGCGACTGAGACTGCTGCACCGGTCGCGACTGAAGAACCCACGGAGGCTCCTGTCCTGCCAACCGAGACCGCTACGCCGGAACCTGAAGGTCCGTTGGTAGTACTGATCGACAACGACGAGGGCCCCATCACGCCCGCCAACTTCAATACGTTTATCGGTTTCTGGATGATTGGCTGGGTCTATGATTCACTTTACATCCGTACACCTGAGCTTGAACCCATCCCTTCCCTGGCCACATCTGCCATGCCCAGTGAAGATGGTCTCACCTGGACCATCACACTTCGCGAAGGAGTCAACTGGCATGACGGAGAACCGTTCACCGTCGATGATGTGATCTTTAGTTATAACTTCCTGATCGCCGCAGGACGTGCGAACAATCTCGCGGCGATCGATACGATGGAGGCAGATGGGGACCACGGCCTTATCATCCATCTCAAAGAGCCTCAACCGTTCTTCCTGAATGAAGGATTAGCGCAATCGTACATCCTGCCGGAGCATATCTGGAAGGATCAGACTCCCGTCAGCGGGGAGCTCAGCCAGTTCCAGGGCATGATCGGTACGGGAGCCTATAAGCTTGTCGAGGTGGAACCAGGCCAGTATTACGTATTTGAAGCGAACCCGGACTACTACCGCGGCGCGCCGGTCGTGGATCAAATCCTGGCGAAGATCGTCAAGGACCGCACGCAGCAGTTCAACCAGCTCCGGTCGGGCGAAGCCGATGCGGTGATGTCATCCGTGCCGCCCGCGTTCGTTGCCGAGCTCGAGAGCGGTGATGATATCGCGATTGCCACAGGATAGGATTTCTTCAATTACATCTTATACACCAATGGCGCCCGTGCACCGTTCGATGATCCTGCCGTGCGGCAGGCGATTGCCAAATCAATCGATACAAAAACGCTTCTGGATGTCGTGTTGCTCGCACAGGGTGTTGAGCTGCCGCTGAATTGGTATCACCCCGATCTGGCATGGTCCATTAATACACCGCACGATTTTAACCCTGAAGCCGCGGCCACAGAATTGGAAGCCGCCGGGTTGGTGGATGCAGATGGCGACGGCGTTCGCGAACTCAACGGCACAAATACAGACTTTGGGATTTTATGTGATGTCAACAACCCCGTTGAAGTACGCGCGACGGAATTGATCGCGGGCTGGCTCGCAGATGTGGGGATTGGCGCCCACCAGAATTGTCTCGATATCGATTCATCGGTGGCGTTGATCTGGCCCAACTTCGTGGCCGTCCCCGAACCGGATTACGATATGGGCATCTGGGGCTGGTCGTCAACCACGCAGGTTCAGCGAGGGTTCGTCCGCTTCCTGACCAACTGTGACTTCGGCGGAATTGGCTGGGGCAACCTGACCGGCATCTGTGACCCGGAACTGGATAATCTGCTCGGCGAATTTGTTTCCAATACCGATCCTTCGAAGACAGAGGATCTTTCCACACAGATCCAGGAACGCATCCAGACAAACCTGCCTTTCATCCCGCTCATGTCACCTGGCGGCAACTTTGCCTACCGCCCTGCCTCCTATGATGGCTGGGTGTACATGAAAGGCACAGGCATCACCACCGTCTGGTCCTTCCTGCCCGAAGGTGCACAGAATATTCCATAGCGGCATTGTGCTTAACTTCGAGCCAAATCTTGATCTGCTCCGGCAGGCGCTGGGTAACAATGTACAGGACTGCCGGGCAGAATTAATAAAAACCGCGCTCGGATGGAGCTGCGTTTACCGGGTGATCCTGAGGTACAAACAGGGTCACCCGCAACGTGATTCCGTCATTGTGAAGGCGATCGATCCGAAGGCGGAAGCGGAGCGCGAATTCCACTTTTATCAGACCCTTCTTCCAAAACTTCCGATCCCAAAACCGGAGATCCATTGGCTCGGGACAGACGATGGCAGTGGATACGATGTTATTGTGATGGAAGACCTGTCATATACGCATCGTATTCCGCAGCACCCCTATCAGTGGACAGGCGCTGAACTCGCCTCCGTCCTGCGCGCCTATGCTCTTCTGCATACGGCAGCGCTCCCTGAGGACTCGCTGGCATACAATTGGCTGGCGCCTCGCCATGAAAGCGTGATAGATTTCGATCACATCCCTGAACAAGTTGATGTTGTGCAGCGCGCGGGCCGGTGGGGTTCAATTCCCCGATTGGAGAACCTGATCGCCTGCGCACGCGAGAGTTGTATAAAATATGCGGATGAGAAAATGATGCTCCTGCATGGCGACACGACTCCCACCAACGCGCCGCTTCCAAAGGATCTGCATGCACAGCCTGCTCGGCCCGCGACATTAATCGACTGGCAGGATGTGGGTATTGGCATGGCTGAATTTGACCTGGCCTACATTGACTTGCAGCCCTTCCACAGCGGACGCCTCATCCCACGCTCGGAGTTGTCCTCGCACTACTGGCAGTTCCGGGCCGAGATCGAAGGCGAGATCCCGTCACCTGAGGAACGCGCCGCGCGCCAGCTCCACGCGGATCTGGTGATGGCACTCTGGCTCACGCGATCTGCAAGCCGCGTCACCCTGCGGCCCTTTCCCGAAGGCACGCCGCAACGGGCGCACTGGGAATCTCAATACGACATCATTTACCGACGTTTGGTCGAGCTGAGTGATGAGGTCCAATGATGTTCAGGAATTTCACCCTGCGCGCGCTTGAGTTTGGCCTGACCTTCTTTCTCGCCATTTCGATCAATTTCTTTCTGCCCCGCGCTGTCCCCGGAAACCCGCTGCAGTTGATCGCGGGCAACGCTGCGCCGCAACTGGGAAAGGAACGCGTCGAGGCCCTGCGCGCTCAATATGGGCTCGACAAACCGTTATCGGAACAATATGTGATCTACCTCAAGCAGCTGGCGCGCGGCGACCTGGGCATGTCCTATCGATATAGCGGAGGCAAGACCGTCGTCGAGGTGCTGGGCGAGAACTTCCGCTGGACAATGCTCCTCGTTGGCGTGAGTCTCACATTAGCTCTATTCATCGGCTCCGCGCTGGGGATCTGGTCTGCCACGCAGCGCGGCAATTCGTCTGACCTGGGAATGTTGAGTTTCATTTATCTGCTGCGCTCCATCCCGCCGTTCTGGCTTGCCATGTTATTGATCCCCATCTTCGCCATCCAACTGGGATGGCTGCCTCCGGGCGATAGCTTTTCCATTCCGCGTTTGCACGGATGGGAAAACATCAAAGACGTGGCACGGCATGCGATCATGCCGGTCATTGTGTTGACCCTGGCGTATTTGCCGACCGCCTTTGCGGTGATGCGCGCTGCCATGTTCGGGATTATGGAGTCGGATTACATCCGCACGGCCCGCGCCAAGGGCCTACCGAACCATTGGGTGGTGCTCAAACATGGACTGAGCAATGCCCTGCTGCCTGTGCTCACCGCGTTCATGGTCGATCTCGGTCAATTACTGGGAGGCGTTACTGTGATCGAAGCGGTGTTCAATTATCGCGGCATCGGCAGCATGATGTTCGAGGCGGTCAAGTCACGCGACTATCCGCTCCTGCAAGGGGGCTTTCTGCTTTTTACGATAACGATCCTCCTGCTCAACATTTTGACCGAGCTGCTGTACCCATTCCTCGATCCGCGGTTGCGGAGGGCCACATGAACCCGAGGTCCCTGGCGGATCTGAACCGCCGTCTGGGTCCGACACGACGTCTGGCTCGCCGGGCAGCCTGGATGGGCTCCCTTGTTCTCG
>Ga0105100_10002341_pt1 | contig 11086 bp, 17 predicted proteins | sample PPLLak12cMay2015_2_FD_87033 | JGI IMG/M metagenome (GOLD analysis project Ga0105100, IMG submission 87033) | Freshwater sediment microbial communities from Prairie Pothole Lake near Jamestown, North Dakota, USA - PPLs Lake P8 Core (1) Depth... | ecosystem: Environmental > Aquatic > Freshwater >... | reverse complement strand
TGAATAATTGCGAATGGTCAGAATAACTCCGGAAACGGCTTGATCTGATTCGAGGCTTCCGTAGCCATTTGGCAGGGAGTCTGGAGGAATTTCCCCGCACTACTACCAATCGGGATGGATTTCGGGACCCTGCAGGCGCTCCAGTACTAGCCTTTTCCCACCTCGGTCACACCCTGTTGCTGGCGGAGAGCGGCTACGCCCCTACCAACCCGCCCGAGTGGATCGAAAAATTGCGCCCGCAGGTGGTGCTGCTCAGCGTAGTAGCAGGCGACCGGGAGGAACGACCCGACTCCGAGGCGTTGGAAGCAATGGAAGGTTATTCGCTGCTGCGCACCGACCGCAACGGCTGGATCCACCTGGCGATGGATGGGAGGAGATGTGGGTCGAGGTGGAAAGAAAGTGATTGGGAGAGGCCATGCTATAATAGACTTATTGTTGTCTCGAAAATTGAGGTAATCCCATATGGATACTCTTATTCTCCCGAAACCAGCATATAACGTTCTGCGGCGTCTGACCGGAGAAACTCGCCCCGATGTCGCCTTAAGTGTTGCACTGAAAGACCTGGTGCGATTGCGCCTGGAAGCTGCCCGGGCGATAATCGCTGTTTATGAAGAGAAGTATGGCATGCCGTTTAATGAGTTCCAGCAAGCATGGCAGTCAGGACGTATATCTGCTCAATACTCGTACCCGGTCGAGGGGGATTATTGGAACTGGGAAGCGGCTGTCAGCGATGAAAAAGCACTTCAAGAATTGGCTGAATCGATGGCATGACATTAGATGAATTTGAAAGCCAGGTGATTTCTGCCTGCGCTGCTTCGCCGATGGTTGTCAGTGTAGCAGTGATAGGCTCCGGGATCACCTGGCTTCGTTTAAGGGCCTATATGATTGACGAGTCGTTCATCGAAGCATTTTTCAATGAGGCGACTCAGAAATTAGCTTTTGCTCGTATCAAGGATGGAAATCGTATCTTAGGAGCTGACAACACAGGTGGCTGGCATTGGCACCTGATGGATGCGCCAGATGAGCATACTAGAACGGGAGAGGCCGTTTCTTTCCCCGTCTTCATTCAACGTGTAGAGGAAGATCTGAAATCAAGGGGCAATAATCCCACAGGTGTCCGTTGAGCACCGGCTGGATCGAGCTGACCACCGATGGGAAGCGGATGTGGGTGGAGGTGGAGAGCAAAGGTAAGCACTTCTTTACTCTTCTGAGCTGCTTTTCCCCTCGTAATCTATTGATAATCAGCTTCGAATTGTGTAATACTAACCCCCTCTATCAGGTCCTCGGCCTTGTTCATCGCGTCCAGAATATCTTCCACAAAATCCAGGAACTTCTGGCTTATACCGGAACAACTTCTTGTAAGATTCGCTTGCCGAGGCGTTTTTTGAGATTTGTCTTGATGGCGAGATCGACCTTTACCCCCAGAAGTTGGCTTAAATAATCCTCTAGCTCGACCAAGCCGATCAGACTGATCCTGGGAGGCCTGTCTAAATCAATCAAAAGATCCAGGTCGCTATCAGGACGCTGTTCCTGACGAACATACGAGCCGAAACCCCCCACGATTCTCACGCCGTATTTCTCAGCCAGATTGGGTTCTTGTTCTCTAAGCATTTGCCGGATTGCGGAAAGGTCCTGCATATCTCGATTATACCTGATCGATCGACGTGGGAGATGACGCATTCTATCTTCTGGTGTGTATGGCGTGGGTATGTCGGCAGGTAGCACTGTCCAACGCGGCCTCCAACGACCGGAGTGGCTTGCCCTCGCCCGAGCTGTTGCTGCGCTAGAAGGCTACACCCTGCTGGTGGGCGCGGGGGATTTAGTGGAGGTGGCGGCGCTGGCGTGGCTGTTCGCCGCCTACAGCGTGCGCCTGGCGGAGTGGTTCGCCGCCTGCGGGGCAGCGGACGGGCGGCCTGAAGCTGGGTCGCTGGAAGCGCTGGAGGGTTATAATCTGCTACGCACCGCCCGGAATGGATAGGATGGAGGCGGAAAGAGAGCAAGCACATATGACCGGGGCAACTCTATGATCAAAAGCTCCCTGCTCACGCCGCTGATGCGCTGGTTCCTGCTTGCCATGATCCTGGCCAACATCGCCGGCACCATGACCAATATCCTGATGCCGATCTACCTGACCGAGCTGGGCGCCAGCGTGGGACAGGTTGGCCTGGTCTTCACGCTCACCTCGGTGGTCATCCTGGTGTTGCAGATCATGGGAGGCTGGATCTCCGATTCGATCGGGCGGCTGCGCGCCATCGCCATCGGCAGCCTGGGGGGCGTGCTCGGCTTTCTCTTTATGCTGCTGGCGCCCACCTGGCAGTGGATGCTGCTGGCCCTTTCAGTGACACAGATCCCGTATGCCCTGGTGGGACCGAGCTTCAGCGCCTTTATCGCAGAAAACTCTTCGGAGGAGAATCGCGGCAAGGTTTACGGCATCACCGATACCATTTACCAGGTGGTAGGGATCGTCGGGCCGCCATTGGGCGGCTTCCTGGCGGGCCTGTATGGCTTCAAATTCATGCTGCTGATCGCCACCGGCTTCTATACCACCGCCGCCGTCCTGAGGATCTGGATGGCGCGCACCATGCGCTCTCCGGGTGAGAGCGCCTCACAGCAGCTTACCCTGGCTTCGTTCAAGCAGAGCATGGGGTTGATCTGGGCGATGCTGGTGGGCGGCGGGATAGTGACCTGGATCTTCCTAACTGACGGTGTACGGGATGTGGCTTTCCGTCTATCAGGCGAGCTGGAGCCGCTCTACCTGGAACAGGTAATCGGCCTGTCCCTGGCGCAAATCGGCCTGCTGGGCTCGTTCTTTTCCGGAGCGATGATGATCATGCCATTGCTCTCAGGGCGATTGGCGGATCGCTACGGCGAGCGGGTGCCGATCGCGGCCGGGTTCCTGGTCGAGTTCGCTGCCTTAATGGTCTTCTTGCAAGGCAGGACCTACCCGGTTTTCATCCTGACCTGGGTGCTGTTTGGCATCGGGGTGGGGTTCTTCAGCCCGGCTTACCAATCCTTGATCTCCAAGGTGGTGCCGCAGCAATCGCTGGGCACCTTTTCCGGATTATTTCACAGCAGCCTGGGGTTCATCTCGCTGCCGGCGCCCTGGATCGGGGCGCTGTTGTGGGAGCGCTTCGACCCGCGCCTGCCGTTCCTGATCACTGCTATTGTCGCGCTGGTCACCGTCATCCCTGTCTGGCTGAAGTTCAAGCTGCCGCAGAGTCCAGCACCAAAGGCTATACCGGTGGAGTAGCCTGTAAATGTGATAAGACCGTCATCAGGTCTAAAAAGAGCCGAGCCTGACTGCACCGTCTCTTTCGTATGATGCGATAACCACACCGCTGGGGGATACATTGGATCGCGCAAGTTTGAAGGCTGCAGGCCGCGTGCCCTCACCAAACAACCGCTTGCCCTTACCAAGCACAACGGGGAACACCTTCAACCACAACTCGTCGACCAAATCATACGCCAGCAAAGTCTGAATGAGCTGGCTGCTTCCATGAACCTGCAGCATAGGACCGTCCTGCTGCTTCAGCTTCCGTATCTCGGCAGCCACATCGCCGCTTATTTGGATCGTCTCTTCCCAATCCGTCTGGATGGCTTTGTGCGAGACCACATATTTTTTGGCTGTATTGATAGGCTCATCAGGGCTTTGATGGGGCCAATAGGAGGCAAATATCTGGTAAGTCTTTCTGCCCAGCAGCAAATTGAAAGGCTGGCCCATTTGCTGCGTCATTTCATCGCCCAACGCTTCGTCAAAGTAGGGCACCGTCCATCCTTCAAGATCAAAGCCGCCTGAGGGGTCTTCGCCCTTCCCGCCGGGGGCCTGCATAACACCATCCAGCGATACAAATGTTAAAACTACTAATTTCCTTGTCACAGGCTGGGTAACTCCTTTTCTTTATTGAGATTATACGTGCTGGTCGAGAAGGATCGGGTTTCCGTCGGGATCGATAACCATAAGACTGCCCGGTCCCGTGGTGCTCTCATCTGCCTCGCTCACCAGGTCCACGCCCTGCGCCTTGAGCTGGCGCTGCAGCTCACGCACATCGGTGAAAGAATCGAGCGCCTGGGCGCTGCTGTCCCAGCCGGGATTGAAGGTGAGGATGTTCTTATCGAACATCCCCTGGAACAGGCCGATGACGTGATCGCCGTTCTTCAGGATGAGCCAGTTCTGCGAGTTATCTCCGTGGAAGGCGGTAAAGCCGAGCTTCTCGTAGAACGCCTTCGAGGCGGCGATATCCTTGACTGCCAGACTGATTGAAAAAGCACCGAGCTCCATCTTGTTCTCCTTTGGCTGCAATTACCGGTAAAGTCAACTATAAACATTTTTGGCGCTATCGCCTGACACAGAAACACCCGTTCTGGAAGCCAGAATGATAGCACAAATGTTCAAGCCGGTCAAATGGAGGCATACGAGCAAGGACGGGTGGGGAGAGGGGTAGCAGGTACAATATCCACCCAGATAGACTACCAGGAGAGACCATGATCCGTCCTGCACAGCCGGGCGATGCCGAAGCTATTGCCCGCATCTACAACTACTACATTCTAAATACTGTGATCACCTTCGAGGAACAGCCCATAACGGCGCAAGATATGGCACAGCGCATGCTCCAGATCACGGCGGAGAATTTACCCTGGCTGGTGGCCGAGTCTGCGGGCGGGATCGCCGGTTATGCGTATGCCTCGCGGTGGAAAGACCGCTCTGCGTACCGCTACTCGGTCGAGAGCACGGTGTATCTCGATGCTGAGGCGCGGGGGATGGGATACGGATCGCAGCTATACGGGGCCTTGCTGGCGGACCTGCGCCAGGGCGAGGTGCATGTGGTAATCGGCGGCATTGCCCTGCCCAACGAAGCCAGCGTCAGGCTGCACGAGAAGCTCGGGTTTCGGAAAGTGGCCCATTTCAAAGAAGTGGGATACAAATTTGTGCGGTGGATTGATGTCGGCTACTGGGAACTGAGCATCTAGGAAATGCCTGGGTCAGGGCATCCATCTGGCTCGTCTGCTGCTCAGAAGACTATTCTGCAGTCAAGGCCTGACTGCTGGCAGGCAGAAGCGATGGCGTGAGCTGCCCAGTCGAAAAACTCATCCGAGAGCTTATCCTCCAAGCCGTATTTCTTGTAGACCCAGTTCCCATAGCTGTAATTCATGCGGTCAACCAGGATATAGTCCACCTTGCCTGCCAGGTATTTCCCCAGATCTTCGGCTCCCGGAAGGAGAGGCGCGACCATGGCATAGGTTTTAATCCCCGAGCGGTGCAGCTCGTCGAGGGCTCTTAACCGCTCCGTGATCGGGGGCGCATTGGGCTCAAACAGTTGTCGAACGTCGTCGTCTGCCGTAGTTATGCTAAGCCCGACTTCAAAATTTCGCGCCCTTTTGAGAATATCCATATCCCGCAGCACCAGCGACGAACGCGTTTGAACCACCACCGGCCAGTCGTTCTGCGCCAGGATCTCCAGGCACTGCCGGGTGAGGGCGTATTTTCTCTCCAGGGGCTGGTAGGGGTCACATACCCCGCTGACCCATACTTTGGCGCGCCTTTTCCTGGTGATTTCTGAACTCAACAACTCGGCTGCGTTGATCTTTACATCGACAAATTGGCCCCAGGGCTCCTTATGCCCGCTGAACCTTTTCATGAAGCGGGCATAGCAATAGGTACAGGCGTGCTGGCAGCCCACATAGGGATTGATCACATAGTCATAAACCTTCGATGCCGAGAGTATGGTTTTAGAGCGGATTTCTTTTACGTGCATGCATCTCCAGTCGGTTGGTGATCCTGGATCTCTCCGAAGGCCTCATACGCAGGGAAGCAAACGGATGTGGCTCAGACAGCCATCCTCGCCCATAGATCGAGGAGATTCAAAGTCAGGCGCAATCCGCATTTACATTTACAGCTCGATTTTGGTTCCCAGGACAGCCAGGAATTTGGACAGCCATTCGGGATGGGCCGGCCAGGCAGGGGCGGTGACCAGGTTGCCGTCCACGCAGGCCTGGTCCGCAGGCAAGGCTACCCATTTGCCGCCGGCATTCGTGACATCCGGGCCTACGGCTGGATAGGCCGTGCAGGTCTTGCCCTCGAGCACTTTGGCAGCCGCCAGCACCTGGGGGCCGTGGCAGATAGCCGCAATCGGCTTGTTGGCCTTGGCGAAATGACGCACAGCATCCAACACGGCCTCGTTCAGCCGGATATATTCCGGAGCGCGCCCGCCAGGGAGGACCAGGGCGTCGTAATCCTCCGCTTTTACTTCATCGAAGGTGGCGTTCAATGCAAAGCGGTGGCCTGGCTTTTCGCTGTAGGTTTGATCTCCTTCAAAGTCGTGCACAGCCGTGCGGACCTTTTCCCCGGCTTTCTTATCAGGACAAACAGCGTGGACGGTGTGTCCCACCATCTGCAGCGCCTGGAAAGGCACCATCACTTCATAATCTTCCACGAAATCGCCAACGAGCATCAGAATTTTCTTTGCAGCCATAGAATACTCCTTTCATAAGCGGATTGCGCCTGACTTCCTTATGGACCCAGAGGAACGATCACCACCTGTATTATCGCACACTTGTTGGAGGGGAGACATTTAATTTGAACAGGCTGTTCGTTCAGGATCGCCAGTTTTAGAAATTTGTGACATTTATCACTGTTCGAGCGAATAAAACCTCTATATAATTGAGAATAATTATCATTCTCAATTTGTGACAATGGAAACCGATCCGGAACTGATCCAGGCTCTGCACAAACAAGGCAGCCACCTGACCCGCCAGCGGCTGTTGGTGCTGGATATTCTTAAAGAGATCCCGGGCCACCTGGATGCCGGGGCGATTTTTCAAGAGGCAAAAAAAAGGGATGAGCGCATCAGCCTGGCGACCATTTACCGCTCCCTGGCCGTCTTAAAAGCAGCCGGCCTGGTGGAAGAAAACCGCCTGGGGGAAGAACACGGTCATTTCGAGACTATCCAGCAGGCTGAGCACTACCACTTCACCTGCTTAAGCTGTGGGAAGGTCATTGAGTTCGAGGCCACCGGTATACCAGAAGTGGTGCAAGAGCTGAGCGGGCGGGAAAATTTGATGGTGACAGAAACGTACTTTAACCTCCGGGGATACTGCCCGGAATGCCAGAAAATCGAACAGAACACATAGCGCCAGGCCAGAGCCGCAATGGAAAACCAACCCCGCACCCTGCACCCATCCCAGAGCTATGGGGAGAATGAGATTCGGGAAATCCCGCTGAGCAGTTTACCCGCCGGGAAAACCGGGGTCGTGTGCCAACTGGAGGGAGGTAAAGAGTTCACCGCTCGAGTTGCCTGCTTAGGATTCACACTTGGAGCGCAGGTGACAGTCCTCCAAAACTACGGCCGGGGTCCGATGATCGTATCATTGCTTGGCGCCCATATTGCCCTGGGACGCGGGGAAGCCAGGCGGATCCAGGTCCAGCCGCTGTGAATGGGCAGAATCCGGCCGTCACGATTGCACTGGTAGGCCAACCAAATGTCGGCAAATCGACGGTATTTAACGCCCTGACAGGCCAATCGCAGTATGTAAGCAACTGGCCCGGTAAAACCTGCGAATGCCAGATGGGGTATTTCGATTTCGAGGGGGAGACGATCTGCCTGGTAGATTTGCCAGGCACATACAGCCTGTCAGCCAGCTCGGTCGAAGAACGGATGGCGCGTGAGTTCATCATCGAGCACAGCCCGGATGTCCTGCTGGTCATCCTCGACGCGGCCTGCCTGGAGCGAAATCTATACCTGGTCGCTGAGCTGCTTTGCCTGCCGGTACCGCTGGTGCTGGGGATCAATCGCATGGACCTGGCAGCTGCCCAGGAGATCCACATTGAACCGCAGGTGCTGGAAGCAGCGATCCGGGTGCCGGTGGTGCCTCTAATCGCCCAGCGCGGGGAAGGGATCGAAGCATTGATTGCAGCCGCGCTCCAAACAGCACACCACTCCGCAGCCTGGCAGCCCAATCGCCCGATCATCCGGCAGGACCACCAGGAAGTCCTGCTCCAGATTGAAGGCATGATCCGCAAACAGGTCCGAGCCCCCTACTCTTCCGATTGGATGGCGATGAAGCTCCTGGAAGGGGATGGCGTGGTGACGGAAACGATGAAGGAGCGGCTAGGCGCCGATTGGGAAGGGGTACATGCCCTGCTCATCCAGCACGATGATGCTTTTCTAGCCGTTGCCGGGGGGCGCTATGATTGGATCAACCGCATGGTACGTGCGGCAGTGGTGCGACCGAGATCGGGCCAGGTGACGGTGACCGACCGGATCGACCGTTATGCCACACATCCGCTATGGGGACTATTGATTTTAATGGCTGTGATGGCGGGGCTGTTCGGCTTCACCTTTTCGCTCGGGATCCCGCTGCAAGGCTGGCTGGAGGAACAGGTGATACAGGCGGCGGCTGATTCGGTGCCCGTCCTGCTGAGCGGATCCCCCAATTGGCTGGTCGGCCTGAGCGCCAATGGGATCATCGGCGGAGTAGGCACACTGCTCACCCTGCTGCCAATCTTGATTTTGTTCTTTACCGGCATGGGCTTATTAGAAGGCGTGGGGTACATGGCTCGCGCCGCCTTTGTGATGGACCGCTGGATGCACCCCCTGGGCTTACATGGGAAAAGCTTTTTACCCCTCTCATTTGGGGTCGGCTGCAACGTGCCGGCAGTGATGGAGAGCCGCATCATCGAAGAGCCAACCGCCCGCCTGATCACCATCCTGCTGACGCCCATGGTGCCTTGCTTCCCGCGCTTATCGGTTGTGGTCCTGCTGGCGCCTATTTTCTTTGGCGGGAGAGCATTTGCGGTTTGTCTCCTCTTGTTCGGCCTGCCGCTTACCTTCCTGGTCATATTTGGCAAGGCCTTCCACGAGCTGTTTCAGGGAGGCAAGCACAACGCTTTTATCATGGAGCTACCCCTCTACCAGCCTCCTGACTGGAGTGCGATCCTTAAGAGCGTCGGCCAGCGGGTAGTAGATTTTTTGAAAGGCGCCGGCAGCGTCATACTCGTCATCTCGGTCGGCCTGTGGGCGCTGTCCTATTTCCCCGGAGGGGATATCAACAGCAGCTACCTGGCGCTGTGGGGACACCGCCTGGACCCCCTGGGCAGCCTGATCGGCCTGGACTGGCGCATGGCGGTTGCGCTGATCACCAGCATGCTGCGCAGTGAGAATACCATCACTACCCTGGCAGTTCTGTATGGGGTTGGGCAGGACCACCTCAATTTCACAGAGGCGCTGACCGGTCAGGTGCTTCCTGCGGCAGCCCTGGCGTTTTTAGCCATGCAGCTGCTTTTTATTCCCTGTATCGCAACCATGGCTGCAATTCGCAACGAGAGCAAATCCTGGGGCTGGAGCCTGGGATATGCCGGATTGCGCCTGGTGACTTCCATAACAGTGGGCATCTTGATCTACCAGGGCAGCCGCCTCTTCCAGTGGGGGGGATAAGCATGTTGGAAAAGCTGCTCGACCGGATCTCAGGAGCGGGAAGCATCTCCACCCTATCTCTGGCCCAGGAGCTGGGGGTAAGCGAAGAGCTGATCGAAGCGATGGTTGCAGACCTGGTTCGTGCAGGTTATCTCCGACCAGTTGCGCCGTGTGGCGAGGGTGAGTGCGGCGCGTGCCGCTCTGCTATGGCCTGCAAGTATCGAGGAAAGATCTGGGCGCTGGTAAGAAAAGAACTTCCCGGATAACGGCCCGTCCTACCGGGCTTTCAAAACCTGGCAGGTTTTCTCTGATCCAATTATGGCTGCTCCATAGATGGGATGATATACTGCTCGATCAGCTGGAAGATTGCCTCGCTCCCGTCCACATCGGCGGTGGCAACGACGATCAAATCATCATCTGGTACGACAAAAATCACCTGTCCATAGAGCCCTATAGCTATATATGCCCCATAAGAAGGATAGGTCCACCACTGGTATCCGTAGCCCAGGTCGCTATCCGAATCCACGTGCTTCTGCGTGGCTGCCTCCACCCAGCCGGAAGAGACGATCTGCCCTCCATCCCAACGCCCGCCATGCAGGTACAGGTACCCCAGTTTTGACATGTCGCGCGGGGTAATCTGCAGCCCCCAGCCGCCGATGGGGACGCCCTCCGAATCCGTATCCCAACGGGCGTTCGAAATCCCGAGCGGCGCGAACAGGTGCTGCTCGGCAAAGTCGCGCGGATTCATGCCGGTAGCTTTCTGCAGGATGGCAGTTAAAAGATGCGAGCATCCCGAGCAGTAGCGGAAGCCGCTCCCTGCCGGCTGGACCATCGGCAGATCGAGCACGTACTCAACCCAGTCCGGGCTCTGGTACATCCCTCGAAAGGCCGAGTCGGTTTCCTGCCAATCCAGACCGGTGGTCATCGTCAGCACATCCTCCAGGGTCATGTCATCTTTCTGCGCGCCGGAATTGGCAAATACCTGCCCTGGGAAATAGTCGATTATGCGCTGGTCTGTCCCATCAATGTAGCCCTTGTCGATGGCGATGCCGATCAGGGTGGCAACGAAGCTCTTGGTGCAGGACCACAGCTCGTGCGGCGTATCTGGCTGATAAGAACCGAAATACGTTTCACTGACCAGATAGCCGTTGCGGATGACCAGCAGGCTGTGTAAGTCCAGGCGTTTTTGCTGGACCGCGTCCAGCATATCTGCCAGCTTCTGCGGGTCCATGCCCTGAACTTCGGGGGAGGAGGTGCGCCAGCCTGCGGTGGGCCAATAGGCGCCCGGCTGCGAGGCGGGGACCGATACAGTGGACGGAACCACCACAGCTGGGGCACGTGAACAGCCCACCAGGAGGAAGCCGAGCACGCTCAGCAGCACGATGAGTGAGGGCGGGCGGAGGATGTGTTTAATGGTTATTGCACTGCGCATAAAATCCTGCTATAAACATATCTGAAGAGAGAGATGGGCGGCCTGGTCGCAGGCGCTTATTTGACACGCTAGGATAAAACCAAACATGAAACCCACAATCGATGCAACCCGGTTCGGCTCGATTACGATCGCAGGGGAGACGCACGGGAACGACGTCATTATACGTCTGAACGGGGAGGTAAAGAAACGCAAGAAGAAATTATTTAAGGCGGTCTACGGCACTTCCCATATGATATCTTCAGGC
>Ga0105100_10002340_pt1 | contig 11087 bp, 12 predicted proteins | sample PPLLak12cMay2015_2_FD_87033 | JGI IMG/M metagenome (GOLD analysis project Ga0105100, IMG submission 87033) | Freshwater sediment microbial communities from Prairie Pothole Lake near Jamestown, North Dakota, USA - PPLs Lake P8 Core (1) Depth... | ecosystem: Environmental > Aquatic > Freshwater >... | reverse complement strand
GTACCAGAACCGCATTTTCAACGTCATCCTCAAAATGTGCGGAAACTCGGACGATGCGGCGGAACTAACCCAGGAGACGTTTGTCAAAGTCATTGAGAGCATAGAGAAGTTCAAGGGCAGAAGCAGCTTCTATACCTGGCTGTTCAGGATCGCTGTCAATCTGACGTTGAACTACTGCCAGCGGCACGCGCGCACGGCGACGCGGTCCCTGGATGCTGAAGATACGCAGCACGACGGTACGCCGGATTCGCTGCTCAGGGACGTCCTGAGCGACGAGCGTGCAGTCGATCCGGCGATGGTGGCGCAAAGCCGAGAGCTTTGCGACCTGGTTATGGATGCGCTGCTGAAGCTTGAAGAGCCGCAGAGAGCCATCATTGTCCTGCGTGATATCGAGGGTATGAATTACACCGAGATTGCCGATGTCCTCAACATTGAGCTGGGGACCGTCCGAAGCCGGCTCAGCCGTGCGAGGGGCAATCTCAGGGAGACTTTGGAGGCCATGGTCAATGAAGGCGAATCCAAACATTGATGAGCTGCTGTGCAGCTACGTGGATGGAGAACTTCCCCCGCGGCAGCAGACCGAGATTCAGCGTCTGGCGGCCCGGGACCCGGAGGTGGGGCGTCGCCTGAGGCAGCTCCAGAACTCCAAGGCATTGATCAGCGGCCTGCCACGGGCGGAAGCCCCCGCTGAGCTGCTCGAGCGCATCAAGCTCGCTGTGGAGAGGAAGACCCTGCTGGAAGAGCAGCCGACATCGAGCGTCAGTTCGGCCGGGGTCATGTACCTGCTGGCTCGCCGACTTGTGGCCGCAGCCGCCATGATCGCACTGCTGGGAGTACTCGGTTTTGTTGTGTACCAGATTCTGGCTCCCGTCCCGGCCGGCAACGGGCCCGGGTTTGTGGCCAACGCTCCAGAGCGTGTACCCGATTCAGGCTTCTCCGGGCAACTGGAAATTCGGACCGCAGCGCTGGCGCAGGCTGAAGCGGTGCTCAAGAGGGCCATCGACGAGAACGGCCTTTCCCGGTTCGTGGAATCGAACAGCGCCACTGAGGCCAGCAGCTATCGGTTCGTCGGCAGCCGAGAAGCCGCCACTCGCCTGATCGCCAGCCTACAGAGTGTGTGGCACAACTTCGACGGTGTGGCGTTCCATGTAGTGGGCGACGATACGGATGCCGCGCCGGTGGTTGTCGAGGCGGTCACAGCCGAGCAGGCGGTGAGCATCGTCGCGGAGGAGACTACCGCGGCGACCTTGGAGTCGGCGCGGAATTGCGCCGCGATGAATGCCATGGCCCAGGATACGCCGGGCCGGGAAGTGCTTGCGATGGTCAATAGTGATGCGGCCGGCGCACTGGACCTGGTGCAATTCGATGACACTGTCCGGGTGGCCGGACCGAAACCCGAGAGTACTCTTACTTCGCCACAGGGCGATGTGAATGCCAGTCTGACGATAATCCTCCTTCGCACAAGATGACTGGGTGGGGCGCACGGATGCGCTTCTTTTTTTCTTCTTCGCAGGGGAGCAACGGAATGCTCGAAATCCACAACTGCTGCCTGATCGTCGTTGACGTGCAGGGTAAACTCGCCCTGCTCATGACCGACCGGGAAGCCCTCTTCAAGAACCTCCAAATCCTCATCCAGGCGGCGAAGATTCTCGAAATCCCCATTCTGTGGTGCCAGCAGGCGCCCGAAGCCCTCGGTCCGACTGTTCCGGAGATTGCCGGCCTTCTGACGGGAATCGAACCAATCGACAAGGCCAGCTTCAGTTGTTGCGGACAGGAGCAGTTCAACGCAACTTTCGATTCAATCGGCAGGAGTCAGGTCCTGCTGTGTGGCATCGAGACACATGTCTGTATCTACCAGACCGCGAGCGATCTGTTGAGCCGAGGCCTGGAGGTTACCGTCATCGGCGACGCGGTCTCATCGCGAACGGAGCGAAACCGGCAGATCGCGTTGACCCGCCTGGCCGCCGAGGGCGCATGCATCAGCAGCACCGAGATGGCTCTTTTTGAACTGCTCAGAACCGCGAAACACCCTCAATTCAGACAAATCGCTCGGTTGGTCAAATAGCCGCACCTGTGGCTGAGCCTCGCGTACTCATGGCCGGACCATGATGCCATGAGTGCGAGGGTACGGCTTGCCGTGTGGCGACAGACGAGAGCGAGAAATCTCAGGGAAGAGCATCGCCCGGACAGGATTCGGGAACGAATCTCGGCGAAGGGCGGCGAGCGCGCGCTCGCGGACGCCGTCCTGGGAGGCGTCGACGGCATCATTACGACCTTTGCAGTCGTTGCCGGAAGCGTGGGGGGGCAATTCTCGACGGTGGTCGTCATCGTGCTGGGCTTAGCCAACCTGATCGCCGACGGCTTCAGCATGGCCGTGAGCAATTACCTTAGCACTCGCAGCCGGCAGGAAGAGATTGACGAGGCCAAAGAGGACGAGTCATGGCAGATTGATCGCTATCCGCTGGGCGAATATCGGGAAGTGCGAGAGATTTTCGCCCGCAAGGGATTTCATGGCGCCACGCTCGACCGCATCGTGGACGTCATCACGCGAGATCGCGACGTATGGATCGATACGATGCTCGAAGAGGAACTCAACCTGCAGAAAGTCACGGAGAGCCCGTGGCGCGCCGCCGTGGTCACTCTCATGGCCTTCCTCGTCTTTGGTTCCATTCCCTTGATTCCATTCATCATGCCGGTCCTTCTGCCGGAACACCTTTTCCTCATCAGCAGCGGGCTCTCGGCGGTTGCCTTTGCCGTTCTCGGCGTGTGGAAGGGTTGGATGCTGAACCGTTCGCCGGTCCGGTCGGGATTGCAGACGTTGCTGGTCGGGAGCATTGCCGCCGTACTTGCCTACAGTGTCGGCGCAGCTCTTCATACTCTTCTTGGCGTCTCCAGCCAGGCTGGCTGACGAATCTCGTCCGTCACTGTCAGCAGCGTTCACGCAGGACCTGGGAGGCGACTCGGCGAATGTAGTGATACAGAGGTGCCGCCAGGGTGAAGTGCTCTGCGATCTGGTCGGCGAACTCCGGCGATAGAATCGCATCGTCGATGCTGCAATTGTGGGAAAGGTAGAAGCTCTTGTACTGATACCAAGTGCGGACGGGCTTGGGCTTGTCTTGACCGATAGGACGCTTGTAGGTTTCGCCTTCGAGCGTGAACACGTCCTGCTTGTCGAACCATGCGACCGCCTTGAGAAATGATTTGGGGTCCTCGTCAATCCTTTGTCTGAAACGCGCCATCAGGTCGGGGGCGGCGTCGTAGAAGCCCAGGCCGTAGCGATACCACGTCGGATTGATCTCCAGGAAGTAGCCGGGGATGTAGCGGGACCAGTCCTGGCCTGAGCGTTTGAACGTGAGCCACATGCAATCCCGGAATGGCGATTTGTCCTTGGAGAAACGCGTGTCACGATAGATCCTCGATATGGTCTTGCCCACGGCGGGTTCCACCTCGAACGACAGATCGATGCCCAGCATGGAGTCCGCTATGTCGCTCACGAGAGCACGCAGAGGCTGTAGCACGTGCTGCTCGTAGATGGGCCGATGAGCCTCGAACCACGCCTTGTCATTGTGCCGACCGAGGTCCCGCAGGAACGTGAACGTCGTGCGCGAGAATCCCCGGAATTGCCCGTCTCGTTTCGCTTTCATTCGTCTGTCTCATCCATCGGCGTGACACCTCACTTCTCACCGGCTTCAAAACGGGTGATGTTGTCGAGGATTCGCTGCAAGTAGGTTTCGAAGGCCTCGATGTCGTCGGGCGAGAATCCCCTATACCAGAGCTCCGTCATGGCCTCGGACAGTTCCCCGTACTGCTTCTCCATCATCTTGTCCTTGGGTGTGCGGAGGATGAAGATTTTGCGTCGGTCCTGCTCGGAGCGCTGCCGTCGGACGTATCCCATCGTTTCAAGCCGGTCCAGCATGCTGGTCAAGGTGGACTTGCCCAGTTGCGTCTTCTTCGCAAGTTCCTGGATCGAGATGCCGTCGTTTTGCCAGAGGGCGAACATGATCCGGCCCTGGGCGGGATTGATCTCGATGCCGGACTCCTTGAGCTTGCGGTAGAAGATTCGCTCTGCCACCTGGCGAATCTTCGCCATGAGAAACCCGGCCTGCTTCTGATGTTTCATTGCCTTTGCCATTGCACAGGTTCACCAAAGGATGCTATTTAACCTGTTCCTTGATGTCTATCAGTATCCTTGTCGAGTTCAAGTCCGCAGGCTTCTTGATGGCTACGGTCACTCCTCGTATCTTCCCGTACCTTTTTCCATGAACGAATTGATCGATGTACTCCTTCTTCAGCTTGCTCGCTGCGATGAAGTCCTCTGCTCTGTCAGGAAAATAGAACGTTGTCTTGAACAGGTGATCGTAAACGGAGACCCAGCATATCGTCTTCTTCTTCTTGGTGACCTTGTAGAGCCAACTCTTGCCATCGTTGTAGTAACGCCATTCCGAAGAAAACGCGGGGTAGCTCTCCCTGGTCAATTCGATAAACGAATCCCACGAGCGTTTCACGTCTCCCAGGCAACGACTCAATACCTCATCATCCGGGAATTCATCTTTGTTGTTCAGGCACGGCTTCTCCATGTCTGTCTCCTGCTTGCTTCGGCGTCAGTTCAAACGATCCGGTGCGGCACCAGCCTTTGACGATCTTCGGGACAAGCTTGAGTACGCCGTATTCCGGCCCCTCGGGCCCGTTTGGATAGTACATCGTCCAGCCCTTCTGCCAGATACGATTCTTGATGCGTTGATCGTTCACGATCTCGATTTCGCCGCCCAGCATGAAGCCGACGATCCGGTCCGGGTCGCAGAAGTAGACCGATGCTCTTGGATTGGCCCGGATGCGGGTAATCTTGTCGGATTGCACACCCGTGGTCAAAAAAAGCGTGAAGTTATTGCCATGCCCGGCGTGGAAGTCCGCTAAGTTGGGATACTCTTTGACGCATCGCAGGTTGTTCATGGCGGTCGTGTGGGGCAAGCCGTCGGCATCGAGGGTGGTCACATAGCATACCGGCGTTGCGGCCATCAGGCTCAGAAACGTCTGTCGAACGTCGATAGGGTTCGGCTGGGTCATTGTTGACCTCCTTTCTTCTGTGCATGGACACGGTTCAGGAATCTCAGGAGGATGGGGCCAAAGGCCTCGATCTGGTCTCTCGGGTGGCTGTGTCCGCCGTCCGGGGCTATATACAGACTCGCGCCGGGAATCTGCTCGCGCATCCACACGACATCGGCGAGGCTGACGAAGGTGTCCCTGTCGCCGTGGCTGATCAGCACGGGGCAGCGAATGGCCTTCAAATCCTCGTCCGCGAGATTCGTCTCGCCCTGCCAAAGTTCCTTGATTTTCATTGCAAATCGCTCCCAGTTTGCCTCGGGATTGAGTTTCTCGTACGGTGGCCGGACGTCGCCCCATTGCTCGACCATCGCGGGCGTGATCGTCTTGATCCAGTCGTTCATCGCGGGCGTCATTCCGCCGCGGCCGGCCTTGCGGAAGTGGGCCCCGTTGGCGGCGAGGGCACGCACCTTTGCGGGATATTTGGCTGCAAGAATGAAGCCGATTGTGCCTCCGTCGCTGTGTCCCACGACGGTGACGGGTCCCACGCCGAGCTCGTCCACCAGTTTGGCCATGTCGTCCGCCAGCAGGGGATAGCTTATCGGCCGGTCGTCGAGGGTGGATCGGCCGTGGCCTCGTGTGTCGACGGCGATCACTTCGTAGTGCGGGCTGAGCAAATCAATCAATTGCCCCTGCCGAGCGATGTGTGAGGAGCCGCCGTGCAGGACGAGAATGGGAGCGCCCCGGCCGTACCGCTCGTAGTAGATGCGCACTCCGTTGATCTGTGCGTAGGCGCCCTTATCCGGGTTGGACCCATATCCAGGCGTGCCAGCGTCTTTGCCCGTGGGGAGACTCACGCGTGTGAACAGTCCCGCGCTAAGGTTGTGGCCGAGCGTGCCCGGCGTGACGTGCAGGTACTCCCTCGGCCGCACCGTGCTCAGAGCCTCCGGAGTCACCACAGGCTTGACGAGTGTCACGACGCCGGTCCTGACGACATTCTCCTGTTTGAAGGTGACCTCGGGACCACTCGGCCCGGAGATCTTGGCGGCCGTGCCGTACCCCGAATCATATCGGTTGTCCGTGATGACGCAGTCCCGCAGAGTGTAGGTCGTTCTGTTGTCGGGCGCTCGCATCCAGCGTGGCTGGCCGTGCGGGACGATGTGGTGATGAAACTCGAAATCGTCGGCGGTCTGACAGGTCCATACAGCGGCGATGTCGGCTCCGTCCACGATGCAATGCCGCATGGCGTTGCCCCTGCTGACCCCGCCCTCGGCGTCCCAGAAGATGGCCGGGATATCGCATTTGTAGAACACGCAATGATCGACCACGAGTTCCTGCCCGTTGGCGCAGATGGGAACGTTGTAAGGCAGGGCTTCCTCGCCACCGATAAACAGGCATTGCGTCACGACCAGATCGTCGAGGCCCTTGCCGGTCCGAAAGACGGAATAGCCCCACGTGTTCGGGCGCGGATTGCCGAGGAACTTGATGCCTCGGACGGTGGCGTGGCTGACCTCGATCTTCATCGCTATCGCATGTCTTTCAACATCCGGACCCTGGCCCTGCACCGTCGAGATCACGACCGGCATTTTGGCCGGAGTCCAGTCGTTCGCGTCCGGCAGGATCGCAGCCTCGATCGCGAACCGTCTGTCTGTCGCGTACGCACGCGAGTTCTCGAACGCAACCGTCTCGGCGACCCAATAGGCCCCCGGCGCAAGGCGGATGGTCGTCGGACCGGGCTCGCCGGAGCCGTTGACAATCTGCGCCGCCCTGGCGACCGTCCGGACGGGCTGCTCCTGTCTGCCGGAGGAGTCGTCATTGCCTTTCTCCGAGTCCACACACACTATCTCCGCACAGAGACGCATGTCTGCGCCGCCAAGCACCGCCGCAGTGCCCAGCACATATAGATACAGCCATCTCGCCTTCATCGTTGCTCCCTTCCTTTTCGCCGATGACTCGGTCATACACACCGGTTGCCATCCAACCAGTTCTATGACGTATAGTACTATATAGAACCAATGTCAAGCGAAAAATCACCTCCTTTTTGGCAGTTCTCCCGTGCAGAGGAAGGAAAGTGCCTATCCGGCACGGCGTAAAGTCAAACCATCATGACAGTGTCGGGCGGTTCCGGGAGAGAGCATGGCGCGGGCCGCGAGCGAAGCGCGGAGGGTTTCTCATGCCCGAGCCGGGAGGCCAGCGGCCACGCCGAACGGTTGCGAGGTCTCCTCCTGAGCCTCAATACCGCCCTTATGCAGCAAGGTGTGCTGTCGTGTTGAGGGTAGACAACGCGGCTGCACAGACGGTATCTTCTGAGGTGTGGACGAGCGGTCTCGGATAGGCCGCCGTGCATATCAGGGGATGGCGAAGTGGGAGAATGGACTATGGCGGCGATACGCAAGATTCTGTACCCGACGGATTTCTCGGAGCGTTCAGTCGTGGCGGTTCCTCTGGCCCTCGACCTTGCCAGGCTCTACGGCGCGGAACTGCATTGCCTGCATGTGGTGGACGCGCCGGGTGAGTTCATCCTTGAGGACAATTACATGTTGCCCCTGACCACTGACTACCGACCCGACTTTGAAGAGCTCAGGAAATCCGCCGAGACACACCTCGATCAGTTCATCGCGCAACAGATGGCTGAGGTCAAAGACTCGGTCAGGAAGGCTGTTGTCATCGGCAAACCGTTTGCTGAGATCATCCGCTACGCGCGAGATCGGGACATCGACCTGATTGTCCTGGGCACACACGGCCGCTCGGCCCTCGGCTCGATGCTGCTCGGCAGTGTGGCCGAGAAGGTCGTCCGCAAGGCTTCATGTGCCGTGCTGACCGTGCGGCATCCCGAGCATCGCTTCGAGGCGCCCTGAAGTCCGTCGCGTCGGCGAGTGTGTTCACGATGCGTTCTTTCGCCGTGTGACTCTTGATTCATGGCCGGCGAGATGGTACAATGAATCAAGACTAAGAAGATAGCATCCTGATGGGGTGGTATAGCGACGTGTCAGTAGCTCAGATGCGTGATCAACCAAGAATGTGAAGGAGTATGAGGGTGACTCGATTTTGTGTTGTGGCAGCGATGGGCGTTGTGTGGGCCAACGTGGCGGCGGGAATGTTCGCGAGGCCGAGCTATGTTCCGGTGGACCGGCTGTTGGGCAATGCCACGGCCTATGTCCAGGAGCATCCGTCCGATGCCAGCGGCTATTACACGCTTGCCCGCATTCATTACCTGGCGTTCGTCAACAAGAGCTTCGTGATCGCGACATTCGCCAATCGAACGCCTCCGTCCACAGTGCCGTTCTGGTGGCAGGAGAATCTCGTAAACTACAGCAGGACGGAAGAGGCGAAGCGGATTGCTTTGCAGGAGTTTGGATATGCCTCAGCAGAGGATGTGCCCGCAGAGCAGCAGCAGCGGTTCTGGGATCGCGTTGGAGAGATTGAGACCAAGCTGGAGGGCGAGAAATGGCAGCCGCCGCAGCCAACGACTGACGAACTGATCGCGCACGCCGCGGCCGCTCAGTGGAACTTCTACCAGGCCATCTCGTTCGATCCCAACAACGCTCTGTATTACCTGGGCCAGGCCAGCCTGGGCGAGCAGTACCTGGCGTTTCTCGTGGAGGGAACACCGGTCCCCGTGCCAGCAACCGTGAGGACCGTCCTCCTGACCGCGGCCAGGGACACCTTCCTCCAGGCTTATGAGCTGGCGATACAAGGGGACTTGGGCCGGGATTCGCTGCCGTTGGAGGGACTTCGTGGCGTGATCAGTTATGAGGCGGGCAACGCCTACATCCGGTTGTGGGAGGTCGAATCCTCTGTTCCACAGCCGGTGCAGGACAAGGTCGCGGCCATCCAAGCCAATCTCGCTACGCTCAGCGCACTGCCTCCAGGCCCGATCACTCCCATCGTGTTCAGCATGACGGCCAGTGTGTCGCTTGCCGACCTGCTGACACCTGAGAGGGTTGTGCGATTTGATCTCGACGGGGACGGCGTGGCCGAAGAGCGATCGTGGATCAAGCCGACAACCGGTCTGCTGGCTTGGGACGCTGATCGGGACGGGCGGATCACGTCCGGGCGAGAGCTGTTCGGCTCGGTCACGTGGTGGTTGTTCTTCTCGAATGGCTATCGGGCGATGGACATGCTGGATGACAATCGCGATGGGTCTCTCATGGCAGGCGAGATGAAGGGGCTCTGCGTCTGGTTCGACCGCGACAGTGACGGCCAATCCGACGCCGGCGAGGTCGTCTCCGTTGAGAGTCTCGGTATCGTGGGGATAGCAACCCGACCGACCGGCTTCGAGGGCCGCTCACCCATGCACAACGCAGGCATTCGTTTCAAGGATGGCCACACGGTGCCGACCTATGACTGGATTGTTCCGTCACCGCAGCGTGCACGAAGAGCGTCGGTTCGATAGCACTCCAGGCAGGCGTATCGGGGGCGGCAGGCGCGCTACGCGGTCTTCTTCTTGGCACGCGCTTCGGGTTTAGGAGTCGGCGCTGGTGTGGACTCGGTCTTTGTTTCCTTCTTTTCTCCAGTCTTCTCGGTGGCGCCCCCGGTTTCCTTCTTGGCGGCCGCTGTGTAGCTGTCGCTGCGATAGTCGGTGCAATAGAACCCCGAGCCTTTGAAGATGATTCCCGCCCCCGTGCCGATCAGTCGCTTGAGCGTGGCCCGACCGCATGCGGGGCATTTCCGCATCGGCTTGGCCGTGATGCTCTGAAAGGCCTCGAACTCGTGACCGCATTGCGCACAGGCGTAAGCGTAGGTTGGCATATCGCTGATACTCCATGCTCCTGTCGCATTCCACAGCGGGCCCGGGACCTCCGGACGGCAGTCGTACAAGCCTGCTGCGGATGCTATTCTACATCTTGCCCTTCCCCAAGGCTTTCTTTTTCCGGCTCCTGATCTTCCACCCCGGCTTGTTGCGGGGTCGTGGCCTTGCTCACCACGACGCGAGTCGGCCTCAACAGGCGGTCATCGATCATGTAGCCCTTTCGGAGTTCCTCGACGACAACGTTGGCCGGCGTGCCGGGCTCTTCTCGGATGAGCATGGCCTCGTGTCGTGCCGGGTCGAACGGTTCGCCTAAGGAATGCGTCTGCGACACGCCGTGCGACTTGAGAATATCCAGCATGTGGCCGTAGATGATCTCCACGCCCCGGACTACCGCGTCCGAGCTCTCACCCGAGTGCGTCTTCAGCGTGTGCTCCAGATTGTCCAGAATGGGCAGAAGCGATCGGAGGATCTTGTCCTTCTCGTAGGTCACGGCGTCGTTGATCTGCTTCGGGACCCGCTTCTGGAAGTTCGCATAGTCGGCGCTGACACGCTGCAGCCTCCCGAGCAGCTCGTCCCGCTCCTTCCGGACGGCCTCCAACTCCTGTTGCAGAGTACCTGACTCGGCGTCAGGAGCCTTGGCTTCCTCGTTGTCCTGCGGCTGGGGCTCTTCGATTTTTGTGTCTTCGTCAGTCATGAGTGGTTACCAAAATGCCGTTTCAGTTTTTCGAAGAAACTCGTCGACTTCGGTGAGACATCTTTGTTTTCAGTCTTCGCGAACTCGCGGAGCAACTCCTCCTGTCGTTCGTTGAGATTGGTTGGGGTCTCGATTGTGACCTGGACCAACTGGTCGCCGACGCGGCCGTTGCGGACGTCAGGCAGCCCCTGCCCGCGGATTCTGAAGATGCTGCCGTACTGTGTCCCCGGCGGGACTCTAAGCTGGCGCGTCCCGTCAAGGCTGGGCACCTCGATGGTTGCCCCGAGCGCTGCTTGAGTAAGACTGAGCGGCACGACGGCGATCAGGTCATTGCCGTCGCGTTCGAGGAACTCGTGCGGTTTGATTCGCACGTAGCAGTACAGGTCGCCGCTGGGTCCGCCGTCCCGGCCGGGCTCGCCCTCGCCGGCCACGCGAATGGCCTGGCCCTCGTGGACTCCAGGCGGAATGCGAATCGTGACCGTGCGCTTCTTGGGCACGCGACCGCTGCCCTTGCACGTGGGGCACGGCTTGGTGATAATGTGGCCGGTGCCTTGGCACTGGGGACATGTGGACACCATCTGGAAGAAGCCGCCGCCTTTG
>Ga0105100_10002339_pt1 | contig 11089 bp, 6 predicted proteins | sample PPLLak12cMay2015_2_FD_87033 | JGI IMG/M metagenome (GOLD analysis project Ga0105100, IMG submission 87033) | Freshwater sediment microbial communities from Prairie Pothole Lake near Jamestown, North Dakota, USA - PPLs Lake P8 Core (1) Depth... | ecosystem: Environmental > Aquatic > Freshwater >... | reverse complement strand
GTATGCTAGGTGTGGTCTATGTCTCCTGTTTCCTGATGCTCTTGCGCTATTCTTTCATACTTGGTAACTTCTTTTGTTTTTTCATCGTGTTTGGTGGTTAACTGTATGGGCCATGAATGATCAGGATAAGCCGTATCAACCCATTGGAGGTGCTCCGCAATGGCCCAGGCAGGCTTTTTGTTTTTCGCTATATCATTCAGGATATGGTGCATTTTCCAGTCATACGACATGTTAAAGGCTTTTCGGTGCAATTCAGGCAGTTCGGCTTCAGCCAGCATAAAGACCGGCTTCACCTTGTCGAGCTCGGGCCTCAGCTCCTCCCAGAAATCTGTAGGCACTCCGTGAGCATGGTCACAACGGTAACCGTCAACATCAAATGTTGTCATCCAATAGGTAAATACCTTAACAAACTCCTTGCGCAGCTCAGCATTGTCAAAGTTCAACTCTGCAACATCCCACCAGTCAAATTCAGTTGGATTTATGGGATAGGTCATTTGCAGCTTCTTCAGTTTTTTGAAATATTCAGGATGCGCTTTCATCCACGCAGGATTCCAGGGAGTGCTGTCTTTCTCAATCCGGGTATAATAATCAGAGTGATCCTTGATCCAGGGGTTATCCCAGGATGTGTGATTGATGGCAATATCAAGGATAACATGCATTCCCAGGGCATGAATTTTATCCACCAGTGACTTAAAATCATCGAGTGTACCATATTCCGGGTTAACGGTCAGGTAATCTTTGGTTGCGTAATAACTGCCCAGGTATTTTTTCCGTTCGGCAGGGTCTTTTATTTCTTCGATTAATACCGTCTGGTCGGCCTTCCTGTTCATTTCACCAATGGGAAAAATGGGCATCAGCCACAGGATATCGATGCCCAGGTCTTTCAACCGCGGAAGTTCCTTTTCAACGGCCTTAAAAGTACCTTCGGGTGAGAATTGCCTGATATTGACCTCATAAATTACGGCATCCTTTGCCCACTCAACAGGATCAACCTGGCTGATGCCTGAAGGATTAGCCCGGGTTACCGGCGTTTCCGGTTGATGTCTGCAGGCGCCGGACAACAAGGCCAGCATTCCAAAAGTCACAAAAAAATTGCTTTTCATGTCATTATTTTTCTTTAGAAAATATGTTGGCAAAGATCTGAAAAAAATCCGGCTCGTTTGGAACCGGATTTTTCATCAGGCAAAACATGTCAATTGTATCCGGGATTCTGGAGCAGATCTCCTTCAGCGGCTTCAATAGCCGTCTGTGGTATGGGTACCAGTTTCGCTGTTTCAGGAGAGGGATCAGGTTTATTCATCAAAGGCTTAGGCAGGAGAAAAGTCCCGAACCTGATCATGTCCTGCCTGCGATGTCCTTCCCAGTATAATTCACGGCCCCTTTCCTTCAGAATATCCATCAGTTCCATGCTGGCAAGTGCAGGTGCTTTACGTTTGGCTCTAATCTCATTGACTATGGTCAAAGCATCTCCTGTATTACCATTGCGCGCCAGGCATTCAGCTTTCATAAGCAGGGCGTCAGCATAACGGTAAATGATGAAATCATTGGGTGTACGCATAACATTGACCGGCGTGTTACGGGGTGCATATTTCAATACCCTGACACCATTATTTTCTGTGGCATTTTCGAGCGGACAATCAAAGGTGAAGTTTAATGGCAGGCCTCCGCGGTCAACCAGCGCCACGCCCGCCGTGCTATATTGCTGTCCGTAATTGAAACCGTTAACGACAGCCATAACAGGGTATATTGTGCTGTCAACCCAGCGCACATCCGTAGCTGTATCCGTTCCATTGAACCAGCATTCTTCAAGGTAGCCCTGGGGAGCAACGCAACCATTCCAGTTATTGGTAAAGTCTCCCATGAGGAACTGGTTATAGTGGAAAGTATGTTTTACCCATATAACCTGGTCATCGATACCATAGCTCTGATCATCGTCAAGTTCGGTAACAAAAATGGCTTCATCACCTGGTTGTTTGAAGTTCAAGTGGTTGTCAGGACCAAATATACCAAAGTAATTTTCTGCCAGCTGATAATTACCGGGATCAATGATCTGGTTCAGATAAAGAAGGCATGAATCCCATGCAGCCTGGCCAACATATACTTCTTTGTTGATATACATCTTGGAAAGCAGCATAAGGCATGCGTCACGGTTGGGAACCCCATAGTCCGCCTCAGCCCTCTCAGGCATATTATCCAGGATGGTTTTCAGGTCATTGACGATAAAATAAAACGCATTCTCACGGGTAAGGTAAACCGGATCAGTTGTGTAGTCTGTACTGAAAGGATCACGATAGGGTGAAACGCCATAGAGATCGATCAGGCAATACATATAAAAGTCCCTGAGAAACCTGAGCATCGATCGGTATCCTTTTATCTCATCGGTTACATCATCACCGGTACCGAGTACTGAAACCCCGAAATTTGCTGCTGCGATCGCTGTATTCAAACGATTCCAGGTAGCGCCGACGTCTCTGTGCACAGGGAGCCAGGTATGCAGCCATTGCTGCTGCCAGACACCTCCGTCAAACCAGTCAGTTCCCCGCGTGGGAAAGCAAAGCTCATCTGATGTAGCTTCCTGCAAACCCCAGAATGATTCGCGGTACCAGAGGCCTTTTAGCTGACCCAGTGCCGGAGCAATTAAATTAGGGATCAGATTCGGATCCTCAATAAGGGTTTCTGAAGTAACCTTATCCTGCGGAGTTTCTTCCAGATCAGTGCAGGAATTCAGGAACAGGCTGCTCAAAAACAGAGCAGCTAAAGCACTATATAAAATATTCTTTTTCATATGAGTCAGATTGTATGTTTAGAATGTAACATTGAGCCCAAATAAGAATGTCCTTGATTTTGGATAACTCGTATTATCAATCCCCAGGGCACGGACACCATTCATATCAGCGGAGGACGAAACATCAGGATCATAACCGCTGTAATTGGTGATCAGGAAAAGGTTCGATCCTGAGACATACAGCCGGAGATTCTGTATCCATTCTATTTTACTGATATTGAAATTATACCCCAGCGTAGCACTGGCCAGGCGGACATAAGAACCATCTTCAAGATACCTGTCGCATACCCTGCTTGAAAAGGAATAGCTGAATTCATCAGCAATAAAGCTCTGCAGGGCATTTTTCGATTGGTTCATGTTTGTCTTATCCAGCAACAATGCGGTGTTATTAAAGATCTTGTTACCATAAACCGCGTCGATAAAAAAGGCAAAGTCGAGGTTCTTATAACGGAATGAGTTGTTCAAACCCCAGGTGAATTTTGGCAGAGCAGATCCGATAAAGAAAAATGAATCGGTGCCTGCAATGTTTCTTTCATAGTAAACCCTCCCTTTAAATCTGCCGGTCTTTCCAACCGAATCAACCTTGACCATATAAAATGAAGCCATGGGATGTCCGTTGGCATATGCCTGTGCATATGCTCCGGTCATACCTTGCCCATCGATTTCTCCTGTCGGGATAATCGTTGCATCATCATCCCGGATTTTTTCAGCCCTGTTTTTTATGGCCGTAAAGTTAAAATTCACATTCCAGGAGAAATTGCTTGTTTTAACAGCAATTCCATCAATACCCAGCTCAATACCGTCATTCAATACATATCCCTCATCGAGATTGGAAATAAAGGTGCTGGTCGGGGATAAAGCCTTGGTAGGTTGTTCCATCAGCATATCCGTTGTTTTTTTCCTGAACAGGTCGATAGTTCCTGATAATCTACCTTCCAGCACGCCAAAATCGAGCCCGAAATTGGTCGAAGTAGTGGTTTCCCAATGCAAACCAGGTTGCGGTGTTTTATCAATTTTAAAACCGGTAACGGGAATATGGTTGATGATGGATGTGGAACCGGCATCAGGCGCAAGCAAAAATGTTGAATTGTCTGTTCCTATCTCTGAGTTCCCTGTTTTACCCCAGCCCACCCTTAATTTCAGGTTACTGAATACGTTCAGGTTCTGTATGAATTCTTCCTGGGAAAGTCTCCATGCAAAGGCCAGTGACGGGAAATTACCATATTTTGAATCGGATCCGAATTTTGATGAACCGTCTCGCCTTATGGTAGCCGTGACCAGATACTTTTCATTGAAGTTATAGTTAATCCTGCCGAAGAATGACTGTAATTCTTCCGGTGTATTGGCCCATGAATCCAGATTAGAGTAATCAGGATCACCTTCATCCATTTGATTCACATAGTCGATCATATCGGTGGTAAAATAACCTGCCTGCTGGTTAAAACCGCTGCGGTTGATCCGCTGATAGGAGAACCCAGCCAGCAATCCGAGGTTATGAATGCTAAAGGACTTATTATAGTTTAATGTATGCTCAATGATGAAATTTTGCAGCTCATTGGTATTGATCTGGGCACGGCCTTGCTCTGAGCTCAGGTAAGAAAGCCTCTGGCTCTGGTTGATTTTACGGATAGCATTGGTATAATCAACACCAAGGTTCAACTTATAATTCAATCCCTCAATTAATTTCAAGGTTGCCGCAGCACCTCCCAGGATTCTTGACGTGCGGGTAAGATCGTCGGTATACTCCAGCATGGCCACCGGATTTCTCTCTTCCGTGGAGATCGTCTGAAAGGGAGCCCCGTAAGAATCATAAACCGGCCAGGTCGGGTTTGTTTTCAGAGCATTCAGCAACAGGTCACCTTCAAATCCGGTAGCGCCGACCGGCACCCTGTTTTCCTTGGTCTGCGATGCCGTCAGGTTGGCTTCAACAAATAACCTGTCCTTTAATGCCTTTTGCGTCATGTTTACACGGCCGACGTATTTATCCAGGGATGACTTTTCTATAATGCCTTCCTGATTAAGGTAATTAAACGATACCCGGTAGGAATTCATTTCAGTCCCTCCGGATAACGAAATATTATGAGAATGGCTCAGTCCTGTCCTGAATATTTCCTCCTGCCAGTCAGTTTTGGATCCATAATGGTTGGCATCATCAACCGCTTTGTCCAGCGTATCGATGCGTACCTTCAACCATTCATCAGCGGTTAATACATCCAGTTTTTTAGGAAGATTCGAGATGCTTAAATAAGTGGAATATTCAAGGTTTGTTTTGCCTTCTTTACCCTTTTTGGTGGTAATCAGCACCACTCCGTTGGCACCCCTTGAACCATAAATAGCAGTGGCCGAAGCATCTTTCAATATATCAATGGCCTCAATGTCGTTGGAATTAAGAAAATTGAGCGGATTTGTTGCAGGTGCTCCGCCCATTCCATTTGCTGACGGACCGCCGGGTGAGGAAGCGGCCATATCCAGCGGAACTCCATCAATAACATACAGGGGTTGCTGGCCTGAACGGATGGTACTGGCACCACGGATGCGGATCTGGGATGCAGATCCTGGCTCACCGTTGTTCTGCGTGATCTGTACGCCCGGTATACGGCCCTGTATAAGCTGTTCAGGTGTGGCTGCGCTGATCTTATTAAAATCCTCTTCCTTTACGGAACTGACAGCACCGGTCAGATCGCTTTTCTTTGAAACGCCGTAACCCACTACCACGACCTCTTCAAGTTTCATGACGTCTTCTTCCAGGCTCATGTTAATCGTTGTCATTCCGGCTATGGGCTGTTCCTTGCTGAGATAGCCAATAAACGAAAAGACAAGGACAACATTTTCATCCGGCACGGTGAGCGTGTAATTCCCAAAGACGTCCGTTGTCGTACCGTTGGTGGTACCTTTTACCACGATGCTTGCCCCGGGAAGTTCTTCACCGGTGGCCGAGGTAACCAGTCCGGTAATCGTTTTTTCCTGCGTAAAAGCCGCTAGCTGCAGGAAGCAAAACAGCAGGATCAATACTGTTTTGCGGGATTTTCTTCTTACATTCATATATTCATTGTTAATGGTTAGTATTTGATTATGTTTAGTATTCCTTTGCAGGTTATGATTAATTCCTCATGATCTCAACCGATGAATTTCCGGGAATGGCGTAATCATGGTTATAAATGTTAACCTCAACCGAAACGGAGGATTCATTGGTGATGATCACCTTTCTGTTGTTGACTTCCGCTTTCAGCTGGCTCCCCCGGAACAGTATCTTGAAGGCAAATGACTCCCAGTTGGAAGGTAACTGCGGATTGAGCACAAGCCTGCCCTCTTTCACCCTTTTCCCGGCAAATCCTTCGATTATGGCCATATAGGTGCCGGCCATCGAAGTGATATGCAAGCCTTCGTGCACTTCATTATTATAGTCGTCAATATCAAGCCGCGAAGTGCGCAGGTATAACCTGTATGCCATTTCCGTTTTCTTCAGCTTTGCTGCAAGCACAACATGAACGCAGGGTGAAAGAGATGACTCATGGACCGTGCGCGATTCATAAAAATCGAAATTCCGGCTTATGGTTTCTGTATCATATCGGTCTTCGAACAGGTAGATCCCCTGCAGTACATCGGCCTGTTTGATAAAACAGGAACGCAGGATGCGGTCCCACGACCATTTCTGGTTCAGGGGCCGCTGCTTGCTGTCCAGCTGGTCAACGGTTATCTGTTCCTTGTCCATATATCCGTCCTGCTGCAGGAAAACACCTTCCGATTCCAGGTACGGAAGGTACATCTTGGCAATGATATCTTTCCAGCGTGCCGGTTCCTCCATATCGTTAAAGTTGATCTTTTCAGCCAGCTTCTTATATCCGGCAGGATCAACCTGCTTTGCCAGGTCAATGGTTTCAAGGGTATATTGCAGTGCCCATGTTGCCAGGGTATTGGTATACCAGTTGTTGTTCACATTGTTTTCATATTCGTTGGGCCCCGTCACTCCCAGGATCACGTATTTCATTTTTTCGCCCGACCAGTTAACACGCTGGCTCCAGAACCTGCTGATGGCGATCAGCACCTCCAGCCCGTATTCGATAAGGTATTTATGATCACCGGTATGCCGCGTATAATTATGGATTGCAAAAGCGATAGCGCCGTTCCTGTGGATCTCTTCAAAGGTAATCTCCCATTCATTATGGCATTCTTCACCGTTCATGGTGACCATGGGATACAAGGCAGCCCCGTTTTTATAACCGAGTTTCAGGGCGTTTTCAATGGCTTTTTCCAGGTGTTTGTAACGGTAAAGCAAAAGATTGCGTGTGACCGATGCCGGTGCAGTGCAAAGGAAGAACGGAATACAAAAGGCCTCCGTATCCCAGTAGGTGGAACCGCCATATTTTTCCCCCGTGAATCCTTTAGGCCCTATGTTGAGCCTTGGATCATCTCCCCGGTAGGTCTGGTTCAGGTGGAAAATATTGAAACGTATGCCCTGTTGTGCCTCATCATCGCCTTCGATGACGATGTCGCTGTGCTCCCAGATGCCTGCCCATATTTCCCGGTGTGCTTTGAGCATGGGGACAAAACCCAGCTGAACCGCTGATTTTAAGACTTTTTTTGTATCCCCGGGGAGGTCCTTCTTCTCATGGTTCAGGGAAGAAAGAACGGCGATGGTTTTTATGATCTCCAGCTGGCTTTCTTTTTTAAGGCTCAGGGCATACGACAGTTCAACATAGCCGTCCCTGGAATGATGGGATGGCTTATCCTTGCATTCATTTCCATCCACCAGTATCCTGTTATGCATTCCGCAGGCAACATCGAACTCGGTTTTCAGGGTGCGTGCAATGAGGTAACCACCATGGCCGGAGGCTTCGTGATCCAGCTGGGTCCAGAATACTTCATTCCAGTTGGCATCCTCATTCACTACATTGCCGTCGAGATAAGGGCTTACCTTAACTTCGGCGTTCCTGTTCACCGGGGTAATGCAATATCGTATCGCTCCGGTTTCGGGACTGGCAAGGCTTAAAAAGCGCATCACGGAAACCTTGACACGCAGGCCTGAAGGCAGAACAGCAATAAAGTCGCGGTTCAATGTACCTTCTTTCATGTTAAGCACACGCCTGAAAGAAGTCACCTTGCATTTAGCAAGATCGAGTGGTTCATTATCCAGGGTGAAATTGATCCCGATGAAATTCGGGGCATTTAGTACTTTGGCAAAATACTCCGGGTAACCGTTCTTCCACCAGCCCACTTTTGTTTTGTCGGGATAATATATCCCTGCCACATAGGAACCCTGGAGAGAGCTGCCCGAGTATTGCTCCTCAAAGTTGGCACGTTGTCCCATTTTTCCGTTCCCGATGCTGAATATACTCTCGGATGACCGGTGCCTGTTGCCGTCAAATCCTTCCTCCATAATGCACCAAGGATCAATTTTGAGATATTTGTTCATAGTTCAGCGAATTATTATCCTTTTCTATCGGTCACGAACAGGGTGATAATGCCGGCAACCATCATGGATATACCACCCAGCACCAGGGCGTTTATAGCTCTTCCTTCAAACACATGACGCACCAATGCCCCCAGTATACTGGCGGCTAATATCTGCGGTATGACAATGAAAAAATTAAATATCCCCATATACACGCCCATTTTTTTTGCAGGAAGTGACCCGGTCAATATCGCATAAGGCATGGCAAGGATGCTTGCCCAGGCAAAGCCTATCCCAATCTCTGAAACGATCAGATAATGAGGATCTTTGATGAAGAAAAAGGAGATCAAACCCAGACCTCCGCATGTCAGGGCTATCAAATGGGTTATCCTGCGGTTTGTTTTTCTGGCAATGATGGGTAATAAAAAGGCCATGATCGCGGCAAAACCGTTATAAACACCCATTAATACGCCCACCCAGTCAGCGCCATCGTTATATAGTTGGGAGGTTGTATCGGATGTCCCGTATATATGCCCTGTCACCGCCGGTGTGGTATAGATCCACATGGCAAAGAGGGCAAACCATGAGAAAAACTGTACAAATGCCAGTTGGCCCATTGTTTTTGGCATATGAAACAGGTCCTCCATGACCTCGGTCAGCCCGTTCTTTTTGCCAGCCCGCATAAACCAGCCGGTAATCAATTGAATTAAGCCAAATCCGAGCAGCCCGACCGAAAGGATGTATAATTCCTTTTCAAGTTTCGTTTTGTATATTATGTAGGTAACAACTATACCCACCAGGATCCAGATAATACTGTTCCTGAGATAATTTGTTTTTTTTGCATAGGTTTCCGCGTGATTTTTGGCCTCGGCCGCCTTGATACTGTCGTTGCGCTCGAATGATTCAATCTGTTCCGGTGAATATTCTTTGGTGCGGATAACGGTCCATAAGACAGCGGACAGAAAAACCACCCCACCGATATAGAAGCTGAATTTGACGGAATCCGGAATAAGTCCCTCAGCAGCGGTATTACTGATCTTAAACCAGTTGGTCATCACATATGGGAGGAGGGAGGCTATAACGGCACCAATACCGATAAAAAAGCTTTGCATGGCAAATCCCCTGGTCCTTTGTTCATCGGGCAACATATCACCGACAAAGGCTCTGAAGGGCTCCATGGATACGTTGATGGAAGCGTCCATGATCCAGAGCATGCCGGCGGCCACCCACAATACCGGGGAGTTAGGCATGATCAGCAACGCACAGGAAGCCAGGATGGCTCCCACCAGAAAATATGGCCTTCTCCGGCCCATTCTTCCCCAGGTTTTATCGCTCATATGCCCGATGATGGGCTGAACAATGAGACCGGTAACCGGGGCTGCCACCCACAGGATCGGGATATTGTTGATGTCAGCTCCAAGGGTTTGAAAGATCCGGCTCACATTGGCATTTTGCAGGGCAAAACCAAACTGTATGCCTAAAAAACCAAACGACATATTCCAGATCTGCCAGAAGGACAAGCGGGGTTTTTCGTTCCTGGTATTCATGAAAATTTTTACTTTAATCAAAGTTAGACAATAGAAATCTCAGAAAACATTATGAAGCACAACCAGATTTTTAAGAAACACAAGAATATAGCTGTTTCCCCTGATTTCAAACGATTGTTAAAAAATATACCAATCCTTAATAAATCGTTGCAAACGTTTGAAATGGAAGGGAGAAGTTGGCAGATAGAAGTTAAAAGTTAGTAGGAAATACTCACCGATTACAGATTACAGATTACCGGCTACTGATTACCTCTCTTCCATCTTCCTGTCCGTTGATTCACGCTTTACCAGCACCGGGGCAAAGACTTTTTTGCGGGCAGGAAAAGCGGTATTGCCTTTTGTAATTCTGTCCAGCAAAAAACGGGTTGCCTCATAGCCGGTCTCGTACCCGTTCTGTTCAATGGTCGTCAGGGTCGGACTGCATATGGTAGCCACCGGCCCGTCACCGAAACCGGCAACGGCTATGTCTTCCGGCACCCTGAAGCCGGCTTTCTTGACGGCCTGAATAACGGCAATAGCGGTTGAATCGTTAACGGCAAAAAAACCGTCAGGTTTGGGATGCCGGGCAAGGATCCGTCCTATTTTCTCTTCCACTTTTTCGCTGGTATCGCAGAGGTAAATATTGTAGGGATCTACCGGAAGGTTATTGTCTTCCAGGGCCCGGCAATAGCCTACCTTGCGAAGTTTGCCGATCATCAGGTTTTCAGGGGCCGACAGGTGGACGATATTACGGCATCCGACAGCAATCAGGTGCTCGGTGGCCATATAGGCACCTTTGTAATCATCTACCACCACGGCATCCGATTCAATAAAAGGACAAATCCGGTCGAAGAACACCAGGGGTATGCCGTTATCCTGCAACAGGGTGAGATGATCAAATTTGGTGCTGGTTTTGGCAACAGAGATCAGGATACCATCGACCCTGTGATCAAGCAAAGCCTTTGCAACCATGGTTTCCCGTTCATACATTTCATTGGTCTGGCATACCATTACATTATAGCCGGTTTCATAGGCTGCATCCTCAATGCCGCTGATGACCGATGAAAAGAAGAAATGGACGATCTCGGGAATGATCACCCCGATCGTGTTGCTTTTACTGCTTTTCAAACCAAGCGCCAGCGCATTGGGCCTGTAGTTTAGCCTGCGTGCGGTCTCGTTAACCTTTTCCTTGGTTTCGGCGCTGATATCCGGATGATCCTTCAGGGCCCTTGAAACAGTGGAGACTGATATTCCAAGCAGCCGGGCGATATCTTTTATGGTTACCGGAGCACTTGACATGAATGATGAAAAAGGTATATTTTGTAATATACCAATAAAAATAGTAAAAACATTAATATAAATACGAAAACAGCCATCAGCATTTGG
>Ga0105100_10002338_pt1 | contig 11090 bp, 9 predicted proteins | sample PPLLak12cMay2015_2_FD_87033 | JGI IMG/M metagenome (GOLD analysis project Ga0105100, IMG submission 87033) | Freshwater sediment microbial communities from Prairie Pothole Lake near Jamestown, North Dakota, USA - PPLs Lake P8 Core (1) Depth... | ecosystem: Environmental > Aquatic > Freshwater >... | reverse complement strand
TACCCGCCTTCGTCCGCCTTTGGCAAACTATGGCGGGGCAAGCAGGATCGACACGATGTTTAATCTTTGGCTTTGAAACACAAAAATCCTGATAATCCTGTCTAACTCTTTCTTTCCCCTCGAGCGGAGCGATCCTCGAATCCCCGCAGCGCGGGGATGCTCCTCAAGCGAAGCGCTCATCCCTCGCCCGTCAGCGGTCAGCCGTCGTCCGTCCTCTATCTGCGGTCGGCCGTCTGCCGTCAGCGGTCGTTTTAAAGCATAAACTCCGGGATCGTTTCGCCTCGCACCAAGTCCTCGTAGCCTTCCCTTGCCCTGATGACGTGATAGGCGTCCCCTTTTCCCAGCACCTCTGCAATCCGGAGCCTGGAGTTGTAGTTGGAAGACATGCTGAAGCCGTAGGCGCCCGCACTCATGACCGCCAGGAGGTCTCCGGTTTCGAAGGAATCCATCTCCCGATCCTTGGCCAGGAAATCCGAAGATTCGCAAATAGGGCCCACCACATCCGCCGTGATCTTCCTCAGCCCCCTGACTTTCACAGGCTCGATGCCGTGGAAAGACCCATAGAGACTGGGCCTGATGAGATCGTTCATCGCCGCGTCCACGATGATGAAGCTTTTCTGGGCAGTGGTTTTCTTGTAAAGCACCTTGGTCACCAGGATCCCCGCATTGCCCACAATCACCCTGCCCGGTTCCAGGATGACCGTAACGTCCTTGATGTCCAGTTCACCTTTGATGGCTTTCGCATATTCCCTGGGATGAGGGGGTTCCTCCTGATCATAGGTGATCCCCAGCCCGCCGCCCAGGTCCAAATAGGACACGCCGATCCCGATGGCCCGCAACTGACCGATCAATTCTTTGAGTTTCTTCAAGGCATCCACGAAGGGGCTCAACCGCGTCAACTGGGACCCGATGTGACAGGAGTCGCCTGACACGGTCAGGTTCTTCAGCCCGGACACCCGCGTGTACTCTTCAAGAGCTTGCCGGATGTCGATCCCGAACTTGTTCTCCCTCAGCCCTGTCGAAATGTAAGGATGGGTCTGAGGGTCGATGTCCGGATTCACTCGGATTGAAACAGCCGCTTTTTTGCCCATCCTGCCCGCAATCTCATCGAGCAGCAGGATCTCCTGGGAGGACTCCACGTTGAACATGAGAATTCCGGATTGGATCGCATACTCCATGTCTTCGGTTGTTTTGCCGACTCCGGAATAGACGATTTTCTTGGAATCGACTCCCGCCTTCAGAGCCCGGTAAAGCTCACCGCCTGAAACAATGTCAACCCCTCCCCCTTCGAGAGCGAAAAGCTTCAGGATCGCCAGATTGGAGTTTGACTTCATGGCAAAGCAAGTCAGATGAGGGAGATCGCTGAACGCATCGTCAAAAGCCCTGAAGTGCTGCTTCAGAGTCGCATAGGAATAGAGGTAGAAGGGCGTTCCGACCTCCTTTGCGATCCGGGAGACAGGCACATCTTCGCAGTGAAGTTCACTGTTTTTGTATTGAAAATGATGCATAGGAAAAGAGAGTGCCTAAAGTGCGCTAAAATGCCTAAAATGGAAAATAACAAAGACCAAGGCAATCACGAAAGCACGAAATTTGGAAAGCACGAAAAAGGACCTGTCTTTCTATATAACCCCTTCTTCCTTCGTGTTTTCCCCCTTTCGCCTTTTCGTGATAAGGGGTTGCTTGAAGCTTTCTCTACTTCGAATTCTAAAGAACCAGGTCAAAATCTTTCACCACGAAAGCATGAAATTGGGAAATCACGAAAAAGGGCAAAGGTGTTTAAACAACCCCTCTCTTCTTTCGTGCTTTCGTCCTTTCGTGTTTTCGTGATAAGGGGTTTCTCCTGCATTCATTCTATTCGACCACAACCTTTGCCCGGTTCGAGGGCGGGCCGAGGACGCCTTTTTCTCCCGCAAGCTGCACTTCAAAATAATAAATGTTGCCCTTCAACGCTCCCGGGATTTTGCAAAAGAACCGTTCTTCCCGAATCACTTCAGTCCCGTAGGTGTGAAACCCCTGGAACTCTATGGGGCAACCGTCGCAGGGAGGGTCGGCCACAGGATAGATCGCATAATGAACCCGCGCCCCGGCGACCGCCTGGTCAAGGCCTGAAGAGTCTGAAACACTTCCCTTCAGTTCAACATATTCGCCCTGCCACGCTCCCTTCAGATCCATCACTCTCGCACTCGTGGTCTTTTGCGGCAAAGAGGGTTTGGCTTTTCTTCCGCACGATGCAGGGATCAGAAGCATGAAAGCAAGAAAGAGACAGGCAAATCCCCGCCTGCTCCTCCCTCCCACCAGAGGAGGGGAAATTTTTTGGGGGCCTCTCATCTCGCCCCGATCTCTTTCCGAGCCTTCGAAAGAGCTCTTTTCACGCTGGCGCTCCCCGTCCCTCCCGGAAGGTTCCGTCTATCGATGCAAGAGAGGGGATCGAGCCAGCCATAAACATCCTTCTCAATGCGCCCGGAGAACCCTTTCATCTCCTTGAGGGTGAGCTGCCTCAGTTCCTTTTCGTGGTCCAGCGCATAAAGGACCATCTTGCCCACGATTTCATGGGCCTGGCGAAAGGTCACGCCCTTTCCCACGAGATAATCCGCCAGGTCCGTGGCCACCAGGTAGCCTTGGTCTACGGCTTCCCTCATCCTTTTCTTGTTGAAAGAGATTCCCCCGAGCAGGCGGGTCATCACCACCAGGCTTTGCTCCACCGTGTCTGCGGCGTCAAAGAGCGGCTCCTTGTCTTCCTGCATGTCCTTGTTGTAGGTGAGGGGGAGCCCTTTCATCGTGGTCAGAAGAGCCGTGAGATCCCCGTACACTCTCCCGGTCTTGGCTCTCACAAGCTCCATCAAGTCCGGGTTCTTTTTCTGGGGCATGATGCTGCTCCCGGTGCAGAACGCATCAGGAAGAAAAACAAAATCAAACTCCTTGGTCGCCCAGATCACCAGTTCCTCGCTCAGGCGGCTCAGGTGCATCATGAGGACCGATGACGCGAAAAGAAAGTCCAGCACAAAATCACGGTCACTCACCGCATCCATGCTGTTCTCCGAGATCGCATCAAAGCCCAGTTCACCGGCCACCATTTCCCGGTCCAGGTTAAAGGTCGAGCCCGCAAGCGCCGCGCTCCCCAGAGGAAGGACATTCACACGCTTCAGGCTTTCGGCAAAACGCTGGCGATCCCGTTTGAGCATCTCGTAATAGGCAAGAAGATGATGGGACAGAAGGACCGGCTGAGCCCGCTGCAGATGGGTGTATCCCGGCATGATCACGTGCGAGTTCTTCTCGGCCAGACCAACCAGGGCCCTCTGCATCTCCCTGAGGAGCCCGTCCACTCGGCCGATCGCATCCCTCACGTAGAGCCGCACATCAAGAGCGACCTGGTCGTTCCGGCTTCTCGCCGTGTGGAGTTTCTCTCCCACAGGCCCTACCCTGTCCACCAGGGCCTTCTCCACCAGGGTGTGGATGTCCTCGTAGGTTTCATCGAAGGCGCCTTGGTCCATCTCTTTCCTGATTTCGGCCAGAGCCTGAAGGATCTTCGAGGCCTCCGCCCTGGTGAGGATTCCCTGCTTGGCAAGCATTCGGCAGTGGGCCCTGCTGCCCTCGATGTCCTGCGCATAGAGGCGCCGGTCAAAAGCAATGGACGCGTTGAAGCGCTCCAGCGCTTCGTCGGTCTGTTCCTTGAAACGGCCACCCCAAGTTTTCTTGCTCATCCTCGTTCTCTTGCTTTCTTCCCCCTCCCTTTATCCCTCCCCCTTGAGGGGGGAGGGAAGGGTGAGGGTGGGTTCTACTATTTTCTTCCCAGCAATGTGGCGATCTTGAGCCTGAGCGCGCTGAGCCGGATGAATCCTTCCGCATCCTTCTGGTTGTAAACCTGGTCTTCCTCAAAGGTTGCGAATCCCGAGTGGTAGAGGGACCTCTCGGACTTTCGTCCCACCACCATGCAGTTCCCCTTGTAGAGCTTGAGCCTCACCACGCCGGTGACGTTTCGCTGCGCTTCATCCATCAGGGTCTGAAGCATTTTTCGCTCCGGCGCGAACCAGTACCCGTAGTAGACCATCTCCGAGTAACGCGGGACGAGGCTGTCCCTGAGGTGCATCACCTCGCGGTCCATGGTGATCGTCTCCATGGCCTGATGCGCCACCCTGAGGATCGTTCCTCCGGGTGTCTCGTAGACTCCCCTGGACTTCATCCCCACGTAACGGTTCTCCACGATGTCCACTCTGCCCACGGCATTTTTGCCGCCCAGGGTGTTCAGTCGGCCAAGAAGGCTCGCCGGCGACAGCCGCTCCCCGTTCACGGACACGGCGTTTCCTTCCTTGAATCCCACCTCGACGTAAGTGGGCCGATCAGGCGCATCCTCGGGAGCCACGGACATGACAAACATGTCCTTTGAGGGCTCGTTCCACGTGTCTTCGAGGATCCCTCCCTCGAAACTGATGTGAAGCAGGTTCCGGTCCATGGAATAAGGTTTCGCCTTGGTCACAGGCACCTTGATCTTCCTGGATTTGGCGTACTTGACGAGATCTTCCCTGCCCTTGAAGTCCCAGATCTTCCAAGGGGCGATGATTTTCAGGTGAGGGGCGAGAGCCATGTAGGTCATCTCGAACCGAACCTGGTCATTGCCCTTTCCTGTTGCGCCGTGGCTCACGGCATTGGCCTTGAACTTTTTGGCCACCTCCACCTGCTTCTTGGCGATGATCGGCCTGGCCAGGGAGGTCCCCAGAAGATAACCCGATTCATAAACCGCGTTGGCCCTCAGTGCAGGGAACACGTAGTCCCGGACGAATTCCTCTTTGAGATCTTCAATGACAATGTCCGCGGCTCCTGTTCTGAGCGCCTTTTCCCTCACCTCTCCCAGCTCGTCGCCCTGGCCGACGTCTGCGGCAAAGCAAACGACCGGGCACTGGTAGGTTTCAATCAGCCAAGCCAGAATGACCGACGTGTCCAGCCCTCCGGAATAGGCCAGAACGATTTTGTTGATGTCCCGTTTCAATTCAAATTCCTCCTTCCCCTATTTCCGCAGAATCAATTTTTCCAGCACCGCCATGTGGAGGTGCAGCTTGTTTTCCGCCTGGTCAAAGACCACCGAGTTCGGCCCGTCCATGACATCGGAAGTGATTTCCTCGCCACGGTGAGCCGGCAGGCAGTGCATGACAAGCACGTCGCGCCTTGCCGCCTTCAGGAGATCCTGGTTCACCTGGAATCCCTGGAAAGCGGCGATCCTCTTCTTTCGCTGGTGTTCCTGCCCCATGCTGGCCCACACATCCGTGTTGACGGCGTCCGCGCCTTTCACGGCCTTTTTCGGATCGCCCAAGATTCGAATCTTCTTGTTCGGCCCGTTCACGATCTCCGGTAGAGGATGATACCCGTTCGGGCACGCGAGGACCAATTCGAAACCGAGGACGTGGGCGGCATTGATCCACGAATGGGCCACATTGTTTCCGTCTCCCACCCAGGCGACCTTGAGACCATCGAGGCTCCCTCTTTTTTCCAGGATCGTCATGAGATCGCTGAGCACCTGGCAGGGATGGAAGCGATCGGTCAGGGCATTGATGACCGGGATGTCCCCCTCCCTGGACATGCCTTCAAGGAACTGCTGAGAAAAGGTTCTGATCGCCATGGCATCCAGATAGCGGGAAAGGACTCGGGCCGTGTCTCCCACGGTCTCGTCTCTGGACAACTGGGTTTCGGCCCTGTGCATGAACAGGGTCTGTCCCCCCAGCCTGAACATGGCGGTCTCAAAGGAGATGCGTGTCCTGGTCGATGCTTTGTCAAAGAGCATGCCGAGGGTGTAGCCCTGAAGGGTCCGCTTCACCTTCCGGCCCTGCTTCTTGAACTGAAGACCTTTTTCCAGAAGCCCCAGAAGGTCTTCTTTGGTCAAATCGCGAATGGTGAGAAGATCTTTTTTCATTTACACACCGCCCAGCACTGAATTCAGCGCCTCAATGAGTTGATCGATTTCCTTCTTCGTAACCACCAATGGGGGAACGAAGCGCAGCACCTTTTCCTGAGCGCAGTTGATCAGGAAGCCCCTCTGAACACACGCCTCGAGCACGGGCGCCCCAGGCCGGTCCAGCTCAACCCCGATGATGAGGCCAAGCCCCCTCACCTCCTTGATGCAGGCATGGCGTTTCTTCAGGTCCTCGAGCCGCCCCATGAAATAGGCTCCCATGTTCCGGCAATGCTCCAGCCGGCCGTCATTCAACAGACTGCTCAGAACAGCCTTTGAAACGGCGGTCACCAGGGGCGTGCCCCCAAACGTGGAGGCATGACTCCCCGGACCGAAAGCTGTGCTCAGAGCTTCGGTGCTGAGCATCGCGCCGATGGGAAGCCCGTTTCCCAGAGCTTTGGCAAGACTCATGATATCCGGTGAAACCCCGAAGTGCTCATAGGCAAACAAGCGCCCGGTGCGGCCCATGCCGGTCTGGATCTCATCAAAGATCAGGAGGGCCCCCTTTTCCCGGCAGATCTCTTTCACTCCTTTGAGATAATCAGGATGAGGGACCACAATGCCTCCCTCCCCCTGAATGGGTTCGAGCATGACCGCGCACACCGTGTCGTCCACGGCGGCTCTCAAGACCGCGAGATCATTGAAAGGGATAAACTTGAACCCCGGGAGCAGAGGATCATAGCCGATCTGCACCTTGGGCTGGCCCGTGGCCGAAAGGGTGGCCATCGTGCGGCCATGAAATGACCCCTGCATGCAGACGATCGTGTGCTTTCCCGGCCCGAATTTCTCCCGCGTGTATCGCCTGGCGATCTTGATCGCCGCCTCATTGGCTTCCGCCCCGCTGTTGCAGAAGAACACGCGATCGGCAAAGGAGTTCTCTACGAGAAGCTTGGCCAACTCCGCCTGCGGTCTCGTGTAGTAGAGGTTCGAGACGTGGACCAGGGTTCTCGACTGCTCCTCCAGGGCTTTGGTGACAATGGGCGAACTGTGTCCCAGGGCGCAAACCGCGATCCCTCCCACAAAATCAAGGTACTCTTTGCCGTTCTCGTCCCAAACCCGGCAGCCCTCCCCTTTCACCAGAGCAAAGGGGGGCCGCTTGTAAGTGGGGAAAATGTATTTGTCGGCCAAATCTTTGGTTGTTTCTGAAGATGCTGTCTGTTTCATGGAAGCTCCGTATGCAGACTGCTATTCGTTATCCGTTATCCGTTGTCAGCTGCAGGTTGCTCGTTGCTCGTCGCAGGTGAAACGGAAAAAACCAAGAGCAATCACGAAAGCACGAAATCTGGAAAGCACCCCAGTTGAATAGTCCCGCTCCCGCGGGAATTCAACGGGGCAGGCGAAAAAGGGCATATTCGACAAGATGAACAGGATCAACTGGATATTCTTTTTATTTCAGAGAACAACAATCCTGAAAATCTTGTAAATCCTGTCTAACTCTTTCTTTTCCTGCTTTTCTCCTGTCTTCTTCTTGCTTATGAACTCATTAACTCATTAACTTCTTATTCTTCTATATAACCCCTTCTTCTTTCGTGCTTTCGTCCTTTCGTGTTTTCGTGATAAGGGGTTTCTTCTATATTCTGTCTCGTGTCTACTGTCTTCTGTATTCTCGCTCTCAGGGTATGATCTCCGTCCCCACCCCACCCTTCGTAAAGATCTCCAGGAGGATCGCGTGATCCTTGCGGCCGTCAATGATGTGAGCCTTCTTCACCCCGCCCCTCAAGGCGTCTGCACAGCAATTCACCTTGGGGATCATGCCGCCCTTGATCGTTCCGTCCTCGATCAGCTCAGGGTACTCCTTCACCTTGATGGAAGAGATCAGCTTGCCCTGCCTGTCCAGAACGCCCTGGGTGTCAGTCAAGAGAATCAGCTTCCTGGCCTTCAGTGCCGAAGCAATGTGTCCGGCCACGTGATCTGCATTGATGTTGTAGCTCTCCCCTTTCTTTCCGGCTCCCACCGGCGCAATGACCGGGATGAACTGGTTTTCCAGGAGGCTTGTCAGAACCTGGGTGTTGATGGAGGTCACTTCTCCCACCATGCCGATATCGATAATCTCCGGGGGCTGATCGTCTCCCCGCTTCTTGATGTATTTCATTTTTTTTGCCGTGATGAGTTTCCCGTCCTTGCCGGAAAGCCCCACGGACTGGCCGCCGTTCTGGTTGAGGAGGGGGACGCTCTCCTTGTTCTCTTTGCCCACCAGGACCATCTCCACCACATCCATGGTCTGCTTGTCCGTCACCCGCATGCCGTCTACAAACGCCGACTCGATGGAGAGCTTTTTCAGGTAGCTGCCGATCTGCGGGCCGCCTCCGTGAACGACAACCGGCTTGAGGCCCACGTACTTCATCAGGATGATGTCGAGGGCAAAGTTCTTCTTCAGCGTCTCATCCACCATCGCGTGGCCGCCGTACTTCACCACGATGGTCGCATCGTAGAATCTCCGGATGTACGGAAGCGCCTCCACCAGAACTTTCGCTCGCTCATTGTGATCTATGGACATCACAAAACCCCCAAGAAGAAGTGCCTAAAGTGTCCCTCCGGGCCGTAGGCCCTACAGGCCGGAGGCTAAAGTGAACAAAAGTGTCTAAAGTTGAAAAACCCAGAAAGGGGAATACTAGAATAATGTCACAGTCTCCAAAGACAAAAAACAATCATGAAATACGAAAAAGGGCCTGTCTTTCTTTGCAACCCCCCTCTTCTTTCGTGTTTTCACTTTTTCGTGTTTTTGTGGGAAGGGGTTCTCCTCTCTTCTGTCTACTGTATTCTGTCTCCTGAAGTCGTTGACTTTAGCTCACTTTAGACACTTTAGTTCACTTTAGGCACTTGCTTTTTACAGGATGTACCTGCTCAGGTTCTCATCCTCCACAATGTCCTTGAGCTTCTCGGTCACGTAATCGCTGTCGATCACGACCTTCCGCGTCTCCATGTCCGGTGCAGCGAAAGACACGTCGTCCAGGAGCTTTTCCATGACCGTGTGGAGACGCCTGGCCCCGATGTTCTCGGCCCGCTCATTCACCTGGCCTGAGATTTTGGCAATCTGTGAAATCGCCGAACCTTCGAAGAGAAGCTCCACTCCCTCGGTGGCCAGGAGGGCCTTGTATTGAATGATCAGCGCGTTCTTCGGTTCCGTGAGAATGCGGACAAAGTCCTCTTCCGTGAGAGAACCCAGTTCCACCCGGATCGGAAACCTTCCCTGAAGCTCGGGCAAGAGATCAGACGGCTTGCTCACGTTGAAAGCCCCTGCCGCAATAAAAAGGATGTGATCCGTCTTGACCATTCCATACTTGGTGTTGACCGTGGACCCTTCCACGATGGGAAGGAGATCCCGCTGCACGCCTTCCCTCGACACGTCCGGGCCGTACTTGGCGCCCGAGCCTGCGATCTTGTCGATCTCGTCAAGGAAGATGATCCCGTTCTGCTCGACCATGCGGATCGCTTCGGAGGTCACCTGATCCATGTCGATCAGTTTCTGAGACTCCTCCTGGGACAGGATTTCCAGAGCCTCAGGGATCTTCACCCTTTTCTTCTTTTTTTTGGCCGGGAAGAGGTTCCCAAAGACCTCCTTGATGTTGAACTCCATCTCCTCCATGCCGGCGTTGGAGAAGATCTCCACCATGGGCATATTCCGGTTGGTCACCTCCAGCTCCACATACCGGCTGTCCAGTTTGCCGCTTCGCAACAACCGCCTCAGTTTGTCCCTTGTGGAATCTCCTTCCAGCTTGTCCGACTTGACCACCTCGAGAACGACCTCTTTGTCGCCCTCCCCCCCTTCCCGGGGCTCCTCTCTCTTTTTCGGCAGAAGAATGTCGAGGAGCTTGTCCTCGGCCAGCTCCCTTGCCTTGGCCTTTACCTTTTCCTGTTCTTCCTTCTTCGCCATGTTCACGGCAAGCTCGGTCAGATCCCGGATCATGGACTCCACATCCCTGCCCACATACCCGACCTCGGTGAACTTGGTAGCTTCGATCTTGAGAAAGGGGGAATTGGCCAGCCTGGCGAGCCGTCTCGCGATTTCCGTTTTCCCCACACCGGTAGGGCCGATCATGATTATGTTCTTGGGCGCAATCTCGTCTCTCAGGTCCCGCGGCACCTGCTGTCTCCGCCATCGGTTTCGAAGGGCGATCGCCACAGAGCGCTTCGCATTGTTCTGGCCCACAATGTACTTGTCGAGTTCGGAGACAATCTCTCGCGGGGTGAAAACCTTCATGTGCAGGTCTCTGAGTTCCAGCGCTTTGTCCATGCCTATTCCTTTTCTCCTATCTCGTGGACCACGATGTGCTCGTTCGTGTAAACGCAAATAGACGAGGCTATCTTCATCGCCTCTTTCGCTATGGACGGAGCATCCAGGGTTGAATGAGCGACAAGCGCTTTGGCCGCAGCCAGCGCATAGGGGCCGCCCGAACCGATGGCCGCCACGGATTCGTCCGGCTCGATCACATCGCCCGTGCCCGAGATGATGAGCATGTGCTCACGGTCCATGGCAAGGATCAGCGCTTCCAGCCTTCTCAGGATTCTGTCCGTCCGCCAGTCTTTGGCCAGCTCCACAGCCGCCCTGGTCAGGTTGCCTTTGTACGTCTCCAGCTTGCCTTCCAGTCGTTCGAAAAGATTAAAAGCGTCGGCGGCTGCGCCCGCAAAGCCCACCAGGACCGTGTCCTTATACATGAACCGCACTTTCACCGCCTTGTGCTTCATGATGGTCTCGCCAAGGCTGACCTGGCCGTCCCCTGCCATGACCGCCCGGCCGTCTTTGCACACCGCCAGGACGGTCGTGCTTCGCATGGGTTCAAAACTTGTGGTCCGTTGTCCGTTGTCCATTGTTAGCAGTCCGTTGTCCGTTGTGCATTACCACGGACAAACGAAATTCGCGTTTGTCCGTGCCACCCTTGTCTGTTGTTGGGACCTTATCCTGCATGATATCACGGACAAGCAAACCCAGCTTGTCCGTGCCACCGCTGTTGCTTACTGATCACTGGCGACTGATCACCAGTCGTTTTTGTGCCGTGCACCTTGCGCCGTGAGCCGTGCGCCTTCTTTTTTGCATCTCGCCTCGAGTCACGCCGGAGGCGTGACGCTCCTCCAGCCTCCGACTATTTGCTCCTTGGGTGCGCCTTGTCATAGACTTCCATCAGCTTGTCGAGGCTCACGTGGGTGTACT
>Ga0105100_10002337_pt1 | contig 11091 bp, 8 predicted proteins | sample PPLLak12cMay2015_2_FD_87033 | JGI IMG/M metagenome (GOLD analysis project Ga0105100, IMG submission 87033) | Freshwater sediment microbial communities from Prairie Pothole Lake near Jamestown, North Dakota, USA - PPLs Lake P8 Core (1) Depth... | ecosystem: Environmental > Aquatic > Freshwater >... | reverse complement strand
CAAGCTCAAGAGTCTTTATTACAAGATTCTTCATATATTCGATATTATTTGATATAACATTAAGTAATTCTTTTAATTTTTGATCTTTCTCTTGTTCCTTGACGATGGGAATCAAAATATTCAGGGGAGTCAACGGTGTTTTAAGATCATGACCTAGTTGGCTGACGAATTCGTCTTTCTGTTTTAAGAGTTTTTCGACATCGGCGGTCCGTTCTTTCACCTTTTTCTCAAGATCTCTGTTAAGAATTGTTAATTCTTCCCTAGTCGAAGTTAATTCAGTATTTACTTTTTGGAGTTCTGTGTTCTTTTCACGGATTTGTGATTCTGCTTGTGTAAGAGCGCTAATCGTATTTTGTAAATCTTCCATGATGTTGAGAGTAGCTAACTCGCTTTTTTGTAGTTTATCAAGTTTTTCATGCAGAGATTTCTCTATTTTTTTCAAATCGGAGATATCTATGAAAGCGATAAAATATCCAATCGCATTACCCGCCTCATCTGTCCTCACCACAGATGTAATTGAGACTTCGATTTCTTCTTTCTGCTTAGTTAATATGATTGCTTCATAGTTTTTTGTAGAACCAGCATCATGTGTTTTTTTTATTATATTCTGCACATCTTCGGGAGATTTAAATAATAAATCTATTCTCGTACTTAATATTTCATGTTGTGCATATTGTGTTGTAAAAAGGAAAGAATTATTTATATCGATAATTTTTAACGCAGGATTTAGAGTAACCAAAGGTAGTGGAATAAAATTGGTTAAATCCTCGACGTATCTCTCTAAATCATATAAATCCGCATTGACAGCTTCAATGTCAATTTGTTTTTCAATTCTTTCTTTTTCAACCATTTTCATTCAGATTCCTAGGCATCATCTTACATCCATGTAACTTTAAATTCATGATATTCGTCTCCTTTATCTTGGCATTTTGTCTCTTGAATAGCAAGATTGGAATAATTACCGATTAACTCCACGACACCAATGATATACCCTGAAAGATACGTACAGAAAATTGCGTGGGTATCGAAATCTCTTAGACGAACAATAAAAAAACGTTCATCTTCATGAAGCTCACCAGGATCCATAGATCCAATAGTATAGTGCCTCTGCCAATGCCGAGGTATCTCTATTGCCATCTTCTTCAGACTGACCAAATAGCGTAAAGCCAACTTAGTGAAAAAAGAACTCTTTGTTGCTAAACACCCCATTTCTTTAATGTGTTCATCCTCTAAATTAAACACTTTTTTTATGGCGATAATGGATGCGATTCGTAAGGACAAAGGAACAAGGGTGGTAGGAGATTTCAGGCTGTCATAAGAAAAGGGAAATCCCATTTTTTCAAGTTCTTTTTCGACAAGTGATACACCATCGTGAACGTTTTGTACATCGATATAGATTTTATCGGTCTGAAGCGCTACCGCTTTAACGCATCCTTGTATTTGTTTTAATGACTCCATGGTTTCAGGTATCAACATTTCCAGTTTCCCTCTGTACTTTTTAATTTCTCCGTTCAAGTTCCTTAATCATGTCTTTCAATAGTGTATTCTCTTTTTTTAAATCAATCATTTTTACTTCTCGATTCACTGTAACGTTTTTGTATCGCTCCAATTCATCAATTTTGACTTTTAGCTTCTGTTCAGTCAGTTTCGATTCTGTGATATTGCGAATGATACTAACAATATATTTCAACAAATTATTCTCAGATAATATTGGTGACCACGAATGAGAGACCCACCGAATTTCTCCATTTTTTGTAATAACACGATATTCCATATTAGACCGAATTTTTCCTTGTACCGCCAACGATAATACGTTCTGAATTTTTTCTATATCATCAGGATGAAAAATATCCTGGGGTTTTTCAGTTATCTCCTCAGGGCGATATCCTAAGACATCGAAACAAGCAGGACTTATATATTCAACTTGTCCACTAGGGTTTGTAAGCATAATAATATCCTGAGTGTTCTCTACAATACTACGATATTTTTCCTCACTAACCCGTAACGATTCTTCCATCTTTTTTCGTTCAGTTGCATCAACAAGAACGGACAAACAACAAAGTTCCCCGTTAAAATCTATTATTTCCCCCGAATATCGAATAAATAGCCCGTTACCTTTTTTATCACGAAATCGATACTCAGTATCATGCACCGAACCAGTTCTTTTTATTTGTTCGACGACTTGTTTTCTATCATCAAAATCCACCCATAAATTTAATTCGATTGATGATGCTATCATCAATTCTGTACGACTGTAACCACTTAACTTTTCAAACGATTCATTCACTTCAATAAATCTACCATCACTTATACGTGTTATACAGATAGCAACGGGACTAGAATTAAAAGCCTTAACAAATTTTTCTTCAGATTTTTTAAGTGCTTCGTCCATTTGCTTACGACTAGTAATATCTTCAAGTTGAGCAATATTTAACGATGGAGAATTTTGCTGGCCACGTATCATACTCACAATTACTTTCCCAACAATCACACTTTTATCCTTCTTAATATAGCGTTTCTCTTGACAAAACGAAGATATCCTCCCTGCATTGAGATCCTCCATCATTCTCTTACTTTCTTTTAAATCATCTGCGTGTGTGATATCCTTAAAACTCATTGTCTGAAGTTCGCTTTCTGAATATCCCAATATCTTACAAAACGCATCGTTTGCACTAATGAACTGCGCATTAGGACTAGATACCGCTATGCCTATTGGCGCATTCATAACTATTGCTCTAATACGTTCCTGATTCTCCTTTTGCTCTAAATCCATTTTTTTCCGAATAGTGATATCTCGAACAAAAGCCCAGTAACCGCAATGTTTGTTTTGAGAATCATTAACTGCATATGTCTGTAATTCAACCGGGAAGACAGTTCCATTTTTCCGTATATATTCCTTCTCATATAAATCAGAATAACCACGTTTTTTGACCTGCTCGTTGAGCATTTTATTTTCAAGATTATGCCATTTCATAGGAGTAATATCTTCGTAAGTTAATTCGCGGATTTCATCTAATAAATAACCTAGCATATCAAGGAAGACGGCATTACATTCAGTTATTTTACCATTCAAATCAACTGCTGCAATTCCATCTCTTAAATTATCATAAAGTGTTCTATATTTTCGCTCAGATTCAACAAGTGCTTCTTGTGACTTTTTATGTTCCGTGATATCCTTCGAAATAAAAAGTAACTCATTTTTCACGATATCAACAGTGCTTTGTAGGAAATGCCACTGGCCTGTTTTATCACGAAAACGGAAATCGATGTTTTTCGCAGTTGTAAGCATATCAGGCGTCAACGCATTATTCATCTTGGCTTCAAGGTAGGTGAGTAATATGGACATGATGTCTTCTGCGTCGTCTTCATGGATAAAATTCAAACCAGGTTGTCCTAGTAAATCAGTTTCAGTATAACCAAGAATCTTCTTATGAGAAGGACTGACAAAGGTGAATGTGGGATTCATATCAAATGTGGTAAATGCAATCAGATCACTAGTATTCAGAGCTATCAATCGATATTTCTCTGTTAGATCTGTAGTGAAATGCGAATTTTGTTGATTCTGTAATGTTCGATCGGTAAAAGCATTTTCCTTCTTTTTTTCCTGTGGATCAGATTGAAATTCTAAAGCTATGCTCGAAGGTTGCTCTGTTTTTGAATACGAGTGTGAAACGGTATCATTTCCAGTCACTTTTCGAAGCAGTAACTGATCAACTACAAACTCTACATCTCGTTGGACTTCAGATTCTTTACCCATACGACTCACACCATATTAGGAATCTGTTCTTCACATAGATTCTTCTAATAAAGTATTAACTAGGCACCCATTATACCCTTGATACGTATCCCATCGTCTTCGTTTTAGAACGCGACAATACGCGAAACAGATTAGTGCTATAAAATAGTAATGGAGAATTTTAGCAATATTCTCTGAAAGAATTTTATGTTTATGGGGTCAACCTTGTTCGATCTCTTGGGAATAAAATACATTCCCGTATATTATTGAGTTCTAACAATTCCATAAGGAAACGTTCGATCCCAAACCCAAAACCACCGTGTGGTGGCATCCCATAACGGAACGCTTTCAGATACGCTTCGAAATCCTCTGGGTTAAGACCACAGGCTTTCAAGCGTTCTGTTAACATTGCGACATCATGGATACGTTGACTCCCTGAAGAAATCTCAATGCCTTTGCATTCCAAGTCAAACCCTCGAGAATATTTCTCCTCATCAGGCATCGTATAAAACGGTTTTGACTCTAGCGGATACTTTGTGATGAAGTAGAAATCCACGCCCTCTGCTTTCATGATATCACCAAGAAGACGTTCATCTTCTGTACTGAGATCCATACCCCACTGAATCGGTGATTGCTTCTGCTGAATTTTATTGACCACCTCGTCATAAGGGATTCTGGTGAATGGCAAATTCGGAACTACCACTGTTTTTTTAAGAATTTGGAGCTCATCGTTACATTCACTCGCACGCTTCCACATGGCATGTACCAGATGTTCAAGGATCTTCATGACATCCTGTTCATCTTTTATAAAAGCCATCTCAATATCAACTGCAGTCGACTCATTCAAATGACGCCGGGTATTATGTTCCTCAGCACGGAAATACCATGCGATTTCATAGACTCTATCAAGTCCTGTGGCCATCAGACTTTGTTTATACAGCTGAGGCGATTGCGCAAGAAACGCGTCCTTTTCAAAATAGCGAAGTTTAAACATGTCCGTGCCACCCTCTGAAGAGCTTGCGATAATTTTTGGGGTATGCACCTCAAGGAAATGCTGAGAGCGTAAATACTGATGAGCTGCAGCAAGAACCGCATCCCGAATCTTAAAAATCGCTTGTGTCTCTGGTTTTCGTAAATCTATAACCCTATTATCAAGTCTGGTGTCAAAATCAGCTTCTACTTTGTCGACCACCGCTAAAGGTAAAGGAGTGTCAGCAACTGAAAGAATATCAAGAGATTCGGGTAACACCTCATACCCATTCCGAACCTTCTCATTTTCCTTGCAGAGACCTTTTATTGAGATAACGGATTCCCGTGGTAACGAGATTAAACGCTCAAAAAGCTCGGGGGTTTTTTTCTTCAGAATCGTCAACTGCAATGTACCCTTCTTATCACGGAGAATCAGAAATGCAATTGAACCTAGATTCCTGATGTCTTCAACCCAACCCGCAACAGATACTAAGGAGTTATACTCTTTCTTTGAGATATCTTTTGAATAATGACTTCGATACATATGACACCCCATATTATGATAAGGAATTTAGTCTTTTTGAAATGAAACATAAGACATTTCGAAGATTCCTTGGATTATCCCATGTTCTGATAAGTTCTTCAAGATCAGACCGGTTTTTCTTCTTGAACAGATGAATCCAATACTCGATGCGCGGAACAGCCCTTGTCACGTTATCAACGATGGTGATGGTTGCAGTCTGTGCAGTTCGTGAGAGTGGATTCAAATCCACAGCGATAACGGTTTTTCCCATTTTCTGTAGTGCCTGACAACGGTCACCATCCTCGAGAGGGATGAGAACAACGTCAGCTGTATAAATCCCTCGCTTCTCACAGAGTGCTCGATCGGAATCCAAACCAGGGATTCGAGCATCAGGGTGAATACCATAGAGTGTAGTCACATCTTTTTTTCGAAACAAAGCTGCGATTTTCCTGACCCGCACAGGGGTACGATGAAACAGATTGACCTCGAGTTTTGCAGGAATGCTCTTTGCAAGGGAAACACATTCATCTGCAGCCAATGCAGCGACATTCCCATTGACGGAGATGACAGGGTTCTTCGCACATAACAAGGATGCTGCCGCTATTTTTTCTGCGGCATCAGCCAACGGGATGGTGGTTTCACCGAGGAGATAGTCATATGCCTCCCCGCGACCATGTGCGATCAACCCGGTCTCATGGACGATACCCTGCTTCATCGCCTCTGAGATCCGTTCCCTGGTAATCAAGGAGTGGTATCGGGGATGACTCTTTGGTATCTTCTGCATACGAACAGGCTGAATAACCCCAGAACCTTTTTAAAAGTTAGGGAGAAAAAAAGGAGAAGGAGTGAAGGAAACAGGTCCGTTTACCCATACATTTCTGGCTGTGGAATCTGACTTGCACCAGAGACGATGGGTTTTGCTTGTTTGTGGAACCTCTGGAGTTGTTTTTCAATCCGTTCTGCTTCATCATATAAGGGACCGACGTTAATGTCAATCCCAATCACAAGGGCGATGACATTAATCGCCGAGGCAGCAGCACGGGCATCAGGGTAATTCGGATGCGCTTCAGCAAGAATCGAGATAACATCAAACTTCTCATGTTTTCCTTTATTTAACAACACACCTGAGACACCAGCGATAATCCCATTCTTAAACTGTGGGATGTTTTTTGCTGCAAGCGTGGCACGCGCGTTCTCTGTTGATCCAATCGCATACGCGTCAACAATCATCTCTTCCTCAGTTGATTTTCCTTCAACGACCATACCCTCAGGAGAGATCATCAATTTACACCCTTTCTTCTTAGACCAGGTCATAATCGCGTTTGATAATGAATTAATCAAATTAGGTTTTGGTTTGAACTCAGATACAAAGACCGCCAGTTTCTGCCCATTTGCTAACGTCCCACCATAGATTCGTACTGGGGACAGAGGTTCACCTGTATGGACAACTGAAAGAGTAGGAAAATGCGGTGATTCCATCGCTCCAATCTGTTTTAACCCAAGTGCATCTATCATATAATTAGCGACAATCGTACTCACCAAACCAATGGATGGAAATCCTGCGATAACAGCTCCGTTTGTGAGATTCATCTCTTCAAAATCAACGATTTCAATATCTTCCAACTGCATCACCACGAATTTTTACACTGTAATACCTCCCAAGCATTTAAAACTAATTGGTTGAAAAACACAAGGAATTAGCCTTTCACAACGCCCAATGGTAATAGCTTTGCAACTTTTAAGGAAATCCCTGCACCATGCGTCACACTCACTACTTCACTGACATCCTTGTACGCATCTGGTGCTTCCTCTGCCATCACTTTCCAGCTCGCAGGATGCGCGTAGATACCCTTCTTTTTCAATTCGTTCATGATCTGTTCTCCACGAAAACGATGCACTGCCTCAGTCCGGGACATAACCCTCCCAGCGCCATGACACGTAGAACCGAATGTCTCTTCAGAGTTTTTCGTTCCATGGAGTAGGTAACTTTCAGTCCCCATATCCCCAGGGATTAAAACTGGTTGGCCAATATCGCGATATTTCAATGGGATTTCTGGTTTTCCGGGTCCAAACGAACGCGTGGCACCTTTGCGGTGAACATATACTTTTCTTTTCGTCCCATCGATTTCGTGCTCTTCGAGTTTAGCGATATTATGGCAGACATCATAGACAATCCCCATGTCCAGATCCTCAGCACGTTGATGCAAGACTTTCTCAAAGGACTCTCTAATCCAATGGACGATCATCTGTCTATTGCACCAGGCAAAGTTTGCTGCGCATGCCATCGCTTTCAGATAGTCTTGACCTTCATTTGAGGTCACTGGAGCACAGGCGAGTTGCCGATCTGGAAGCCAGATATTATATTTCTTCACCGCTTGCTCGAGCACACGGAGATGATCGGTACAGACTTGATGTCCAAACCCACGAGAGCCAGTATGGATCATCACCATAATCTGTCCTATATTTTGAATCCCAAATGCTTTTGCTGCAGTGTTATCATAAATCTCTGCGACCTTCTGTATTTCTAAAAAATGATTCCCAGCACCAAGGGAGCCAAGCTGCGGGGCGCCACGTTGTTTTGCTTCATTGGACACTTTTGAGATATCTGCATTATCTAAACAGCCGTTTTCTTCAATATATTCAGCATCTTCGTTCCAGCCATATCCATTTTCGATCGCCCATTTTGCACCAAGTTTTAAGACATCATCAAGCTGTTTTCTACTAAGATGAACCTTTGCCTTTGAACCAAGACCCGAAGGAACGTTGATAAACATCTCATCGACGAGCTGCTGTATCTGTTGTGGTGTTAAATCCGTATTTCGGAGATTTGTTCGAACCAAGCGGACACCACAGTTGATATCGTACCCAACGCCACCTGGTGATATCACCCCGTTTTCCACATCCACAGCAGCCACGCCCCCGATAGGAAAACCATATCCCCAGTGAATATCTGGCATTGCTAATGATTTTCCGACAATCCCTGGAAGCATGGTGACATTGGCGACCTGCTCAGGGGCATTATCCATGCGAATGCACTCAATCATCCCATTGTTGGCGTATATAACTCCAGAAGTCTTCATCCGAAGATTGCGTTGAACACCCTGATAAGTAGAGGGTATTTCAAAATGGTAATTATTTATTTTCTGCAACGGTCCGTTCCAATTCATAGATATTCTCTACTTGCGAATAGAAAGAAGGATTTATAAAAGCATTGAGACGTCATCTTATTTCTTTTTTAAATAAGGGACTCCGGTTTTTTTATTGAGAGCGATGCGATATCCCTCAGGGAGATGAGCGGGGTGACCTTTGTCCGGTACTGTTTTAGCAAAGAAATGAATTGTTGATCTTTTTCCATCCTGTTTTCTTGTTTCTTTCGTATACAACGTGTATCTCTTATAAGTACAGATTTGGGAGGATGATGGTTTCTGTAATTTCTCCTTTGAAGGGGACGATTCCCATTCTGCTGAATCCTGGAGCTGTTTCTTTTCCTTTTTCTTCGGGATATGCTCCTTTGCGGGAATAAATTCAGAGGTATCCGTTTCTGCGATGTGTTGGTCGATTTCTTGTTTCATTTGTTTTGCAAGTTTTCGTCTGATCCCACGGATCTGCACAAGATCATCAAGGGTAGCATCTTTTATGTTTTCAATGGAGAAATATCCGTTCTTATAGAGAAGTTCAGCTGTTTTTTCATCGATGCTTTCAATCCCTTTAAAATTATTGTAATCAACGCTTATCTGAGATGGTTCCGTCTCCTTGACGAATGCCTCTTCCACAGGTGCGTCTTCCAGAGGTTTGGAAAACGATGGTTGCTCCTCCGTGATTTGTGTCGCTGCGCACTCTTGTTCTTTTTTCAAACGTTTCAGTTCAATTTTTCTCTGTTTTTTCTCGTCTCTTTCTTTTTTTTTCTGTGCTTTTTTCGCGGCACGTTGCTGTTTCTTTGTAAGGATTTCAAACGATGAATCTGGTGATTCCATTGGGAGAACATCAACCGGGGGTACAATTTGTTCCTTTGTTTTTAGGGAAGTCTGCCATTCATCTGCTGGTTCTTCGTCTGATGTTGAAGTAATCTCAACTCGTTCAAACTCAGGGATGTCCTCGCTAGTTAGTTCTTCTGATATCTTAGGTGATTCTGTTACCGGTTCTCCTTCAACCGGTTGCCATTCAGGAAGGTGTGATTCTTGAAGAGACGTCTGTTCATCCTGAATAGTAAAATCATTTTCCGGAAATATTTGTGTTGTTTCTCTCGGAATGACCTCTAAAAATTCAGGTATACTACGGTCTATCTTTTCGACTTCGAAGAGTTCTTCATCGGCAAAGTTACTCTGCTGTTGAGGCCTTGATAGTACAGGTGAGGAAGGTGACACGAGTTCGAATTCAGGAAGAGGTACGGAGGGTTTAAGCTGTGGCGGGGGTAAAACCAATCGAGGGCAGATTGGAGTTTTTGCATAAATAGTGACTCTTGGCTCCATGGATTCAGATGTACGGAAAAAGCGGTCAGTCTTTGGGTAAGTCATGAATAGCTCTCCACTCAACCGTCTGCGAACTGACTCAAGAGCGATCTCATCTTTTGTAATGAGATATTTTAGGGATGGGTCTGACGAGTTATCCAAAATCCTCCGTAGTTTCGTTATATCATCTACTTGGGATTTTTTTTCTCGTGACATAATGGTCAAAAGAGTATAAGATTCCTCATATATTAATAAATTTCCTTCTGGAATTCTCTTTTTTATTGAATTTTCTTTATAAATCAATTAAAAAGGTTATTAAGCATCTACATCATTTGCCTCTTTTTGATACCAATGAACTTCAAACACCGGGACATCATATCAATTAAGGATTTTTCGAAAGAAGAAATCGAGTACATCCTTGAATACGCGAAGCGAATGATCACATACGCAAAGGCAGAAAAGAATACCACACAGTTATAATACCAGAATCAGGCAACCCTCTTTTTTGAACCGAGTACCAGAACGAGACTAAGCTTTGAAAGTGCAATGCACCGGCTTGGGGGTCATGTGATTGGATTTGCAGACCCCAGCGCCACCTCACAAAGGAAAGGAGAAAGTCTCGCGGATACCATCCGCATGGCTGATTCTTATAGCGACGCGATTGTGATCCGCCATCCTCAAGAAGGAGCAGCACGCCTCGCAGCAGAATTTTCCGATGTACCTATCTTGAACGCCGGGGATGGAGCCGGACAACATCCGACCCAATGTCTTCTTGATTTATTTACGATATTAACAGAGAAGAAGAAAATCAAAGGAAATAATGTCGTTCTACTTGGCGATCTGAAATATGGACGAACGGTTCATTCACTTGCTTATGCATTATCACTCTTTCAAGCTAATCTGACGTTGGTTTCTCCTGACACATTAAAAATGCCTAAAGAAGTAATCCATGAGTGTAAAGAATTTGGAGTGGAACCAGTCTATACCTCAAATCTAGAAAAAGCGATTAAAGAAGCAGATGTCCTTTACGTCACACGAATTCAAAAAGAACGATTTCCTGATGCAGAGGAGTATAATCGTGTAGTGGGAAGCTATAAGATTAACAATGTGTTATTACAGCAAGCCAAACCAGACCTCATCGTGATGCACCCGCTCCCAAGAATCGTTGAAATAGATCCAGAAGTCGATCAAACCACACATGCAATCTACTTTACACAAGCATTCAACGGTCTCCCGGTGAGAATGGCGCTTCTTTCACTCATCTTAGGGGGTAAAAAAATATGAAAGAATTGAAGGTAACTCCGATTAAGGATGGAACCGTAATTGATCACATCACACCGGGACGTGCTCTCAAGGTGCTTCATGTGCTAAAGATCCCGGAATCGACCGTCTCTGTAGTAAGTATTCTAATGAAT
>Ga0105100_10002336_pt1 | contig 11095 bp, 7 predicted proteins | sample PPLLak12cMay2015_2_FD_87033 | JGI IMG/M metagenome (GOLD analysis project Ga0105100, IMG submission 87033) | Freshwater sediment microbial communities from Prairie Pothole Lake near Jamestown, North Dakota, USA - PPLs Lake P8 Core (1) Depth... | ecosystem: Environmental > Aquatic > Freshwater >... | reverse complement strand
CGACGGGTGAATCTGATAGTCAACAGACCTATCGTATCGTCGGCGACCCTACCGAGGGCGCGTTGTTGGTGGCGGCTGCCAAGGCGGGGACTCTGCCAGTGGCAGTGAAGCAGGCGTACCCCCGCGAGAACGAGGTGCCCTTCGACTCCGAGCGCAAGCGCATGATCACCATCCACGATGTGCGCCAGCCATGCCCGGAAGATCCCTCTCCATTCTATGATGATCGAATGCGGAACTGGTCTGTAATCGCCGTTAAAGGCGCACCCGACCTGGTGCTTGACCTGTGCACGCATTACCAGACCATAGATGATCGATCCTGTTTACTGACGGAAGAAAAACGTCAGTGCATCCTGGCCGCCAATGATGTTTTGACCCGGGATGCCCTGCGCGTGTTAGGCATGGCTTATCGCGTCGAAAAGGAAAGGCCTTGCCCGCAGGCCGATCTCCAGGCAGAGGAATTGGAACATGATTTGGTGTTCGTCGGGCTGATGGGCATGATCGACCCAGCGCGGTTGGAGGTCAAACCCGCCCTCGAACAGGCGCGCGAGGCGGGTATCAGCACTGTGATGATCACAGGCGATTATCCCAATACGGCGCGCGCGATTGCCGAATCCATCGGTTTGATGAATCACAGAGCAGGCGTGTTGACCGGAACCGACCTCGACAAAATGAGCAACGAGGAATTGCGCTGCGTCATAGAAAAGACGGCGGTCTTTGCCCGCGTTTCGCCCGAACACAAGATGCGCATCGTGGACGCGCTGCAAGCTAACAATGCGGTGGTTGCCATGACTGGTGACGGCGTGAACGACGCGCCTGCCATCAAACGCGCCGATATTGGCGTGGCGATGGGTATCACAGGGACCGATGTCGCGAAGGAGACTGCCGACATGGTTCTCACTGACGATAACTATGCCAGCATCGTCTCGGCGGTAGAGCAGGGCAGGATCATTTACAGCAACATTCGCAAGTTTGTGTTCTTCCTGCTTTCGTCGAACGTGGCTGAGATCATGATCATCTTCCTCGCCACGTTGGCGGGCCTCCCCGCGCCACTCACTGCGATTCAATTGTTGTGGCTCAACCTGGTCACAGACGGCGCGCCCGCTCTTGCCCTGGCGATGGAAAAAGGCGATCCCGATATCATGGATCAGAAGCCGCGCGCCAGGAACGAACCAATCATCAATCGGAGCATGGGACTGGGCATCTTCATCCAGACCGTTGCCCAAACCGGCGCGGTGCTCACTGCCTTTTGCCTCGGTCTATACTGGCACATTGACCAGGCGCTCCCGTCGGGTATCCATCCCCTCATCGGCCTGATCCAGCACGATTGGCGCGGCGTGGATGTGCAAACCGCAGAGACGATGGCGTTCCTGACGCTTTCGTTGTGCGAGTTGTTCCGCGCCTACACCGTCCGTTCGGAGCGCGCCTCGCTCTTCACGCTTGGCTTCTTCTCCAATAAATACATGCAGTATGCGGTCGGGCTTTCGATCGGTTTGTTACTGCTGGTCACTGCCATTCCCTTCCTGCAGCCGATCTTCAATACACACTTCCTCACGCTAAATGAATGGCTGATCGTGCTGGGCCTGGCGCTCATCCCTGCGGTTTCGGAGGAGCTCACCAAATTCTTCCTGCGCAGAAGCGAGCGAAAGGAAACGATACACAACCATTAAGGATTGACGGATGACGCTTATGCACTGCGTCATCCGTCAATCCTTTATAAGAAGATGTTCATCCGCCTCAAATCGCGGAGGCGGGCCAAAGCCTGGAAAGAGGCGGCTTCAGTTTCCAGACAATCCACCGACCTGATTGACTTCACCCTGATCACTGGTGTGACAGGTACCGCAAAGTTCCAATTCGGGCTTATTCAGTTCCGTCGCTTTCTGCCCGTGACATTCGAGACAGCGACCATGCATGGCATCCGTATAGGACAGCGCAAATGAATTGAACGTACGTTGTCCTTCCTGCGCGACCATTGTTTCATGACAATCTTTGCAGATCTCCGGAGATTGCCGTAGGTGTTCGTCTGTATGGCATTCAGTACAACCCTCATTCCCACCCAAAGCCTGCTGGTGGTGGGGGTGATCGAATATTGAACTGGATTGGTAATAATCCGTGTGGCATTCCGAACAGGAGGTGGCCTCATCATCGGGATGGTTCAAGTGATGACAGGTCGTGCAGGCAGCTTCTTTCGTTCCCAGTTCATCTGTCAGTCTTTCCTGATGTTCCGAGTGAGGAAAACGTACAACGTACCCAGAATCGTTCCCGTTGATCAGCAATGTTTCCCAACCTCTCGCGGCTTGCACCGGGTTGACGGATCGATCGCCGCCTGTGACTGTCAAATTGAGCATGGTTGGCAACATCAACGCGATCACGAATGTCGCCAGTCCACTGCGGCGGGCGAAGATGGCCCTGCCCGGCGTATCCTGATTTGCAAACGCCAATCGGTCGATGCTGGTTGACGTATCGAGCGCACGGGTTGGATTTTCTCTATCGAGAAGCGCCAGATTTTCAGCGAAGAACAAGTAGATCAGAATAGCTGCGGCCGGGATGGCAAAGGCAATGAGCGTTTCAGCTACTGATGGGAAATAACTCAGGCCCGTCGATTGACGCATGGTAAACATGCTGAGCGACATGCGCTGGCTGATGATCCCTGCAATGATCAGGGTGGCGCTGGTCAACAGTCCTTCGCGGCTTTCGCGTATTTTTTGGCTGGCAAGCAATACCAGCGGGAGGATTCCTCCGATGAGAATTTCTGCAAGAAAAAGGGTGCTTTGCCAGGAGCCATCCAGCACGCCCGGCAATACGCCGCGCAGGAAAAGGTCACTTAGACGTAAGATCAGATAAAGCCCCAGCGGCAGGGCGACCCATGCGCCGAGTGTACCGAGCAAGTCAAAGTGCATCCCGCGCTTGAACCAGCGCTCAATGATGAAGCCTTCCACCACCAATGCCATCATCCCGGCCGCGATTGCGCTGGTAAAGAATAAATATGGAAGCCATGGGCTATACCAGAGCGGATGTACGCGATGAGGCATTATCAGGAACAACGATCCAAGAGAAGATTGATGCAGGGTGGATAGCACAATACCTGCAATAACCAGCGGCAATGTCAATTTATGCAGCCAGTGCAGGATCTTCTGAAAGCGTGGATGTTTGAACCAGGGATGTTCGAGAATGGCAGGAGAAAATTCAAGCGCCAGCACGGAGAAATACAACATTACACACCAGGCGATTTCAAACATCACGGAATAGTGCTGCCAACTGATGATGGGCATGTAGACATGCCAGGGCAAGCCCAGGTCAACAATGAGGGATACGATGAATGAACCATAGCCGAGCAATGCCATGAGAATTGCGCGTCGCAGAATGGGCCGGTAGTTTTCGATGTGGAAAATATAAACCACTGCCGCCAGCGTAAATCCCCCGCCAGCCAGCGCCACAAATCCCAGCTTAAAGGCGATCCACAGTCCCCACGGAGTTACATCGTTCAAGCCCGAGCCGGCTCCCAGTCCGCTAGCAAAGCGGATCACAGCAGCCACAGTGCCGGCAAATACAATCGCCCAGAGTCCATCTTTGATCAGAGTGCGAAGCGTGTTGTTCACTCTAGCTCTCCTCAGATGACTGGCTCGTCTGTGCGTGGCGAGCCGCGTCCGCCTGCATACGCCGACCAATGATCCAGAACAGGCCGGTCATCAACGCCGCGGCCCCGATAGTAACTGCCGGGACTTTGCCCAACCATTCCCAGGTCAATTCCGGGTAAGCTTCTTCTCCGGGAGCGCCATTGAAGCCCAAAAAGTCGAGTGGCACGTTCGAGATGTACAACAACGCTGAGCCGCCGACTTCGAATTCACCGTACACTTTTGGCAGGTATTTACTCGGGGCCTGTTCCAATCGTTCGTGGGCAATTGCCAGCAGTTCACTGCGCTCACCAAAAGTGAGGGCCTGTTCCGGACAGGCTTCCACACAGGCCGGCAATCTTCCTTCGACCAGGCGCTCGTAACATAATGTGCACTTGCGGATCAAAGGCGCGGACGAGTCCCATTGATAGCGGGGGATCCCAAATGGACAAGCCATCATGCAGTAGCGGCAGCCCATACATTTCTCGCCATCGTAAAGCACCACGCCTTCAGGCGTTTGCGTCATGGCGCCCACCGGGCAGGCGGAGACGCAGGCTGCGTCCAGGCAATGGCGGCAGGACTTGCGCACATATCCGCCTTCGGGACTTTCTACAATTGCCAGCCATCTCTCCGCAGATAACCCGTCCGGAGCTTGCTGCGGAATGTGACTCGCTTCTCCCAGCCCATTGGCGGTTCCGCAGGCATCCACACATTTGTTGCAGCCTACGCAGCGCGTAACGTCAACCAGAACACCGACCTGCCTGAGCGCAGCCATCATATCTTCCTTCCTTCAGGACTGTGTAATGACTCAATTACTTTGCTGCCGCCTTGAGGCATGAGCCGCCAAGCAACCTCGCTCCCGAGCCGGACGAGCGGAAAGAGTGCGCAGTGAGCAATCTTGGTGAATGGAGTTACCAGGAGGAGCGCCATCCCGTTGAGCGTATGGAATAACATCAACCCGTCATAGGGAATTGGATTCCAGGCGCGCCCCGCTATAAAACCGGACACGAATATATTCAAAAGCAGAATGAGCAATAGATAATCAGAGACTTTGCTCAAATGCCGGGAACCAATCACATACATCCGTGAAAGCAAAAGGATCAAAGCTCCGGCAATCCCAATCACGGTTAGGAAATCCAATATTTGTTTAGAGATTGTGAACCATGAGAAACCAATGTTGTCTTGCAGGATGCCCAGGTGATTGCGCAGGAACAGGACGGCGAACAGCAGACTCACATGCAGACCGAAAGATGCAAAGCTATACAGTGCCCGGGCGCGGTGCAGGTGTTTGAATGGCACAAGCCATGACAGTGTCTGCCGCGCGATCTGGACATAGGGCACACGTCGATCCCCGGCGCGACGGATGGCCGCGGCGATGTCCCATATCGTCAGGACGATTAAACGCAACAATCCCAGCACGAACACGGCCAGGGTAAAAAAGAAGGCGGGACCTTTCGCAAGGATCAACCAGGTTGGCATATTTGAAGGTGCCTCCTATGTCTTGAGGTGGATGTGAAACCTAAAATTCAATGGCTCGCAATACAAGGTCATGTACGCCGACAACCTGAACTGGGAGTTTATAAAAGTCCATCAGTTCACGCAGTTGTTTTTTGCAATTCGCACAGGGCGTTGCGACGATTTGTGCTCCGCTTGCGCGGATCTGCTCGGCTTTGGTCTTGCCTGAAACCTTCATACGGAATTCATAGGTCTCGTCGAGCGAGACCAACCCGCTGCCTCCGCCGCAGCAATAGTTTTCTCTGCCGTGTGGGTTCATTTCGACGAAATCGCTCACGAAACTTCGCAGTAAGTGTCGAGGCTGGTCGACGATCCAACCTGAACGGGCGATGTTGCACGGGTCATGGTACGTGACGCGCTCTGTAATTGTCGTGGGGCTGAGCTTTAGCTTTCCCTGCTGGATTGCCTGCCAGGTCAATTCGAGGATGCTGACCACTGGCAGGCTTTGCTCTCCGGCGAAGGCAGGGAGGAATTGGCGTGCTGTGCGCGCCGCGTGTCCGCATTCACCGATCAGAATCTTTTTGGCCTTGAGTCGGTGCGCCTCTCCGGCCAGCTTATGGATGATGCGTTCCAAAATCCAATCGTTGTAAAACAGGCCATAGTTGATGCCATCGAAATATTTCGAGCCGATAGTCCAGGATGTGCCAGCGGCGTGAAGCACCGCGGCATTGCCCATCAGCGTGTCCGCTTCCATCAGGTAATCGCTGACCGCCGGGAGGAAGATGTATTCTGCGTCTTCCTGGTCAACAGGGAAGTTCACTGCTGCTCCCTTCATGTCGCGCAATTCATCCTGCAAGAATTCCAGATTATCCAGCAGGGCAGGCAGGGGGATGGCCGAAGTGTTTCCGGATGCACCTTCCAGTTGTTCGCGCACAGAAACGACCAGTCCTTTGGGTGCAATGCCCGCCTCGCTCAGGATGTAACGTCCCAGGTGTGTCATCAAGCCGTGATCGATGCCAATCGGACAATCTATCGAACAGCGGCGGCATGCCAAACAGCGATAAAAACATTCGGCGATTTCGTCAATTTTTCCATTGCTTAGTGAGTCTTGCCCCAGCACACGGCTGAGGAATTCCCCCCTGGTCGTGAAATATTGCCGGTAGACATCGAGGAGTAAATGGGTTCGGTGACACGGGATGTCGCGCGGTTCGTTGGAAGCCTGGTAAACCTGACAGCTTGCCGCGCAGCGACCGCATCTGGCACTTGTTCTGGCGAAGAGGTCCAGGATGAAGCGATAGTTGCTGTGCCGCAGGATCGCGGCAAAGGCCGCCAGGAATTTTTCGGCCCGGTGATCGGGATCAACAGTTGGTTCTACGTGATAGGAATATTGCGGAGGTTGTGCTGATGAGTTCTTTAGGGTGGGAGCGTTTGCCATGGTATCACCTGTCAGATTCCAAGAATGTAGTTAAGGCGATAAAGACAAATTGACTGTCTCAACGACAGTCAATCCTCTTTCATTATAGAGAGTTTGTGGAGTGGAAGCCCTAAGACTTGTTTTAATAAGCCTAAGAAAAGTCTTAAGCAATTCTGATATGAAGGAGTAAAATGAGCCTATGCAAAAAGTCGCCGACTGGATAGATATCGAAGCTCCATGCCAGGAGGTTTTCGACGCGGTGGTGGATGTGGAGCGCCGGATGCAACTCAGCCCGCTGTGGGGATTGAGTCAACTGCTGGAGGTGACGTCAAACTTCCCGGAGCCCGGGAGCAGCTATCGGGTTCGCGTGACCGACGCGCCGTTTGGGATCGCGGGCGGGATGTCCCATGCCCTCCACGGCGCATTCGAGGGCCTCGCGCACATCCTAACCCTGAAGATGGGAAGCACCGCCTCCTCCGCGGACCATCCGCCTGCCTCCGTTATCGGGGCAGAATCATCCACTGAGGAAGCGCCTCCGAAAGAGAGCGTCGTTGAAGCGGAGCAGGCGTATTTTGTTTCCCACTACGAGCCACCTCAGAAATTCAGCTACTATCTGGATGCTGATTGCAAGACCATCGTCACCTGGAGGTTTCAAAGCATCCCTCGCGGCACGCGCGTAAATTATGAAGAAGTGTTCTGCCAGGAAAACACCGGCGGGGAGGACTTCCTCCCCACCATACGCCGCGTGATCCATGAGTGGCTGGTGAACATCAAGCGCTATAGCGAATTACGCAGCACCCGCGGCCGCTTATTATTGAAGAAATTGCTCGATCGTTTTTATCTGAAACTTCGTCCTGATCAGCGCCGGACCATACTGCTGATCTTATTCGTGCAGGGGCTAGCCCTGGTTACATTCGTGGTGGCGGCCATCGGCCTGGCGATTGCCGGGCTATTCTTCTAGGCTTGTCCCTTCGGCTCATAACAACAACGGAATCCGGTATCGTCACTGCGATGCATGGGCGCGGCCCAGCTTCGATAGGCGCAGCGCGCCTGGAATTTCGTCTCACGCCACGAGCCTCCGCGCAGGACCGACTTGCCCAGTGAAGCCTCCTCTGATTCCGGCATGGAAGTGCATCCCGTTTCCACTAATTTCGGGAGTAAGTCTCGATTATCCAGATCGTATACGTGCGCCTCACGGCCATCTGTGGGATCGTAGGGATAAGGCCCAAACAGGGAAGAACACCATTCCTGCACATTCCCACCCATATCGGCCACACCGAACGGGCTATCTCCCTGCGGGGAATATCGGGTAACGCAGGAAGTGCCGTTTGGCTTTTCTTCACTTGTATTGCACAAGCCCGTTTTCCATTCATTTCCCCAGGAAAACAATTGGACATCTGGCCCTCGCGCAGCTTTTTCCCATTCCGGTTCAGTGGGCAGACGCACGGGCAATCCAGTAGTTCGCGCCGCCCAGGCACAAAAAGCGAGAGCATCATAATAAGAGACACCAACCACAGGATGCTCGCCCTTATCAACAGGGCACATGCCATCCTTCCAGAACAGTGGAGCGCGCTGCCCTGTTTCCCGCACGAACAGCTCGTATTGCGCGTTGGTGACAGGGTGACGCATTATAAAATAGTCGCTGACCAGCAATACCTGCGCTGGCATCTCGTCATCGTGAGCTTTAGGATCTCGAGAACGATTACTGCCCATGGTAAATTCCCCGGCCGGGATGTGTACAAAATCCAGCTGGATTTCAGATATCATGTTTTTCCTTGCAGCGTAGTCTACGGTGTGATTTTTCATGTTGGGCCTCATTCGGTGATTAGCGAGTTGATCAGGTGATTGCTGGCGGCAAAGCGGACCAGTTCGACTGTGGTCTGTACCTCGAACTTCGCCATGACGTTGGTGCGGTGGACGGAGACTGTCTTGGGGCTGATGCCGAGTTCACTGGCGATCTCCTTGTTGCTTTTTCCGTCCACGATCAATTGCAGGACCTGGCGCTCCCGTTCGGTCAGGTGGTTCCCATTGTGGCTATGATAACCGCCATCCCGGGAATAATCCTGCAATACTTCTCTCGTCACAGTGCTTGTCAGGAATGCGCCCTGCTCGTGTACCTGTCTTAATGCGTTCAGCATCTCGCGTCTGCCAGAACGCTTCAGCACATAACCGGCCGCGCCTGCCTGTAAGGCGGGCGCAATGTACTCACGGTTATCGTGCTGCGTCAGGATCAGCACTTTGACCTGTGGAGAATGTTCCTTGATAAGCCGAGTGGCTTCCAGGCCGTTCATCCTGGGCATGGAGATGTCCATCAGGACGATGTCCGGGCATAGGGTTTTGACGTGCTCGACTGCATCCACTCCGTTATCCGCCTCCCCTACAACGACGATATCATCCTGACTTTCCAGCAGGGAACGGATACCATCGCGTAGAATGGCATGGTCATCAACTACCAGGACTCTAATCATAAACAGGATTCCTTTCTCGGAGCGGGACGCGAATATGGATATGCGTTCCACCCCCGGGGACCGTATTGATGTCAAGCTCGCCGCCCAGCAACTCGATCCGCTCCTGCATTCCGATGATGCCCAGTCCGCGGGTATTTTCAGAGAGAAGCGGATCCTTGCTTTCCATGTCTTTGAGGGTGGTCACCCTCAGTTCGGCCAGGTCGAAGCCGATCCCATCGTCCTTGATACTCACCCTTGCCGTGCCATCCTCCGTGTCCAGCCGAATGTCGACCTTTCGTGCCGCCGCATGTCGGGCGATATTATTGATGGCTTCCTGCAGGACCCGAAATAGTGCCGTCTCGATGTCCGGTGACAGGCGCTGGTGATCATCCTTGCCATCCAATGGATCGATGTTCGGACTCGCCTCCACGTTCACGCGTACACCTTTGGGCTCCAGGCGGGTCTGTGCCAGCCAGCGCAGGGCGGGCACCAGGCCCAGCTGATCGAGCATGGAGGGGCGCAGGTCGAACATCAGGTTGTGGACATTATCCAGAATGTGCTGTGTCAGCTCGCAAATACTATGCAATCGTTCTCTGTTAGCCGGATGCTCTCCCATTTCCAATCCATCCTCGGCTTCATAAAGCAGGGCGGTAAGGGACTGGCTGATCTCATCATGCAATTCACGGGCAATGCGCTTGCGTTCCTCTTCCTGCGCGGCCAGTGCCTTCTTGAACAATTCCCCGCGGACGCGCTCCTTGTGTTGCACTTCCGCGTACAGCTGAGCATTTTCGACTGCAATGGCAATCTGGTTGCCGATTGCCGTCAGTAATTTTTGTTCCTCGTGGTCGAACTGCATATTGTTGTGGGTCCCCAGGCACATGCTGCCCAGGGCACAGCCTTTGGTCATCAGAGGGACGTGCATCAAGGCAGTGACGCGTTCCTGTTTCAATGACTGTGCGCCGCGCCCTCGATACTGGGAGAGGTCAGGCACGACAACGGCCTTTCCAAGTTCCATCACGCCGCCGCACGAACTGTCCAACAGGCCCACCTGATAGGCCAGTCGCGCGGCACTGTCTGAAAGCCCGCGATACGCCATCAGTTTTAACTGACCTCTGGATGTATCCTGGAGGAAAATCGCCACCATATCTATCCCGGTCAACTGCAGCACCTCGTCCAGGGCGCGGTTCAGGATATCCTCCAGGTTGAGTGATTGGTTGACAGTCAACGCGACGGCATTCAGGATGGACAATTGCTGGGTACGGGCCTGCACACGGGCATCCAGCTCCCGGTTCAGCGATTGGATCTCTTCCATGGATAACTGCAGCCTTGTACACATGGTAATGAAACTATTGGACAGCACCCCGATCTCATCGCGGCGGCGTCCGTTCCTGCGCGCCAGCGAGGTGGTCAACGTGCATTCGACCGATTTCAAGGTGGACGTATCGAACTGCCCCTCGCTGATCTTGCGCGTTGCATCTGTAAGCATCTGCACAGGGGCAATTACACTCTGGGTCGTTACCAGAACCAGGATGAAAGCTCCCAATATGGCGAGGCTTCCGAGGATCAGGGCCTGCAGGCCAAGCAGGCGGACGGGAGCAAATAACTCCTCCGAGTCATGCCAGATCACGACCCCCCACGGCACCTGTGAAAGCGGCGCAAAAGCAATGATGGTGCCGGTCTCCTTCAATTCATCATCCGTACAGCCCAGGCAGGCCTCTACCGTGGGTTGACCTTCGACGAACAACTGGTTCATGATCTTGTCGATGGTGGCGGGGGTGAGAGCCCTATCCGGCTGCGTATTAACCAGGACCTGTCCATTGCCGTCCAGAACCTGCAGCGTTCCATCATGTTCCAGGCCCAGCGAGTCACTTGAAAGGAAGATGTCCGGGTTGGAAAGATCCAATACAGCCGCCAGGACACCCACCGTTTTCCTGCTTTGCGTTCGGATAACTGGCACAGCGATAATCGCATACGGGCGCGGCATTCCCTCGATCGAAATATTGCGCTCCAGCCCCTCTCGCGCCGCCTGTATGGCGGGCACCCTGCTCCAATCAACGTTTGGCGCCCGGGTTGTTCCCGCCATTAGATTGGTCCGGGCATCAAATAAGTACACACCCTGCACCGAGCGAAAATCCTGTTCGACGACAGTCCTCCATGCCTGCAGGTCG
>Ga0105100_10002334_pt1 | contig 11099 bp, 11 predicted proteins | sample PPLLak12cMay2015_2_FD_87033 | JGI IMG/M metagenome (GOLD analysis project Ga0105100, IMG submission 87033) | Freshwater sediment microbial communities from Prairie Pothole Lake near Jamestown, North Dakota, USA - PPLs Lake P8 Core (1) Depth... | ecosystem: Environmental > Aquatic > Freshwater >... | reverse complement strand
TCGATCTCCTCGATGGCCAGCCGGCTGACGCCGACGACGTCGAAGTTGAAGACGGCGTGCTCGGCGACGGAGAGGTGGCCCATCTTGAAGATGATGGACCGGTTGGACCGCCGGGTCCGGTCGACCTCGGCCCGGGCCGCGGCCCGAAGCTCGTCGACCGGGCGGGGGTCGCGCGAGATCCGGGCGTAGGACGCCGACAGGGTCTCGGGCGTGACGTCCTCGCGCGGCGGCGAGTTCCGCTTGAGCTCGTCGATGACGGCGCTGTCGACGTTGTATCCGGCAAGAACGACCCTCATGGTTTCTCTACCTTAGAAGCCCCGGCCGGAATTGTCAACCGGCTCGTTCCCGGAGCGATCGCACGCCGGCCGCAAGCGGGAGGCTTTCGTCGGGCGGAGATTTGGGGTAACCTATCTCCCGAGGGAAGAACGATGAAGAACCGGGAGATCGCGGAGCTTTTCGACCGGATCGCCGACGCCCTCGAGATCAAGGGCGAGACCGGCTTCAAGGTCGTCGCCTACCGCAAGGCCTCCCGGATCCTCCAGGACATGACCGAGGACGTCGCCAAGGTCGCCGCGGAGGGCCGGCTCGAGGCCCTCCCCGGCATCGGCGAGGGCCTGGCCGGGAAGATCGACGAGTACGTCCGGACCGGCCGGATGAGGAAATACGCCGAGGTCATGGCCGGAGTGCCGGAGACGCTCCTCGGCCTGCTCGAGATCCAGGGGCTCGGCGGCAAGACCGTCCACCTCGTCCACGACAGGCTCGGCGTCGAGAACCTCGAGGGCCTCAAGCGGGCGATCGCCGACGGCTCGCTGGCCAAGCTCCCGGGCATGGGCGGGAAGAAGGTCGAGAACATCCGCCAGGGGATCGAGACGCGCGAGCGGGTCGCCGAGCGCATCTCCATCCGCGACGCGGCGCTCGTCGCCGACGAGGTCGTCGCCTACCTCTCCGGCGCGCCCGGCATCGGCCGCGTCTCGGCGGCCGGTTCCCTGCGGCGGATGAAGGAGACGGTCGGCGACATCGATGTCCTGGCCTCGGGCAAGGACGGCGCTGCGATCGTCCGCCATTTCGTCCGGCATCCCGGGACCGTTCGCGTCCTGGCCGAAGGCGGGACCAAGGGCTCGATCGTCGTCCGGGCCGGCGACCTCGAGCGCCAGGTCGACCTCCGGGTCGTCGACGCTTCCGATTATGGCGCCGCCCTCCTCTACTTCACAGGCTCCAAGGCCCACAACGTCAAACTCCGGGGACTGGCCAAGGACCGCGGCCTCAAGATCTCCGAGTACGGCGTCTTCCGCGGCGAGAAGCGTCTGGCCTCCCGCGACGAAGAGGCATGCTACAAGGTCCTCGGCATGCCCTGGATCCCTCCGGAGATGCGCGAGGACCGGGGCGAGGTCGAGCTGGCCATGGAGGGCCGCCTGCCGCGCCTCGTCGAACCGGCCGACCTCAAGGGCGACCTCCACGTCCACACCCGGGCGAGCGACGGCGACCTGTCCCTCAAGGAGGTCGTCGCCCTGGCCCGGGAGAGAGGCTACGCCTATATCGCCGTCTGCGACCACTCTCAGGCCGCCAAATACGCCCACGGCCTGGCCGCCGACCGCCTGGTCGCCGAGATGACGGAGATCGAGGCCTTCAACCGAACGCTCCCGGGCTTCCGCATCCTCAAGGGGAGCGAGGTCGACATCCTGGCCGACGGCTCGCTCGATTTCCCAGACGAGCTCCTGGCCCGGCTCGATTTCGTGGTCGCGGCCGTCCACTCGGGTTTCAAGAAGGACGTGACCGGGCGCATGATCAAGGCCCTGGACAACCCCCACGTCCGGACGATCGCCCATCCCACGGGCCGGCTGATCTCGGGACGCGGGGGCTACGACGTCGACATCGACAGGGTCATCGAGGCCGCGGCGAAACGGGGCAAGGCCCTCGAGCTCAACTCCCATTACGACCGCCTCGATCTCGACGAGCTCAATCTCAAGAAGGCCCGGGAGCGGGGCGTCAAGATCACCATCGGCACCGACACCCATTCCGCCGACGGCCTGGCCATGATCCGCTTCGGCCTCGGCATCGCCCGCCGGGCCTGGCTCGGCCGGGACGACATTTTGAACTGCCTCGGGGTCGAAGAGCTCCTGGGCAGGCCCGCGGCCGCCAAAGGACGCGGCCGGCGGAAGCCTTAGCGTCGAGAGGAGGCGCCATGCGCGCAAGTCGGGCGTTGAAGTGGACGGCAGGTACGGTCGCCGTGACGGCTGTGCTCGCTCTGGCCGTTCCGGGCCCCTCGTCCGGCCAGGTCGACCGCGAACGGGCGGTGGCCTCGCTCGTCGAGGCCGAGCGCGCCTTCTCCAGGACATCGGAGGACAGAGGCACCCGGGAGGCCTTCCTGGCGTTCCTCTCCGGCGACGCGGTCGTCTTCCGTCCGTCGCCCGTCGCGGGCCGTCCGATCTACGAGAAGATGGCCGCCGGCGATCCGTCCGTCCTGACCTGGGAGCCGGAGATCGCCGAGGTCGCTTCCTCGGGCGAGCTCGGATACACGTCGGGGCCCTACTCCGTCAGGCCGGAGCGGGAGGCCGAGCCGGCATCCTTCGGCCACTACGTCTCGGTCTGGCAGCGCGAGCCGGACGGGACCTGGAAAGTCATCCTCGACATCGGCATCCGGCACGATCGCCCGGCGGTTCCGGCCGGACTTCCGGGACAGGTCGCCTCTCCCGCCGCGTCTCCCCTGCCGCCTCTCTCGCCCGAAGCGCTCCGGGACGAGGAGCACGCCTTCGGGCTCAGGGCGGGCGCCTTCGAGGACGCCCTCGTCAACAAGGGCGCGCGGAAGGCCCTGGCCGAATTCGCGACGGAGGATGTCAGGGTCTATCGTCCCGGCAGCTTCCCTGCCGTCGGCCTGAGTGCGGCGAAGGGCCTCGTCCCGGCGAATGAAGGCAAGGTCAGCCGGGCGGGCCGGAACCCGGAGTCCCGGAGGACTTCCTATAAAGTGGGTCTCTCCTGGTCCGGCGATCTGGCCTGGAGCTACGGCACCGTCGAGTCCGTGGGCGGCCGGGCCGCGCGCGAGGGAACGGCCTATCTCAGGATCTGGCGCCGGGTGCCGCCGGGCCCCTGGAAGATCTGCCTGGACATCGTTCTCCCGGTCCCGCCCCCCGCCGCGACCTGACGCTCAGCCCTTTATCACGCCGATGGGGACGACCCTGGCGACGAGGCGTCCCAGCCCGACCTCGTGCGAGACGCGGACGACCTCGTCGACGTCCTTGTAGGCTTCCGAGGCTTCTTCGGCGACGCCTTTCCAGCTGGTCGACATGAGCTCGATGCCCCGGCGGGCCAGGTCGTCCCGGATCTTCTCCCCCCGGAAGCGGCGGAGCGCCTCGTGACGCGACATCACCCGGCCGGCCCCGTGGGCGGTCGAGCCGAAGCTCAGGGCTTCGGCGGCAGCGGTCCCGGCCAGGAGGTAGGACGCCGTGCCCATGCTGCCCGGGATGATGACCGGCTGACCGACAGCGCGATACGCCGCCGGGAGCCCGGGCCGGCCCGGACCGAAGCTGCGGGTCGCACCCTTGCGGTGGACGACGAGCCGCGTCGACCGGCCGCCGACGTCGTGTTCATCCACCTTGGCCACGTTGTGACAGACATCGTAGACCTGGCCCATCCCCCGCGAGGTCCCGAGGACGCGGGCGAAGACCTCGCGCACGCCATGGGCGATCATCTGACGGTTGGCGAAGGCGTAGTTGACCGCCGCGCACATCGACCGGTAGTAGCGTTGGCCCTCCGCCGATTTGAACGGAGCGTGAACGAGCTCGCGGTCCGGCAGGCCCGCGACGCCGAAGGCGTTCTCCATCGCTTCGATGAAATCCGAGGCCACCTGGTGGCCGAGGCCGCGGCTGCCGCAGTGGATCATGACCAGGACCTGGCCGCGACCGGTCAGGCCGAAGGCCCGGGCCGCCTCTTCGTCGAAGATCTCGTCGACCTTCTGTATCTCCAGGAAATGATTCCCGGAGCCGAGCGTCCCGATCTGGGGCAGTCCCCGCTCCATGGCCCGGTCGGAGATGTCGTCCGCGCCAGCGTCCTTCATGCGGCCGGATTCTTCCGTCCTCTCGAGGTCTTCCCCGCTCCCGTATCCGTTCGCGACCGCCCACTCGGCGCCCTTGACCAGGATCTCCCGGAGGGCGGTCCGGTCGAGCTTGATGCCTCCGCCCTGCCCCGCCCCGGCCGGGACCGCGCCGAAGATCCCGGACAGAAGCTCCTTGCGCCGGCCGGTCACCTCCGCTTCCGTGAAATCGGTCTTGAGAAGGCGCACGCCGCAGTTGATGTCGTAGCCGACCCCGCCGGGAGAGACGATGCCCTCGTCGGGGTCGAAGGCGGCGACACCGCCGATGGGAAAACCGTATCCCTGGTGCCCGTCGGGCATGACGTAGGACATCCGCACGATCCCGGGCAGGCAGGCGACGTTCCGGGCCTGGGTCAGGGTCTGGTCGCGCCGGAGGTCGTCGAGGAGCCGGTCCGACGCATAGACGACGGCCGGCACGCGCATGTCCCCCTCGCGGGGGATGCGCCAGACGTTCTCACCGATCTTCTCGATGTCCATGGTCCTTCCTACAGGTCGACGACGACCTGGACGGTGAAGCCGCCGCACTCCTCGATCTTGAGATCGTGATAGGTCACGGCCTTGACGTCGCCGTGGAGCTCGTGGTTCTCCGCGAGGACGTCTCCGAGCAGCAGGGCTTCGAGGCTGACGCTCGCGAATTCGGTGCGGATCCTGAGCCCGTCCACCCGTCCCAGGAGGAAGCGCTTCGTCTCGAAGAGGTAGACGATCTCGCCGAGGAATTTGACCAGGACCTGCTCCCGGTCGATGCCCCTGACGTGGACGAAGTGGCGGACCTTCGGTTCGATCTTCTCCCAGTCCCAGACGAGCGAAGCCACGGCCAGGGCGGCGTTCCCGAAGGCCTCCTCGAGGGTCTTTCCGAAAGCCTGGAACTTGCCGTCGGCGGTGTGCGGCAGAAACCGGTACTTGTCCACTGTGGCTTATTTGACTTCGGCGACGACGGCGTTCAAGACCTTGCCGGAGGCCTTCTCCTGGACGAAGTAGACGACCTTGAGGCCGCTGCGGGCGATGGCGTTGCGCCTCATCTCCCACTTGAAGTTCGGGATCCGGGTGTAGGTCTTCTCGAATTCGGTGAGGTAGGCAGCGGTGGCCTTCTCCGAGACGGCCAGGTCGAACTCCGCCGACTTCGGGCCGGACGGATCGGCGACCCAGAGGTCGCGAACGACCATCCTGTGATGCTCGACCCCGTTGCCGCCCTTATGTTCCTGTTCGTTCTGGACCAGAACGACGATGTACTCGGCGCCCGGCACGACCTTGTCGTGGTCGAAGACGATCCGGACCTTGTCGTTGGCGAGCGAAGCCTGGACCTTCAACGCGACGCCGGGAGCCTCCGGGAGAAGCTTCTCGATCTCGGCCCGGAGAGAGGAGAACTTGCCTTCGGCCGCCCCGCGTCCCCCGCCGCCCGTGGACTTGCCCGTGCCGTCGATGACGAACGTCGGCGTGCTGTTCACCGCATAGGCCTTCTGGCGGACATCGCCCGCCGGATTCATCATCGGGTCGGGCCGGGGAATGGGCAGGTGATAGACGAGGACGGCCAGGTATTGGGACGGGAAGGTCTCGACGAGCCCGTCGAAAGCGAGATCGGCCCCGACGCAGGGCGGACACTCCGAGCCCGTGAACAGCTCGGCCAGCACGGCCTTCCCCTTCCAGCCGGCCGGGGCCTTGAACGGCTCGGGGCGGAACGGCAGGGCCTTGGCCTTGGCCTCGTAAGCGGCCACGAAGCCGTCCGCAGAGCCGTGGATCTTCGTGTACAGTTCCCGGGCCTTTTCGGCCGAGCCCGGGTATTCCTCGATGGCCGCCGCCATGTAGGCGTCCAGGGCTTCGGCGTCGCGGCCCAGCTTCTCTGCGACGCTCCCGACGACGTAGAGATAATTGCCGCCCGTCCCGCCGCCGGACTTGCGGTAGGTGTCGAGCGAGGCCTGCGCTTTCATCGCGTCCCCGGCGTTCAGATAGGCCCTGGCCGCGATGAGCTCGACGGCGCTGACGGCATAGGTCTTGAAGTACTCCCGCTGTTCCTGCGGGATCCCCTCGAAGGAGGCCGGGTCCCCGGCCATCCGGATGGCCTGTTCCCGGTATTGCAGGACGGCGGCCAGGACCTTCGGGGCATCGAAGGCCGCGAGGCTGGGGTGATTGACGAGCTGGACGGCCATCGTGCTGGGATTGAGGAGGCGGGCCGGGCCCTGTCCCTTGGCCATGAACCCGGCCTGCAGGGCGAGGACGTCCTCGAGCGAACCGGCCAGCTCGACCCGCGCCTGCAGGATGCTGGCGTCGATGGCCTCCAGGTAGCGGGTTTCGGGATAGGCGGCCTTGATCCTCTCGAACTCCTTGAGCCGGATGGCCGGGTCCCTAAGCTCGGACGCGGCGACGAGTTCCTTGTATTCGGGGGGGGCGGCCTGACGGCCCTGGGCCGCAAGCTCGGACGAAAGGGCGAAAGCCAGGATGAGCGAGAGGGCGGCGGCCGCCCGGGCGAAAGTTTTGATGTTCATAGAGCCTCCTCGACGAAGATCCATTATAGCCGATTCATAGAGGCGCCTCTATCCGGCTAGGCGAAGCGGCCGGCGAGGACGGTGCCGCAAGTGGGGCAGTGCGCGTCGCGGAGGACATTCGCGACGACGGCGAATCCCCGGCGGCGGATGAGGGCCGTGCCGCAACTCGCGCAGAGCGCGTCCTCCCCTTCTCCGGGGACGTTGCCGACGTAGACGTGGCGGAGGCCTTCCCGCCGGCCGGTCGCGGCGGCGGCGCGAAGGGTCGCGACGGGCGTCGGGGGGGCCGCGTCGTACTCGAAGTCGGGATGGTAGCGGCTGATGTGCCAGGGGATCTCCGGCCCGACCGAGGCGATGAACCCGGCGATCGCACTGATCTCGTCCGGGGCGTCGTTGAGACCGGGCACGACGAGCGTCGTCACCTCCACCCAGACGCCGAGCTGCCGCATCAGCCGGATCGATCCGAGGACGGGCTCCAGGCGACCGCCGCAGATCTTCCGATAGGTCTCGTCCCGGAACGCCTTGAGATCGACGTTGGCGGCGTCGAGCCATGGAGCGATCGTCTCCAGGGCCTCGGCGGTCATGTACCCGTTGGTGACGAAGCTGTTGCGGAGCCCCGCCGCTCGGGCCAGACGGGCCGTATCGTAGGCATATTCGAAGAAGATGGTCGGCTCGGTATAGGTATAGGAGATGCTCCGGCAGCCCGCGTCGAGGGCCGCCCGCACGACCGCATCGGGCGGGAACGGTTCGCCCGCGATCCCGCCGCCTTCGCGCCGCGGCGCCTGGGAGATCTGCCAGTTCTGGCAGAAGCCGCAGCGGAAGTTGCACCCGGCGGCGGCCACCGACAGGGCTTTCGAGCCGGGCAGGAAGTGATAGAGGGGTTTCTTCTCGATGGGATCGACGTGGGCGGCCACGACCTCGCCGTAGACGAGCGTCTCCAGCCGCCCGTCGCGGTTCTCGCGGACCGCGCAGACGCCCTGCCGGCCCGGGGCGACGACGCAGCGGTGGGCGCAGAGGCGGCAGGCGACGCGCCCGTCCTCGAGCGGGTCCCAGAGCATGGCTTCCCGGCGGCTCATCGGCGCTTCTTGCCGGGGACGACGGCCCCGGCCGACGGGCAGAGCCCGGCGAGGAAGCACGCCGGGCAGTCCGGCTTGCGGGCCCGGCAGAGGGCCCGGCCGTGCTCGACGAGGAGGACGTTGAAGTCGAGCCAATCCTTCCGGGGCAAGAGGGCCATGAGATCGCGCTCGACCTTGACCGGGTCTTCTTCGCGGCTCAGCCCGAGCCGCCGCGCCAGGCGTCCGGCATGGGTGTCGACGGCGATGCCCTCGGCTTTGCCGTAGCCCGCCGAGAGGACGATGTTGGCCGTTTTGCGGGCGACCCCGGGCAGCGTGACGAGCTCTTCCATCGAGTCCGGGACGCGGCCGCCATAGACCTCGACGATCCTGCGGGCGGCCCCGAGGATGGACTTGGCCTTGTTCCGGAAGAACCCGGCCGAGCGGATGATCCCCTCGAGCTCGGCGCGGTCGGCCCGGGCCAGGTCCGCGGCCGCAGGGTAACGGCGGAAGAGCCCCGGCGTGATCGTGTTGACCCGTTCGTCCGTACACTGCGCGGCCAGGATGGTCGCGACGAGGATCTCGAGAGGGTTGCCGAACTCGAGGGCCGTCCGCGCCTGCGGGTAATGCCGCCGCAGGAGCCGGACGATCGGGCCGATGCGCCGCGAGGCGCTTTCCATCTCAGCCTCCTTCGCGGCCTTCTCAGGGCCCGACGTGGAAGAGTTCCTCGCCGATGTGGAAATCCTCGACGTTGTAATAGTCGGGGAACCGGACGATGAGATCGAGCTCGGACTTGATCATGGCCTGATGGCTGCGCTCGACCCGGCCGAGGTAGGCCAGGATCTTCCGGCCGGCCTCGTCCTCGACCCTCGCGGCGGCGTCGTTGTAGTACGCCTCGGCCATCTCTTCGGCCTTGAGCGCGGCCTGGAACAGCTCGGGCACGGCCGGATCCGCCGGGAGCGCGACCCCGATCGGAGGCATCAGCGAAGCCTCGGGGACGTCCTTGGGTTTGTCGGGATACCTCTGGCCGACCAGGCGTTCGAGGATCTTCCGGTGATGCTCCTCCTCGAGGGCCAGGAACTTGAGCTTCTGGACGAGGAGAAGGTTCTTCACCCGTCCCTGGAGGCGCGTGTAGAAAGCGGCGGCGTCGACCTCGGACCGGATGGCCACGCCGAGGACCTGCCAGGCCGCGAGATCCTTATCGATGGACATGGAAACCTCCTTCGGCCGAGACGGCCTTCAGAACGTGACGAACTTGTCTTTCGGGGCGCCGCACACGGGGCACTTGTCCGGAGCGTCGCCTTCCATGGTAAAGCCGCAGACGCCGCAGACGTGGATGGCCTTGAAATCGATGTCCCGGCCCGCGTCGACGGCGGACCGGGCGGCCTTGTAGATGCCGGCATGGACCTTTTCGGCGGCCAGGGCGTAGTTGAGGAACGTCACGGCCGTCTTCTCGCCCTGGGACTCGGCGACGAGGATGAAGGCGGGGTACATCTCTTCGATCTCGAAGGTCTCGCCGCCGACGGCCGCGGCCAGGTTGTCCTTGGTCGTACCGAGGGCGCCGAGGGTCTTGACGTAATTGGCGGCGTGCACCTGCTCGGCATAGGAATTGGCCTTGAAGGCCCGGGCGATATTGGGCAGCTTCTCGGCGGCGGCCTTCTCGGCGAAGGCGGCGTACTTGACGTGGGCCTGGCTCTCGCCGGCGAGGGCGGCCTTGACGTTCTCTTCGGTCATTTTCTTCATGCGGTGGTCTCCTCTGTGGTTGTGATCAGAATATCCTGAGCATGGCCTCTATGGACCCGCGGGCCCGGTCGGCGATGTCCTTGGGGACTTCCACCCTGTAGGTGTCCGTCTCGAGGGCCCGCAGGACCTTGGCCAGGGTCGTCATCTTCATGTGGGCGCAGAGTGCGCTCTCCTTCATCGGGAAGAAGGAGGTCGCGGGATTCTCTTTCGCCAGGCGGTATATGATGCCTTTCTCGGTGCCGATGACGATCTCCGGCCGCTTCGTGGTCCGGGCTTCGAGGACCATCTTGCCCGTCGATAGGACCCGGTCGGCGGCGTCGATGACGTCCAGAGGGCATTCGGGATGGACCCAGACCTCGGCCCCCGGATGGAGGGCCCGGGCGTCGTGTAAGTCTTTCAACGTGAACCGGTTGTGGACGTGGCAGTAGCCGTCCCAGGCGATGAGTTCGACCCCTGTTTCCCGGGCGACGTAGGCGGCCAGGTTCCTGTCGGGGACGAAGAGGGCTTTCGCGACGCCCAGGGACCGGACGACGGCCAGGGCGTTGCCGGAAGTGCAGCAGATGTCGCTCTCCGCCTTGACCTCGGCGCTCGTGTTGACGTAGCAGACGACCTTGAGCCCGGGATGGCTTTCTTTCCAGGCGCGGAGCTCGCGGCCGTTGATCATGTCGGCCATGGGACAGCCCGCCTCGATCTCGGGCAGGAGCACGGTCCGGTCCGGCGCGAGGACGGCCGCGGTCTCGGCCATGAACTGGACGCCGCAGAACACGATCGTGGCGGCGTCGAGGCCCGCCGCCTTCCGGCTGAGCTCGAGCGAATCGCCGGTGAAGTCGGCTGCGTCCTGGACCTCGGGGATCTGGTAGTTGTGGGCCAGGATGACGGCGTTCTTCCTTTTCTTCAGGTCGGCGATCCGGGTCAGGATCTCCTCCGTCCTCATGCCTTCTCCTCGCCCTTCGCCCCGAGCGGCACGCCGCAGTGGATGCACGTTTTGTCGCCCTTCTTGGTGATGCCGCCGCAGGCCGGGCACTCCTCGAACTCCACCCGGCAGGCCCGGCAGAACTTCTTGTCCTCTTCCTCGAGGGCCGAATCGCAGTAGGGGCAGGCGCAGCCGTCGTGTTCGTGAAGGTCCGCCTCCGGCTTGGCCGCCGGGACCACTCCCGCTTTCCTGTCCCGGTAGTTCTTGATGGCCTCGTGGAGCGCGTCCGCGCCGAGGTTGGAGCAGTGCATCTTGTTCTTCGGCAGGCCGCCGAGCTCCTCGGCGACGAGATCGTTGGTGATGGCCATGGCCTCGTCGATCGTCTTGCCCTTGGCCATTTCGCTGACCATGCTGGAGACGGCGATGGCCGCTCCGCAGCCGAAGGTCTGGAACTTGACGTCGGCGAGCCGGTCGCCGTCGACCTTGATGTAGAACGTCATCATGTCGCCGCAGACGGGGTTGCCGACCTGGCCGACGCCGTCGGCGTCGGCGAGGACGCCCACGTTGCGGGGATTGGCGAAATGGTCCATGACCTTGTCGCTGTACATCATGATCCTCTCTCTTTCAGGAACGCCGTGTAGAGCGGCGACATCTTCCGCAGCCTGTCGACGATCGGCGGAAAGGCCTCGAGAATCGCATCTACGTCGTCTCCGGCGCTCGGGTGGACGAGGCTGAAGACTAGCGAACCCTGCGCCGTGGCGTGGTCGAACCCCATGGCCAGGAGGACGTGCGAGGCCTTGAGCGCCTTGGAGGTGCAGGCCGACCCG
>Ga0105100_10002332_pt1 | contig 11099 bp, 8 predicted proteins | sample PPLLak12cMay2015_2_FD_87033 | JGI IMG/M metagenome (GOLD analysis project Ga0105100, IMG submission 87033) | Freshwater sediment microbial communities from Prairie Pothole Lake near Jamestown, North Dakota, USA - PPLs Lake P8 Core (1) Depth... | ecosystem: Environmental > Aquatic > Freshwater >... | reverse complement strand
CCCTGCCCGAAGGTGCGATCGGCTGCCTGCTCGGTCCCTCGGGCTGCGGCAAGACCACGGCGCTGCGCTGCATCTCCGGCTTCGAGCCGATCCAGACCGGCGACATCCGCATCGGCGGCGAGGTCGTCAGCCGCCCCGGCTGGATGCTGCCCGCCGAAAAACGCCGTGTCGGCATGGTGTTCCAGGACTATGCGCTGTTTCCGCACCTGACGGTGGCGAAGAACGTCGGCTTCGGCCTGCGCGACGGTTCCGGCGAGGCCCGCCAGGCACGCATCGACGAACTGCTGGAACTGGTGGGGCTCGCCAGCCACGCCGGGCAATTTCCGCATCAGCTCTCCGGCGGCCAGCAGCAGCGCGTGGCGCTGGCGCGCGCACTGGCACCGCGCCCGCGTCTGATCCTGATGGACGAGCCCTTCTCCAACCTCGACGTCGAACTGCGCGAGCGGCTGTCGCTCGAGGTGCGCGACATTCTCAAGCGCGAAGCCACCACCGCGCTGATCGTCACCCACGACCAGAACGAGGCCTTCGCGCTCGCCGACTGGGTCGGCGTCATGTCTGACGGCCGCATCCAGCAGTGGGACACCCCCTACAACCTGTATCACGAGCCGGCCAACCGCTTCGTCGCCGACTTCGTCGGCCAGGGCGCGCTGGTCAATGGAGAGGTCATCAACGACCACCAGGTGGAAATTGAACTCGGCGTGCTGAACGGCCACATCCCGGTCGAGTGCGACGCCAGCGGTTGCGACGAATGCGTGCGCAGCTGCCACGTCGACGTGCTGCTGCGGCCGGACGACATCATCCACGACGACGACAGCCTGCTGCTGGCCGAAGTCGAGAACAAGGCCTTCCGCGGTGCTGAATTCCTTTACACGCTGAAGCTGCCGAGCGGCCAGCGCGCATTGTCACTGGTGCCTTCCCATCACAACCACGCCATTGGCGAGAAGATCGGCATCAGGCTTGCGGCCGATCACGTCGTGGCCTTCCGGCGCGGATAAAACCACGATGCCTACTCATTTTCGCGGCCTGCTTTTCAACGTCTGGCTTGGCTTTGCAGCCGCCCTGCTGCTGATGCTGGCAGTGATCGGACTGGGTGTCACCCAGATGGCCCACCTGAATGCCGAGCTGGAAAACGTGGTGTCGGTCAACAACGTGAAAACCCGCCTGGCGACACGGATGCGCGATTCGCTGCGCGACCGTGCGATCGTGATGCACAACATCGTGGTCTCGATCGACCCCTGGGAAAAGGACCAGCTGTTCATGCAGTTCCTGGAATATGGCGAGCGCTACGCCAAGGACCGCAGACAGCTGGCAGTCCTCATCCATACGCAGGAAGAAGAACTCTTGCTGGACGATCTGGACGCCATCACCTTTACCAACCAGCCGGTCATGTTCAATGTCGTCGAAGCGGCGCTCGATCAGAACAATTACGGCGCGCTGACGCTGCTTCAGACCGAGGCCATCCCGCTGCAATACCGCCTGGTTGAAGCCCTCGACAACATGACCCGGGTGCAGCGCGAAGCCAACGAGGCGGCACTTCGCAAAACCTACGCGTCCTATCAGTCCACCCGGGCGCTGATGCTGTTTCTCGGCATCAGCGCCACCCTGCTGGCCATGCTGGTCGGTATCCTGGTCGGTCGCCGCATGTTGAGGCAGACGCGCGAGTTCGAATCCGAAAAGCTGAAATTCCAGACCCTGTTCGAAACCAACTCCGATGCCGTTGTCATTCTCGACGACAAGGGATTCATCGACTGCAACCCGGCCACCCTGTCGCTGTTCGGCATGGACTCGGTCGATGCCTTCCTCGCCACGCCGATCCCGCAACTCGGCACCCCGCTGCAGGCGAATGGCAAAACCGCGATGGATCACGCCATGCGGGCCATCGACGAAGCACGCCGCAGCGGTCATGCGGAAATGGAGTGGCAGGGACTGCGCAAGGATGGCTCGGTCTTTCCTGCCGAAATCGCGCTGCACGCGATGTATCTCGAAGGCAAGCCGGTCATCCAGGCCATCATGAGGGATGTGACCGAGCGCCGCGCGACAGAAGCCGCCAAGGAAGCCGCGCGCGAGGCCGCCCTGCAAATGGCGCGCGCCAAGACGGAATTCGTCGCCAAGGTCAGTCACGAAATCCGCACCCCCATGCACGGCATTCTCGGGGTGAGCGGTCTGTTGCTGAAAACGAAACTCGATGGGCAGCAGCGCGAATACATCTCCACGCTGAGAACCTCGGCGGAAAGCCTGCTTACCATCATCAGCGACATTCTCGATTTCTCAAAAATCGAGGCGGGCAAACTGGCCATCGAGCAGATCTCCTTCTCGCCAGCGGCGTTGGTGCAAGGAGTCGTGTCGCTATTCAAGGCACGAGCCCTGGAAAAGAACCTGCAACTGAAACTGGTCTTGCCTGACGCGCCCCCCGCGGCCCTGCTGGGCGACCCGACCCGCATCCGCCAGATCCTGCTCAACCTGGTCGACAATGCCATCAAGTTCACGCATCAGGGGGAAGTCGAACTGCGCGTGACATTCGAGCCTGTGAACCAGGACATCGGCTGCCGTTTCGCAGTGAAGGACAACGGCATCGGCATGAACAGCGAGACGCAGGCACGACTGTTCCAGGCGTTTTCGCAGGCCGACTCGTCGACCACGCGCCGCTATGGCGGCACCGGGCTGGGGCTCGCGGTCAGCAGCCAGCTGGCAGGCTTGATGGGGGGCCGCATCACGGTCGAGAGCGCACCGGCCGAGGGAAGCTGCTTCACCCTGTGGCTCCTGCTCCCTCCTGCCACCCTGCCGCTGGCCGAACTGGCAGACCAGCCCGAGATCCGGTTGCAGGGACGCATCCTGGTGGTCGAGGACCATCCGGTAAATCAGAAGGTACTGGCACACCAGTTGCACGAAATGGGCCTGCAGTACACCGTCGCTTCAAGTGGGTCGCAGGCGCTGGACCTGCTGACGAAAAAGAGTTTCGACCTGGTGCTGATGGACTGCCAGATGCCGGTAATGGACGGCTATGAAACGACCCGGCGGATCCGCCAGTTGCCGACCGATGCCCACCACATCCCGGTGATTGCGCTGACTGCCAATGCCGGCAGCGACTTCCGCGAAGTCTGCATTGCAGCCGGCGGCAACGATTATTTGAGCAAACCCTATACCGAGGCTGCGCTGGCATCACTTCTGACGCAATGGTTGCCGCAGGCCGCTGACACCGTGCAACCAGCGCTGCTCGATCTGCCTGCCCTGCATGCGCGCTATCCCGGCAACCCGGACCTGGTGGAAGAACTCGCCGCCGTTTTCAACAGCACCACCGAAGCCAGCCTGGAAAGATTGAGGAACGGAATCGAGCAGGGCGACGTCGGTGCATGCCGCAAGGAAGCTCATGCCCTGAAGGGCGCGGCGGCCAGCGTGCGGGCCACGACCATTCAGGAAGGCGCCGCCCGTCTTGAGGCTTGTCTCGATCGCGGAGACCTGGCCGGTGCGTCTGCCGAACTTGACGCGATGGAAGACACCTTCCGCGAACGGGCCTGATGGCTCATTGACGTGCGCTTCATGATGCGTACGATATTGGCAAAACAACATCGGAGACCCGAAATGATGCGTCGCTTCCCGTTCATGCTCGCCTGCCTGTTCAGCTTCTCGGCACTCGCTGCCGAGCCGCCAGCCCCAGCCCCGGCGCAACCCGTGAACCCCTATATGCAAGGCGCACCTGCACAAGGCTGGATCGGCGTCACCCAGACACCCTATGGCCCGATGATGGTGCAGCAGGCACTGCCGCCGCCTTACCGCGATTACCAGATGAGCCGTGTCCTGACGCCCGAGGAGAAAAAGCGCTGGTTGAAGGCGGCCATGCCAATGATGGCCAACATGATGCAGATGGACGCGCGCGAGGCGATGAACTATTTCGCCGTCAAGTACAAGGTCAAGCCCGGGGTATCGTTCGATGAGGTGGTCGAATCGATGATGCTGCGGGCCAACAAGGAGAATCTGAAATTCGTCGGCAGCAACCTGATGTGGAAGGATTTCAAGGCGGTGCTGAACGACGACAGCGCACCCCGCGTCGAGGTGTTCAGCTACTGCGACATCGCCGTGGGGCGCGACCTGTTGCGGGTCGTCCCGGAAATGGCCGTGTTCCTGCCCTGCCGCATCACCGTGATGGAAGACGCCGACAAGAACATCTGGGTGATGACGCTGGATTGGGACGTGACCTGGCTCGACATGGCCGGCAAGCAGATGGGCATCACCCCCGAACTGCGCCAGGGCGCCATCGACATCCGCAAGAAAATGGACAGCGTCATGCGCGCCGGCGCCAACGGCGAACTCTGAATCCCCTTTTAATCATTCTCCCCGCGCCCACAAGGGCGCGCCAACGGCCCAGTCCGAGGGCCAATTAAAGAATCCCGGCACGTTTCCGTAAGTCATCCCATCTGGAATCAGGGTTGTTGTCCGTTTTGCCGCATTCCCTGATTTGCGTCGTGTTCCACTCGCAGATGGATTCAACATGAATATTGTTCGACTAGCCCCATTCGCTGCCGCGTGTCTGGCGGTGCTGCTGCACGTCAGCGGCAACGCCTACGCCGAAGCCGACGTATCCGACGAGGCACTCAAGGCAACCGGCGAGCGCATGCGCCAGACCGCCCAGGAACTTCAACAGGACATCCAGGAGCGCCTGCATCGCCTGCGCAAGGAACGTGCCGCCCTGGAGGCGAAACAGGCCGCCGAGCGCAAGCAGGAAGCCGAGCGCGCCAGGCAGCAGGCCGAAAAGGAGCAAGCCACGCTCGCCGCTGTCAAGGAGGCAAAACAGCGCGAAGCGCTCGCCGCGGCCCAGGAAAAGGCGCGCAGGGAAACCGCCACTCGTGCCGCGGAAGCCGAGCGCATGCGCCAGGCTGAACTGAAGGAGAAACTGGACCAGGAGGCCGCGCTGGAACGTGCGCAGCAGGAATCGCTCGACGCCTACAAAGCCGGCGCGAAGAAACAAACTCTCGGGACGCAGACCCAGTTTGGCGTGGATCTATAGAACCCGTCGAATCCCGACTCACCTCAACTGAAATCGCACAGAAAGGGAAGGAAGAAACCATGAACATAGCCCGCATTGCGGCATGCTGCACGGCCACCTTGATGCTGACGAGTGCCATCCCGGCAAGCGCTCAGACCATCTCGCGCGGCGAAGTGATTGCCACCACCTGCTACACCTGTCACGGAACGTTCGGCGTAAGCCCCAGCACCATCCCGAGCATCAATGAAATCTCGCCCACGCGCATGATCGATACTCTCAAGGGGTTTCGCTCGGGCCAGCGTGCATCAACGGTCATGGGACGTCACGCAAGTGGCTACACGGATGAGGAAATCGTCGAAGTTTCAAACTATTTCGGCAATCTGCAGAAGAAGGGAAAATGAACATGTCCAAGATTTCGCGTAGAGATTTTGTCAAGTTGCTGGGCGCCGGCGGTGCGCTCTCGGCATTCGGGCTCGCCGGCTGCGAATCGGCACCCAAGTTCTCGTCAAGCGCCCCCGCCAAGGCTGCACCCCGCGTCATCGTCATCGGTGGCGGCTTCGGTGGGGCCACCTGTGCCAAGTACCTGCGCATGTATGATACAGGCCTCAACGTCACCCTGGTCGAGCAAAACGCCAGCTACGTGACCTGTCCAGGCAGCAACTGGATGCTGGGCGGCATGCGCACGATCGAGGATCTGACCCAGAACTATGGGGCGCTGCGCGACAAGCACGGCGTCAACGTGGTGACCGATCGCGTCGTCGGCGTCGATGCCGGCAAGCGCCTGGTCACCCTTGCCAGCGGCAAGTCCCTTGCCTACGATCGCCTGGTCATGTCGCCCGGCATCGATTTCAGATGGGGTGAAATCGAAGGTTACGACGAAGCAGCCACTCTCCTCATGCCGCACGCCTGGAAAGCCGGCCCGCAGACCATACTGCTGCAGAAGCAGCTGCACGCCATGCCCGACGGCGGCACCTTCATCATGGCCCCGCCTCCCATGCCCTTCCGCTGCCCCCCCGGCCCGCCCGAGCGCGCGAGCATGGTTGCCCACTATTTCAAGACCAACAAGCCCAAATCGAAGATCCTCATCCTCGACGCCAAGGAAAACTTCTCCAAGCAGGCCCTGTTCATGCAGGCCTGGGAGCAGCTCTACCCGGGCATGATCGAATGGGTGCCTGCGTCCAATGGCGGCAAGATCGTGAGCGTCGATCCCAAGGCGCTAACCGTCACGACCGCCAGCGGCAACACGCACAAAGGCAGCGTGGTCAACATCATTCCGGCGCAACGGGCGCCGAAACTCACCGTCGATACGGGCCTCGCCAATGATTCCGGCTGGTGCCCGGTCAACCAGGTCACTTTCGAGTCGACCCTGGTGCCCAACATTCATGTCATCGGCGACTCCTCCGTTGCCGGCGCCTTGCCCAAGTCGGGGCATGCGGCGAACAACATCGGCAAGATGACCGCCGCCGCCATCGTCTCGCTGTTCCGCGGGGTGCCCCCGCCGCAGCCCTCGCACGTCAACACCTGCTACAGCCTCATCAGCCCCGACTACGGCATCAGTATCGCCGGAGTATACCGCTTGGGCGACGATGGCCAACTCCAGGGAATCAAGGGCGCGGGGGGCCTCAGCCCGACCGACGCGAGCGCCCAGCAGCGCAGCCAGGAAGCCAACTACGCACAGGGATGGTATAAGAGCATTACCGCCGATAGCTTCGGCTGATCGTCCTCACGTCCAGAAATGCAAAAGGGGCCGCTGTCTTAAAAACAGCGGCCCTTTCTGTATGAGGCGTCGGGAGGAGATCGACTATAGTCGCCAACCCGCTTCACTACTCATATCTCGCTCATGCCCCACCCCTTCACCTCCTCGACCACACTTGAACACGGGTTCGCCGACGGGCTCGCCACCATGCTTGCAGCCCATCGCGGTCTCGGCGTCTACATCCTCGTGCTGGCCAATGCCGCCTACGACGCCAGCCTGTGGAAACAGCTCGCACCCGCCTTGTCGGCACGCCATGCGGAACTCGCCGCCGCCATGACCGAGACGCTCAGGCGCGGCCAGAGTCTGAACGAGCCGGATGATGATGTACTGGTCTTTCTCAAGCTGTACGCCATCGGCCTCGACCACCTGAGCATCATGGAAAGCCGCCGTGCGGGTCCCTGGAAAACGATGTTCAACCCCATTCGCGCCCTGCGCCCGCCGCGCAACAGCGGGATGAAATTCGAAGGCCTTCTGCGCCCCTTCGAGCCCGCGGGCTTCCACTTCAACAAACCCTTTCTTGCCCGGGAAATATTCTGGGAGGGCGTGCTGGCCGGCAAGCCGGCGCGCGTGCTGTACAACAAGTTCCCCTTCGCCCGCCTGCATGGCCTGCTGGTGCCGGACCCCCTGCGCCAGATGCCGCAACACCTCACCCCCGAACTGCACGGCTGGGCCTGGGGCATCTGCGCACAAACCGGCGTGCCGGGCTTCTGTCTCGGCTACAACAGCCAGGGCGCCGGCGCCTCGGTCAACCATCTGCATTTCCAGAGTTTTGTGCAGTCCAGCCCGTTGCCGGTGCAGGACGCGCGTTTCGACCATAACGGCGGCAGCCAGCCCTACCCGCTGCCCTGTCGGCGCTTCACCGATGCCGAAGCCGCCTGGATCGAACTCGACCGTCTGCACCAGTTCAATACGCCCTACAACCTCCTCTACAGCCAGGGCTGCCTGCACCTCATCGCCAGGATCCCGCAGGACAGCTGCAAACTGAGTGAACCATGCCGCGGATATGGCTGGAGTGAAATGGCGGGCGCGGTCACCCTGTTCAGCCGGGAAGCGTTCGAAGGTCTGAGTGCAGAGGCGTTCGAGAGGAATCTGGCGACATTCGCGCCCGGGCCAGGCGGATGACCGACTTTTGACTGTCGGTTGTGATGCTTTCGCCTGCCCTCGCACGGAAGATCATGTGCCGGTTTCCCGTTTTGCCCATTCTTCAAACACGCCCGAACGAGGCGATGCTTTTACCGGGACTGCCCGGCGGGATGTTTCTCCGGCACGCGCAACGGCCGGAACAGGCGTCCGTCCGCCCGCAGGAAGCGGGTGAAGAACTCGAACAGCACCAGCCGTGTGGTCTGCACGAACACCAGCAGGCCCTCCATGACCACGGCAAAAAGGTTGCCGACCAGGATGATGAGGCCCTGCAACAGCACGGAATCCACCGCGCCGGCCAGGCTCAGCACCGCGTGGGAAAGCGCAGCGTGGGCCAGTGCAAAAGCGCCCACCCGCAAAAAGGACAGGGTGTTGATGCTGAGTTCGAAACCGCTCAGCAAGAGGTCGCCCAGGGCCCTGGGCAGACTCGCAAGTCTGGCACCAGCGGGGGCAAGCAGTGCGTTGCCCGCCAGGTAATGGACCGCCGCCAGCCCCGTGAGCCAAAAAGCCTGAGGCCACAGCAAGCCTGCCAGCACACTGGCATAGATCAGCAACACGGCAAGATCCGTCAGTACCCAGCGCCTCATTTCACCGTGCCAGCGCGCCTCGACGCCGGCAAACACCAGGCCCAGCAGCAGCAGCCCGATCCCGAACAGCATGGGCACCGCCAGAACCACCATCGGATCGTCCAGCGGGTGTATCCACAGAGGCGGCAGCAGATCGGGAAAACCGAAAACGTCTCCGAACAGCACGCCGAACAGCATGGCCGCCACGCCGCAGGGCAACAGAAACCGGATGAGTGGCCAGCGCCGCCAGAAGACGGCAGCGAACAAGGCCAGCAACAGGCCGTGGCCGACGTCCGGGAACATGTAGCCGAACAGCAGCGGAACCACCAAGGCCAGCAGGCCGGTCGGGTTCACTTCGTTGCGTCCGGGCGTCCCCCACATGGCGGTGATGGACTGGAAGGGTTGCGCCCACCAGTCATCCAGGGAGGCCACCGGCGCTTCTGCATGGGCCGGGGGCGCCGGCAGGCGGATGATGGCATGGATGCCCTCGGCTTCCAGGGCCTGCTGGAGACCGCGCACATCGACCGCAGTGGTCCAGCCGGTGACATGACAGAATTCGCCGGCGGTTAGAGTACCGGCAGCGTGCTCCATATACCATTGCAGGGTATCCATGTTGGCCTTGGCGCGGGCGATCCCGGTGTCGGCGCGAAGGGCCTTGAGTTCGGCCTGCATCTCCGCGATATCGGCGAGGGTCTCGTTCAGATGATCGCCCAGGAGCTCCTTCTGTCGCGTCATGCCGCCCGCCAGCCAGGTAGGAATCCCCAGTTGCTGGCAGCCATGTTCGACAGCAAATTGACGAATCAGATGGCGTTTCTCCTGCAGGCCGGCGACATAGATGAAGTCATGCGCCTCACCCGGCACGACCTTTTCCACGCTGAATTCCATCTCGGGGTCGCACACGATCCCTCTGGGGCAGGCAAACAGGCATTTGCACAGAAAGCGTGTCCTGCGGAACATGCCTTCAAGGTCGAGGCCCGCACGATCCATGGCCTCCAGGCATTCTGACAGCAGTTGCAGATGTTGCTGCTCGGCACGCAGATGTTCGAGGTGGGCCTTCACGAAGTCGAGCCGGGCACTCCACACCCGCAGTTGATGCAGGGCCAGATTGGCCAGATGCACCGGGTCGCCCTCGAGGACCGTGGCCTGCCGGCCCACGCCATGCAAGTCGTGGGCGTGGGTCGCCGCCAGGTTGCGAAAGCGGTCCACGAAGTGGCGCAGCTTGCCCTCATCCACCCGTTCCAGCACCCGGGTATCGGCCTCGAGGTGCACCTGCCCGGTCCGCGCCAGCACCTCCGTGGCATGCACGGTCTGGTCGCGGGGGATGTAGGTTTCAAACCATCTGGCCTGAAGCGGGCGCAAGCTCATGGCATCAGCCCAACCGGCAATGCAGATGCGCTTGTGGCAATCATGGCTACCGGGTTTCTCTCATGACGGCAATTGCCACGATAGATGCCTCATCCCAAAACGATCACCTGCCCTTGCTGCAGCGCTGTCAGCGTCCAGCCCGGGGCGACGAAGCGCAGTTCATCCATGATGGCGTCCTCGTTGCCAGGTTTGAGGTGGGTGATCCAGACCTTCGGGCGCACCTTCAGCCCCTGCAATTCCGCAGCCAGCGAATCCGGCCAGTGGTGCTTGGATGCCTGCGCGATCTTGACCAGCGCGTTCTCGAACGAGGTTTCGATGATGAGGTGGCGCAGGTCGGGAATGGCGTTGAGTGCTGCGATGAAGGCGTCGCTGCGGGTGGTGTCGCCACTGAATACCAGACTGCCACCCGCAACGCTCACCTGCAGGCCGCAGGCCGGCACTGCATGCTTGACCGGCAGTGGCTTGAAGGTCCGTCCGCCCAGGGTCAGGCTATCGCCCATCGGCAGGGGCTCGAACCGCACCCAGGGGCTGTCGGCACTCGGAATCTCGCGAAAATCCGGCCACAGGTGCCAGTTGAACAGATGAGCCGACAGGATTTCCAGCACCTCGGGGAGGGCATGCACCACCAGCGGCGCGCTGCGTCTGTCTCCCACGGCATCGAGCAGCAAGGGCAGGCCCAGCACATGATCGAGGTGGGCGTGGGTGACGAACACATGGTCAATCGCCTGCAATGCATCCAGGCTCAGGCTGGTGATGCCGGTGCCGGCGTCGATCAGGATGTCGTCATCGACCTTGAAGCAGGTGGTGTGGCGCCCGCTGCCGATACCGCCGCTGCAACCGAGAATAGTGAATTTCATTTGCTGGTGTAGACGTACACGCCGTCCCATTCATGTGGAGGGGGCGCTTCGCGGAAATGCGCGATGCGCTCGAGATAGACATCGTACAGCGGTCGTGGCGCGCGCGCCTTGAGTTCGCGCAAGGAAGATTCGGCAGCGGCCCAGTCCTGCGCCTGATAGCTGGCGAACGCAGCATCGAAGTCGGCTGCATTTTTCTTCACAGTTGCGTCGAGATCGGCCTTGGCCCCCAGCGGTTCATAGATCGCCACCGGGGTTTCCTTGCCCTTGACGCGCACCTCGTCGATCTTCATGAAGGCGTGCACCGGGTCGGCCTCGACGGTGGGACGCGTGACCAGGATGCCGACGCCGTACTGCTTGGTGATGCCTTCGAGACGCGACCCCAGGTTCACCGCGTCGCCCATCACCGTGTACGACATGCGGAATTCCGATCCCAT
>Ga0105100_10002331_pt1 | contig 11099 bp, 8 predicted proteins | sample PPLLak12cMay2015_2_FD_87033 | JGI IMG/M metagenome (GOLD analysis project Ga0105100, IMG submission 87033) | Freshwater sediment microbial communities from Prairie Pothole Lake near Jamestown, North Dakota, USA - PPLs Lake P8 Core (1) Depth... | ecosystem: Environmental > Aquatic > Freshwater >... | reverse complement strand
ATATCGAAATCAATGAGGGTTTTACGAAATTAACCGGCTACACCCGAGAAGATGTCATCGGTAAAAGCTCCATCGATCTTAACATTTGGTATGACCCGAAAGATAGACAAAGATTGGTCAAAGCCCTGCAGAACGAGGGGTATGTCGAGAATTTAGAGGCCAGATTCCGGCGAAAAAATGGCGAGATTGGCGTCGGACTGATGTCCGCTCGTGTTCTGAAGTTAAATCAGGAAGACGTGATTCTTTCCATCACTCGCGATATTACAGAGCGCGAACAATTTGAGAATGCGCTGCGCGAGAGCGAGGATAAATACAGTCAACTGATTGAGTCTTTGACTGATGCGATACTTGTCTGGTCAGGTGTTGAAATAATTTATGCCAATCCGGCTGCACTCAAATTATTTCGGGTGAAACAGCCAGCAGATCTAATCGGGAAACGCTATTTGGATTTTGTTCATCCGGATGATCGACCTGAATCGGCTGAAAGGATCAAAAAGAGCAAAAATGAAAAATGGATAGCTCCCCGCCGCGAACACCGAATGATAGCCGCGGATGGGCAGATCATACATGTGGAATCTACCGGAGTGCCGATTCAGATTCAGGGACAAATCCAGCATTTAGGAATTTTCAGCGACATAAGCGAGCGCAAGCATGCCGAGGAGAAACTGCGGGAAAGCGAAGAGCGCATGCGCATCACGATTGAGGCAGCACAAATAGGCACCTATATGACAGACCTGGAGGCCAATAAAGTCCACTGGTCGCCCGAGTTGTGCGATATCTTGGGGGTTCAGCCGAGAATAGAGATAACCAACGAGGAGGCATATAAGGTCGTTCATAAAGATGATATCGAGCGTGTTTTAGAAATTGGCCGGCGCGGCTTGGATCCTAACGGGGACGGCTCTTTTTTCTCTGAACACCGAGTCGTTCGGCCAGACGGCCAGGTCCGATGGATACTGTGGCGGGGACGCACCATATTTCGTGAGACCGAGTCCGGGAGGATTCCATCAAAAAGAATCGGGGCCTGCGTGGATATCACCGACCGTGTGCAGGCTCAAGAGTTGCTGGCCGAGAGCGAACGTCGGCTTGCGACACTGATGGCGAACCTGCCTGGGATGGCCTACCGTTGCCTCAATGATGATTTTTGGACAATGAAATTCGTGAGCGACGGGTGCTTGGATTTGACCGGATTTTCAGCAGATCACCTGCTTGAAAACCGACTCAAAAACTACGTCGAATTGATCCATCCGGAAGATCTGAAGATGGTTCGGGAGCAGGTTGAAAGCAGCCTTGAAAGACGTTCGCAATTCAATCGGACCTATCGGATCTGCACGGCCGGCGGGGAAGAAAAATGGGTACTGGAGAAAGGGCAAGGTGTTTTTTCCGGTAGCGGGGAACTGTCGGCAATAGAGGGATTTATCACCGACATCACCGAGCACAAGCAGGCAGGGCAACAAAGGGAAAAACTGGAGGCCCAGCTGCGCCAAGCGCAGAAGATGGAAGCCATCGGCTCTTTAGCGGGAGGGATTGCTCACGATTTCAACAATATTCTGGGCGTAATTATTGGCAACGCCGAAATATTGAAGATGACCGACATATCTTTCTCCAGCAAAGATGAAGTAGACCAAATCCTTGCCGCATCCAAGCGTGCCAGGGATCTGGTGCGGCAGATTTTGGCTTTCAGCCGGCAGGGCGAGCAGCAGAAAATTCTCATGAGCTTAAAACCGGTGGTCAAAGAGACCATTGAATTCCTGCGCGCTTCAATCCCTTCTTCGATCCAACTTAAGCACTACATAAACCCGGATGCCGGAACCATCATGGCCGACCCCACCCAGATGCAGCAGGTTCTGATGAATCTTTGCACCAATGCCGCTCAAGCGATGGAAAAGGAAGGCGGAGTGCTCAGGGTCGAACTTGACAATATACAACTCTCCGAGAAGGATAAAGTTATAGACCCAGAAGCGGAACCTGGTAATTACCTGAGAATCACCGTATCCGATACCGGCCACGGTATCGCGCAAGAGGTGCTGCCACGAATTTTTGATCCCTATTTCACCACGAAGGGTCCGGATAAAGGAACCGGACTGGGGCTGGCGGTGGTCCATGGGATTGTCAGATCCCATGGAGGAATCGTCAAGGTTTACAGCGAAGTCGGCAAGGGAACCGCGTTTCATGTATTTTTCCAAAGATCTGACGGGGCTGTGAAAAAAGAGGAAAAAGCTGAACAGAAATTGCCCATAGGAACCGAACGGATATTAGTGGTTGACGATGAAATCCATCTCTTGGAGATGTATCAACGAATGCTGGGGATGCTCGGCTACCAGGTCGACACCCGATCAAGTCCAATTGAAGCAACCGAGGCGCTGCGTTCGAATCTGATGAAGTACGATCTGGTCTTGACTGACATGACCATGCCGCAGATGAACGGGTATAATTTGGCCAAGAAAATCATGGAGATTCGACCAGGCTTACCTGTAGTGCTCTGCACGGGATTCAGCGATCAGATAAATGAGGAGAAAGCTCGTTCGGCTGGTATATTGGGTTTTCTTTTGAAGCCGGTATTATTCCATGATCTGGCCAACACCTTGAGAAAGGCTCTTGATGACTCAAACAAGAAAAGATCAAGCTGAACATTTGCCGGCAATAGGAACCTGCTGGAATGCAGACCGGCTTGATATCGGAAGAGTCGGAATGCCGCCAAGCGCACAATACATGAGCACCGTCGCCGGCAAAGATATGGCTGCAAGGGTATAACCGTGTTGCTTTTAAATAAAGGTGGTCCGGCTTCTCGAATTTTTTTATTGGCATTTTTGGCCAGCTTTAAAAAGATGTTGTCATAGGAGCTTATGGTGACAGCCAAATTGATGTTTTTTTTTGCCATGATATCTATATTATCGGCGCAAGGATGTACTGCTTATAGAACATCGCATACAAAAGCCACCAAGAAGGTGGATGAAGTACAGATTACAGCTGGAGGCATTATGGATGCCGCCAGTCGAGGCGATGTAGACAAAGTTAAAAAAATTTTAAGCCAAAAACCTGATCTCGTAAACGCGAGAGATTCTAACGGAGCAACACCTTTGCACATGGCTGCCAATCCGTTGTCAAAAGGGCTCATTAGGGCATTTGGTAATTACCCAGAAACGGTTTTTTGCTTGCTACAAAGCGGAGCTGAAATTAATGCAAAAAATAAGGAAGGTGATACACCGCTTCACGATGCCGCTTATTTCCAAGGCTGGGATACTAACAGGGAGAGAATCACAACTAAGGGTCGCATTGTTTACCCTGGAGAATTAGCTGCCGAAATTATTAGACTGCTAATAAGTAGTGGGGCTGATCTTGAAGCGAAATCCGAGAGTAACGCACAAGCCACCCCGCTTCACCACGCCGTAGCCCATGGTTTGAAAGAAAGTGTGGTAGTATTAGTACAGAGCGGCGCCAATATTAACGCCAGATTATCAGCAGGAGGAGGGCGGCTCACCCCATTGGACATTGCGCGGGAAACTAACCGGTTGGATATTATGAAATTTTTAAAGAGCCATGGTGCAAAGGGCAAGGATCAACTACAGTAAAAAATCCTAATCTTTGCTTAGGTGTGAGCCAAAAATATAGCTCAAGAAATCCAGATAAGCGCTGATAATATTTAAAAATAATTCCACAGCCCCCGGAGATTCTCATAATGAACTATGAATTTGGCCATCTGCGTTGCCAACCCGATGAAACCGAGACGGAAAACTTCAGGTTCCAACATAATCAAGAGTCTTCCCAAAAGATAAGCACAGAAATCGCTCTGCGTCAAAGCGAGGAGAAATTTCGGTTAGCATTTAACACAAGCCCCGACTCGATAAATTTCAACAGGCTTTCGGATGGAGTGTATATAGATATCAATGAGGGTTTTACAAAACTAACCGGGTACACCCGAGAGGATGCTATCGGAAAAAGCTCCATGGACCTTAACATTTGGTATGACCCGAAAGATAGACAAGGATTAGTCAAGACCCTGCAGAAAGAGGGGTACGTTGAGAATTTGGAGGCCAGATTCCGGAGAAAAAATGGCCAGATTGGCGTCGGACTTATGTCCGCTCGTGTTTTGCGCTTAAATCAAGAAGACGTTATTCTTTCCATTACCCGCGATATTACTGAACGTAAGCAAGTGGAGGATGCGCTGCTCGAGAGCGAGGATAGGTACCATCAACTTTTTGATGCCTCAACAGATGCAATCCTCGTCCGTACCGGTGAAACGATAGCTCATGCAAACTCGGCTGCACTAAAGCTGTTCAGAGCCGACCATATTGGGGACTTAGTTGGAAGGCGCTATTTAGACTTTGTTCATCCAGATGACCGAGCTGAGTCAGTTGAAAGAGTCAGAAGAAGCATGAAAGGAGATTGGATTGTTCCTCCGCGTGAACATCGACTGATTACTTCGGATGGCCAAGTGATCTACGTAGAGTCCGCCGGAGTGCCGATCAAGTATCAGGGTGAGATACAACATTTCGGAATGTTCAGAGATATCACCGATCGAAAAAAAGCTGAGGAGGCTCTGCGTGAAAGTGAAGAGCAGCACCGCCAAATCGTTGAGTCCTCCACAGATGCAATTCTGGTAAGATCCGGCGATATCATAATTTACGCCAATTCTGCTGCAGTCAGACTATTCCGGGCGAGCCATACTGGAGACTTGGTTGGGAAAAGTTATTTAGGCCTCGTTCATCCTGATGACCGACAAGAATCTATCGAGAGGATTAAGAAAGGAATAAAGAATAGGTGGATTGCCCCACCACGTGAGCATCGGATAATGGCCTTAAATGGACAGGTCTTGCATGTAGAATCCACCGGGGTACCCATTCAGTATAAGGGTGAGACCCAACTCTTCGGGGTCTTCCGCGATATCACCGAGCGTAGGCAGTTTGATGAAAAACTGAGAGAAACCGAAAGGAAATATCGAGAGCTTGCCGAATCACTGCCCCAAGTAATATTTGAAGTCGATTCAAATGGTAATCTTGTGTATCTGAATCAAACGGGCTATGCGCTTTTTGGCTATACACCCGAAGACCTTGCCAATGGTTTTAATGTGCTTGAGGCCTTTATTCCTGAAGACAGAGAGCGAATAGCCAACGATATTATGCTCAATGTACAAGGCCAGAAGGTGGGTCGGCAGGAATATACGGCTGTTAAAAAAGATGGGACTAAATTTCCTGTCGGGGTTCACGCTAATAGAGTTATGCGGGAGCAGAAGGCAACTGGCGTTAGGGGCATTCTGATAGATTTTACGGCAACCAAACGCGCCGAAGAGGAAAAGAAGAAACTCGAAATTCAACTTCAGCAGGCACAGAAAATGGAAGCCATCGGGGCTTTAGCAGGGGGCATCGCCCACGATTTCAATAATATTTTATCCGCAATCATCGGCTATACCGAGCTTGCCATGCTCAATGAAGGGGCAGAACACTGCACAGCTGAATTGAAGGAAGCTTTGATCGCCGCCAATCGGGCAAAAGATCTTGTCAAGCAGATTCTTGCGTTCAGCAGACAGACCGACGAAGAACGCATGCCTGTCAGGGTCGCCTTAGTCGCTAAGGAGGCTGTAAGATTTCTCCGAGCCACCCTCCCGGCAACGATTGAAATCAAAACCCGCATTGATGACAAGTCGGGTGCTGTCTTGGCGAATTCAGTTGAACTCCACCAGATAATCATGAATCTTTGCACCAATGCCCAACATGCCATCGGAGAGCAGGCCGGTGATTTGGAAGTTGCGGTGCAAAATACGGAGGTCGACCTCTCACGGAAAAATGACATAATCGAATTGGAGATCGGGTCGTACGTAAGAATTTCCGTTAAGGACACTGGATATGGAATGGCCCCCGATTTAATGAAAAGGATTTTTGATCCCTACTTCACGACGAAAGAAAAAGGTGTCGGTACGGGCTTGGGGCTCGCGGTTGTTCATGGGATTGTCAAGAAGTACGGCGGCACGATTCAGGTCGAAAGTGAACTGGGAAAGGGCACCACGTTCCATATTTATCTGCCGAAAGCCGATATCGCTGCTCCGATCAAGGCGGAGCCGCCCATACCGGTAATGGGAGGATCCGAGCGAATCCTGTTTGTGGATGACGAAAAGATGCTGGTGGATATCGGACAACAAGCGCTGCAACGTTTAGGATACGATGTCGTTTCTCGAACCAGCCCCATCGAGGCGTTTGAATTGTTCAAAGCCAAGCCCGATTTTTTCGATCTCGTGATCACTGATAAGACGATGCCCGGGATGACAGGAGATGCGCTTGCGAGAAAATTAATGAGCATCAGGCCCGACCTTCCAGTTATTATCTGTACTGGCTATAGCCAAGCGATAGACCAGGAGAGAGCTATGCAAATAGGCATAAAAGCCTTTGTCATGAAGCCTATCCTGATAAATGAGATTGCCTCGGCAGTCAGGAAGGCTCTGAGCAAAGAATAAACACGGCGTTTGAATGAGAAAAGGAAAAATCCCAAATTTTTCTATAGTTGGACAGTTATCAAGAATTTTTCAGCCGGACTGCTCCTTGCTTAACAATAAAAACACCAGCAATAATCACCGCTGCCGCGATGGTAATCTGGATATTGAGTTTTTCATCCAAGATGATCCATCCCAAAAAAAGCGCAATAACCGGGTTGATGTAGGCGAAGGTAGACACCAGAGACAAGGGCAATTTAGCAAGAGCGTAGATGTAGGAAGCGTATCCGACGAAGGACCCAAATATGATCAGGTAGGCAAGGGATAGAAGCCCGTTGATTTCGAAGCTCAAACGGGGAAGCTCTCCGATCGAAATCCCTACCACGGTCAAGAAGATTCCAGCGATCAGCATCTGGACGGAGGCTCCCATCAGAGGATTCACATCGACTTTGACGTATTTCGAATAGAGCGAGCCGATCGACCAGAAAATGACCGCTCCCAAAAGTGCAATTACACCTACCAGATTGTCGGGATCGGCCAGGTATCTGATGTCTTCCCCAAAAATTAGACATACACCGATTAAGCCCGTTATCAGGCCGGTCAAGATGGTCGCATTCAGCTTCGGGCCCTTTGGCAATAGGGATTCCAACCCGACCATGAAAAACGGCATAGTTGTTAGCAAGAGGGCGGTCAACCCGCTCGGAATCCATTGCTCCGCAAACACCACCAGGCCGTTTGCAAACCCCAACAAGGCCAGACCTACTACCGCCAGGTGAATAATCTCCTTTGCCTTTGGCAGCGACCTACCTCTCCAACTTAAGAAAACAATGAAGATGGCCCCCGCTATTACCCACCGGATGCCGGAGAAAAGCATGGGAGGCAGGTGCCCAACCCCAATCCGAATTACCAGATACGTCGTGCCCCAAATCACGCAGACGTTCAGCCAGGCGATGATCGCTTTGGTGTTTTCGGATAACATTTTCAAGAATCCGCGCGATAAAAAAGCGGGTGAGAGAATCTCGCCCGCTCGGTGAAAAATATCTGTAGCGCCAGGGCCTGATCGGCTATTCGACTTTCTTCAATGCGATTCCAGCTTTAGTTTTACCCACTGCGAATTTGTCCTTGGCACCAATTCCCAGGCTTTGAACCAGCTCTTTCGAGATAACAATGCTTCCACGTTTGCCAACTCCGATCGTTTTGACCTTGCTGGCCTTTCCAGCGCCCCGGCCGCTTTTAATGGCCGGAATCTTCCCTTCGGCGATCAGAGCGCCCATGTAGGCGGTCTTGAGCTGGGTGGAGGTCTTGAAACCCATTTTCTTCAAGATTTCAGCTTGAGGTGTTGCGTCTTCAATCATTTTGATGAGTTTGGCGGTGTCCAAGGCTTTCTTTCTGGGCATGTCGTGGGCTCCTTTCGGCCGGGGGTGGGTTTCCGAATATTTGGAAACTGGGCGGTAATACCAGAAAGACTTTGACAAAATCAACGAAAATAAAATATTCAGAATTATCCAGCCATATTATGGCAAGACCAAATCGCAGTCCGACCTATAACGCAGGGAGGAATGCGATGACATGGGCGAATACGGGTGCCTTCATCTGCTATTTGACGGCCGCTATCGCATCAATGGGCCTGAATTTTCGTAGCACCAGGAGGAATGCAAATGCTTGCATTGAGCGTCCGTTTCCGAAATAGCCACCTTTGAAAAGATATTCTTTCGAGGCCTTATGAACCTAAAATTCCTGAATCGCAGTTTCTTTCAACGCATTTTCGGTCTGCCGGCGACTCCCAAGCCGATCGATCCGCAGTGCTGGGCCTTCAGCGACGGCAAGATCACGATCGACCTGAAACGCGCAGCGGAACTTAAGAAGCCTGGCGGCGCTTTGAGACTAAAGAACGGCGGATTGCCCATACGCGTATTGATAATCCGTGGCGATGACGGAAAATTTCATGCCTTTCACAACCGATGCACACATATCGGCCATCGCCGGCTTGATCCAGTTCCAGGCACAGGCACGGTCCAGTGCTGCAGCGTAGGCAAATCCACCTATACCTATGACGGCAAAAAGGTCTACGGACCGCTTACAGGGTCTTTCAAATCCTTCAAGGTTGAAGTGGAAGGTGATCGCCTGATCGTTTACGTTGGATAATGGAATCAACGCCCACCATCCTATGAGAACGCATCTCGAATTCACATCGACCGAATTTCCGGCCTATCCGGATGAGGACAAACAAATCAATCCTGGAATCTTCGGGAAACATCTTGCCGAATTCTTGGCTGAAAATCTTCTCTCGCATGGTTTCAAGGTGCTGGGTACCGGGGCTGAAGATTGGGGCTGGATGGTTGAGATTGAAAACAAGGAATTCCCATTGTGGATAGGCTGTGCCAATTACGAGGACGGTGAAAACGGATTTCAGTGCTTCATCGAGCCGTCAAAACCCTTCGTGCGCAAATGGTTCTCGAAGATTGAGACCGGCCCTACAGTCGAAAAACTTGCATCTGCCCTTGAGGCCGTCCTTCTTCAAAGCGGCAAGGTCTCAGCATTACATTGGCTATCAGACAAAACAGCTGAGTGATGGGATGTTAGAGGAGATCAAGGTGCAATCTTAAATGAATATCCCAAAGCTTAAAGAGCGTTTTCAATTAGATCGGTCTTGCTTAAAGATGCCTGTCCTATCCGTTCTCTTCATCAGCCCTTCCACGGGCATCTCAGGGGTGATAGGTGAAGATCAGCTGAAAAGCTATCTGGCGATCGGAACCCTTGCCAGCGCTTTGCGGCCTGGGACGTTCCTGCAGCACTTCACGCAACGGATGGCAGCAGCTCCACCGGCTGTTGCGGGCGGTCCGCCCATGGTGTTTGAGGTCTATGGCGAGTACGTTGAGGATCTCGAAACGGACGCGGGATTGATTCTGAATTATTTTGGTAAGGATTATGCTGGGTTGGAATAAACATATAAGGGTTTCTTTCACCAAGACCTTTGGTGAAAGTTTTGGTGAAAGAAACCAGAAAAAAACAAAAAATCCTTGAAAATAAAGGAAAATAATGGAAACGGCGACTATTTAATATAAAGGGGGGTAGTCGGTTAGCTCCTCCTATGTTATGCTGCCTGGGTGAGATTCTCCTGCGATGGAGGAGCGCAATGAACCAGGCATTGGTGGCAGGGCGCGAACACCTACCGAGAATTCGTGGGCATGTTTCCTGATGTTCAGGCGTGTACGGCCTATTTGACGCGGATGCGCTGGCCGAAAGGGTTCATCTGCCCATCTTGCGGGGTGGTTTCTACCCCGTGGAATCAAAGCCGCCACCGCCTTGTATGTGCAGCCTGCCGCCACCAGACCACGGTCACTGCGGCTACGATCTTCGACAAAACCCGAACCCCTCTGACGACATGGTTTGAGGCTGCCTGGCATGTGACGACGGCCAAGAACGGCATGTCGGCTAAAACCCTGGAGCGCACACTGGGTGCCCGTTATCGTGTGGCATGGACGATGTTGCAGCGTTTTCGAGTGGCGATGGTGAACGCCGAACGCAAACCGTTGTCGGGTGAGGTCGAAGTAGATGAAACACTGGTGGGTGGCTTCCAAAAGGGCGGCAAACGTGGCCGTGGCGTGAGCAAAAGCGTGGTGGTAATTGCCGTGGAGATCAAATAACCCAAAGGTTTCGGCCGGGTGCGGATGCGCCATGTTCCAAACGCTTCCAGCGCCAGTTTGCTGCCGTTTGTCCGTGATGTCGTGACTCCAGGCGCGGTGGTGCACACGGATGGCTGGAGGGGTTACAATGGCCTGCCCGAATACGGATACACAAGAAAGGAAACCGTGCTGTCCTCCTCCGGCGATCCCGCGCACGTCTCCATGCCGGGGGTCCATCGAGTCGCCAGCTTGTTGAAACGGTGGATTCTCGGAACTCATCAGGGGTCTGTTGTTCCAGCCCATCTTCAATCCTACCTGGAGGAGTTCACATTTCGGTTCAACCGCCGCACTTCCCGGAGCCGTGGCCTCGTCTTCCGAAGGCTTCTCGAACAAGCGGTTGTTACGAAGCCCGTCACTGACGCTGATGTCACAGATGGGTACGACTGGTTGAGCCATTGTGCGTCGCCTGCCCACCCCCCCATTTAATATAATAAATAACTTACTGAATTTTTTATAAATATTTAATTCATTTGATTGATGTTACCCCAATTATTACCCCTAATCTTTAACCATATCAAAAAACCAACTGCCGCGCTTAGGCCAAGTTCTCTATACTACTTTATGTAGCGAATTGCCGGCTATCAGGGAACAACCCGAAGATGGTTCCCTTGTTCGCGGGTAAGACCTACATACAGCACCAGCTCTCCAGATCATCCTTGAACGTAGGATCAGGTTATGGTGTGATATAGAACTTAAAGCGCCGAACTTCCGGCTTTGAGCTTTCATCCGACAAACCACAAAGCAGGCAAAATTGTGATATGCTCCTACCGTTAGGGTGTGAACCCACAAAGGAGGCGATAATGAAAAAAAAAGCCCGGCTTGCCATTTTGTTTTTAATGCTGGCCACTCTGTGTTTGGGGATGTCCATAGTTTTTGAGGGAGAAGTGCAGGCACAACAGAAAAAAGTGATCGCACTGGAAGGGGTTAATTTCGACATTGCCGCAGCGTTGGCAGATAATATCAAGGCCTTTGTCGGCAAAGACCTGGTTGTT
>Ga0105100_10002329_pt1 | contig 11101 bp, 7 predicted proteins | sample PPLLak12cMay2015_2_FD_87033 | JGI IMG/M metagenome (GOLD analysis project Ga0105100, IMG submission 87033) | Freshwater sediment microbial communities from Prairie Pothole Lake near Jamestown, North Dakota, USA - PPLs Lake P8 Core (1) Depth... | ecosystem: Environmental > Aquatic > Freshwater >... | reverse complement strand
ATCTGGAATCACAATATTTTTGCTTACTCAGCTGAATGCGACATGTAATAAAGAAGTGTTCTTATATTTGCGGAATGTGGACTTTACGAATAGGGACCATTGGTTCCTATAATACTGCATATGGTCTGTATGGTATCTTCAAAGTATTTGAAAATGACTATCTTAATGTTAAACTGGTCCAGTTGATAGATAATTCATTAAGGAACAATATGTTTTCACTTGATCCAACCCGGTTATATGTAAACTGGAGCAGGTTTAACGATAAGGGATTGAGCTATGATTTCACCTGGTCGAGAAGCGGAAGGGATTTTAATCCTCAAATAGGATTTCAGATGCGTTCCGACTATACACATTACCATGGAGGATTGGGATATGGCTGGATCCCTGGCGAAACATTCTCTCTCCAGAATCACCAGGTTGGTATTAGAACCCAGACATTCACGGATAACCGGGACAATTCAATTCAGTCATCTGATATTGCACTGGAATATGAATTCAGGTTCAAATCGAATTATAATGGAAATTTCTCGTTAACGCGGATGTACGAAAATGTTGCGGACACCTTCAATTTTTCGAGAGATACTTATGTTCCAACCGGGATATACAGATTCATCCAGTTAGAGACACATATCAACTCGCCGGAGACAAATCATCTCATACTGGGACTTGATTTTTGGGGAGGATCCTTCTATGACGGGAACCGTTATTCTTTCGGATTTGAACCCTCATGGAACATTGGATCTTCTGTTCAGTTAGCCCTGGAATATAATCATGACTTCCTGAAATTTAAGGATCGCAACCAGTCATTTTCCGGTGGTGTATTGGGATTCAAGGCTCATATCATGGCCACAACTAAATTATCAGCCAGCGCTTTCATCCAGTATAACAGTGCAGAAAACGATTTCATCACCAACATCAGGCTGAGGTATAATCCCCGCGAAGGGAATGACTTTTACATCGTTGTAAACGAGGGGCGCAGTACGTATCGCGATATTGAGAATCCCAGACTCCCTTTATTTAACAGCCGGTCAATTTTGCTGAAATACACTTATACTTTTACTCTTTAATTATCAGGATAGAATGAATTCTGGATCCAGATCCTTCTTCAAAAATGTCACAAGCTGCCATATAGTTATCGTAGTTTTCCAAATCTGGTTCAAAATCAATAAGAATATCTATATCACTTTTATCTGAAAGTTTGAAGTAATAAAAAAGAGTGTGTGTGACTACCTTTTCTTTTGAGTCGTTTAAAATGGATAGCCTATTGCAATATTCAACACCAGGTTCTCTCTTCTCCATGAAGAATTTGCAAAGTTTATTTGATTAGTTACCCACCTATGATTTTCTTCCAGCCAGGGTTCTCTTAATGGTATGGCAAGATCGAATCGTAAAATGAAAAAGGAGACATCAATTCTTACACCCACACCAGCCCCTACTGCGAACTCACTCATAAATCCGGAAAACAAAAAGGGGCTTCCGGTATTTGCAGGATTTGATTTTTGCAACCAGACATTTCCGGCATCTGCAAACAATGCACCTTTAATAAAACGATAAATATTAAAGCGATATTCTCCATTTATTTCAAGTTTTATATCACCTCCTAATTGTAGAAAACCTCTGCTATCGACATTCTGATAATAGGTGCCCGGCCCGACAGAATTAATTTGAAAACCACGAAGACTGTTAGGCCCGCCACTGAAAAACTGCCTGGTGTAAGGTAAAACAGAAGAATTCCCGAATGCCTTACCTACACCTGCAAAAACCCGCAGTGCAAGTTTGTTCTTATCTTTAAAATTATAATAGCCACGGGCATCTATACTAAATTTTGCATACTGCGAATAGATAGAACCTATTACCTTAGAAGGGCTTTCTGATGATGGTTTGTTACCGCCTATTAATTTTGCCAGTGAAAATACATTTCCGGCAGTCTCTGCTGTGGAATGTAAATAGTATTGTATTTTCTTCAGTGGTTCTGGTTGTTCATTATAAGTAAACGAATAATTTCCGCCTGCAATGAACATTTCTTCATAGCTTTTCTTCAGAAAAGGGTTGGAATCCAGTAATTCTGTGAATGCGGCTGATTGGTTCGCAATAGAAGTATAGCTTATATCTATAGGATTTAATTCATGTTCTATTCTGATATTTTCTCTCCACTTGAAACCATAATTGAACTGGAAAGTGCGCATATCAAAATAGTCAACTCTTTTCATAAAGCTATAAGAAAATAATAACGAGGTTTTTGGAATATAGATACTTGTCGTCTTCTTTATGTTAAAAGGAACAAGAAAGCGTGGGAAAGTCAACTCTACCTGTGGATTCCAGGAGTAAGAATATAAATTCTTATTATTTCCGCTAAATTGTGCCTCAAATGATCCGGCCATATTTAGATTTAACAGTTCCGCCCCTTTAAATGTATTTCTATTCAGAATGCTTAAATTCGATCGTGGCCCTGTAAAATTATTTGATTTTGAGACAATATCTATTTCTGCCCTGAATGCGCGATTTGGCATGGTTGTCATTAAAATGGTTACATCTAAAAATCCTGCAGCGGTTGTATCGCTATTGGAAAATTTCACCTGGACAAATTTAAAATTGCCCATCGACATCAAACGGTTAAGGGTTATAATATGATTTTGTCTTGAATAAATCTCATTTTTCCTTAAATAAACCAACCTTAAAATTACTCCTGGCCTGATGTTCATCTCTGATTCTTTGCCAAGGAATACATTATTCTGATATCTTATTGTGTCTTTCGTTATGTCAGTAACTTCCTCATTTAATGAATAATCCTGATCAATAAATACATTGTTAATACGGTAAACAGTTAAGGCATTTTCCGGAATGCTGTCTTTTAAAGTTAGTTTCAAAGATATGGTACGGTCCACGGCTGAAGTATCAACTTTAAAAAGTAAATAATCCGGATTAAAGTAGAAGTACCCATTGTTCTTTAACAAAGCATCGATTCGTATCCTCTCATTTTTTAAAATATCGAGATTATAATCTTTACCCGGGTCAATGAGTGATTTTTTCTTCTCAGTAAGAATAGTATTACTTAAGCTATCATCTGGAATAGCGTATATCAGCTCTTTTACAGTATAGGGTTTATGAATGTGACTCGTATAAATTACTTTGGCAGTATGATTTTTTTCCACAATTCGTGATTCAGAATAACTTTTGAAAATTCCAATGTTAAATAACTTTGCATCAATGAGGGCGATTGTAACTCCCGGCTTGACACTACTCATTAATACCGGGGCTTCTCCTCTATTTTTAAGCCACTTCCCGAATTTCGTTTTTGGATCTTCTCCTGCTGTCATATACAGCCATAATTTTGGGCGTAGGCCCAGAAAGCTTTTATTCGGTTCCGGACGTACTGCTGTTTCGGCAATCGTTTTAATATGTCGACTGTTAATTTTATCTGTTGTTACAAATTTTATTTGTGCACCGGTATAAAGCTTTTCACCTTTGGGTAAGTGCTTTGTGCCGCTACATGCTGCCTGAAGCAGACATATGAGGATAAGGGAATATCTATTTATTATTGATGTTCTCATTCCTCTGTTCTTTTTTCAATACATCGCTTTTCCTTTTTGGTGCCTTAAAAAATTCTTTCCATTTATTGAAATCGCGCACAAATACAATACCGACACCGCTTTCAACTAACTGACCTTCAATAACACCTTCATATTGATTATGTCTGAACGCATTAAGCCGATAACGGCCATCTTCATTCAATTTGTATTCTACTGTAACATCACCGGTTATATCACTTGCCAAATTTTGTTTTGCCCTTTCACCTTCTACATCTATTGTACCTCCAAACTGAACTGATAACCTTTCATGAAAAAGCTGCTTTTTAATACCAATTTCCACTTGTGTTCTTCCTTTCATATCCCCCGTTTGATAATCGTTATACGATTGAACGTCAAAATTTAATTCAGCTCCAGGTACAACCTTTGAACTCAACTTATTTAATTGTGCTGATAAAAAACTGCCTACTGTTGAACGGACTAATGTAGATGTTCCGCCTGATTCAGTTTGTAAGGGGTTTTCCTGAACAAACCTGCCTAATACCAATAAGGCAAAAACCTGCTTGTTTAAGGCAGATGCATCTTCATTTAACATGTTCAATTTTTGATTAACGGCTCCACCTAAAATTCCTTTATCCTCAGGTGGCAATTGTATTTCGAAGCTAATTACCGGATGCAAAATTTGTCCGCGTAATTTTAGCAATACCCAAAATGGATAAGGTTGCTTATAGCCACCTTTTTCAATATCGCTCAGGCTCGACATCTGAACAGCTACAAGGTCATAGGGTACAGCCCTGACAGTATATTTTGCATTTATTGATATTTCAGCATCCAAAGGATTACCACTCCAAATAATCGTGCTTACGGGGATAATATCAAATTTTCTTCTTACTACTGATCTCAACGAAACGAGATAACTGCCTTCATCCAGATTATATGCACCGGTGAGGCTTATTTTTCCACTTCTGTCAATTGCAAAACTTAAAGCAGCTTCACCTCTGACCACTAATGAGTCAGTGGAAGAAGGATCCATTAACAACCGTAGTGTTGCTTGCTTATCAATTTCAATTATAGTGGAGAAGTCAAATCCTGTAAGCCTCGATTTCTGTAACTCTATTTTTTCTGTTCTGTATAAAATTGGATTAAGTTTTAATGAATCTTCAAATTCTATTACATCTTCCCCTTTGTCGGTTGTGAGCTTATCTTCGGGAACTATAAATGTAAAGTTTGAACCTTTTTTCATCACTAGTGTCCCATTGACAACCGGAAGTGTCATTGGTCCAATTACATCAAGTTTGCTGTCAATGACCATCCGTCCGAAAAAGTTTTTATTATCCTTAACTGTTGTATTAAATAACAGAAAGTCCTTCGCACTGAAATTCAGGTTAAAAACGAAATCTTTAAACTGTTTCATTTGAACTGTGCCATCAATAATTGCAACGTGCTGGTCCGCATCTAAAAGGGTAAAAGATTTAAAATAAATTCCTCCATTGTTAAATTGAAGATTTTCGTGCTTTAATTCTAACCTGTTATTCAGCACTGCGGGTTTGAGAAAAACATCATTGAAAGCCAGATCGCCTGTAATCTGAGGATCATTGGATCTTCCCTCAATTAACAAATTCCCGGAAAGAATTCCGGATGATTCTGATATCTGGCCCATCGAAAAGGCTTCAACGGTTTTCATAGAAAGCGATTGTATAGCAGTTTTTATACTGATTGAATTATCGCCACCTTTAGGGATAAAATAGCCATTCGCAGCCAGATTGTTATCAGGGCCCGATAAATTCACATCAATATTAAATTTCCCGGATGTCGGGTTGTCAGCTTTGACAGAAAAATTTCCGACGGGAATATTACGAACAACCAGGTTACTTATTTTTGCATCAGCTATTATTCCGTATGCGTTGTTCACTCTTTTGAACAATATATTTCCATCCACACTTCCCTTTACCAGACTGGTGTCCTTTTCTATGATCCGGGAAATATCATCCAGCTTGAAATTCTTTACCGCTATGTTCAAATCATCATTGAACTGATCATTTACAGAGGCTAAATTGATCTGGCTTAAAGCATTATCAATAAAAACGTGATGGATCAAAAAACCTTCTTTCCCGAATTCAATATAATTATCTTCAGCAATGTTCCAGCGGTTATTCATCAGGTAGAAATCTTTCGGATCAATAGCAATTCTATAGTTGGCTGTATGCTTCGTAATTTGCGAACGGATCACTAACTTTTTGTTTTGATTATCAGATGAAGATACATTTGCAAATATTATATTATCTGCAAGTTTCCCATCAAACAGGAAGTTGTCTAATTTGATTTGAGAGTTTGAAATACTGCTAACGGATAAATTATAATTCAATGCAGCCGAATTTGAATTCACATCAACAACAAAATCTTTAATTTCAGTAGTTCCATAAACTATTCTTTTCGATTCAACATTTAATTTCAGGTCGTTTTTCTGACTATCAAAACTTCCCTGAATGATTCCCGCCTCGAATTCTTTTAGCATAGGCAATAGAACTTGCGAGAGAATGGGGTGATTGTGAAGTTGGATTTCAAAATTAAAATTCGATGGTTCGCTATTCTTTTTTAATTGATTGTTATCTGAGAATCGAAAATAATTATTAAGAAAATTGTAAAGATCAGCTGAAAGATCAGCCGGAGAAATAGTTCCGGAATATTTTACACCAATTAAGGCACTGGTAAAATTAAATTCACTTTTGTTCGGTTCATTTATCGAAGCAAATAATAAGGAATCGAGTATATATTTTTTATCTCCCTTAGCAATAATCAAATTGGAGATTCCGGCCTTGCCATTCAGTTTATTTATAGCGCCACCCTTTAAATCTGCTGATGCAACCAAACTTATTCTTATATCATCTTTGGTAAAATTGAGCTTTTGAAGGTCAGCTCCCTGAACATTCAAACGAAATTTAAAGCTTTCCTGATTCCTGTTTAAGTTCACCAGCCCGACAAAATCAAATACTGCATTTTCATCATTCAGAATTATCTTGCCATCGAATTCCTTTCCGCTGATATTACCATCTAAATTAAGATTGTGATAACTATACTTATTTAAATAAATCTGCGATATTTCAGCATTGATTTTTGCCCTGATCGTATCTTTAACCAGCCCCTTACCGTTAGCTTCTGCAGTTAATGTTACAGGGCCAAACATCGCTTTATCTTTTAGCAGGCTGCCCAAATCGAAACTGGTAATATTTACTTTGCTCCTGAAATTTTCATTTTTATCAATGTTTGCATAAAGTTGTGCTTCACCAAAGCTACTGCTCAACTCCAGTGTTGATTCAAAGGACTTTATCTTCCCTTTGAAAACAATCTGCATATCTAAATTTTCCGGAAGTTCGATGCTTATTGGCATTGAAGTCCCGGCCATCATCTCAATATCCCGTTTGCCAGAATTAATTTTAAGATTTGGGAAATCAAAGTAAGCAGTTTCCACATCTGGTAATCCTGTAATGCTGAAATCGGTTTTTAAAATGGTTCTGACTCCTGTTTTGATAACCAGATTTTTCCCTTTGAGATTGTTCACCCTTCCATTGACAATTCCGGAAATGGTTGTAATGTTCGTCTTATTTTTAAAGAATGCCTGTCTGACAAGTTTCGGATTGAAATAAAGAATATCAGAACTTTTAATGCTTACATTCTCCATGTCTAAATTCATGGTTATGAAAGACATGGAATCTTTTAATGATTTTAAGGAAGAATATTGTATGGTCAGATCGGCAGCTATCGAAGAATTGATCGTTTGAACCTTAAGTTTTTTTGCAGTTATGGAATGTTGATCCATATTAAAATCAGTTTCAAATTTCGTTATGGAGAAATTATTCTGATCAATAGCGCTGAATTTTTTTATCGAAACTTTGGTTGTCTCCGATGAATAATAAAGATCTGTTGCTTCAAATGTTAAGTGATTATATTTCAAATGATTTGCATCAAATACATTTTTTATTTCAGGTTTGTTCCCAACCTGGTAAGCAAGTGAATTATCATCCAACCCGATCCTTTTTACAGTCACTTTCCAGTTATTTGCTGTTGTAGCAATGGGTACCGCAACAGTCGTGTCGGAACCTGAAGCTGTATCTACTGTATTATACTGAATTTCGCTTTTTGACAGGTATAAATTATCTAAGGATGCATTTTTCTTTTGCAAATCGGCTGATCCATTTTTTAGCTCCAGATCCCGGATAATAGCAGCTATATTAATTCCCCGGTATTTATCTTCGTAGCGGAACCGGATATTTTTAAATTTCCCATTATTAACACTGATTATCCATTTGGATGTTGAAGGAAGGTGCCTGGTTGTATCAATAAATGCAGTTAACAGAAAATTGTAGTTGAATAAAGAATCGGCAGTAATACGGTTTACCCTGAGACTTCCATTTTCCAATACAAAATTATTTATGCTTATCTTATCAGACAGCAGGTCTTTAAATGCAATGTTTACTTTCGCCCTCCCGACGTATATTAAAGTATCTTGTTGAAGGTCTTCAATAAAAAGGCCTTCAAATACAACTGTTTTTGGAAATGAAATACTGATATTTTTTATCTCAACACGTGTATGCGTTTTGTTGCTGACAAAAGAAGTGGCATAATGTATAATCTTGTTTTGAATTCCGGGAATTTGGATCAGCGATGCAACTAAAACGAGTATAAATACAAAAACTATGGCCACCCAAAGGATAGCTTTTAAAGTTTTTTTAAAAAATGATGGTACTTTATTCAATTAATTGATTTTTTGTTTTATCTCTTGCATATAATACAAATAAAATATTTTCATTTACAAAATGTAATTCAGAAATATATAAGAACTTTAGAAAGACACTTATTTCCTGAATCCTTTTCAAATCAATAGTTACTTCTCTTTTCCTGGTATCCCATTTAATGGGCATATTTTCAAGTTTTTTTTTCAGAAAGAAATGAGCGGCTTTTGCTATTAAATTTACCATTCCAACCGCTTCGTAATAGATTAAAACTTCATCTTCTCTTACCTCTTTTAATATCAAGACTACAGAAACAATATAGGTAGCTTTGATCTTGTTTTCTTCAATGTTCTTTAAGCCAACTTTAATATTATAATAATTTCTTAAAAATTCCTGAACTTCTTTTATTGGTATTTCTAATCTCATAAAGTTTAATTTTCATATAATAAATATAATAAGCTGGCTAACTGCTTTCATGGGTGTATCGTAACATTTTTAATATTCACATTTTATCTGCTATTTAATATAGAAAGATAAGCGTGCTGGTGAAAGAAATTCCGTTTGGTAGCTGTCTTTTTTAAAGGACCGGTTAACGGGGAACAGGCTCGTGTACCTTTTCGTTGGTCATGGAAAGAAGGTTGGGAAATTTCCATGTTCCTGCTGCCGTTTAGCCAACCTGTCAAACCGGTAAAGACGCCGCCAAACAGAATTTCATAAATTTATTCCGATTTTTTTCCATTAAATTTCAAATCGTGCTTTTCTATATTTTTTTTAATGTTTTTTATCCTTATTTTTTAAAGCAATCTCTGTTGGAGGAACTCTTCCCGTGAAATGATCGGAATAGGCACCTCTATTTGTCACCTGGTCTTTTTCACCACAATTTATCTCTGTCCTCATCCGGTTCGTTATGATCCTCACTGCAGCTATCATTGCTTTCTTTGCATTCATAGATAACTAATTCATAGTCTAAATCATTTATTAATGTCGTTCAATCACTTGAGGACGTAATGCTTAAGCGATAACGGCCGTTGTGAATGAATTTTCGCATTATAAAAATAAGTAAGTAATTTCTGGAAAGTATTACAAAACTTTTGAAAAAAGTTACATGATTCATACCTGGACATGACGGGATAGGATTATCTTTATCATAATGGTTAATCAAAGGAATCTTGTCAGGTTGCTCGGCATGGGTTATGTGATCATTTTTGTGGTTACAAACATCATTGGATCAGGAGTATATAAAAAAATTGCTCCAATGGCCGTCGAGCTTCAGTCTCCCGGCTGGATTATAATTGCATGGATAGTCGGGGGGATAATAACCCTTTTCGGCGCTTTAAGCAATGCCGAAGTTGCGGGATTGCTTGCCGATACAGGCGGTGATTTTGTTTATCTCAAAAAGATTTACAATCGATTTTTTGCATTCCTGTACGGATGGTCTCTGTTTATGGTAATCCAGACCGCCACAATCTCATCCCTGTCCTATGTTTTTGCCCAGTCACTGAACAGCGTCATTGCAATACCTGAAATTTTTCCTTCGCTTCAGAATTTTTCACTGGGTGGCATTTTCTATCCTTTTCAGGATTTCGGGATCAAAATGGTAGCCATAATGCTGATCTTACTTTTAACCCTGATCAACATATCAGGCTTAAAAGGAGGAGCCGGAGTAAGTAAAGTCTTGTTCTTCCTGGTTTGTACAGGCCTCCTTCTGATTATTGTTTTTGGTTTGAGCAGTCCGTCTGCCAGGTCTTTCGATCAAATTAATGAAAAAGCTCTCGCTGCAGGAACTGTTACTATCTCTTCTTTTTTTACAGCTATGCTTGCTGCATTCTGGGCATACCAGGGATGGGTTTCTGTCGGATTCATCGGAGGAGAGGTTAAAAATCCTAACAGGAACATCCCTAAAGGAATAGTAATCGGAGTCTTTTTAGTGATCATAATATATCTTCTGGTAAATATCACATACCTCTCCCTCCTGTCTATACCCCAATTGGTTCAAATTCATGATTCAGTTAACCAGATTGCTGCAGTTGAGGCAGTAAGGACTTTCTGGGGAAGGGGAGGAGTCTTGTTTATTTCGATGCTGATACTGGTTACAACCCTGGGTTGCACAAACGCCAGTATCCTGACAGGCGCCCGCCCCTATTATGCCATGGCCCGCGAACGCCTTTTCTTTTCAGGCATTGGAAAACTTAACAAAAACAATGTACCCTCCAACTCACTCCTGTGGCAGGGGATCTGGGCTTCTGTGCTGGTTTTATCAGGGACATTCGATCAGCTGACAGATATGGTTATTTTTGCTGTCTTTATCTTCTATGGCGCGACTTCCCTGGGGGTTATTATTTTACGCCGTAGAATGCCAGATGTTTACCGGCCATATAAAGTATGGGGATATCCTGCCGTACCGGCTATTTATATTCTGTTTTGTGTTGGCCTTATTATCAACACCTTTATAACAAGGCCTCGTGAAGCAGCTATAGGCCTGATACTTATTTTCTCGGGTATACCTGTTTATTTTTTCCTGAAAAGAAGATATTCAAAAATTGAGGGAGATAAAATAAACAAAAACCGGATTCCTCTGTAATCAGCTTTCAGTTAGCGGAAGAATGCTATAAATCTTTATGTTGGCGGATGCAACCGCTTGCTGAACCACGTGCGTACCGAGCGCATCTTTTCAAGTTGGTCTGAAGGGGCATGACGACGGCATGTAGCCCGTTCATCGCTGTTTTCCGGTGCCCCCCAGCGGATTTCGATTCCATCATTAGGATTATAGGCCATCTCAAAGGCATCCCTGCGCTTAAGTATTTCACCGACAGTCAGTTTTTGAAGAGAGCCATCTGTACGGGT
>Ga0105100_10002328_pt1 | contig 11102 bp, 10 predicted proteins | sample PPLLak12cMay2015_2_FD_87033 | JGI IMG/M metagenome (GOLD analysis project Ga0105100, IMG submission 87033) | Freshwater sediment microbial communities from Prairie Pothole Lake near Jamestown, North Dakota, USA - PPLs Lake P8 Core (1) Depth... | ecosystem: Environmental > Aquatic > Freshwater >... | reverse complement strand
TCGCTGAAAGAGACGGCCAAGCTGGTCAACTTCGTCAATGGCATCAAGGAAGCCGGCAAATCCGCCATTTTTATTGACCACAACATCCTACATGTTTACAATGTCGCCGATCGCGTGGTGGTGATCGACCGCGGAAAAGTTGCCGGAGAATTCCTGCCAAAAAATATCGGCCTCAGCGAATTAATGGATAAGATGGTCCGTGTTGCAGAAACCGGCAGCCTCGATTGACCGATCAACAGGGATGTAACCAATGAAATCTCAAGCCGATAGTATTACACCCGAACTCACCCAGCACTATAAAGTGCCCTTCAGCGTGCGGAGATTTGCCCGCCAGAACAGCACACAGCTTGGAATCATAGGGGTCCTCCTGGCCTTGTGGCTGATCTTTATCATTTCTGCCCCCGAAACCTTTTTATCCCCACAGATTTATTATGCCTTCATGTTGACGATCCCCTTCTTTGCCATCATCGCAATTCCCCTGACCATAGTGGTGATCGCCAAGGAGATCGATCTCTCATTCCCATCGATCATGGCTATGGGAATGGTGGCGTTCCATTTTACATACGACGGAACAGCCTTCATCGGTAATGCGAACATTCAGGTATTCCTGGCGATTGTTGCCGCCCTGTTGACTGGGACCATAATCGGCTGGATCAATGGCTTTATTATCGTCAAATTTGGCCTTCCTTCGCTTGTCGTTACCCTCGGGACGCAGTTCTTCTGGCGAGGCGCTGTGCTAGTGCTTCTCTCGGGTGGCAATTACAGCCTGGAGTTTATTAAGCAAACGGTGTTTCACCCCTTGCTGGTTGGCAAGATCGCCGGGTACTTACCCATGCAGATGGTCTGGCTGGTCATCATTACCATACTTGGATGGGTGCTGCTGAACCGCCATCGGTTTGGCGCGCACATTTACCTGGTTGGCGACAATATCAACAGCGCGGAATTGATGGGCATCAATACCGGGCGCACCCGCACCCAAGCCTTCATGCTGGTAGGCCTAGTCGCAGCCTTCGCCGGTTTGATCGCTGCTTTCTACGTTGCCTATTTATGGCCCAGCCTGGGCGATGCTTATTTATTGAGCACGCTGGCCTCCGTCTTTCTGGGTGGTACGTCCGTCTTCGGCGGAGTCGGTACGATCCTGGGAACTTTCATCGGAGCTTTTATCATCGGTACCATCGAGGCTGCTACCGTTGCGGTCGGTTTGACCGGCTTCTGGACCCAGCTGATCTATGGATTTATCATCGTGCTATCGGTGATTATGCACTCTTACTTGCGGAAACGGGCGGAATAGCATGAACTCGCGCCAACGGGTGCTGCTGGTGCTGGATCATAAAGAGCCAGACCGGATACCAATTGATCTTGGGGCAACGATCGTTTCTTCGATCACGAAGAGCGCGTATATCCCGCTCAAAGAGCATCTCGGCATGCCTCTCGAGCAGATCAAAATGCTGGATTACGTCCAGCAGCTCCCCTATGTGGATGAAGCCCTGATGCAGCGCTTTGGCGTGGATTTCCGCATGGTGCAACTGCCTGCTGCCACCGCGCCTGGCTTGAAGGTCTTCGAAGAGGGTGCTTATTACGCCTTCATCGATCGTTGGGGCTCCAAGCTGCACATGCCGAAGGAAGGCGGGTATTACTTCGACTGGGTCGACTTCCCGATCAAAGAATTCACGATCGAGGCGCTCGACAATTATGACTGTCCGCGTCCCGACCCAAGGGAATATATTTTGCAATTGAGTGAGCAAGCAAAGTATCTATACGAGAACACCGATTACGCCCTGGTCGGCAGTGCAGTGATCGGTGGAGGGATATTTGAGCAGCCGTCACGCACAATAGGAATGCAAAACTTCTTGATGGCTTTAGCGGCCGAGCCCAAATTCGCTGACCGGCTGATGGAGCAAATCACCGATATCTATATCGAGTCGTGCAACAATTATCTCGATGAGGTGGGGCAGTATATCCAGGTTTTCACGTATTGGGACGATGTCAACACACAGAATGGCTGGATGATCAACCCGGAAACCTACCGTAAGATGGTCAAGCCCAAGCAGCGCCGGCTGGTTGAAGCCATAAAGAAGAAAACAGACGCAAAACTCTTCTTCCACGCCTGTGGAGCTGTATTCGAACTGATCCCGGATTTAATCGACCTCGGCTTCGACATCCTCAACCCGGTGCAGGTCTCGGCACGCGGGATGGATACGAAACGATTAAAACAAACCTACGGCAAAGAAATTACATTTTGGGGCGGCATCGACACCCAGCGAGTTCTGCCCTTCGGGACTCCGGCGGAGGTGGTCGATGAGGTCAGGCGCCGCATCGACGACTTAGCCCCCGGCGGCGGCTTTGTCTTTGCCGCCGTTCACAACATCCAGGCTCAAGTCCCGCCGCAGAACATTGTCGCTTTGTTCGACACCGCGATGGAATACGGTAGGTATTGAATCGATCATGGCACGAAAACCAGGCGCTGCCTACACAACCATCTACTCAACCACAGGCGTGATCTGCCACTGTCCCGCTTCGATATGGATGCGTGTGCTATCTCCTGGCCAATAGAGGTGCGTCCAATAGCTGCTGCCCCGCAGAGTGGAAGGATTGGCCCCGGTTGTAACGATAATGTGATCTGGGGTATAGTGAGCAAAATAGGTCTCCCGGTAAATTGACGAGCGCCCCAAAGTGGGATCCATCGCCACCCAACCAATCCCCGGCAGGTAAACATCCACCCAGGCATGTTCAACACGGGCGAGGGATTGATCCTCGTCTTCCAGGGATAATAAGCCTTCATAATAGCGCGCTGGGATACCCTGTGCCCGGCTGAGGGCTGCGAGCAACGAAGCATATTCGGTACAGTCGGCGCCCATTGGACCCAAGGCAGCTTGCGCCCCCCAGTTGTTGCCGTTGAAACTGTAGACCAACTCATCGCCAATAAAGTCATAAAACGACCGCACTTGTTGGCAGTCGTTTTCTATGCCCTGTGAAAGCTGGTTTACCAGAGCAGTTATTTGGGGATTGGCGGATTCGATATGCTCTTCTGGCTGGGTGAAAACATCCAGCGTTGCCCCTTCGCAGGTGGTTAAATCATAGGCCAGCTCGTTGACCACGAGACGGTACTCTATGTTCACTATCCTGGATTCTCCGGCGGGATGGTTTGAGAAATCGAACTCGGCATACCGGTTGCCGTATTCATCTGTGATTGGGGTGTATTCGGAAGGGGTAACCTCCATAGAAAGCACTTCTTGATAGGGAGGGATGCTGCGGATTAACGCCAACCACAGGTTTTGTTTTGACGGCTGACCCGGACCTTCATTTACCAGTTTCAGGTCCAGGTGTACCTTATACTCGCGCTGATCCATGACGGTCGAGGTGGGTGAGGGTTCGGTAGAGACAGAGGTCGGGGCGCCTGGCAGCTGCCGGCATCCCAACGCCAAAGACAGCAGTACAGCGGCGAATAAGAATTGCCGGTAAAAGCGCAAAAGGTTGCCTTTGATCACCTGGATTGAACCACAATCATAATACAATGTTCGTGCAGGCGCTCATAAAATCGAGCGTATCTCACAGCCCTCTGGCTAAAAGGTAGAACATCTCATTCCAGCGCAGCTCTTTTTCCCATGCTGGGAGCTGGGTATCTTCATCGATCAGCAGAAACTCAATGCCTGCCATCCCGGCAAAATCCTGCAGATGTTCCGCCGTCACGGCGTGGCTGAAACCGGTATGGTGCGCGCCGCCCGCCAGGATCCAGGCTGCCGCGGCTGTCTTCAGGTCCGGGCGTGGCACCCAAACCGCTCGCGCAACCGGCAGTTTCGATAAGGGCTTATCCGGCGAGACGACATCTACTTCATTAACAACCATTCGGAAGCGGTTGCCCAGATCGAGCATCGTGGCATTGACCGCCGGGCCATTGCGGATATCGAACACCAGCCTGGGCGGGTCGGATTTACCACCTATAGACAGCGGGTGGATCTCGAGCGCAGGTTTATGCCCGGCAACTGATTCGCACACTTCCAGCATGTGGGCCCCGAGGACTTTGGGCGTACGCTCATCCAGGTCGTAGGTGTAGTCCTCCATGAAGGATGTGCCGCCCTCCATGCCTGCTCCCATGACCTTCATAGCGCGCACCAGTGCAGCCGTCTTCCAGTCTCCTTCGGCACCGAAACCGTAACCCTCCGCCATTAGCCGTTGAACCGCCAGACCGGGGAGCTGCGTTAACCCGTGCAGATCTTCAAAGGTGGTTGTGAACGCTTTGTATTGGCCTTGTTCCAGAAAAGCCCGTAAGCCGGCTTCGATGCGGGCAGCCTGGCGCAACGCTTCTCGTTGGCTGCCATTTTGCTTCAAAGCGCCGCTGACCAGGTAGCGATCGTCGTATTCAGCCAACAGCCCTTCAATATCAGCATCCGCGACGCGGTTGACTTCATTTACAAGCTCACCTAACCCGTACCCGCTGACCGAATATCCCAGCCGGATCTGGGCTTCCACCTTATCGCCCTCAGTGACTGCCACTTCGCGCATGTTATCGCCAAAACGGGCGATCTTCATCCCCTGCATATCGTGCCAGGCGCAGGCAGCTCGCATCCAGGTGGCGAGCTGGTATAGGATATCCTCGTCCTGCCAATATCCAACGATGACTTTGCGGTTTAGCCGCATCCGGCTGCCGATAAACCCAAATTCCCGGTCACCATGCGCAGATTGGTTGAGATTCATGAAATCCATGTCGATCTCACCCCAGGGCAGCTCGCGGTTGAACTGCGTATGCAGGTGCGCAAAGGGTTTATTGAGCGCACTCAATCCAGCGATCCACATTTTTGCCGGGGAGAAGGTGTGCATCCAGGTGATCAGCCCGACACAATCGGGGGCATTGTTAGCCTCCCTGCAGATGGCAGTGATGGCGTCGGGGGTGGTAACGATTGGTTTGTAGACGACTTTGACCGGCAGCTTACCCGACTCGGTCATAACCCGCGCCATTTCCTGTGAATGCCCTGCCACTATCCTGAGCGCAGCCTCGCCGTATAAATGTTGGCTTCCTGTGACAAACCATACTTCGAATTGTTCGAATGAAATCATCATGCCTCCCCTTGGGGATTTAATCTCAGGTGCAATTATATCTCGATCATATCGTGCATCGATGACTCATTGGCCTGCTTTATTCAGCATGTGCAAGAAGATTTCCCAGTCCGGTACGATGGCGGATGGCGTGACGATTACCTCAGCACCGACGGTGTGTTCCCCCCAGGGCCAGATGCTGGAATCTGAGTGCCTTCTGTCACTTCCCGACTCTATCGCCCGCCGCATCTACGGCATTTCGCCGCTCATGCGGGGGAAGTAATACTCTAATATTGAGTTCACCGGCTTGCCGTGCACTGATGCAGATTTATCCTGTAGTGCTGCCGGCGGGTAGTAGCCCCGGGAGACGAAGCCATCCACCCATCCCCTCCCGTTGACCACCGCCAGCAAGGCGCTGTAGATATCCACCTGCTCCTGCAGGTCGAGCGGGATAGCCGGGTAATCCGGATTGGGCTGCTGCAGGGCTTGCAGCGGCAGGCATCCGCCCTGCGGGGAGGGCAGGCAGGCAGTTGCCGCGCCATCGGTAGCGGTGTAGGCCGGGGCGAGGATGAGTATCTTGCCTGTGCTGCCCTTGAGCGGCAGGAGAACGCTATCCAGCAGGCGGGCAGCTTCAGCCTCTAGCTCTGGCTGGGCTGCGTCGTTGCGGCTGCTGAGCGGCTCCGAGAACTGCACGTAGAAACCATCCACTGCGTCCAGGAACGGTGGGGTTCCGGTAACAGCCTGCGAGAAAGGCATGGCCCACCATACCTGCCCGCTGTAGCGCTGCCGCACCTGGCTGATCATCTCGCGCCAGCGGTTTTCTGCATCAGCAGGCACGCCAGAAGATGAGCCATCTGCCAGGCGACCACCCGGGAGGGCTGGTGCGAGCCAGTCGCCGCCGATGATCAGAGATTGGGCGTCCGAGCGGGCAGCCAGGTCAGCGTGGTGCAGGACGAAGGCGCGGTACTGCTCGAACCACACCAGCCACCAGGCGAAATCGCGGTTGCCAGCCAGCCACCACTCTTCGGGGGTCTGGCTGAAACGCGGCTGCGGGTAGATGGCGATATCCAGGCCGCGGGCGCGCCCTTCGGTGATCATGTTGGTCAGGTCGGGCCAGAAAGCGTCTTGCCCGGCGACGATCTCCAGGATCGGGGGCGAGTTGCGCGTGTAGGTCCACGTGGGAGCGATTACCGTCCAACTACTGCCCGTGCCCAACACCCCGTCTATGATGGAGCCGATCCGCGGCGTCCAGGAGGGGTGGAAGCGCGCCTGCCACTCCACACCGGCGATGAAACCGGGAGTGCGCGGCATGACTTCAATTGCCGGTGGGGGCGCCAGCTGCACCTGCGGATCGAGCCAGGCCCAGGAGGTCACGTTCACATCTGCTTCCTGGCGTTCCACCTGAGTCTTGACCTCGTAGCCTCCGGCGAAAGGTCCAGCGGTAGCGGCATCGTCGGCTGCAGAGCACTGCTCGTTGCGGCAGATGCGGTAGCGCAGAGTGTCAATTGCTTCTAACGGGCTGTTTAGTACGTACACCCAGCGGTTCTCCCCCAGCTTCCACATTGGCAGCGGCTCGGCCCAGCCGAAGAGCGGGTTGAATTGGATCGAAATCTGGTCCCCGGCGAGAGTCGTGGCGGGCGTGCTGACATCAAAGGCAATTGTGCCAGCCTGACCGCCGGACCAGCTGTCGATGCGATCCTTGACCAGCGCTCCGCCCTCCGGCACGATAAGCTGCCTGGCCTGACCGGCTGAGGTCTGCTCGGCGTTCCAGAAGCCATCTCCCAGGGTGTACACATAGCGGATATCGGCGCCGGCAGGAAGCATCAGGTTGACCGTGTAATAATGGTCAGGCAGGGGGGATAAGACCGGCATGCGGGATGCCAGGGTGCTGAAGCCGCCTGCCAAGTCTGCATAGGTATTGCCCAGCTGGTACAGGTTGCCGGCCAGGCGCAGCGGCACAGCCGGGGTGGTATTGTCAGGCGCCAAAACTTCGAAAGTCACCTGCACCGGCGGGGCGGCTGTCATCTGCAGTGGGGCAGGGGTGCCGGAATCAGCTGCCACCAGCGCTCCCTGCTGGAAGGTGCGGTAGCTGCCATCCAGAGCGTAGGCAACCAAGTTGTGCGTGCCCGGGGGCAGGCCTTCGATCAAGAAGCTGCCATCCGAGCCGGTGAGCACCTGCGATCCACCGGCAGCAACCAGCAGGCTGGCGATCGGCTGCCCACTGACTGCGTCTGAGGCTGTCCCAGTGATGCGCCCGGAAGGACCGCTGAACTCGGTATCTGTCCATCGGCTGACTACATCATCGACCTGACCAGGTCCCTGGACGAGCAGTAAGCGGTAGCGCACCTGGCGACCAGAGGAAGTGTATTCCTCCACCGGGGCGCTGGCAGTCTGACGCGAGTAGCGGTACTTGACCACTGATCCAACCGGGAACCTCAATGTCAGGCTGTAGTGACCGTCTGCATCCGCTATCATCTCGTAGGATTGGGCGCTGAGCGCCAGACCGGTCACCTCATCCATTACGGTCAGCGATACCGCGCCTTCCTGGGGGGTGTTCCCAGGCACCTGCACCCCAAAGCGGATCTCGGCCTGTGGAGCCGGAGTGGCTGCGTAAGGATCGCTGGTGGGGGCGGGCTCGGTCGGCGCTGGAGTGGAGCCAGGGCCGGTCGGGAACATCGAGCATGCCGACAGGGCGAAAAGGATCGCCAATAATGCTAATCGATTAAGGATTTGACCAGGTTTCGGGTGGGTTCTCTTCATTTTTTCACCCCGCTTTGGATGATTTGGAGCAGCAGCTCCAGGTTGGGGATGTTGAACGCTGGAATTTTTAACGCTTGACCTTGCTCCGGCTCAACCACCAGCACGCCAGATTGAACAGAGACGGAGCGCAATTGCGACCAGGGCAGGTTTCGCGCTGGCGGCTTGCCGATCTCAAACTGCAGACTGCTCTGCGTGATGCTCAGCGGTCCGAAGTACAACCGCCCTCCCTGTGCGAATGCCGGGCTCATCTGCTCGAGCAAGCGCGGGTAAACACTGGCTTTTAGCCGGGTGAGTAGCTCGGGAAGGTTTTCGATCGAGCTATCCAAACGCAGCGGCTTGCCAACAGTGGGATAGATCATTACCCGGTTGTGGGTGCGCAGCGGCAGTCCCAAGAAGAATGTCTGGCTGGTGCCGCTGGCTATTCCCGCCACGCCTGTCCAGGGCAGGTATTTCACCCGCGACCGGCGCAGCAGGATGCCATTCTTATGGACGTCGATCCGTCGCCGGCGTGTGGTCAGGCGGTATACCAGAAGCGCCGCGCCGACCAGCATAGCCACACCTGCCAGCAGGTACCAGGGCCGGCTCCATGCCGCCGCGGCGATAGGGCCGTATTTTGTCAAGGCGTACTGCGCTCGAGAATATCCATATAACACAGGCACCAGGACGGCTGCCGCTGCCAGGGCAAACAGCGAGAGCAGCTCGCCCCGCCGCATGGGATGCAGGCGGTAGCTGGCGATAAATACGCCTGGTTTCAGGGATCTAGGCTTCGATTGGCTGGCAGGCGGCATGGTTTGGGCTGTTTATCCTATAAGTTCTCGCCATCCGGTGCAACTGTCGTGCCACGAATTTAGAACGACCTAAGTTTACCACTGCGGTGGGTATGCGTAAGGTACTTTGCATATACCCTGGCTGGATCACGTAGACACACATATAGTATTGCTGCCAGGAGGGGGATAATTGGGGCTGACGCCGGCTGTCTTGTCATAGGCGGCAGCCCCAATACTAATCTTTACAGCCGGCGTTCTCAATTGGCGCCGGTTATTCTCACCTGAGGCGTCTGGCTATTGGGGTCGAAAATACAGGATATCCAATATATCTCCCTGGCGCTCGGCTTGCGGTTTGAACACAGCTTCCACCGTCATGCCGATGGCGACTTCCTCCGGTTCGACTTCTCCCAGCAGGTGCACCAGGCCGCCATCCTTGATTTTCACGAAAGCCACCAGTCGCGGCAGGTCCAGGGGGGCACCGTCTGCATCCACATACAGCCAGGTGAATGAATGCACCTCGCCTTGCGTGCCCACGTCGATCCACTCGTCCAGCTCGCCAAGGCAGCGCTCGCAGAAAGCCCGGGCAGGCACATAGGTGATCTCACAGCGCGGGCAGTGGGTGCCGTAGATGCGTCCCTCATCTTTGATCGCCCGGAAGAAGCGCTCGCCTGCCAGGCCGAATGTATAGCGGTTGGTGACGGGCAGGTCGCCAATCCAGGCCTGCGGAGCATCAGGGGGTTGTTTCATCAAGGTCATGGCTGCACCTCCAGCGGTTTGAAGTACAGGATATCGGTTATGGCGCCCTGCCGCTCGTTTTCCGGCTTCCACACAGCTTTCACGCGCATGCCGATGTGCACCTGCTGAGGGTCGACCTCGCCCAGCTTGTGCAGGATGCCGTGCAGCGGGGATGCCCCGTCGATCTCGATCACAGCCGGTATCTCTGGCTCTGAGATGCGCTGCACGTCCCATGTGACGTAGCACAGCGAGAAGGTATTGACCGTGCCGGTATCCCGGAGTGGCACGAGCTGATCGATCGGCCGGTAGCACCACTCACACACGCTGCGCGGTGGGATGATGGTCTTGCGGCAGGTAGGGCAGTATGCGCCGGTGAGCACACCCCGCTTCAGCCCTGCCAGGTACGCGCCAATGCCTGCTCCCGTATCCCAGGCGAAATCGGCGTGCATCTCGTCGAAATTGTGGAGCACCTTGCCCTGGGCGAAATCGGCTTCACTCAACGATGTCCCGGGGAAATGCTTGATCTTGGCTGTCATAAGAGCTCCTTTTTACCACAGAGATCACAGAGTGCACTGAGAAGAGAAAATGTATAAATCTCGGTGTTCTCTGTGTTCTCGGTGGTGAATCTACTTTCCCATAACGACCACAGTGCCGACCTGCATCAGGTCGCCCCAGGCCTGGGCAATGCCGCGCCGCGGCTGCCCGGGTACCTGGCGTCCACCGGCCTCCCCGCGCAGCTGCCAGAACAGCTCGGCGATCTTCATCAGCCCGGCGGCGGCAATCGGATTGCCCACCCCCAACAGCCCGCCAGATGGGCAGATGGGCAGGTCGCCATCGCGAGCGGCAGTGCCATCGATATACAGCTGCGGAGCCTGGCCGCGCTCGGCGAGCTGCAGACCCTCCAGGTGGTGCAGGGCTTTATAGTCGAATGGGTCATACGGCTCAGCAATGTGGATTTGTTTGCGCGGCTCGGTAATGCCCGCCATCTCGTAGGCCATGCGGGCTGCCACTTCTACATAACGGGGGTAAGCCAGGTCACGGTTGGTCCAGTAGGCGGTGTCCAGCGTCCAGCCGACGCCTTCGATCCATATGGGCTTGTCCGTGATGCGCCGGGCGACGTGCTCGGCTGCCATGATGATCGCCACTGCGCCGTCGCTGACCGGGCTGACATCGTAGCGCTGCACGGGCCAGGCAAGCACCTCCGAATCCAGCACATCCTGGACGGTGATGTTTGCGTCACCCAGCAAGGCGCAGGGATGTTCTGCGGCGTTGCGCTTATGCTGCACGGAGACGCGGGCGATATCTTCCTTGGAGATACCGTAGGTGGTCATATAACGGTTCATCTCCAGGGCAAAGATCCACAGCAGGTTGGGCTTGAGCGGGCGCTCGGTGGTGTGGTCGAAGATGGTCAGGAAAGCCGCCTGCGCATGCGGGTAGTAGCTGGACATCTTCTCCTCCGCTACGACCAGGACCACATCGCACAGCCCGGACGCCACGTGATACCAGCCCTGGATGGGCATGAACACCCCCGTGCCACCGCCGACATAGGAGCGCATGTAGGGCTTATTCCAGGCGCCAGCCCCGTCGCTCAGGTATTCTCCATTCATGTGTACGCCATCGAACGAATCCGGCGCGGTGCCCAGGCACACGGCATCGATATCATCCATGCTCAGCTCGCAAGAATCCAGCGCCATGCGCGACGCCTGCCAGGAAAGCTCTTTGCCGGTCTCCAGGGAACGCCGCACGAACTTGGTCATCCCCGCACCCACCACTGCTACTTTTCGCATTCCCATATCATTCCTCCTT
>Ga0105100_10002327_pt1 | contig 11103 bp, 12 predicted proteins | sample PPLLak12cMay2015_2_FD_87033 | JGI IMG/M metagenome (GOLD analysis project Ga0105100, IMG submission 87033) | Freshwater sediment microbial communities from Prairie Pothole Lake near Jamestown, North Dakota, USA - PPLs Lake P8 Core (1) Depth... | ecosystem: Environmental > Aquatic > Freshwater >... | reverse complement strand
TTTTTCTTGGCCTTCCAGTCGATCACCTGCTGCTTGTACTCGTGGTGCCGGCAGATGTTGCAGGCCCCTTGCTCGTCAAAAACAATCGTTTCATGGGTTTCAGGCAGGACACATTTGCTGCATCGTTTCAGTTCGGTCATCACGCTCCTCGTGCTTTCAAAACAAGTTCTCCATGGTTCTATGCATTCTCAGAAATCGATCAGATCAAGCGTCACGGGTGTCCCCCTCGAAACACTTCTCCTGAAGGTCCGTCCCAGGATCATCTCCAGATACCGGGGCGGCAAGCCGGAGGCGGGCCGGATGGACCGGACATTGTCGAATGTCACCTTCTCTCCCGCTTGAACATCGCTGACCACAAAGAGAGAACGGCGAAAGATCCTCTGCTTGGATTCGTCCGGTGTGACTTGGTAGGAAACTTCGCCCATGGCTTTTTCAGCACCGCGGATCACTTCCACCATGTTCCTGAATTCGGCGGGCTCCATGGAAAAAGTCGAGTCCGGCCCCCCCTCTCTGCGGGACAGGGTGAAATGCTTTTCGATCACACAGGCTCCAAGCGCCACGGCGCAAACGGCAACTTCGGAGCCCAAGCTGTGATCTGACAACCCGACCGGGCAACCGAAAACCTCTGCCATGTTGCTGATCGTCCTGAGGTTCATCTCTTCCGGTTTGGCCGGGTAGGCGCTCACACATTTCAGTAAAATGATCTGGCTGTTTCCTTTTTTTCTTATGGCTCTCACGGCACTGTCGATTTCTCCCAGAGTCGACATCCCGGTTGAGAGCATCACCGGTTTCCCCCTGGCGGCAATGTGCTCCACTAAGGGAGTATCGACCAGTTCAAAAGAAGCCACCTTGTAAGCCTTTATTCCCACTTGCTCCAGGAAATCCACTGCCGTGGCATCAAAAGGGCTGGAGAAGAGAGTCATACCCAGGGATTCCGCTTCTTTCAGCAATCCTTCATGCCATTCCCAGGGCATATAGGCCTTCTCATAAAGCTCGTATAAGGTTTGACCAGCCCACGGGCCTTCCTCGATGCGGAAGTGTTTGTTGTTGCAGTCAAGGGTGATGGTGTCCGGCCGGTAGGTTTGAACCTTGACGGCATCGGCTCCGCTCTCCTTTGCTGCACGAAGGATTTCGAGAGCCCTTTCGTAGCTCTGATTGTGATTCGCGGACATCTCCGCCACGATGTAGCATGAGTTGCCCCCTCCGATCCTGGTGTTGCCGATGGTGACACTGTTCATCCCTGCGCTCCCCAAGGGAAAAGCCCTTCGACATGGCTCTGTCTCTTTAAAGGGCCTTGGAAAAAATAGAAATTACCGGTCTGAAACCCGCTTTGCTGAAGAGTTTCGTCGAAACTGCATTGTCTTTTCTCACCGTAGCAACGATTCTTCTGATGGACGGCCTCTTTTCTCTGAGCCACATCTCTCCCGCCTTCATCATCTCAGTGCCTATCCCGCGGTGATGCTTACCCGGTTTCACATAGATGCTTACCGTTGCAACACGGGTCTTTGGATCCATGTCAAAACGGAGGACTCCTACCTCTTCCTCTTTCCTGAGAGCGATCAGCAAAACCTGTTTCCGGCTTTTCAGCACACGTTGAAACCACTCCCGGTGAGGTTCGAGGTTGATTTTTTTTGTATCTGTTGAGAATCTTCTCACCGATGGGTGATTTCTCCACTGCCACACCTTGTCACAGTCCTCCGGCATGGCTCTCCTGAGATGGATGCGGTCCCTCAGGTTCCTCGGCATCAGCCCTCACTCTCCCTTTTCATCTTTCGCGTTGATCTCGTCACAGACCCTCTTGGCGCCAAGGCCGTCGATCGCTTCTCTGCCCTTGAGGCTCATTTCCTTTCGCTTTTCCACGTCAGACATGATCTCGACAAGAGCGCTCGCGATCTCTATCTCGTCCACCTCGTGGAACCATCCAAGATTCAGGGCCATCCCTCTCTCCCCAAGAGCCTGAGCGATCCCTAGCTGGTTCTCGGCCAGAACTCCTACGAGACTCGGCAAGCCCATGTAGGCAAGTTCCCAACACGTGCTTCCGCCGGCTGAGATGGCTACATCCGCCCATGCCATGAGTTGGGGCATGGTCTTCGTGCTTGTCAAGAATTGAAACCGATGTTTCTCTCCCGCGCGGGAGTCGACCTGGGCTTCGAGATGTTCAGCGGAGGAGCCGGCAATCACGACGACATCCAGACCGGAGAGCTGAATTCTGCGGATCGCCGCCACAATTTTTGCCAATACTCCCGGTGAATCCCCTCCTCCAACCGTGACAAGAACATTGCGTGCTTTATCAGAAATAGGCCGTTCCCGGTCTTTCCACCGCAGAAACTCCTCTCTGATCAGAGCATATCGAGATCCTAACAGGAGCGTGGTTTCCGGACCGCAGGAGTAGGAAAGTGTTTCCGCGTAAAGATTTTGGTTCAGGAGGATGTCCGCAAAGTAGCAGGGCAAATGCCCCGTGTCGTCAATCACCAGGATTCTGAAGCCTTTCTCTTTGAAGGCTCGCTGATAGGAGGCATCAAAATGATACCCATCCAGGCAAACCCAAGGAGGAATGGACGATTCGGATCTTTCAGGCCCAAGAGTTTCCCACAAGAACGCCGGGGCCTTCTCTTTACCCTGTGAATTCGATAACTCGTGGAGGAAAAACCCTTGGTTTACGATTTGCTCCCTGATTGCAGCGCTTTCACAGGCACTGACAAAAGCGATCTTGCCTCTCTCACTCCTCCATGCCTGTGCAAGGGCGAGACATCGCATGACATGACCGGCTCCAAGGGTCGCAGAGGCATCCGCTCGGATGAGCATGAAGCCAAGGGGGTTCTCTCTATTCTCCCGGTATTCCCCCATCACCGGATCTTGAAAAGCGGCTCTATGGGTTTGCCTGTCAAATCCTTTTTCACCGTATGGCTGTCCAGGGCGCGGCGGATTAAACCGAACACTTCATCATAAGAGGAGAAAAGCTTTTGCAGATCTCTATCGGTGTGCGCGTAGGAGACGTTGTGGCTGGCGGAAATCAATATGCCTCGCAGGAGCATCTCTTGCATAAACAAGCTCTTTATCTCCCACGAGGTCGCCTGAGCCTGATCATTGATCAAAAGAAGGCTCCAAGGAGGTTTCCCCTTGAGCGAGAAGACCGCGTCGAGATGGTGAGCAGAAATCAGATTTCTCACCCTGTCGATAATTCTCGACCCCGTCTTCCAAAGAGTCTCGATGACCGACTTCTCTCTGATTTTCTTGATCGTGGCTATGGATGCGGCAAGGGAGACGACTTCGCCCCCAAAGGTGAAGGAGAAGAAGACATCCTCCATCTCCCTCATCAGTTCTTTGTTTCCTACCACAGCCGATATGGGGAACCCGTTTGCCATGCTTTTTCCTATGGCCGCAAGATCCGGAGTCACTCCAAAGAGCTCTTGAGCTCCCCCCAAGGCAAAGCGGAACCCGGTGATGATCTCGTCGAAGATCAGGACCGCCCCGTTCTTGTGAGTCAGATCTTTCACCCCCTGCAAGAAACCAGGCGCCGGATCATCCACGTTCATGGGTTCCATAATCACCGCGGCGAATTCCCGCGGATACCTGTCAAAGAGCTGGGTGAGAGAAACCAGATCATTGTACTTGAACGGATGGGTGAGCGCTCGAACGGCTTCGGGGACCCCCTTGTTGCGGGCCGTCGATCCCACGTACCAGTCCTGCCACCCGTGATACCCGCACACCGCCACCCTGTCTTTTCCTGTGTATGCTCTCGCAACCCTCACGGCACCTGCCGTCGCATCTGATCCGTTCTTGCCGAACCGGACCCTTTCCGCGCAAGGAACGATCTCCACCAGAAGTTCCGCCAGTTCGTATTCGAGTGGGGATGCGAGACTGAAACAGACTCCATTCCGAAGCTGCCTTATCACTGCCTCATCGACATCCGGGTCGCAGTAGCCAAGGATGATGGGGAGAAGGCTGTTCACGAAGTCGATGTATTCATTCCCGTCCACGTCCCAAACATGGGAACCCTGGCCCTTGATGATAAAATGAGGAGCCATCTCCGGAAACTGAATATGGCTCTTGCTGAAAGTCTGTGAAGCAAGAGGAATCACTTGACTCGCCTTTTCCAGCAGTTCTTTGCTGTTCTTGTATCTATCGAGCGTCCGTTCCATAGCACTCCTTTCGGTAAGTCCTCTGCATCCTTTCAATGGCAGGCTGACAGATGAAGGCCCTCATTTCGAGTGTATTTTGCGTTGATCTCCAGCCTTTCCTTTTTCTGAGTCTGCCAGGCAAGGACATCCAGCCAACCAAAATCCTCTTTACTTGGATAAAGATCTTCAAATACCTGCCTGATCAATTCGTAGTCTTCTTTCTCATCAAGAGTCCAGCGAAGATGCGAGAAGTCTGAAGGGCCGGAAACATTACCCAGGCGCCCTCTGTCGAGCGCCCCTTTGCGGATGTACGGAGTAACGTGCTCTATGTCTATGGTCGAGGTCGCGTTTTGATAGGCCCCATCCAGGCTCTCGAAAGTGAAAACCTCTGTGTCCAAGCCATCGGGATAGGTGGGCGGCAGGACATTGGAGACGTAATCGTACTCCTTGGTGTTCTTGAGAAAATGGTCCACGACTGTGTCGATGACCGCCGGATCATGAAGAGGACAGTCCCCGGTCAGCCTGACAATGATGTCCGCTTGCTGCTGTTGACCCACGTGCCAAAACCGAGAAAGAACATTGTCGAGGCTCCCTCGAAACACGTTGAATCCCTCATTTTCCACTGTGCTTGCAAGGGTATCGTCCTCAGTCTCTTGGGACGTAGCAAGCCAAACGGCCTGAATCCTCTGACAGCGTTTGACCCGTTCAAGAAGATGAATGATCAGAGGTTTGCCTGCCGCCGCAAGAAGGACCTTGCCTGGGAGACGGGAAGAGGACATCCTCGCTTGAACGATCGCAACAACTTTCATGGCATCGGCATCCTCCTGCGAACCTAGCCGCCCTGCTCCATCAGGAGGCGGACCAAGCGGCAGGATTGATGAGTTTCGGATCTTCCTGGCCAAGGAACTTCAGATCCGGCAGGGCAACCTGCTGCGCCTTTTTCAGGAGATCCACATTATCCTTCACCTGCGACGGCTCCTCCGCGCCGATGACGATGAGCGATCCCCCCGCATTCTGGACAACATAGGACAGAGCGAGCAGCTTGGGAGAGAGATTCGCCCTCCTGGCGGCTTCGTGGAACAGGCTCAAGGCGCTCCTTGAGAAAAGCATATTGAAGGGTAAATCATTCGGATCGAGAAGCAGCAGACCCTGCAGATAAACGCTTCTCACAAATATCCTCTTATTATTTTTTTTCGCCGATTCGAAGATCCCTTGCCGCAGTGCCCTCTGATCAACGACGTTGAAAGGGACCTGGACGAGGTCAATCCCGGCCGCGTTCAAAGCCTTGGCGGCCATTTCCGGGGAATAGACCGATATGCCGAAGAATTTTATCTTCCCTTCTCTCTTCAGCCGATCTGCGACCCTTTCAAGGGGTTCGGTTGCTCCTTCCAGCCAGGATTCCCGGTGGAGCAACAACCCCCACAGCATCTTGATCCTTAGGCGTTCGAGAGACTCTCCGACCGCCCTAAGGACAGACTGCTCATCCGAAGGGCCAATCTCCGGGTGAAGTTTGGAGATGACCGCTGGCTCGTTCCCGGAGGTTCCATTGCCCAATCCCACGAGACACTCCCCCAGGACGCTCTCGCTCTCGCCGTAAGCCTGCGCCGTATCGAAAAACCGGATGCCCTGTTCCCACGCTTCTGCGACAATGTCCTTAGCCCTCTCCTGACTTGGCTTGCCCTCCTTGTTGGCAATTCCGTAATTCAGTCCAAGCTGAGCGGTTCCGAGAACCAGCGGAAGGCTTTGGATCGGGGCTTTCAATGCCTGCCGTCTCCAACCTCAAGTCCCCGGATCAGTTTCTGCATTTCCTCAATGCTCAAAAACCAAGGATTGGTGCCAGAATTGTACTCAAAGTCATCCGGCAGAGGCTTCCCGCTGATCCCGTTGCACCTTCTTTCCCAGAAGAAGAACGCAGGCTGGATAATATAAAAGTCTCCCACATCGATGGTCTTCCTGGCATCGTCTCTCGTAACCATCACCTCATGGATCTTTTCGCCGGGCCTCACCCCGATGAGTTCAATCTTGCACTCCGGCGCGATCGCCTTGGCCAGGTCCATGATACGCATGCTGGGGATTTTCGGGACAAACAACTCCCCGCCGACCATTTTCTCCATGCACCGAAGCACAAAATCAACACCCTGCTCCAAGGTGATCCAGAAGCGAGTCATGAAGGGATCGGTTATTTTCAGGACCCCGGTCTCCTTCTGCCTGAGGAAAAGAGGGATCACACTGCCTCGGCTTCCCAAAACATTGCCGTATCGAACGACACCGAACAGAGTGCCGTCACGCTTGGTGTAGGAGTTGCCTGCGATAAACAGTTTGTCCGAACAGAGTTTGGTGGCTCCGTAAAGGTTAATGGGGTTGGCTGCTTTGTCCGTGCTGAGGGCGATCACCCGCTTCACCCCCTGGTCAATGGCGACATCGATGATATTCTGAGCGCCCAGAATATTGGTCTTGATGGCTTCAAAGGGGTTGTATTCCAAGGTGGGAACCTGCTTCAGGGCCGCGGCGTGGATGACATAGTCTACCCCAACGAATGCTCTGTGCAGTCTTTCCTTATCCCTCACGTCTCCGATGAAATAGCGCATGCAGTCATACTGCGTATCCGGGAACTGCTGAGCCATCTCCCATTGCTTGAGTTCATCCCGGCTGAAGATGATCAGCTTCCTGGGTTTGAACCTCTTCAGAATGATCTCCGTGCACTTCTTGCCGAAGGACCCGGTACCGCCGGTGATCAGAACCACTTTGTCATTTAACATTGGATGACCTCACTGAAGGAACTGATTTATTGAATAAGAGACAAGAGCGCAGCGACGACAGAGTCGAAGGTCGCTTCGTCCATGTCAGGGAAGAGAGGAAGGCTGAGGCATGAGGCGAAATACTTCTCTGTCTCGGCGAAACGCTCCGGCACAACGCTGAACCGGTCCACGTAGTAGGGCTGCCGATAGATGGGAATGTAGTGAACCTGGCAGTAAATCCCTTTGTTCCTCAGCGCAAGGAAGAGATCGTCTCTCGAGATCTTGCAGGCAGCACCCAGCCTCAACGGGTAAAGATGGTAGCAGGGATCCGTATTCTCGGGCCACGGGGGTCGAAGGACGATCTCTTTCCTCTCCGGTTCATCAAACGCCTCATTGTACTTCCTGACGAGCTTTTGCCGCATGGACTTGAATTCATCAAGGCGCCTGAGTTGCGAGATTCCCAGGGCGGACTGGATGTCCGTGATCCTCGCATTGAAACCGAGATCCTGCATTTCGTGATACCAGGCAGGAAACCGGTGACGAGTCACGATTTCGGAATGGCCGGGGACGAAGTGCCCGCTATCCTTTTCAACGCCATGGCTTGCGAGACGCCTGAGCCTAACGGCCCATTCATCATCGTTGGTCAGGATCGCCCCCCCTTCCCCTGTGGTGATGTTTTTCACCGGGTGGAAAGAAAGAATCGCGAGGTCCGTGTGGGCGCAAGATCCGCAGGCATATTCCTGCCCCTCAAAGGTGTACCTGGAGCCGATGGCATGGGCTGCGTCTTCGATCATCAGGAATCCGTATTTTTCGGAAAGGGCTCTGAAGCGAGGCAGATCGGCAGGCACTCCGGCAAAGTCAACGGGGATAACCACCCTTGGGGTTTTTCGGTCTTCACAGTGCTCTTCCACCCGTTCCGGAGCCAAACAAAGCCGGGAAGGATCGATGTCCGCGAACTCAGGCCTGCCGCCGCAGTAGGCGATGCAATTGGCGGAAGCCAGAAAAGACAGCGGTGACGTGATGCCGACATCTCCGTCCTTGACCCCGAGCGCCAGGCACGCGAGGTGGAGGGCGACTGTCCCGTTCGCCACGGCCACACAGTGCTTGGCCCCACACCGCGATGCAAGCGCCTCTTCGAATTCCTTGACCTTCGGCCCCTGCGTCAGCCAGCCCGAACGAAGAACCTCCGTGACCGCGTCAATGTCGTCCTGGTTGATGCTCTGCCTGCTGTAGGGAATGCTCTTCATGCGTTTCACCTAACGCGCAAGGATGCGGGTTCGGTTCAGAAGCTCGACGACTTCTTCGGCCGCCTCCACCGGTGTCACGGCATCCGAACGAATCACCAGGCTGGGATTTTCAGGTGCTTCATAAGGTGCGGAGACTCCGGTGAACTCTTTGATCACACCGGCCATGGCTCTCTGATAAAGGCCTTTGGGATCCCGTTTCGCGCAGATCGCAACAGGGCCCTGAACGTAAACTTCGAAGAAGCGGTCTTCGCCGACGAGCTTTTTCACCACCTCCCGGTCCGCGCTGTAGGGAGAAATGAAGGCAGTAATCGCGATGATGCCGGCGTCTACAAAGAGCCTCACCATCTCCCCGATTCGGCGAATGTTCTCCTTGCGATCGTCCGGCGAAAAGCCAGATCCCTGCAGAGCCCGTGGCGAACATTGTCCCCGTCAAAGGAGTAGGTGGAGCATTTTCTACCGTAAAGCATCTTGTCAAGATAATGAGCGATCGTCGATTTGCCTGAGGCGGACAAACCGGTAAACCAGACGGCTGCGCCCTTGTGGCCGTGGAGGGCTTCACGCTCATCGCGGGTCAAATACCCGTCGAACCAGGTGACATTTTTCGATGCAGGAGTCATAGACTGCTTTCCTTTTGTGTCCCTGTGGGGATCACCTTACTTTGGACGGTCGCGATCCGGTTATTCCTTGAAGTAATCGATGACGCCTTGGATCATGGCTTCGAGGTCGTACCTCGGTTCAAAACCGATGAGCTTTCGAATCTTCTCGATATTCGGGCAGCGCCTGCGCATGTCCTCGAAACCGGGTCCATACGCTTTTTCATAGGTCACGTGCTCGATCGGCGAAGCGCTGCCTGTCATTTCCTTCACCTTGTCCGCCAGTTCGTTGATGGTCACTTCCTTGTCGTTTCCCACGTTGAACACGTCCCCTTCAGCCCCGGGCTCGCTCATCAGTCCGGTGATCGCTTCGACCACATCCCGAACGTGGGTGAAGCTTCGGGTTTGGTCTCCATCGCCATACACGGTGATCGGTTTGCCCAGAAGGGCACTCTGCACGAAATTGGGAAGCACCATGCCATACTGGCCGGTCTGGCGGGGTCCGACGGTGTTGAACAACCGGCCGATCACCACCGGCAACTTCTTCTCGTCGAAATAGGCGAGGGCCAAAAATTCATCCAGCGTTTTGGAGCAGGCGTACGCCCATCGGCGTTTTTTGACCGACCCCATGAGCCGGTTGTCATCCTCCGCCAGAGTGTGCTCCATGTGATTGCCGTAGATTTCCGAAGTGGAGGTGATGAAAACCTTTTTCTTGAAGCGGTTGGCCAGTCGCAAAACAACTTCCGTCCCCTTCACGTTGATGTCCAGTGTTTCCACGGGATGGTCCATGATGGTCCTCACGCCGACGGCAGCGGCCAGGTGATAGATGTGGTCCGCCTTGAAGACCAGTTCATTCATCACGGACTCATTGAGGATGGTGTCCACCACCAGGTGGAAGCCCTTGTTGTTTTGAACCCTCGAGAGGTTCGCCAGTTTTCCTGTCCAGAGGTTGTCAATGGCAAAGACCTCATCCCCTCTTTCCAGCAGTTTCTCCGCCAGATGAGACCCGATAAAACCAGCGCCGCCTGTAATGAGAACTTTCATGCCTTTGCTCCTTGCGGTTGTCTTTCTTCGCCTTACGCCCCTGCGCTGCGTTGCTTGCATGTTGCCAGTTGCAGGTTGCTTGTTGTCCGTTGTCAGTATTGTATTCTCGGCGGTCGGCGGTCTGCAGTCGGTCGTCCGTTGTTAGTTCTCCGTTGTTGTTCCCGTTTTTTCCGTGCACCTTGCACCGTGTACCGTGCACCATCTTCATAGCTCCGCCCCTCCGATTCTATGATCGGCTGGGGTCTAACTACATAAGATTTCTACTTTTTGCTGTCATCTCCCTCCCTTTAAGGAGGGAACGCTTTGATGATTTAACGGACTTTTTCCAGGGCCCAGTCTTCGATTTCCACGGCAAGGGACCGCTTGAGGAGCTCAACACTTACCACGACCTTGTCCGATTGCCCCTTGCGCCGAAGGTAAAAGCCGACCAACCCCTTCAAAGGGCCATCCATGATCATGACCTTGTCGCCTGCTCTTACATAAGTCTGGTTCTGGACCGTGCGGTCCGTCCCGTCCAGGATCATCAGGGAGGACACCTCCTCGTCCCTTGCAGGAACCGGTTCCCCGCGAAAGCTCACCATGCGAACCACTCCTGTGGTCTTGATGATGTCCCAGTAGATTTCAGGACTCATGTCAAAGTGCACGAACACGTATCCGGGCAGCAGGGGGATGAGGATCTTCTTTCGCCGGTCTTTCCTCCTGCTCATGACCTGGATTCGAGGGACAAAGGCTTCGATGGATTTGCCTGAAAATCCTTCAAACACTTTCATTTCAAAACGGCTTCGCGTGTGAACCGCGTACCACTTGGCTAGGTCTTCATTCATATGGTTGCTATCCTGCTTGGATCCACCCCTGCTTCTGTAAGCAGGTCGATCGCCTTCTCGATATGGTCCGGCCGCGTCACCAGGATCATGTCCCAGTCCGCCTGGTTCGTGCCTTCAAGCCCGGCGATCTCAACACCGAAGAAGTTTCTTCCTTTCCTGTTTTCATCAACAATCCCTGCCAGACGAATGGTCGTCAGCTGCAGGTACAGGTAGGCAAGATCGGCGACTTCGCCCGCCCCAAAGAAGAGGATGGACTTTACCTGGTTTCTTTCCATCTCGGCGTATTTATCTAAGAGAAGGTCTTTGATGTCTCTGTAGAAATGAACAGAGTAACGGAGGTATTCTGCGGTAAGCTTGGCTTTTCGAGCCAGACCCTCGGGTGTGAGAAAGTACTTCACCCGGTTGCGGGGCATGGTCGTCACCTTGAAGTATCCCTTGTTCACCAGCCTTTTCAGAAAGGTGTTGACCAGGCCCAGGGAGATGTTCAGGCGCTGCGAGAGTTCCCGCTGGCTATGGATGCCGTTGTGGTCGATTTC
>Ga0105100_10002326_pt1 | contig 11104 bp, 15 predicted proteins | sample PPLLak12cMay2015_2_FD_87033 | JGI IMG/M metagenome (GOLD analysis project Ga0105100, IMG submission 87033) | Freshwater sediment microbial communities from Prairie Pothole Lake near Jamestown, North Dakota, USA - PPLs Lake P8 Core (1) Depth... | ecosystem: Environmental > Aquatic > Freshwater >... | reverse complement strand
GTCCACGGTGACGAGCGACTCTATCCTGCAGCAGTCCCTGCTTTGGGCTTCTGCTCCGCAGCAAGGTTCTCTCACCTTCCTCCTGGGCATCAGCATCTCCACGTTTGATCGGGTCTGCGATCCATACTGAATAATCAACTTATTCTGATTGGTCAGATTCTATGCTTATATGAGCAAGCGGTCAAGTGCGCTGAGCGTTGTTGAGGCTGGTTATGCGCGCTCGCAATGGCCCCTCATTCGGCGATGGGGCCCGGGATCAATTCAGCAAGCTTGATCAATATCGACGATCGTAGATGCATTATGAGGTCGATCGGCTGGCAGGATCTGAGATTTCGCTTCTATGGAAGCTTGATCTGAAATACAGAACTAGGATGGACTGCTCAGCCCCATTCATGGTCCACCCCAACCCGCTGACGAAGCCTCTCTCTTCAGCGAATTCGTTGCTCCAGTCGAGCGAGCGTTTTCCTCCCGTCTCCACCGGACCGTGCCGGAAACCGGTTCATATCTGGTTGCGAATCGAACCTTATGAATTGTCGACTGAGAATGCATAGAGCGATCGAATCGCCTTAGGATCCGCCATACTATCCATGCGTTGAAATCAAATTGACATCAGTCAATGTATGAGATATATTTGCATAAACAAATGCATAAAGGAGGCCGCTGCATGAAGGAGTTCATCAAGGTCATGAAGGCCCTCTCGGATCCCAACCGGGTGAAGATCCTCAAGATGCTTCAACACAGGTCCCTCTGCGTGTGCGAGATGCAGGCGGCACTGGGAATCGCACAGCCAACGGTTTCCAACCACCTGAAGGTTCTCGAGGATGCCGGACTGGTGAGCTATCGCAAGAGCGGTCTTTGGGTCAATTACACCGTGAGTGACGGGAGCAACAGTCCTTACGCCGCGACGTTGCTTGGGAATCTTAAGCACTGGCTTCAGGATGATCCAGAGATGGCCCGACTCATCAAAGACCTTCCGGACATCGATCGGGAATTCATCTGCCGAAGGCAATCGGCATGAGAGTGCCCAACCAGACAGGAATGAGCCATGGCTGACAAGTCGATTACACGGGTGAGCGTTTCGGGCTTTTCGGTCAGCATCATCGGCATCACGGAGCTCATGGCGGAAATGGCCAGGACCCATGCCGAAAAATCCGACGATGAGGTTCGATCGTACATGCTCGGGGGACTGGCAAAGGATAACTACATCCCGTCCAAAGCAAGGGACAATTACGGCAAGGCCTTCGTGCGGGAGTTTCGCAAATTCCTTGGGCAGCCCTACGTGGACGATGCGCCCAAAGGACTGGATGTCAAAGTCCTCGGCGCTGGCTGCACCCAGTGTCACACGTTAACTCAGATCATCATGGAAGTACTCACGGAACTGAACCTCCCCGCCGGCGTCGATCACGTGACCGATATCAGGGACATCGCTCGGTACGGCATCATGGGTTCTCCAGCGCTTCTGATCAACGGCAAAGCGGTTGCCGTTGGAAGCGTTCCGCACCGGGACAGGATCAAGAAGTGGCTGATCGAGGCGAGTGCGTCCGCAGGAGGGAAATAGCGAATGCCGCCAAAGGAATTTGGGGCTCCCGGAGGATAGGCGTATCGAGCGACTGATTGGAGAAGAGAGCGGATCATGAAGACGACGGAAGAAAAGAGTTGCTGTTGCACGATGGAAACGTGTGCGAGTCTCGAGGAGCGACGCCCCGATGCAGGGAGATCCCAGGTAATGAAGTATATCCTGGTCGGCGTCCCGCTGCTTGCGGCCTGGTTTGTGATCTACAAGAGCCTTGCGGCCTTTTCCAAGTTCTTCACATACAAGCTTTTGGGGCTTCCCGCGGGAAGTCACCTGGCCCACTCCATCGAGTTCTTTATTTATGACACCCCGAAGGTGCTCATGCTGCTGACGCTGGTGGTCTTCGGCGTCGGCATCATTCGCTCCTTCTTTACCCCGGATCGCACGCGAAGGATCCTGACCGGCAAGCGGGAGTCCCTTGGAAACATTCTCGCGGCTCTTCTCGGTATCGTGACACCCTTTTGCACCTGTTCGGCGGTGCCGCTTTTCATCGGTTTCGTCACGGCGGGCATTCCGCTAGGCGTGACGTTCTCGTTTCTCATTTCCGCTCCCATGGTCAATGAGATTGCCGTCGTTCTGCTCTACGGGCTCTTCGGGTGGAAGGTGGCGGGGCTCTACCTGGGCACGGGGCTTCTGATCGCCATGATCGCCGGCTGGACCATCGGACGTTTCCACATGGAAGGACATCTCGAGGAGTGGGTCTACCAGATCCAGTCGGGAGAGGCCGGGTACGAAGAACCCGAGAAATCCTGGGCCGATCGCATTGAGTACGCGACGGACGCCGTGCGGGATATTGTCGGAAGGGTTTGGATTTACGTCGTGCTGGGAATTGCCGTCGGGGCAGCGATCCATGGCTATGTCCCTGAAGGGTTCATGGCCTCCATCATGGGAAAGGATGCCTGGTGGTCGGTACCGGCAGCGGTTCTGATCGGGATCCCTATGTATTCCAATGCCGCGGGAATCATCCCGGTGGTGCAGGCCCTCCTGGGGAAAGGAGCGGCTCTCGGAACCGTGCTCGCCTTCATGATGTCCGTGATCGCGCTTTCACTCCCGGAGGCGATCATTCTGCGGAAGGTGCTCAAGCCGACGCTCATCGCGGCTTTCTTCGGCGTGGTCGGATTCGGCATCCTCATCGTAGGCTACCTGTTCAATGTTCTGATTTAGGGACGTTCCTGAGGCGAACAGCAGGGTGCTCATTCCCTCACCATGAACCGTCAAAGGAGAAGAGATCATGCAGATCAAGGTGCTCGGTCCCGGATGCAGGAAATGCCATGAAACAGAGAAGATCGTGAAAGAAGCCGTCGCAGAGGCCGGCTCGGACGCCACTGTCGAATACATCACTGACATCGCCGAAATCGCCAGGCAAGGGGTCTTCACCACGCCGGCGGTTGTCGTGGACGGCACCGTGAAATCGGTCGGAAAAGTTCCATCCAAGGCTGAGGTCAAAGCCTGGCTGGGAAAGTGAGCCTGAGTCGAGGGGGTGCTCCATGCTGCTCACAGGCTATCGCAAGGAGGTCGTGCGGCCAGAGTGCAGGCCCGAGGCCGAATCGGTCCACTGCATCGCCCACCTCGACGAGGACATCACCGAGGTGATTCCCTACCTGAATGCAGTGCTCGGCGGCTTTCAGTATCTCAAGGATCCTCCTTCCGTTTCGTTCAAGGTGCACGGCAAGCTCATCGCGGTCCATCCGAGGATGATCTGCGTCAATGCCTTGCGCTCGGAAGCGGAGGGAATCAAGATCATCGAGTGGCTGAAGCAGGAGATCAACGACACCTGGGAGCGGCGAAGCGAGATCCAGCCCCGTTACGAGAGCGCCCCCAAGCCCAAGGTGATCGAGATATTGAAGCTGCTTCCCAAGACCAACTGCAAGGAATGCGGTCAGCCCACGTGCATGGTCTTCGCCACCCAGGCGGCCGAGGGGGGCAGAGGGCCGGAAGATTGTCCCCCCCTTGCCGGGGACAACAAGGCAAAGCTGGAGGCCTATCTCCAGCAGTTTCAGTTCGAGTACTGATGGGCTTATGGATCAATAAACGGGCTCAGGAGTGACAATCCCGGAAGGAAAGGCCACCGCAATGGAGAAGCTGAAAATCCTCTTTCTGTGTAGCGGAAATTCCTGCCGCAGCCAGATGGCTGAAGGCTGGACCAGGCATCTGAAGGCAGACCTTATAGAGCCCTATTCAGCGGGGGTGGAGCCCCATGGAATGGACCCGAGAGCGGTTGCAGCCATGGGGGAAGCCGGCGTCGATATTTCGCGTCATCAATCCAAGGATGTTTCGACTCTCGAAGACATCGATTTCGATTTCGTGGTCACCGTCTGCGACCGCGCTCACGAGTCCTGCCCTTTCTTTCCCGCCAGGACGAAAAAGCTGCATGTGGGCTTCGACGATCCCCCCAGGCTGGCCGCCGGCTCCCCCACCGAGGAGGAGGCCATGGCCCACTACCGGCGCGTGCGGGACGAGATCAGGCGGTTTGTGGAATCCCTTCCCGGAGCGCTGACGGAAGGGCGGGAGAAGTAGCAGGAGAGATCCCATGGCACAAGCTCTTACCAAAAGACTGTCGTTTCTGGATCGGTATCTCACCCTCTGGATATTCCTGGCCATGCTGGTGGGCGTAGGCGGAGGATGGCTGTATCCCGAAGTCAAAAATGTCATCAACGCTTTTCAAGTTGGGACGACCAATATTCCCATCGCCATCGGGCTCATCCTCATGATGTACCCGCCCCTGGCCAAGGTGAAATACGAAGAGCTGGGCCAGGTCTTTCGAAATACGAGAGTCCTCATCCTGTCCCTGGTGCAGAACTGGATCATCGGCCCCATCCTCATGTTCCTGCTCGCCGTCACCTTCCTTTCGGGGCACCCTGAATACATGGTGGGGCTGATCCTCATCGGCTTGGCGCGCTGCATCGCCATGGTGATCGTCTGGAACGACCTTGCAGGCGGCGACACGGAATACTGTGCCGGGCTCGTGGCTTTCAACTCCATTTTCCAGGTGCTCTTCTTCTCGGTCTATGCCTACATCTTCATCACCGTCCTCCCCCGATGGCTCGGCATGACCGGGGCGGTTGTGGACATTTCCATGGGCCAGATCGCCGAAAGCGTTTTCATTTACCTGGGCATTCCTTTCATCGCCGGGATGCTTTCGAGGCTTGTCGGGCTCAAGACCAAGGGCCGTGAATGGTACGAGCGGAGGTTTATCCCCGCCATCAGCCCCATGACCCTCATCGCGCTCCTGTTCACGATCCTCGTCATGTTCTCCCTCAAAGGGGAGTACATTGTTCAGCTTCCTTTCGATGTCGTTCGAATCGCTATACCGCTCTGCATCTATTTTGTGGTCATGTTCCTGGTCTCTTTCTACCTTTCCATGAGGTTTGCAGCCCCGTACGGGCAGTCGGCGACCCTGAGCTTCACGGCCGCCTCCAACAATTTCGAGCTGGCCATTGCCGTCGCCATCGCCGTGTTCGGCGTGAACTCCGGGCAGGCCTTCGCGGCGGTCATCGGGCCGCTGGTCGAAGTCCCGGTGCTCATCAGCCTGGTCAACGTGTCCCTGAGACTCAAGGTCAAGTATTTCACGCCTTCCACCTGCACGGTTTGCGGGACCGAGCCGACGGACAACCCCCTCTTCGTATGCCGAAGGGGTAACGAGGAAGCGATGCTCTGCCCCGGCTGCGCCGCGGACTCACTGCCTCCAAGGCCCGGACAGGGCAATCGCTGAGCAGCATGGGGAGGGACCGTCCCAAATGCTGTTGAATTAAGCTCATCCGCCGGGTCGGGACGGGTGCCATGGGCTAAGTACAGTTTCACGGAAGAATATGTCCGTTTTCACCTCGTCATGCCAGCAGTCTTTTGGCCCGCATCCAGGGTTATTTTGTGGATTCCGGCTTGAAAACTGCCGGAATGACGACCCAATTATTGGACACTCAATTGTGTAGAGATGTGCTAAGCGGAGCTTGCCCATCTGAAAGCTCATTCGGTCACGGGCAAGCTTCGCTTGGCCCGTGCCACCCCTTAATTCAGCAGCATTGGGGGATCATTCCCTGTGGGATAACAACCACGCAGGAGTGCAAGCCATGTTTGACAAGATTGTGCTTGCTACGGACCTTTCCACCGACTGGGACCATGTTATTGGCTGCGCCGAGGACCTCAGGGCGCTGGGAGCCACTCAGGCCGTGCTCACCCATGTCCTGGTGACCAGGGGGCTCGTCGGGGCGGGTGACGTCCGAAATCGGAGGCGCGGCCGAAACTGAAAGAGCAGAGGGGGCAGCTCGAGCTCCAAGGATTCGAGGTTACTTTTCCCTGGTGGTCATGGGCGTTCTGATCATCATGCACTGGCCAAGGACTTGATCGTGATGCACATTTTCCAGCGACGATGGAATGGATCGGGTCGAAGTCATGAACATGACCAATAAAGACAGTAGAGTATTGTTTCAGGTTATTCTGCAGGGTGGGGCAATCCTTGCTCTGGCGTCTGTGATCGCTCTCTCGGTGAACCAATTCCGTCCCGGCGGGCTTCCGCTCGTGGCCGACTGGTCACCCGATGCGCAGCTGACGCTGGGTTCGGGAGACAGCCTCATGATTTCCCTGGATGAAGCGGGGATGCTGTTTTTCGACCGGGCCGCCCTCTTCCTGGATGCGCGCTCCAGCGACGAGTATGCGGAGGGGCACATCGAGGGGGCCGTCAACCTGCCGTGGGACGAATTTGACGAACACTTCGCCCCCGTGATGGCCGACATTTCCCCCGAAACCCCGCTGATCACCTACTGCGATGGCGAAGGCTGCGCGTTGAGCAAAGAGCTGGCCATGACCCTGCTGGCCAAAGGCTACAACAACGTCCGGGTGCTGGTGAACGGCTGGACGCTCTGGCAGGAAAAACGGCTCCCGGTTGAGATGAGCGAAAATCTGTCCCACAACCAATGACTTCAACGCCGGATTCAACAGCCTTCACGAGGAAAATCCGTGGAACACTCACGCGAGAATTCAGCCATCTGCTCTCAAAACATGGAAGCTGACGATCACGACCATGATACCTCCTTGCCTGCGGGAGCCCGCCATCACGCTCAATTTTGGATCAGGCTGTTGCTGGGAGCGATCTTCATCATCGCCAGTGCAGACAAGATCTATAATCCGGAAGGCTTCGCCCAGGCCGTTTACAACTACCAGATCCTTCCGGATGCACTCATCAATCTCACAGCCATCATCCTGCCATGGCTGGAGCTTATTCTGGGGATATTCCTCATCGTCGGGTTTTGGCTTCCCGGGGCCGTCACCCTGGCCAACGGGCTGCTGGTCGTCTTTTTCGGCTCACTGGTCTTCAATGTAGCGAGGGGGCTGGACGTCCACTGCGGGTGCTTCAGCACCAGCACCGATGGAGATCCGACCACAGCCTGGTACCTGATCCGAGATTCAGCGTTTCTGCTCATGGGAGCCTATCTCTTCTTCAAGGTGATGATTTCCCGCAAGCTGGAAGAACCAATAGGAGCACGTTCATGAAGAAGAACGACTGGAAGTACGTGATCGACGCCCTGCTCTTCGTAGACCTGTGCTCCCTTGCGGTCATCGGGCTGCTGCTTGCCTTCGTCATTCCGTCCGGGAAGGGGGCGCCTGAGGCGGCCAAGTTCTTCCTGGGTCTGCATCGGCATGATTGGGGGGATATCCACCTGTATCTTTCCCTGTTGATGCTTGGGCTGGTGGCCCTGCACGTCTGGCTCAACTGGACCTGGGTGGTCAATTCGACCAGGAGCTATGTGGGAGAGCAGTGGCAGAAAGCGCTTTGGGCCCTTTGTGGCGCCTGGATCCTGGTTCTCTTTTTCGCCTGGGCGGTTGTAATACTGTAGGAGCGATGCTGGCCCACCCCCGTGGAGCTACAATGCCGCTGACCTAAGGCAGCGGGCATGAAACGATCATCCAACCGCAGGGGAGGTCAAACGTCATTCCCGCGAGCTTCTGGCGGGAATCCAGCGTCTTTCAAAAGCCTGGATCCCCGCCAGGGACATGCGGGGATGACGAACCCGGAGTGTTCCTGAGGATGTTTGATTCGTGCCTTGCACCTAAGGGGTGGCACGGGCGAAGCGAAGCTTGCCCGTGATCGAGGAATCCCGCATGGGCAAGATGAGGCCCTTGCCCACCCTGCCCTGAAATTGCCTCTGGCCTTATTTCCCGTTGCAGTATGAAGACAACAACATATTTCTTGGGGTACCACGAGGACAAGGACCGGCGCAAGGTCGACGGCGCACAGGCCGTCAGAAAGGAGGACGATATCCGGCGAATATTGGCCCTGGAAACGTGTTGTTCTTTGACCGGTGCATCCAGATCATGAAGGAGAACTACATGAAAAAGATCGTAACGTTGATGGCCGTCTTTGCAGTGCTCAGCTTCTTCACGGTGGCCGACACCCTGGCTCAGCGCGGGGGCAGGTGGAGAGGCGGGGGTGGATGGGGAGCCGGGACGCCCTACTCGCGGATGTACAACCCTCAAACCGTGGAAAACATCAGCGGGGAGGTTGTCTCCGTCCAAAAGATCACACCCATGAAGGGCATGCACTCCGGACTCCACGCCATGGTGAAGACCGAGAAGGAAACGATCTCCGTGCACCTTGGCCCCGACTGGTACATCAAGAATCAGGACATCGGAATCGAACCGAAGGACAAGATCGAAGTGAAGGGCTCGCGGATCACCTACGAGGGCAAGCCGGCTCTGATTGCCGCGGAAGTTAAAAAGGGCGACCAGGAGCTGACACTCCGGGACGCGAGCGGGGTCCCGGCGTGGAGTGGCTGGCGGCGCAGATAGTGACAGTCTCCGATCAATGGTCATTCCCGCATGTCCCTGGCGGGAATCCAGAGAAACACCGGGATACCGGATTTCGCCGGTATGACGAATGGAGAGCTTCATGGGAGCTCGGGAATGACGACCGGACAATTTGGATCCTTCGGGCTTTCGTGCTGGAGAGGATGTCGAGATGGTACTCACGATCAGCGATGAAGAGCTCGTGCACATGAAAATGATCGTCATGGACGGGGACGCAAAGGAGGCGCTCCGCATGCTGAAAGAGCTGGTCAGGCGGCTGGAGCAGCAGAAGAACCTCGGTCTGAAATCTCATCTCGACTGACATGCTGAGCGCCAGGAGGCCGTCGTTGAGTGAACAAGGGACCCGCGTGCCACGATCGGCGGCCCCAGTACGGCCGGGCACAAATCATGTTGCAGTTGTGGTGGGCACAAGAGACCGTGCCCACCCTACGAAGATGGTGGATATCCTTCAGAACCGCAGGGTGGGCAAAGCTTCATCTTGCCCACCGAAACCGGCCACCAACTTACGCCTGGCTGTACTGGTAGTCTGCTCCATACTCCTGTTTACGGGCTCTCCAGCCGCAGGGTCGGGGCCGGCAGCCCTTTCCGCGGCCACCGGTTTAGTGGAGGCAGGCGCCGGCGAGCCCACACGCCTCGCACCGGCCCCGCCCTTGAGCCTGCCCGGATTGTGTGCGGCTGGCCCTGGAGCACAACCCCAGCCTCGACGTGGCCGGTAAGGAGCAGTCCATCCAGGCCCTGGAAAGGCCTCGTGCGTTTTCGTCCCACACCGATTGCACACGACCTCTTTGAAAGGCTTGAGCTCAGCCGCCCGGATCGCGTCGTCGATCAACTTGCAGAATGCCATTTCTGTTTCGTGCTGCCATCCCCTGAACTGCGACAGTCGATATGGTTTTTCAATGGATCGACATTCTAACATCTATTTTAGCCAATTACGCTATTTTACAGAGCACCCGATTCACGTCAAACCTACACAACGTTCAGGTCCAAATAACTGGCGATTGTCATGCCACACCTGGTCGACTGACTTGGCTGGCACTCTTTTGACATGCACGGATGGGCTATCTTTGATACAAGGTGAGGAACTTTCGCGATGCACTCACTCGTAGATTCAGGTCAAATGTCGATGGGTGCAGATCTTTTGGAACAACGATCAGAAGCGAACCCGGAGGGTTCAAAGCCATTAGCCGGTGGTTGAGTCCGCGATAGCGGGCGATACCACCGGGAGTCCCCACGGAAATCCCGAAACCCTTGAGACAGCTGAGTCTGAGCAGTCAGGGCTCGGAAGGCGAAGCGTCATGAAGTTTGAATGGCACCCGCTGAAGGAAAGGCTCAACCTCCAGAAGCACGGATTGTCCTTCTCGGACGCTTCGACCGTCTTTGCCGATCCCTGCTCCCTGAGTCTTTTCGATGAAGAGCACTCGGACGAGGAGGACCGGTGGGTCACCCTGGGAATGTTGCCGAACAGCATGATGGTTGTGGTGGTGCACACTTATCGTGTCCTTGAAGCTGAGGAATACGTTAGACTGATATCGGCCAGAAGGGCGACCATGAACGAAATCAGACAATATCAAGGAAGACTGCCATGAAAGACGAATACGATTTTTCCAAGGCTGAGCAGGGGAAATTTTACAGACCTGGAGAGGAGCTGAAGATCCCCGTTTACCTCGATGAAGACGTGATTTCCTATCTTCGGGCTCGCACGGGAGGCGCCGACCTGTCGGCACTGATCAATCAGATCCTGAGAAAAGAGATCGAGCTCCTCAAGGTTCTGGAACCGTAGGGAGGCAAGATGTCTTTCGAGACTCCATCCCGAGACGCTGTTTCAAGCCTCTCCGGCGGACAGGATTTACGGAAAAAGTCGAACAAATCGAGACGGGCTTTAAGCTGCGCGAGATCCTTTCCTCGGTCATCTCCGACCACCTGGGGCAGTTGATCCAAGATCTGAACGCCCGCGAGAAGCTGGGCCGATTGGCCTGGATGGTCGCCAACAACCACCTCGATATCAAGCTGGCTGTCCCCAGGAATGCACAGGGGAAGTTTGAGGCTGGCCTTGGGCTTTAGCATGCAAAGGCGGGCGTTCTGACGGACCAGTCTGGGAACCGGCGAAAAACGTGAAAGCTGCGTTGGGTGTTGGGGAAATGAAAAAGGGGTCAACCGGTTTGGCTAACCCCTTGAATTGGCTGGCGTCCCCAACCGGATTTGAACCGGTGTTGCCGGCGTGAAAGGCCGGTGTCCTGGACCAGGCTAGACGATGGGGACGGAAAAACAAGCTGGCTTTTAACGAACGCCCCTTGTATTGTCAAGGTATTTGTTGGTGGGCCGTGCGCGACTCGAACGCGCGACTCTCTGCTTAAAAGGCAGATACTCTACCGACTGAGTTAACGGCCCATTGCCCATGACTTCAAGGGAATCCGCTGATTATCACGCTTCTCCGACCGCTGTCAAGGAGCAATTGGGCGTTCCACTCTCTTCAGATAATGCCAAGGCTTTCGGGATGTTGCAGACGGTTCGCGACCTCGGTTTCTCCTTCCTCAGGTCTGGTCGCCCTCTGAGGGGAGAGGGAAGGAGCAGGATATGAAACCGCTTCTGCTGTCACATTTTTCATGGCTTCTCCTCGCAGGATGCGCTCTGGGCTTGAGCTCTCTGTTCGCAGCTCCATCCGTGTGGGGAGAAGATCAGTCTTCGGCGATCAAGCTCCCGGACCCCAGGACCCAGGGAGTCGTGTCCCTT